>OOIG01001587.1_pt1 | contig 16648 bp, 8 predicted proteins | sample 1692091 | NCBI WGS metagenome assembly OOIG01 (sample SAMN06348188, study PRJEB24527) | human gut metagenome | biome: human gut; feature: ankylosing spondylitis patient; material: feces | host: Homo sapiens | place: China | collected 2015-10 | reverse complement strand
GTAGTAGCCGGCTGCCAGGTCGGCATCGTTGACGGCAAGACCGTTATCAACCCGACCTCCGAGCAGCGCGCTGCTTCCGAGATGGACGTTACCCTGTGCGCTACCAAGGACAAGATCGTTATGATCGAGGCCGGTGCAAAGGAAGTTCCGGAGGACGATATGTTTAACGCCCTCATGGAGGCTCATGAGGAGCTGAAGAAGGTCTGCGCGTTCATCCAGTCCATCAAGGACGAGATCGGCAAGCCGAAGTTCGAGTATGAGCATCATGACATCGACCACGACCTGTTCGACAAGTTCGAGGCCGCTATGGATACCGACGACAAGACCGTCCGCGACGCAGGCGTTCGCGAAATCGTTGACGCATTCGAGGCGACCCTGTCCGACGAGTACAAGGAAGAGCACGACGCAAACCTCGCTGAGTGCGTAGACAAGCTCCAGAAGAAGATCGTCCGCCGCTGGCTGGCAAACGGCAAGCGCGTCGATGGCCGCGGCATGGAGGAAGTCCGTCCGCTGGCTGCTGAAGTTCACGTTCTGCCGCGCGTTCACGGTTCCGGTATGTTCACCCGCGGTCAGACCCAGGTCCTCACCCTCTGCACCCTCGGCACGCTGGGCGATGCACAGGAGCTCGACACCATCTTCGAGGAGAAGGAAAAGCGTTATATCCATCACTACAACTTCCCGTCCTTCTCTGTCGGCGAGACCCGTCCGTCCCGCGGTCGTGAGATCGGCCACGGCGCTCTGGCTGAGCGCGCTCTGCTGCCGGTCATCCCGCCGGTAAGCGAGTTCCCGTATGCGCTGCGTCTGGTTTCCGAGGTCATCTCCTCCAACGGCTCCACCTCTCAGGGCTCTGTCTGCGGTTCCACGCTGGCTCTGATGGACGCAGGCGTTCCGATCAAGGCACCGGTAGCCGGCATCTCCTGCGGTCTGATCACCGACGGCGGTCAGGAGACCACCTTCACCGATATTCAGGGCGTGGAGGACTTCTACGGCGATATGGACTTCAAGGTAGCAGGTACCAAGAAGGGCATCACCGCAATTCAGGTCGATATCAAGGTTGACGGCCTGACCCCGAATATCATCAAGCAGGCATTCGAGAAGTGCCGCGTGGCTCGTTACGGCATTCTGGACGAGATCATGCTCAAGGCTATCCCGCAGCCGCGTGAGGACGTTTCCGACTGGGCACCGAAGATGACCACCATGCACATCAATCCGGACAAGATCCGCGAGGTTATCGGCAAGGGCGGTTCTGTAATCCAGAACATCGTTGCTGAGTCCGGTGCAAAGGTTGACATCGAGGATGACGGCACCGTCACTATCACCGAGGTCAACACCTATGTGGGCCAAGTGAGCAAAAACGTGGCCGCCACTTCTAAGAAGGACGCCTATGTGGTTGTCTCCACCTTGGATGTCGTGCCCTCCGAGAGCGGCAATCTGGAGTTCGAGACCAACGAGGAGTTCGAGGAGGACGCCTATGTCCTGTACACCTACTCTGAAGCAGCTGAGGAAGTGAAGTCGGTTGCCGCAGCTGAGGAAGTCTCCGGCACCGTGACCAAGGTTATCAACAAAGCCTCTGACGATGAAAATAAGGGGCTGACCATTGCTGATACCGCTTACAAGACCTCCAGGACCGTTTCCGGTGAGCTGCTGGGTGACGTGAGCGTGAAGAACGACTACACCGTCTACCTGGATGCCTATGGCTATGTCATTTACATCGAGGAAGAGGAACTGACCGCTCAGGACTATGCCCTGGTGCTGGCCACCGCCAACAAGAGTGACTTCGTCGGCAAGAAGGCCGAGCTCCTGTTTGCCGACGGCACCACCAAGGTAGTCACCACCGAGAAAGACTACAGCAACGATATTGCTGACAACACCATTGTTACTTACAAGGTGGATTCCGACAATGTCTACACGCTGAAGGAAGTTTCCTCCAAGCAGGACAAGGGTGGCTATAACAAGACTGTAAAAGAAACCGATATTTCCAACTTCGTTCTGAAGAACGACAAGGCCAGCATTAATGTGGACGGCACTGCCGTGACCGCCAACTCCAAGACCCTGTTTGTGGTTCAGGATACCGAGGACACCGACGAGTACACCGCCTATACTGGCATCAAGAACGCACCCAGCATTACGGCTGCCAGCGGCAAGGATCGTCAGGTCGACGTGTACTACTTCTGCAAGAACGGCAGCATGGTCACTGTCATGTTCATCATGCCCGAGTCCAAGGTGGACGTGGAGGACGACAGCTCCAAGATGCTGTTCCTGGCCGGCGAGTCTGTCTCCGATCTGATTCACGACGCGGATGACGACTACTTCGAGTACAATGCTGTTGTCAACGGCGAGATCACCACTGTCAAGGTGGCCGAGGAGCTGGGAGATGGGCTGAACGGCCTGTACAAGAGTTTCTCCACCAATAAGTACGGCGTCATCACCAAGGTGACCCGTTACGATTCCTTTGACAACACCACGGATTCCAAGCAGGCTGTGAACGGTGGCACCGGCGTTGACAAGCGTTCCGGCGACTACACCGTCATTCTGGATACCGCAGCGACCACCCCGTGGACCGTCAGCGTGGATGATGACGCCGCCTTCTACACCGTCGACAAGAAGGGCAACATCAGCACCGGCTCTTACCGTTCCGTGGTGAAGGACAACAACGATAAGGTCTATGCTGTAATCAGCGACTATCTGGTGCAGTCCCTGTTCATTGAGACCGTTGAGGACGATGAGAAGGACAGCGGCAAGGTGGAGATCCCCTCCAATGTGGTAGTGGACATCTCCGATCTCAACAGCATGACGGTCACCTACCGCACCGGCACCGATAAGCCCAACGCCATGGATGCCGTGGAGTACCTGAAGACCGCCCTGGCCGACAAGGGCTATGAGGTCGGTACAATTAAGAACAACAGCGGCACCTATGAGTTCACTCTGAATGATGTGGAAGGCGCTGCGAAGTTCAACTCCAGCACTGGAATCATTGAGGGCTATGCGGTCTCCATCAACGGCTCTGCCAAGCTGCTGGCTGCGTCCACCACGATCAAGGACCTGGCTCTGAAAGGCAAGTATGTAGAGATCACTGATAAGGACGGCACTGTCGACCACAAGGTGACCACTGACAATAGCACTACCATCAAGGATGGCTACAAATACGAAGATGGCTTCTACAAGGTTAACGAAACGGTTAACCTGAGTGGTGATGATAGTCTGACTGATAACTCTAGCATCTCCGTTAAAGCCTCCAAGCTCGGCGACAACGCCCTGTACATCAAGTCCGGTGAAGATGTCGAAATCGAGATCACGCTGGCTGCTAAGAACGACGCAGACTTTAATCTGACCGCGGGCATCATCGTTACCACAGTTACAAGCAACAATGGCGGTGCTCTGACCGGCGATGTGGCAAACGTCTCCCTGTGGGATGCTGGCGATATCGCTCCCAAGTCCAGCGGTACTGCGGACTCTCAAACCCTGACGGTTAAGATTTCCGACAGCACTCCGATCACCAATGACATCACTCTGACTGTCACCCTGGCTGACGCCAACGCCTGAGATTCTTTTCGGTATATCAGCATTTCTTTATAACGAAAGCCCCCACTCTTTTCAGAGTGGGGGCTTTTGCTCATTTTAGTCCCGTGCACAGGTAGTCAGCCCAGAAACAAGCAGGAACTATTTTTCTGAGAAAGCCGCCAGGCCGCCCCGGCAGAAACAGCCCATAAATCCAGACGCGCAAGCGTCCATCTTCCCAACAGCCGCGGCCCGGAGCACAACGCAGCGGGCGCCATCACATCAGGCACACCAGCAGCGTAAAGGCCAGGCTGATGGGGATGCAGAGGGAGTGGATCGCCCCCACGGCGCCGGAATCACAGCCGCACCGCTCACAGTAGGCCAGGGAGACAGAGGGCACCGGCGCCAGAAGGCTCAGCGCCAGCACCTGCCGGACCCCGGCGGGCAGCGGCAGCATCCAGCAGACGGCGGAGGCCGCCAGGCCGAATCCGTAGCGCAGCAGAACCACCCGCAGAACGTCGGACCGGCTCTCCTGCGGAATCCGCGGCTCCAGCAGCAATCCGATCATCAGCATCGCCAGAAAGGCGTTGGCCTGGCCGAACATCCCCGCCACGGTGTAAACCGGCTGCGGCAGGCGCAGGCCGAGCAGCCCCAGGAGCAGAATGACCAAAAAGGTGTCGAAGGGCACGGAGCGGAGCATTCTGCCCAGAACGGAGCGGAGCGTCAGGCACTCCCCGCCGGTGAGGGCGGCCGTCAGCGCATAGGCGCCGCCGCAGTTGAAGGGGCTGTTGCCCGCGTCAAACATGGAGACGGCCAGCAGCATGTCCGGCGGCAGAAAGCTCTGCACAAAGGGCAGGACAAAGGTGCCGATATTGTAGCTGGGGGCGTTGAGCAGGTAGAGCGCCCGGACGGGCCCCGGCCGCCTCCGGGTCACCAGGGCGGAGACAGCCAGCAGCAGGACATTGGCGGCTGCTGCCGCGGCGAGAACCGCCAGCAGGGACGGAACCAGCCTGAACGCGCTGAAGCTGGAGAGGAGAGCCCCCGGCAGCGTCAGGTTGACGATGATCCTGGACAGCAGACGGGCATCGCCCTGCTGAAAGACGCCCCGTCTCTTGAGAAGGTATCCCAGCGCCACGATCAGCAGCAGCCCGCCGGTTTTGATGAGTAAAGCGTCCATGCCGAAACCTCCTGAAATGGACACAGCCACCAGGACGTGCCTGGTGACTGTGCTGGAAAAAAGAAGAAAAGAAGATTGGGAAAAATCAGTGCTCAGAGTTGAGGCGCTGCCGGCTGCGGCTGACCACCGCCTGGATCACAATGAACAGGCACAGCAGCAGGGCGATGATGATGCGCGTCCACCAGGCGGAGAGCGTCCCCTGGAAGGTGATGAAGGTTTGGATCACACCCTGGATCAGCACGCCGAGAAGGGTGCCTGGCAGGAAGGCCACGCCGCCGGACATCAGCGTGCCGCCGATCACGGAGGAGGCGATGGCGTCCATCTCCATGCTGACGGCGTGGAGGGGATACCCGGAGAGCATGATGAGGGAGTAGACCACACCGGCCAGCGCCGAGCAGAAGCCGCACACCACGTAGGCGAGGATTTTCGTCCGTTTGGTGGGAAGGCCCATCAGCTGCGCAGACATCTCATTTCCGCCCAGCGCGTAGATGTTCCGGCCGAACCGGGTGAACTTCAGCACCAATGTGGCCGCAACCAGCGTCACCAGCGCGATCACCACGCCCACGGAGATGAATCCGCCGGGCAGGACATAGATCCGCGCGGACGCCAGCGAGGTGTACACGGGATTGTCAATAACAATCGTCTCCCGGGAGATGATCGCCGTCATGCCGCGGGCGAAGAACTGCCCCGCCAGCGTGACAATGAAGGGCTGCATGTTGAATTCCGTAATCAGCCAGCCCTGGACCAGGCCGAACACAGCCCCCATGGCCAGCACGATCAGGATGACGGCGGGCGCGGGCAGGCCCGTGTTCTGCAGCATCTGCGCCGACGACATACAGGTCAGCGCCACCACAGAGCCGATGGAGATGTCAATCCCGCCGATCAGCAGGACAAAGGTGATGCCGATGGTGGCAATGATCAGGGCCGCGTTGTCGATCAGCAGGTTGCAGAACACCTGGGGCTTCATGAAGCCCCGGTAGTTCATCATGCCGACCACATACAGCAGCACGAACAGGCTCAGGGTGATGCCGAAGGAAAAATACCGGGAACCGACCAGGCGGTCTTTCAGGCTGCTCTTCTGCTTCATCTCTGCTTCACCGCCTTTTCTGCTGTGCGCTTCTCCAGAACACCCTTGAATTTTTCGGACTGGAGGAGGCAGATCAAAATGACCACAAGGGCCTTGTATACCGGCAGCTGCTCCGAGGAGACGCCCAGCGCGTACAGCGTGGTGGTCATCGTCTGGATGGTGATGGCGCCGATGATGGAGCCGCCGATGTAGAATTTACCGCCGCTGAGAAGCGTTCCGCCCAAGGCCACGGACAAGATGGCGTCCATCTCCATGTTGAGGCCGGCGTTGTTGGGGTCCGCCGCCGCGATCATGGAGGATTCCATCAGTCCGGCAATGCCGGCGCAGATGCCGGAGAAGACGTACACCATAAAGATGATGGAGGAGACCTTGAGGCCCGTGCGCCGGGCGGCGTTGGCATTGATGCCCACCGCCTGGACGAACAGTCCCACAGACGTCTTTTTCTGGATCAGAACCACAAACAGCACCATGAGGGCGGCAATGAAGATGGTGGTAGGCAGGGGGCTGCCGGGAATGGTGGTGCCGATGTAGGTGAAGGGCTCATAGTACACGGTGACATTCTGCCCCTTGGTAATCAGCATGGCGATGCCTCGTCCGGCGGTCAGCAGGATCAGTGTGGCCACCATGGGCTGGATCTTCAGCTTGGAGACCAGGAAGCCGTTCCACACGCCGCACAGGGCGCAGACCAGCACGGCGATCAGACAGGCCGGCAGCAGCGGCATATTGGCTGTGCCGTCCCCTGCTCCGCCGATCAGGGAGCAGCAGATGGCGCCGGAGATGGCGATGACAGAGCCCTGGGAGATGTCGATGCCCCCGGTGGCGATGACGAAGGTCATGCCCATGGACAAGATCACCAGGATCGAAGCCCGGTTGAGAATGTCAATAATGCGCCCGTAAAACTGGCCGTTCTGGAACTCAATGGCAAAAAAGCCGGGGGTGGCAAACGCGTTGAACACCAGCAGCAGAGCCAGGGCAAACAGCGGCAGAAACAGGTGGTTGGACGTCACCTTTTTCACTTTTCCCATCATTTAGGCACCTCCTGCAATGGCTGCCATCACCCGGTCGGAGTTGATGTCGTCGCCGGTCAGTTCCGCCACCTTCCGCCGGTCCCGCAGGACTGCCAGGCGTGTGCAGGTGCGGGTCATCTCGTCAATCTCGCTGGAGATGAAGATAATGGACATGTGCTGCTCCCGGGCCAGCTGGATCACCATTTTCTGGATCTCCGTCTTGGTGCCGATGTCGATGCCGCGGGTGGGCTCATCCAGGATCAGCAGATCCGGCTGCGTCACCAGCCAGCGGGCGATGATGGCCTTCTGCTGGTTGCCGCCGGAGAGGTTGCGGATTAGCTGCTCCGGAGAGGAGACCTTGATCTGCAGCAGCTTGATGTACTCGTCGGCGATCCGCTCCTGCTCCTTCAGGGGGATGTGGTTCCACATGCCCTTTTTGGCCTGAAGGCCGATGATGATGTTCTCCCGGACGGAGAGGTCCCCGATGATGCCCTGGATCTTCCGGTCCTCCGGGCAAAAGGCGATCTTGTGGTGCATGGCGTCCAGGGGGGAGTTGAAATGGACTTCCCGGCCGTTCATCCGCAGTGCGCCCTGTTCGGGCTTGGCCACGCCGGCTAAAAGCTCTGCAGTTTCCGTGCGGCCCGAGCCCAGCAGTCCGGCAAAGCCCACGACTTCGCCCCTGTGGATCTGCAGGTCAAAATCCTGGATACGGCCGAACGCGGAGAGTCCGTCTGCCTCGATCAACACCTCGTCCCCGCACAGGGCGGTATTTTTACCCATGCTCTGGATATCCCCCAGCTCCTTGCCGATCATCTTGGAGATCAGCTCCACCCGGGGCAGCTCCGCCACGGCATAGGCGCCCACCAGCTCGCCGTTGCGCAGCACCGTGATCCGGTCGCAGAGCTCATAGATCTGATCCAGGAAGTGGGAGACAAAGATGACCCCCAGGCCCTGGGCCTTCAGCTTGCGCACCACTGCGAACAGGCGCTGGGTCTCCTCCTCATCCAGGGAGGAGGTGGGCTCGTCCAGGATCAGCACCTTTGCGTCCACATCCACCGCACGGGCAATGGCAATCATCTGCTGGACGGCCACCGAGTAGCTCCCCAGCGTCTTTGTCACGTCAATGTTCAGATTCAGCGTAGTCAGCAGCTCCGCGGCCCGGCGGTTGATGGTCTTCCAGTCGATGCCGCCCGCCTTTTTGGGCTCACGGCCGATAAAGATGTTCTCCGCCACGCTCAGATTGGGGCACAGGTTGACCTCCTGATACACGGTGGAAATGCCGCACTTCATGGCCTCCAGCGGGCTGGAGGGGGAAATGGGCCTGCCCTCCATGGCGATCTTGCCGCCGTCCTTTGCGTGGACGCCGGTCAGGACCTTAATCAGGGTGGATTTTCCCGCGCCGTTTTCGCCGACCAGCGCGTGGACTTCACCGGAGTGCAGGGTGAAATCCACATTCTCCAGCGCGCGGACGCCGGGGAAGTATTTACAGATTCCCCGCATTGTCAACAGGGCTTCTTCTGCCACAGGTCATCACATCCTTTGTCTTGGATTCGGCGGGCCTGGCATCCCGCCGGAGGCCCTGGGGAGCCAGGGCAAAACAGTCCGCGGGCGGGGAGGACATCCCCCGCCCGCGGGATCATGGAACGGTTGGCGAAAGCCGGTCAATAGGTGCGGTTGGGCAGCTCCTGCTCGGCAATGTCAGCGGGGAAGATCCCCTCTTCCAGCTCGATGGTGGCGGGCACCTCTTCGCCGGCCACGATCTTCTTGGCGGTTTCCATCAGGGTCTCGCCGAAGTTGGGGGTGTGCTCCACGGCGCAGTTCATCTTGCCCTCGATCATAGCGTTGAACTCGCCCTTGGCGGCGTCGATGGAGACGATGACGATGTCCTCACCGGGCTTCAGTCCGGCAGCCTCAATGGCCTGAATAGCGCCCAGAGCCATATCGCCGTTGCAGGAGAAGAGAATATCGATCTTGTCCCCGTCGGACTTCAGGAAGGACTCCATGACCTCCATGCCCTTGGCACGGGTGTACTCACCGGTCTGGGAACAGATGACGTTGTACTTGCCGCTGTTGGGGGATTCGGCCATGGCATCGGTGAATCCCTGCAGGCGGTCGGCGGCCACGGAGGAGCCGACCGTGCCCTCCAGAATCGCCACCTGGAACTGATCGCCGCCGGCACGGGGAGTCTTGCCCTCAGCAGTCATATACTCGTCAACCCAATTGAAGGCATTGGCACCCTCCTTCAGGGCGTCGGCAAAGATGTGGGTCACATACAGAGAGGGGTCCGCAGTCACGCCGCGGTCCACCAGGACCACCGGGATCCCGGCGTCCTTGGCCTCCTGCAGGACCGTATCCCAGCCGGTCTCCACGATGGGGCAGAAGGAGATCACATCCACGTCAGATGCGATGAAGGAGCGGATGGCCTTGATCTGGTTCTCCTGCTTCTGCTGTGCGTCGGAGAACTGGAGGGTCACGCCGGCGGCCTCCGCGGCAGCCTTGATGTTGTCGGTGTTGGCAGTGCGCCACTCGCTCTCAGAACCGACCTGGGCAAATCCAAGGGTGATGCTGTCCTCACTGCCGGCATCGGCGCTTTCCGCGCCTCCATCACTGCAGGCGGCCAGAGACAGGGCCATCGCAGCGGCCAAAACGCCGGTCAACCATTTCTTCAGTTTCATACCTTTCAATCCTTTCTCGCTTTCTTCATCTTCCGAATGGGCGGTCTCGCGCCCTGTGTTAAATAATATACAAGACGCCTCCACCTTTGAAAAGAGGCGCTCCAACGGGTTTTTATTTGAATTTTACAGAAAAAAGTCCGGCCGGAAAGCCGGACTTTTGCTTTTTTCTGCTGCTTCTCAGCTTTTTTATGATTTTGCCGGGATCTGCAGTGTGACCCGGGTCCCGCAGCCCAGCCGGGAACTCATGTGAATGCCGTAATCCGCTCCGTAAGCCAGTTGAATGCGCTTTTGGATATTGGGCAGCCCAAACCCACCTTCGGAGATCTGGCCGAGATCTCCGGCCACCTCCCGCTGCACTTCCTCCAATTTCTCAGGCGTCATGCCGCAGCCGTCATCTGCCACCTGAACCACCAGGCAACCGTCCTTCACATCGGCGCAGACGCGGATGGTGCCGCCCCCCCGCTTCTTTTCAATGCCGTGGTACAGCGCGTTTTCCACAAGGGGCTGCAGGCTCAGCTTTTGGATCCGGCAGTCCAAGGCTTCGGGCTCCGCCTGGATCTCATAGTTCAGGATATCGGCATAGCGCACTTTCTGAATATAGAGATAGCTTTGGATGCAGGACAGCTCCTCCTGAAGGGACACCACTGCGCGGCCTTTGCTGAGGACCACCCGGAAAAACCGGGAGAGGGACTGGACCACCTGAATGACCTGCTCCTTGTCCCCGGACTCCGCCAGCCAGACGATGATCTCCAGCGTGTTGTAGAGAAAGTGGGGATTGATCTGTTCCTGAAGCAGCCGCAGCTCCAGCTGCTCCTGGGTGCGGGTGTCCTCCTCCACTTTTTCCATCAGGCGCTGGAGTTTTGCCGCCATGCGGTTGAAGCTCTTGTTGAGGATGGTGACCTCATTCTCCCCGGCATCTTCCATCAGGGCATCAAAGTCGCCCTCCGCCAGCCGCCGGGTGTTTTCCACCAGCGCCTGGATGGGGTCGTTGATGGTCCGGTTGATGCGCATCAGCAAAAATGCCAGAACCGCCACCATCAGCACCACCGCCGCCAGATCCCCCAGCAGCAGCAGCTGAAATCCGGTCTGGAGCATCTGATCAATGGACTCCCCCCAGAGCAGCTCCAGATAAATGTATTCCTCAATCTGGTTGTACACCAGGGCGGAGACATCCCGAATCTGCTCCAGCGTCACATTCTGCAGTTCCAGGGACACGTCCGCATCAATCTCCTGCCCCAGCTTCTGACAGTACCGCTGCAGGGTGCCGAAGGTGCGCGTGGCAATCTGCAGCTGGATCCGGCCGTTTTCAGAATTGTTCTCCTGCTTCAGCAGATACAGCCCCTGGCGAATTTCCTCCATGTGGTGGAAGAGCTGGGTCGTCTCCAGGGTGCGGCGCCCCGCCACCAGATAATAGGCGTCCAGGCTCACGTCATCCCGGACAGTGGGGATCAGCTTGTTTGCGGAAATGACCCGCTCCGCCAGGATATGGTATTCTCCCAAAAAGTGGTGGGACAGGCCGATAACCAGCAGGTTGATACTCAACATCCCCACCAGGATGACCGTAAACCCCGCCAGGATCTTGCTCCGTATGCTCCCACGGCGGCCCAGGGCGGTTTTCAGGGCGCCGGCTGCACGACTCATCCGTCTCATAGCGTGTGGGAGCGGCGGTACTGGCTGGGCGTCTGCCCGGTGTTTTTCTTGAACAGCATGCTGAAATACTCCATATTCTGATACCCCACCCGTTCTCCGACCTCACTGACCCGCAGATCGCTGGTAATCAGCAGGCGTTTGGCCTGGCGAATTCGGACCTCCGTCAGATATTCACTGAACCCGACGCCAATTTTGGATTTGAAAAGCGTGCTGAGGTGGTTGGGGCTTACAGACACTGCATTCGCAACCGAGGAGAGGGACAGCTCCGGGTCCATATAGTGGCGGTCGATATACGCTCTGGCTTGCTCTGCGGAGGGCGTGTGCCGGCTGCCCCCGGGGCGGACCTCCATCACCTCTTCGCAGAGCTGGCAAGCCAGTGTCAGGAAATCATCTACGGAATTCGTCAGCAGAATACGCTTTTCCAGCAGATCCTCCTGGCGCAGGGATTCCGGAAGGGGGATCCGGTTTTCCTGGCAGAACTCATGGACCACAAAGAAAAGCTCTGTATAGAGATAGCAGCGATAGACAAAGGAGGAATACCCCGACTCGATGGTCGGCCGGTAGTGGGCCCAAAACGACGGAAGCGCAGACGGCTTCCCAGTCCGCAAAAAGTCCAGCAGGGTGTCCCGCTGGAAGGAGGTGGAGTGGGACAGCGTCTTGCTGTCTGCGGACTCCCGCTGCTTTTTCTGAATCGTCAGCAGATGGTATGCTTTCGGCAGGTCGCTGAGCCGGGCCGCCTGTTTTCCAGGCAGCAGATGCACGCTCAGTCCCTCCTGCCCGGCCAGCGCATCCAGCCATGCAGAGAACTCCCGCAATTTCGGGGGAAGCCCGGCCGCGTCTTCCGCCAGCAGCAGGAACGTGGCCCGCTCCCCATCAAAGCCGGAGCCGTATGCCATTGGCGCGGCATACAGCTTGTCCCGCAACGCCTCCCGATCCGGTATCACACCGTCCAGCTCCGTCAGGATGATCTGGTAGGCTCCTGCAGCCAAAGAGATCCCGAGCTGCGCCGCACGCTGGAACATCTGCGCCGGTCCCATCAGGATGCCGCTGTACAGATTGCTGAAAAAGAGCTCCCGCTGTGTGATGCTATGGCTCTGCCGCTCAATCCGCCGTGCGCGGCATTCCAAAATCTGCGCCTTGCTGCGGTCCACGGCTTCCAGAATATCCCTGCTGGAGACAGGCTTGAGCAGATAGTCATTTACGCCCAGGGTGATGGCCTTTCTGGCATATTCAAATTCATTGTGTCCGCTGAGGATGATGATGCGGGTATCCGGCAGCTCCTTCCGCACGATCCGGGCCAGCTCCAGGCCGTCCATAAACGGCATCTTGATGTCCGTCAGCAGAATATCCGGCCGTTTTTCCAGGAGCTGCGGCAGAGCGACTTCTCCATCCGGCGCATCCCCCAGGAACAGGATATCGTGTTCCTGCCAAGGAACATTGTCTCGGATACTCTCCCGGGCAATCCGCTCATCCTCAACAAGAAACAGCGAAATCATGAGTCTCCTCCCCATACGCAGTGTTCTGAATTTCAAACAGCTCCCGCCGGCAAATCCCACCGAATCCATTCCATGCAAACGGAGAGGCAGCGTCCCGGCTGTGGAGCAGGCGTTTTTCTTTATTATATCGTATTTTGTCGAAAAGAAAAGGTGCTGAATCATTTTTGCGGATTTTCCGGCTGTCGGCGTATATGCAAACCGCCGCACGGACAGGCCCCTCCATCGTCCCGGTTCGTGGGGAGAGAGCTATCGGGGCGGCGCTCAAGATGCCGGGAGCACTTCTCTGCCGGGCTCACGCCGGATGTCCATGCCCATGTGCATATATACCGCACTTATCAGACAGCGTCTTGCAAACGCGCCAGAATACAAGCTTCTTTCGTAAATTACACTTACAAAAAGCGCCCAAGGGCATGATGAACCGTCCGGCAAAACAATGCTATTGTATATGGGGAGACTTACGCGCCTACTCATGCCGCGGAGTGATAAACCACAGCCGCCATACTTCTTAACATAATATTTTTTCTGCAACATTTAAAACCCGCAGTTTGAGAATGACACCGCGGCGCCGTCTGTTATGTTGCTGTAAAAGGTGTAAGCGACACGGAAAAGGGCCGGGTGGGCTGGAGCCGGAGCAAGAGAGCATTCAAGGGCTTGAGCCCTAAGACAGCGCGAAGCATTCACCAGATCATCGTCTCGGCTATGAAGCCAACAAATGCTTATCACAGCAGCTCAAAATACGGCAAAACCACGCAAAAATTCTTCCAGATACCATCTAATTCTTTGAAGGCGCAGGAAACCCGGCTGATTTCTTTGGAAATCAGCCGGGAGAGAAGCGGAATGCAATACCAGGCGGTAGCCTGTGTCCACTTTGAAAAGGCAGAGAAAAAGGGGCAATGCCCACTGCTCAAGGTGCGGCAGAGATAAGCCTGAGATTTCCATCTATGAGCCGATGCTGTTTCAAACAGCTATAAAGCCAGGTTGGGTCTGCCAGACCAATTTGGGCTTGTTTTACATGGCCCCGTAAAAGGCAAAAAACGTCCCGGTACAAGAGCGCAGAGTCTCCTCCGGGCGGTATCGCGTCGGCCAACTGTGACGCAAAAAAGCAGAAAGCGTATGACAGCAGGCGTCAGGCCGGAAGCAGCATTCTATCCCGCCACGACGGGCAGAACGGGACTCCTTCCACGTACATATCCTGATTTTTTGTGCGCATTCCTAATTTTAGGAAAGTGACAGGCGCCGAAGCGCCTGCCCTTTTCTCGAAGCCGCAATCGCATTTCTGCCCGAATGCCCTGCAGTCTGCACGTAAGCCGCTTCCGGCTCATGCATTGACACGCGATGATGGCGGAAACCTGTACCCCATCGGTGGAGATGGGCTGATCCGTCCAGGTTACAACCGCCTTGGATACGGGAAATACTGTCAAGATGCCCTCGGTATGTCCCGCGGGTAATAAACGTCGTATTCCATAAAATAGTGGAACAAAGTCTCTCATATAGAACAATATGCAGAAGGAATCCGGGAATAATTTTTGAGATTCTCTCACTTGTTGTCTCCGCGCCAGTCCCCATTGTAATCCAACCTGGCGGGAATATCGGCGTGCGTCAGGCAGGAGTCGTTCACATCCTGATAAATCGTTGGGGTCCAGTGTTCAGAGCAGTTCCCTCCCCCCACATCTTTTTACACGTCCGATACCATAAGAACTCCCTTTTCAATCCGAAAACGTATGGCAGCATGAGGCTGATCCGGAGCATACTGACACGGTACTGCATCCGTAAAAAAGCATTCAACGCCAAACTGCGACAAAATCTGAATAATTTTTTTGCTGGGGCAGTCATCTGTCCGATCATCCGAGACCGAGATAACGGCGTACCGTGGCCGCAGCATCTCCAGAAGTCGGGATGTCAAGGCGTCCCCGTGCCCATGGTGGGGCAGCTTTATGAGGGTGCAGGGCGGGAGCTGGTGCCGCTCCCAGCAGGAGGCATACACATCCCCCGGCAGCTCAATCTCCTGCCCGGCATAGGATAGCCGCAGGCGGATACTGGTGTTGTTGATAAAGCCGTCAAGCGCCTCCAGGTCCCCGCTGCTGCCCGCGCCAGAAAGGACGGCGTCCCAGATGGAAGCCTGCCGCAGCCGGAGTTCTTCATCCTCCAGAAAAACACCGGCAGACAATGTCTCCGTCAGCCGCCGGCAATCACAGGGCGTCCGGATCAGCCGGATCTCCGTCTTCTGGCTTCGCAGATGGGCCAGGGCTTTTACATAAATCCCCATAGAGGTCATCAGACACCGGGCGCCGGCTGGAGCTCCCGGCACTGCCGGGAGTGTGTGACCCCACATCTCCTCCGGCGGGAGGTAGTTGGTCCAGAATTCCCGCACCCGGACCCCCGGCAGCAAATGAGTCAGTCCGCCGGCGTGGTCCAAGTGGAGGTGGGTCAGCACCAGCAGGTCCAGCTCCCGGATCCCCTCCCGGCGCAGGTAGTCCGCCGCAGTGATCCGCCGTCCGTCCGGTCGGGAGCGCCCGATGCGAGCGTCCCCGCAGTCCACCAGCATGGCGAAGGGTGTCTCCGTCTCCCGCAGCAGGATCGCGTCGCCATAGCCCACATTGATAAAGTCAACCAGCAGCATCCGCACCACCGCCTTTCAGCACGTGGAGCTTGCGAGTATCCAAACGAAGCTGCACATCCCCTGTCCGGGCGCCGGTGAGGTCCACATTGGCGTCATCAATGACAAAGACCTCCTCCCCTACCCGCACCCAGTAGCGGATCATACGACCCAGGAAGCTGTAATTTTCAATGGTGCCGCGCAGCGCCGTGCCCTCCGGGACAGTCTCTTCCAGCCCCATCAGGCTGATACCCTCCGGGCGGACCACCAGAGTCACCGGCTCGCCGCCCTGAAGGTCCGTGTCCTCGTCCACCCGGAGGCGCATACCCCTGTGGTCCACGGACAGGCTGCCGTCTGCCTCCCGATGGGCCGTACCCTCCAGGAAGTTCACCGTGCCGACGAAGTCCGCCACAAAGCGGGTGGCGGGGCGGAAGTAGATTTCCCAGGGGCTGCCGATCTGCTCGATGCGGCCCCTGCGCATCACGGCGATGATATCTGACATGGACAAGGCTTCGTCCTGATCGTGGGTGACGTACATGGTGGTGATCCCGAACTTCTGCTGGATCTGCCGCAGCTCCGTCCGCACCTCCACCCGGAGCTTGGCGTCCAGGTTGCTGAGGGGCTCATCCAGCAGCAGGATCTCCTGCCCCATCACCAGCGCCCGGGCAAAGGCCACCCGCTGCTGCTGACCGCCGGACATCTCCTTGGGGAATCGCTTCTCCAGCCCTACCAGGTTAAACATCTTCAGCATTTCCTGAACCCGGCGGTCCATCTCTTCCTTAGGAGTTTTATTCAGCTTCAGGCCATAGGAAATATTCTCATAGACAGTCATATGGGGAAAAAGTGCGTACTCTTGGAACACCAGAGGGGTGTTGCGCTTAAAAGGCGGCAGTCCGTTCATCCGTTTGCCGTCTACCAGCACATCGCCCGATTCCGGCTCAGAAAAGCCGGCCAACTGGCGCATCAGGGTCGTTTTACCGCAGCCGGAGGGGCCCAGAAGCGTCACAAAAGCACCCTTTGGGATCTCAAGAGACACATGATCCAGTGCCGTAAAGTTTCCGAACTGCTTAACAACATTTTTAAATTCAATGTAAGGTCTCATATCTCTTCGCCTCCTGTTTACAATTCCAGCTCAATGCCCTGCTTACCCAAAACCCACTGCGCCAGCTTCAAAACGGTGAACGCAATGGTGATCAGTACGATGGTAAAGGCTGCCGCCTCACCGTACTGTCCACTCTGCACCAGCACCATAACCGAGATGGTACCCACAGTAGTAGAGGGCGCATACAGGAAGATCACCACGCTCAGGCAGGTGACGGACCGCAGGAAGGACAACACAAAGCTGGACATAAAGGGCGCTTTCAGCAAGGGAATGATGACGTCCTTAAAGGAACGGAAGCTGTTGGCTCCCAGATTCAGCGCCGCATCCTCCACAGATGCGCCGATCTGCTGCAGCCCCGCC
>OOIG01001584.1_pt1 | contig 16667 bp, 10 predicted proteins | sample 1692091 | NCBI WGS metagenome assembly OOIG01 (sample SAMN06348188, study PRJEB24527) | human gut metagenome | biome: human gut; feature: ankylosing spondylitis patient; material: feces | host: Homo sapiens | place: China | collected 2015-10 | reverse complement strand
ATGACCAAGTGCGACGCCTGTCAGGATCGTCTCGCCAAGGGACTCAACCCCGTCTGCGTGGACTCCTGCCCGCAGCGCGCCATCGAGTTCGGTGAAATGAGCGAGCTTTTAAAGAAGCACTCGGATCGCAAGCACATTGCACCGCTGCCCGATCCGTCCGTCACCAAGCCCAACCTGTTGGTGAAGGCGCCTCGCAACGCCAAGCCCGTGGGCGACAAAAACGGCGCGGTTTTCGGAGCAGATCGTTAAGAGCTCCGGCTGACCGCTAAGGGCAACAACAGGGCGCGGATTTCGGTTCGCGTCCTGTTTTTGTTTGCGCACAACCTAAAACCACACAAGGTTGCTGTGAGATCGCCTTCTCAGGGCGTGCCCGGACACAGTCCGAACCCGTGTATCAAAAGATACCGAGCCTACCGCACACCTGTTGACACTTATTCATCGCGAGCACATCAAAGGTGTCTGCGTGTGCTCAGTTGGGCAGACGGGCGACATTCCGGCCGGTGTCTTTTTGTCTGTCCCGCTACCCATCCTCTGACCTACTTTCCACATCTCCCGGTTCCTGCAAAACCGACGAAACTGCAAATTTTCCAAATAATCATCCAAACTGCGGAGCATTCGAATATACCCATGTCATTCTGTTACACAAAATCAAATATTCTTAAAAACATCAGAGACTTAACTACAAAAAATCCAACACTATCTCCTTCAAAACTTTACCTTCCGGAGTAGCTGAATAGAATTAGTATCACCAAATCAAAACCACTGCCCCATCGGCTATTTAAAAGCATCACCACTCCGACACTTTCTCAATTGTCCGCAACGGACATATTGGTCACAGATCAATTTGACTTCAATATAAGACGCATAGCAAGCAAAATTTCCTTTAGTTTGTTATCGAATTGAGTAAAACCGTCTTTATTCGCTTGACGCTCAAAACCAAGTCATGCAAACTCGCGACTTTCGCAACCCACAAACGGAGTAACAAATGCCCCGCTTTTACCTGACCGCCGTGGCCGCAGCTGTGATGGCCGCAACGGTTAACGCCGCCGAATTTCCCGCAATCCCGACTGATCAAACGGATTACAACGAAATCATCTATCGCGACGATGCGAACGATCCGACAAGCTATGAACAGTCTTCCTGGAATGGTATCGGCCTTGTCGCTTCTGGCGAACCGATGAGTTCCGGCTCCAAAGCACCCGCGTTCCTCAGCACGGCAAAGGGTGACATCGTCACTAACAACGGAAGCATCTGGGTGCTTGCCGACCGCATTCCTGACAACAAACTCGGTCAGTACGCCTCCGGTATCCTCGCCAGCGGCGGTAAAAAAGGCGTAAATGCCGAAGGTGCCGTCATCTACGTCCACTCCGACAACAACGGCGAAGAGACCAACTACGAGGCCGCCAAAGGCATGGTTGCGGACGCAAGTACAGGCGACGCAACCACCATCATTAATAAAGGTACGATCTACGTCGAAGGCGGCACCGGCATGCTGGCCACCTCCAATGCCAAAGACCGCAAATCCGAGATCACCAACGAAGGCACGATTCATGTCGTCAACAGCGGCTTTGGTATGTCGCTCGGCGGTAAGGATGCCAGCGGCGTTGAGATGACCAACAACGGCACTATCATCGCCAGCGGCAAGAACGCCTATGGCATCACGGCTTCCGACGCCAAGGACGGTACAGTGACCAATGAAGGCACCATCATTGCCACCGACGGCGCCATCGCCATTTCCTCGGGCCGCTGGGATAAGGATGTCGACTTCAGACTGATTCTTAAGGGCAATTCGCATGTTGAAGGTGTCATTGAGCTCGGTAAGGGATCTGAGCTGACCGTAGAAAACCTGGCTCGCGCTGAAACCATCGTGTTGTCTTCCGGTACCCCGGAAAAGGTAAACGCTTTGGATGGCGATCCATGCGAAGACTGCAATGTGGGTAGCGTCCATGTGAACAACAGCAACCTGACCATTCGCTCTTCCGATGAGTCCCAGACGCTCAAAATCGGACTCATTGAGACAGTGGGAAACGGTTCGTTGACATTTGAATTCGATTCTGTCGGTTCCAAAGAGAAGCCTCTTCTTGATGTGGACACAGGTGGCCAAGATGATGCTGTCAAGTTCAACTACACCGGTACGGTCAGCGATAAATTGGCAAGCGGCTCGGTCAAGGCCGAAGAGCTCTTCAATGGCATCAGCCTGGACAACAACGCAACGCCTGAACGCATCACTACGTCCGACGGTTTGTGGGGCGGCGCTTCCGTTCACGAAAAGAAAGGTGACGAAATCACGAGCACCTACTCCGGCCCGAGCAGCCTGATTACCTCCACCACCGATCTCGCCTTGATGAACGGTCTGGTATGGCGCTCCCAGCTCACCAACCTTTCCGATCGTATGGGCACGCTGCGCACCATGCCGCAGGCTGCCGGCGCTTGGGCACGCTACAACAACGGTCGTCTTGACGGCCGCGGCCTCGAATACGACTACAGCACGATCGAAGTGGGCTTTGACGCTCCCGTGAGCAGCAACTTCCGCGTTGGCGTGAGCTTTGACTACACGATCGGCGACACCGACCTCAATGCAGGTTCCGCCGACAACGACGTCTACACGCTGGGTCTTTACGGCACCTACTACGGTGACAACGGCGGCTTCGTTGATTTGATGGCCAAGATCGGCCGCATCGACAATGAATACAACGTTGCCAACTCGGCCGGGTCTGAAAAGGGCGACTACATGATGACCGGCGCCATCGTCGGTGTTGAAGCCGGCCACCGCTTCGATCTCGCTCACAACATGTTCGTCGAACCGCAGGTTCAGCTCTCCTACAGCTGGCTGCGCGCCACGGACTATGCGACCAACATCCGCAGCGTTGATTTCGAAACAATCGAAAGCTTGGTCGCTCGCGTGGGCGTCATGGGCGGCATGAAGTTTGCCGAAAACCGTGGTGCAGCCTACCTGAAGGCCTCCTACAATCATGACTTCCTGGGTAACGTGGACGCAACAATGCACGCTGTCAACGGCTCGAACAACTCCGCCAAGATCAGTGACGAGCTTGACGACAACTGGGCCGAAGTCTCTCTGGGCGTGTCCTACAGCGTAACCGATACGCTCAACACGTTCCTTGACGTCGGCACCGGTTTCGGTGGCGACATCGACCAGAAGTGGCGCATCAACTTCGGCGCACGCTACGCATTCTGATCAAAGCTTTAAGTCCGGGTTGATTGATCGCCCGCAGTGAAGCATAACAGCCGCGTTCTCGATTCGTCGGGGGCGCGGCTGTTATATTTCTTTCGTAAATGCTATGCCGATAGTCCTGATCTACTTTCACTGAACCGAAAGTATTTCCATGTCTCAGAGACTAAGTGTCTATCTTTTTCAAATCAACAACAGGCGATTATTTCCGCTCCAATCCATATTTGAAAAAGCTCCAACAAATAAGCAATACAAAATCAAAAAAAATTACGCACAGCGCTGAAACTTCTAGTAATACTGCGACTTGCCAATCCAACCTAAACGATTAGATAAAAAATACTGAACACCCTTTGAGTGTTTAGATTTGACCTCATAGCGAGTTCTGCGATTCTTTTGGTGCAACCCTCAACTCTCGAACTTGACTGCGTGTTCGAAAAGCAACACTCTAGTCTGTCGACTGTCCGCCTATAGCCTGCAAATTGCCTAGCTTTCAGCACGTAATATCACTAATCTTTTTACAGCTATCTTCCGAATTTCTTGTCTAAATCCAGTAAATTCACCAACACTGTAAACTAAGGAAACTTGCGGGGAAGGGTTCGCTCACACGGCCGATGTAGACCGAAGATAGCCCGGCAGACTGGTGGTCAACCAGCTTGCGTAAAAAAACAATTCCCTGAGCCGTTACATTTGGTTTGCGTTTCGAGTCGGACTTCGGTTTTGACCGACCCTGCACCTTAGGCAATCCGGATATACCTGGATAGTTCTTCACCCAATAGTCAGCACTGGAGTTCGGCACGAACGAACATTGAGACAAGCCATTTTCTGCTCTTCCATCAAGTCTTTATGTGCATTTGTTCAACAGTCCTGCATGCAAAACTCGGCGATAGAGACTGCAAGTCAGAACCGTTGCGATGAAATTGACAAACATGCTGTCGTTCACTGAAAATCGTTTTGAACGTTGATGCGTGACAAGCATTCATCGATTTTGTGAGCGTCAGAGACCGGCTTTATTTATCAGCGGTTTTTATAGCAATGATAGGTCGGCAAAAATCGGACTCGAAGACAATCAGACCAAAAAGATTGCGCTTCTTTCCTAACTCAGCCTGACTGATAACAGCAGGGTTCGGGCATTCTCATCGAACACTCGAACCCTACGTTTCGCTTCCTAGTTGTCAACCAATCAGAAGGCGTACTTCAGACCGATTCGACCACCCACGGAGGAAGAACCTTCTTTACCCGCGCCCACGGCAAACGAAGCGTTGACAAGCAGGTTATCACGACCAGCGAAAATGCCGAAGTCCATCTGAACAGGACTGGTGTCAATGACATCGCTGTCGACTCCGCCCACGGTGATTTCCTTGTCGCCGAAGGTCGGGACGTAGGCAATCTTGAAGCTAGGCGACAGCGACCAGCCGGTTTGCGTTGCAAACTCACTCGCGCTCACGCGCAGAGCAATCGGCAATTGCACGAGCGTCTGGTCCTGATCTTCCACGCGTACCGTACCAATCTGCATTGCATCGGTAGACAGCTGTGACACGCGCAGACCGATGCTCGGCACAAAGCTGAAATTGCCAGCCTTGAGTTCGTACATCGCGCGCACGCCCGCCGAGTACATCTCAGTGTCAACGCTGCCGTTCAAAGCAGCTTGGTTGCTCGTGATGTCGTTTTCACCCCAGACATAGGCGAGTTCGGCACCAAGACGGAACGCATCGGTCACGTTGTATGTGCCATAGAGCGACACGGCATAGTTGTCGATCCTGTTCTTGATATTCGAGACCGAGCTGCGCAATGTGCCCGTACCGTACTGCAGAGCGCCGCCCAAGGTGAACTGACTGACGGCTACATCAGCACCAAATGTGCCGTAGCCAATGTCGGCATTGAACTCACCGCCATTATCGAGATCGTCCATCTGGTAGTTCTCGCCGGCTACATCTACCCAAAGATTCACGCCCGGCTTGAGATCCTGCCCAAAGGACGTACGATCGGCAATGGTCGCAGCGAGCATGCTGTCTGCGCGGCGAGTTACTGCCTGCAGGCCCAGAGAGGCCAGCGAGCGCAAACCGTTTTGAGTGTCAAGCTTCCCCGTCACCGTACCAGTAGCAACATCCAGAGACCCCTCGATGAAGGGGTTATCGGTCACAACCATGGCACCTGCGTCAGTGAGATTGTCTTTGTCAGCCAGAATGAATGAGCCTTCTTTAGCGTTGACAAGACCTAGATAGCTGCCTCGATCCAGATTCACAGTTCCGGTAATGTACGCCTTGTTGTCGACCGCAGTGGCCTGATTGACCATAAGGATACCCTGCGAGGCAACAGAAACGCCCTTCTCATAGACCACCGGGGATTGTGTCAGAGATCCGTCCACAACGATGGCGCCGGTATCGGCAAACTTAACGGGAGCGTTGATGTATGCCATAGCGGTCACATCGTTCTTCCAGGAAAGTCCGTTTGCCGCCGCCAACTTCTCAAAGGCGGCCACGCTCTCGACCTGAGTGGCACCTACAGCCACCACCGCATTGCGCCCAGCAACGAGCTGTGCGGCGAACGACTCTCCCGCGTCCAGAACGCCGGCAAACGAGGCGTTAGCAATCGTATTTAGCGATTCGTCGGCATTCCAATCTGGATCCGCAAAGATCATGCCGGTAAAACCTTCGGCCGACTTCAGCGTAAATGAGCCCGCCGATCCAGCATTACCGACAGTGACATCACCCGAACCGGTCAGAGAATCGACAGTCAGCGAAGCTCCGTTGTAGACATTGAGTTGGGAACCGTCACCTTCAAAAATGATCGAGGTCACTGAGTATTCAGCTCCACCGGCAACGTTGACGGCAGACGAATCATCAACGGAAACTTCGGCGTTAAGAACACCACCCTTAGAAACAGCAACCGAACCGAGATTCAAAACACCCGAGTTGAGATCAATGGCGAGCTTTTCAGCCGACGAGCTCACGAGATCGTTGCCAGCACCCGTGCCAACCAGCGTCACTTCCTTGCCGCCGGTCACAGTGAGCGTTGAGCCGCTACCCATGTCGAGAGCGGCAACACCAAGGCTCTCGGTACGGGAAGCCTCTCCCTCGACACCCGCGCCTCCCACGGTGAGATCCCTGTCCTCAGTCGTCACGGTCGTTCCAGCAAGCACGGTGTCACCCGAGACGGTAGCAACATCTTCGATCGTCACTTCGGACTCCGTATCGCCATTGACGTCCACGATCTGACCAAGCATGACGAGTTTGGCATCATTATTGACATCCGTCAGTGCCGTCTGAGCTGTTTTAGCATAGTCCAGGGTGTACTCGGCATCGTTTAGCACAAGGGAACCGCCTTCTGAAATCGAGATCTTGTCGGACGAGTACTTGAATTCTCCCGAATCAGTGCTCAACCCCACCTCAGTCGAGGCTGCCGTCTCGAACACCTCACCCGAAGCGGTTTCAAGGCCGCCCTTCGTCACTGTGATCTTGCCAAGGTTGATCTGGGCATCGCTTTCATGCGCCGCATCGTCAAACGCAATGTTGGACAAAGCCAGCGTGCCGCCGTTGACGGTTACCAGGTTCTTGATGTTCCATGCGGAGTTGACTTGCATACGGCCTCCACTTATGGTGAGGTCGCCGTAATACTTATCAAGACTGCTGTTGACGACAAGATTGCCAGAACCCGTCTTTTTCAGGAAGGCGTGCAGTCCGTTATTGACGTTCGTCCCCTGATTGGGAATGCTCGAGGCAATGCTGTCCGTATCGCCAGTCGTCCCCTCCGCTCCAATGGTGAGCGTTGCACCTTCAGTAACATCGAATACAGCACCGGAACCACGATCCAAGAATAGGAAACCACCCGCGGCAGACGTAGGCACATGGTAGCCATACGTATCAAAGTTGGTTCCCGCGCTGTCGGACGACACAGTATTACCCGTGTAAGCAATGTCCTTCGTGACCTTGATCGTCAAATCCGCCTTGCGGTTCTGGCCCGTACCGTCGCCGTGACCGGTCGAGTAATCAACAACAATGGCACCGCCATAGGCTGCGCCGCCAACCGTGCCCTCGGTCTTGGTTGCAACAGCCGAATTGTTTTCAAAGAGGACATCCTCCAGGGTGATCGTGTTGCCTTTAATCAGCAAAGCACCGCCCATGGCGCCGTCCTGAACCTTGCCGGGATCCTTTTCATTCCCGACATACCCCTCCGAAACAGCCTGGTTACCGACGTAGCTACCTCCCGTCTGCTTCAAAATCTTCGCATAGGAATAAACCGCACCGCCGGCACCGGTCGTAGTACCGGCTTTGTTGTTCGTGAAGTTGCTGCCGCTCAAATCAAGCGTGCCGGTGCTGTCATTAAAGAAGATCGCACCGCCATTGCTAGAAGCTTGTCCAACAAAATCAACTGTTGCCTGAACCAGAGTTTCCGTAGCATTTCCTACAATGATGCGACCGTCGAACTCGGCACCGTCCTCGATAAGGAGGCTCGTTCCTTTGACAAGGTTCGCAGCAACTTCCGGTTTTTGAGCTGCCACCCCCTGAATCAAAATATCTCCGCTCGTCTTCGATTCCTTAGCCAGCGTCACACTGTTACCGCTAGTGGTCTTACCGTCTTCTGCCTGAATTTGAACAGCCGTCTGCCCAGAAGCATTGATCGTCCCCGTGCTGGTAAAAGCACCTTCTTCACCAGCCATTAGAATGCCAATACCTTCAGTGACGGTAATTGTTCCGCCGTTGGAAGCTTCAGCACCGTTGCCTGCAGTGGTTTCCGGCACACCCGTCGGAGCAATTTCCATCGCCACACCGCCGTTGACCGTAATGTCTCCATTGTTTTCGAGAGTATTCTTGCCGGTACTGCCGACGGTCATACCATAGGCATTGGTCACCTCGATCAACCCCTTGTTGACTGCCTTGCCGCCGTTATCAGCCATCATGCCCTTGACCCGGTAGGCCTGGGTAGTATCGTCACCAGTTGCAAGGTTAGTCTGGATGGTGCCCATATTCGTGTAGACAGCACCCTCTCCCGTAGCCAGCAGACCGTAGGCCCGCGTATCTTGCTGGCCGGTGATCGTCATTTTGAGGACCTTACCCTCTTCGAATACCATCGTCTTACTATCAGCTGTCGTTGCGCTGTAGCCACGACTGCCCGAATCTTGCGTGTAAGGAACGTCTTCGGCCAGCACCGGCGTTGTCAATGCCAACATCACGGCGGAAGCGGCAATGGTCTTGGTCCCTGCCTTCTGCACACTTTTGGTAGCTTCGTTGACAACTGTGAGAGCCCCGCGGGCTTTGTTGTACACCACCTTAAAAGTACGGTTCATCAAATTCTCCTTATAACGGACAAACGTACAAGTTGGCATACATTATCCCCCCCCCCAATGTCAATTTGTCAACCTTTTGCCTCAGCAAACACTCCTATAGTGGTTATTGGCGATACAAAGCATCATTGCGTACTAAATCCGGTCGACAAAATGTTCTCCAAAAGACCTATTTAGAGGTAACCATAAATTGGAAACCAAATACCTAATCACCAAGTCAACAATTTGACCGAATACTTAATCAAATTGTTTCCTCTTCAAAAAAGGCAAGCTCGGTCAATCATCGCCTCGCTGACCACGCTTCGCGGGTTTCATTACTTACCACACCCGAATCAACATAACCCCTCCTTCGTATTCTGAATCGGTTTCGTTCCGCGTTACACTGGTCGGACATTTCCTTCGTATTTCGAAATAGCGCACCTGGACTGTTTTACGACATCTCATCCTCTCTTTGTCTGCCATTTCGAAGTTATGCCATACATGTTCTCCGCACAGTTGCAACATCTTTCGGCAAATTGCCAACCTACTGACTGCCTTTCCGATCAATCGCTATAAGAAACCGCCGCTTTCGGTTTTCCCAAAGGCGGCGGTTTGCGCATCTCAAAACAGAAAATCCTCAGCGTTTTCTGAGTTCTTCCTTCACAGTCATGCGCACGGTGTTTTCAACGGCCTTCTGCAGGTCCGATCGAATGCGCGTGGCAGCGGTCTTAAGCGTCACGTCCACGATGATCTCAATCTGCGAATTGAGGCGTTCCAGCACCTTCGGAACGATACGGGCAACGAGCTCCTCTTCGGACAAACCGGCGGCAACGGGGCCGGAAGCTCCGGCTTGCTGCTGAGAACGGGCCTGGGGCGTCACGGGCGCAGCTTCCTGCCGGCGGGGTTCGGGGCTCGGCATACAAGGCTCTTCGTGCTGCGGAGCAATCGGAGGCGTCACCTGCTCTTCGAACTGTCCCGGAATCGGTCCGTTCTTGAGCTCCTGCGCCGCGCGCTTGAGCTCCTCCCAGTCGTAGGGAACACGTTCTTTCAAAAGCGGAGAATGATAGGAATTCATTTGATTAACCTGCGCTGCGGTCGTAGGCGTTGAGCGTCACGCCGGCGGTTTTGTACAGCCGATAGCGGGCGCGGGAATTGAGAAGTTCCGTCTGATTGGTGGAGACGATGTCAACAACACGGTTAAACGGCGCCAGCGTATGCTGCCAGTCGGGCGGCACCGATTCGTCCAGAAGAATGATGACGTCGGACGGTTTCAACTGAGTGATGTCGCTTGCGAAAATCACGGGCGCATCGGCTTCAAAAGCCGAACCCGCCCAGGCGTGCGCGATGAAGGTCAAATCCTCAAAGCGCCACAGATCGTCGTAGGCGCGCCGCAACAGCACCTCGTTGCTGCTCCAGACGGCAACGGTAAGCCTCATCTTGCGCACCTTCTTGATCAGACGGCAGGCATAGATGGTGCGTTGCGCGACATTGAAGTGAAAATCGATTTGCTGCATGCGGGCGTCTCGAGCGGTGTCTCAACCTCTGTCTGTCGGAAAAACTTACTTGGCGGCGGCCTTGCGGACGGTCTTGGCGGCAGCCTTTTTCACCGTCGCTGCTGCCGTCTTCGTCTTTGCGGCTGCCTTAGCCTTCACGGTCTTTACCTTGTTTGCCTTGGGTGCCGGAGCACGGGAAAGCAACCACTCAAGAATGAGCGGCAAGGGACGCGCAGTGCCTCCGCTCTTGCCGCTTGCGGCCTGAGCGGTGCCTGCCACGTCAAGGTGAGCCCAGGGGCACTTCGGCGCGAATGCGGCAAGGAACGTAGCGGCCGTGCAGGCACCGGCACCCGCCGTCCAGCTGATGTTGGCAAGGTCTGCAACAGAGCTCTCCAAAGCCTTCTTGTAGGTTCCGCCCATCGGCATCGGCCAGACCGGGTCGTGCGCGCTGTCGGCAGCGCAGGCCAGAGCGGCCGTAAGCGGTTCGTCCTCGCAGAAAAGACCGGAGACGTCGGTGCCGAGCGCCACGATGCAGGCACCGGTGAGCGTTGCCACGTCAATGCAGACCTCGGGTTCGAGTTCAGCGGCGCGGGCCAGGGCGTCAGCCAGAATCAGTCGGCCTTCGGCATCGGTGTTGAGCACTTCAACCGTAAGACCGCTTAAGGTCGTGATGACGTCGGCCGGTTTCAGAGCGCTGCCCGAAGGCAGGTTTTCCACGGCGGGCACGAGAGCCACCACGTTTTCCTTGAGTTCCATTTCGGCGGCGGCCTTGACGGCGGCCATGACGACGGCGGCGCCCGACATGTCGAACTTCATCTGATCCATCGTGCGGCTCGGCTTGAGGGAAATGCCGCCCGCGTCAAACGTCACGCCCTTGCCGACGAGCACGACGGGAGCCTTGGAGGCATCCGCGCCCTGCCAGGCGAGTTCAATGAAGACAGGATCGGTTTGGCTGCCCTTGCTCACGCCGATCACGCCGCCCATGCCGGCCTCGTCGATGGCGTCCTTGTCGAGCACCTTGACGGTGAGCTTGCCCTTGGCGGACTTGCCTGCGGCCTTTTCAAATTCGCGCACCACGCTTTCTGCGGCTTCGGTCAGGAACTGCGGATCGCAGATGTTGGGCGGCAGATCCTGAAGTTCCTTCGCCCAGATCATGGCGCCGGCGGACACGCAGCCCACCTGAAGGCTTGAGGCCACATCCGTTTCGGAAACCCAGAGAATCTTTTCAACGGCCTGCGGTCCCTTGCCCTTGGTCTTCAGCCCGCGGGACTTGTGCGAGGCAAAGAGAAGTTCGCGCACGGCGCTGCGGGCGGCCCAGGCTTCGTCGCGTTCGGGCAGCGTCCATTCTGCGGAAGTCAAGGCAACGGATCCGCTCTTTGCAAAACGCGCCACCTTGCGGTGCACGTTGATGAAGGTCTTTTCGCTGAAGGCGTCCTTCATACCCAGACCCACGACGATCACGCGCTTGAAGTCCAGTCCGGCAACGCCGTAGAAAACGGCGACTTCGGAGGGCTTGCCCTTGAAGTCGCCCGCTTCAATCTGAGCGGAAATCAAGCCGCCGGCCTTGTCAACGGCCACCGCCGAGGGCGTGAGTTCGGGCTTGCCGTTTTCGCCGCCGCACCAGACACCCACCACGAGGGTGTCGGCCTGCAATTCCGTAAGCTTGTTTTCAACTTCAATCTGCATGTCTCGTCTCTCCGAATTTATGGTCAAAGCCTTTTTTGCCAAAAAGAAGGCTTTCAAAAATGCTCAATTTTGACTCTTAATGGTAGGAAGCCTTCTTGGCTTCGTCCACGCGCAGCGGCGGGAAGCTGTCCCAACGTTCGCACCCCGGGCACTGCCAGGCGAAAGTGTGCGCCAAAAAGCCGCAATGCGTGCACTGATAACGCGCAAAGTGCTTGCTCTGCTTGGTGGTAACCTCCGCCAGAAGTTTTGCCTGTTCATCATCGGGATCGGCCTTGGCGCGCAAGTTGCACAGAACCGAGAAGGCCGACAGCGACGGACGGTTCTTGAGGGCTTCACCGGCAAATGCAGCCGCCGTAGGCGCATCGGCCCACACGGACATGCGAGCGACGGCGGCAGTCAGCACATCCACTGATCCAGACTGCGCAAACACGTCCTTGAGATACTTCATGGCGGCGGCCTTGTCGGTTTCGGCCATGACGTCGGCCTTCTTGGCGGCAATGAGGGGCGCATAGGCTGGCTTGGCCTTTTCAATTTGGCCCCAGGCGGCAAGCGCGTCCTGCGGCTTGCCCGCATCAAGCGCGAGATCGGCGGCCAAAGAATGCGCACGCGGATTGTCGGGATTTGCCTTCAGAGCACTCGTCACGAATTCGGACGCGCGAGCCGCATCCTTGGTGCAGCGAGCGAGGTTGGCAAGTTCGCAGTAGTAGTGACTGATTTCGACATGCAGATCCTTGCCGCTCTTTTGCAGGCGCTCGGCCGTCTCCACGGCCTTCTTCCATTCGCGTTCGGTGCAGTAGATGTGCATCAGAGCCTCAAGCGCCTCGACTTCGCGCCCCTTGAAGCCGGCAAGCTGTTCATAGGCCGATTCCGCGCGGTCGTACATGCCGGACTTCAGATAATCGAGCGCAAGCTCGGCCATCGCCAGAGCACGTTCCTTTTCGGGCAGCTCGGCGCGGTTGACGAGGAAGCTGTGCAGGCGAATGGCGCGATCAAACTGTCCGCGACGGCGAAAGAGGTTGCCGAGGGCATGGTGCAGCTCAATCGTCTCAGGATCCAGGCGCACGACCTCGATGAAAAGATCAATCGCCTTGTCGGCCTTCACGGGATCGTCGCTCAACAGAAGCGACAGGCCCTTGGCGTAGTGCTCGTCAATGCCTTCCGTCGCCTTCTTGTGCTGTTTGAAATCCACCCCGCGCAGCCACCAGCCGGCGGCAAAAAGAATCGGGACCGCAATCAGATACCAGAGTTCGAATTCCATTTACTTCACTAGTCAGTCAAAAATCAGTTCAATCCTGCGGCACGTTTTTCTTGGCAAAAAGGATGTCGTGCCAGCCGAGTTCCTTGGCAACGGGGTTGCGCAGCAGATAGGACGGATGATAGGTAACCACCGCGGGCACCTTACGGCCCGCAATTTGCACCTCATAAAGGTGACCTCGCATCTGCGAAATCGGCTTTGCCTCGCCCAAAAGCCGCCAGACCGCATGCTTGCCCATCAGAATCAAAAGCTTGGGCTGCAGGAGGTCCAACTGTCGATCGAGGAAGGCCGCGCAAGCGGCCACTTCATCGGGCTTGGGGTCGCGGTTCCCGGGCGGACGGCACTTGAGAACGTTGCAGATGGCAACGTCCTTGCCGCGCTCGAGAGAACACGCCTTGAGAATTTCAGTTAAAAGCTTGCCGCTGTTGCCGACAAAAGGAATGCCCGAAAGGTCTTCTTCGCGGCCGGGCGCTTCACCCACCATCACGATGGGGCAGCCCGGTGCACCGTCGGCCACCACGGTGTTGGTGCGCTCAGCCGCCATCGGGCAGACACGGCACCGATCGGCAATTCCCTTGATGTCTTCCCAGCGTGCGGTGCGAAGTTCGGCAACGAGCTGAGCGTCGGCCTGCACCTGAGAGGCAGCAGCGGACTGCGGCCGGGGCGGCGCAACGGGACGCAGTGCGGGGCGCGTCGCAATCGATGCAGCTGCGGCAGGCTTGAGAGTTTGAGCGACAGCCGCAGAAGTTGCGGGATTCGCAGTCGTTGCGGCGGGAGCCGATTGGATGCCGGCGGCGGCCTGCTGTCGACGCAGGCGCGTGGCCATCGGACCGCGGCGCACCATCGCGGGAGCGGCCGGTGCGGAACCTGCGGGGATCGTAGCCGAAGGCGAGACGGCCGAAGGCTTAACCTCTGCCGGCGCGGCAGAAGCTGCAGGCTTGGGTTCCGGCGCAAGCGGATCAATGCCGTCGCGCAGCACCCACTGCACGCCGACATTCATTGCCTGCCAAATTTGACTTTGTTCCCGCGTTAGCGCCATTGATGCGTTACTTTCTCAATCTTCTTAATCGTGGGGCACGGACCGGGAAAACTGCGCCGTCATCAGAATCGCATCCTCCCGGCCGTTTTCGGTCGGATAATAGTTCTTGCGGCGTCCGGTTTCCTCAAATCCGAACGAAGTGTACATTTTACGCGCACGGGCGTTGCTCTCCCGAACTTCAAGAAACATACGCACGGCGCCGTTGCGGCGAGCCAGCGCAATGGCCTGCGCCAACAGCGCCTTGCCGTAGCCTCTTCCCTGCATGGCAGGTTGCACCGCAATTTCCAGAAGTTCCGACTCGTCGAGCACGTGCATCACGGCGGCAATGCCTGCCGTCACCCCGTCTACGGTCAAAACCGTGAGCGTATTTCCCGAGGCGTGTGCGTCGGAAAAGTTTCTCAGCGTCCAGCCGAAGGGATCGGCTCGGTGCGTGAGGTCGGCCACCGCCTCGAGGTCTGCGGGCGTCATCGCGCGAAACGCAACCTCGCTCAAAGCTTTTCTCCGGCTCGGCGCTGTTCAATGGTGAGAGCCACGCGATTGCGCACGTAAAGCGGTGCGGCAAGATGCGGATCGGTCACCAGCCCCGCCTTCATCATCACGGCGGCCAATTCCACGATTTGCCTGGCGCTCACCTGTTCGGTTTCGATCGCAACGACGCCTTCCGGAACAAGGATTTCCTCGGCGTACGCAGCAAGAGCCGTGCCGATAACCGCCTGCACGTTGTCTTGCCTCAGGATCTGCACGACGTCTTCGGGTTTGACAAGTTCAGGGGCACGCACTTCATCGGGCATGCCGCCTTCGGGATCACGTTCAAAGCTTGCCGTATAGCACTCGTGCATGCGCGCATCGTTCACAACGCAGACCCGCTTGACTTCGGGGTGCGACTCAAACAGGGCATACGCGGCGGCGGCAAGATTGCCCACCTGCACCGTGGGCTTGCCGATCGCCCAGGCCAAGCCCTGCGCCACCCCGCAGGCCACGCGAAGCCCCGTAAACGCTCCGGGGCCCGCTCCGAACGCCACGGCGTCCATGTCGGCCACCTTGAGGTTTTTTCCGCAAAGCACTTCGTCGGCAAGCGAGATCAGGCTTTCGGTATGGCGATTTTTTTCCTTAAAAATGTTGCAGACGACTTCGCCGTCGGCCAGCAAGGCGGCGCTCGCGTAGTCGCCGCTCGTTTCAACAGCAAGAATTCGAGTCACGGCTTTTGTGTTGTGCTTGAGTTGTTTTCGATGGCTTCTTCCGAAGAGAAGTCCTGCTCGGCGTCGTTGAGCGCAAATAGCTGCGCCATCGGACGGTTCAGAGCTTCGGTTGTAGAAAATTCCTTCCACCAATCGGCCAAAATTCCGCCGGCGCCTTCTTTGCCGGCCAAGCGCTGCATCTTACTCGAAACGAGTGAATTGCCGCCGCTTACCGCAAAAAATTCGAAGGCGCGCAAAAGGGTTGTCTTCTGACTGTCGGCCACGAGCACCCACTCCTGTGTGCGCCCGCCCGCCTCCGTCGTGACGGGAGCGACGTAACCGGCATCGGCCAGGCGCGAGAGAATGCGCTCGGCCGCTTCCGGATAGGTATCGGCCGCGTCGCACAATTCCTCGACGTCGAGAATCGGACGCTTGTGGCGCAGACGCAGATGCACGAGTTCGCGCAGCATGGCCAAGGCCGTCAAAAAATCATTGCCCGGACGATAGTAGTCAAGGAAGCGCCCCGCGGTGAGTTTCGGAATCGTCGCGGCAATCGCGGCGCCTGCAAAAAAGAGGTACCAGGCCACATACACCCAGAGCACGAACACGGGAATCGCCACGAACGCGCCGTAGATGCTGGTGAGCGTTCCGGCCGTCACCCACATGCCGAAAAGCTGCTTGACGACCAAGCCGCAGACGCTTACCACAGCGCCGCCCACGAGCGCGTGACTGAAATGCACCCGACACGACGGCACGAACTTGTAGATCACGGCAAAGCCCAAAGCCTGCAGAATCACCTGTCCGACGTTGTAGAGCGTCTTTGAAAGACCGGGATCAACCCCTTCCAAAGCCATCGCCGCGTAGTGACCGGTCATGGTGAGGCTCACGGCCACCGCCAGAGGTCCGACGGTCATCAGGGCCCAATAGATGAGCACCCTTTGAAACCACGGACGCGGCGCCGTCACCTTGAAAATGCGGTTGAGCGTTACGAAAAGCTTGTCGATCAGAAGAAAAGCCGTTACGGCCAAGCCGAGCAAACCGAAGGTCGTGAGTCCCGCAGCGTGCGACGTGAACTGACTGATGTAGCCCAGCAGCTGTTCGCTGTACTGCTCGGGCAGCAGACTCATCACGATCAGGTCTTCGAGAGCCTGACGGGCATTGGCAAATCCGGGGAAAGCGGAGAAAGCCGCAAGCGACAGGGCAAGCACCGGCACGATGGCCGTCAAAGTGGCCAGAGCCATCGTGGAAGTGACTTCCGTGAGGTCGTTTTCGCTGGCGCGATCGGCAGCAAAGCGTAGCAGTGTGCGTATGCTCGAAATGAGCCCCTTTTTGCGCAGTTTCTCGCGCAGCGTCAACCGATGCCGAAGCCCGAGACGCCGTGATGCGGTGTCCTTGGACGCCGGTCGCCCTTGAGTATTGGAGGAATCGTTCATAGAAATTCGGCGCGGAAACCCCTGCATTCATGCAGAGGAGGATGCGCCGCCTCCTTTCTAAATTCTGTTAAGTAGGTGGTTCGAGGTTCCAGCAGCCTCAACTTTTTGTAGTTGATACCGGCGGAAATCCGCG
>OOIG01001572.1_pt1 | contig 16759 bp, 14 predicted proteins | sample 1692091 | NCBI WGS metagenome assembly OOIG01 (sample SAMN06348188, study PRJEB24527) | human gut metagenome | biome: human gut; feature: ankylosing spondylitis patient; material: feces | host: Homo sapiens | place: China | collected 2015-10 | reverse complement strand
CAGTGCCAGTGCGGCCCTGCTGCACGGCAACGAATGGTGCGATACCAAGGCTATCTGGAAGTCCTCGCCCCTCGCTATCCTGGGCGCTTACGCGGCCACGGCCATCGTGACCCTGCTGCTGGGCAGCCTGCTGTATTCCTAGGCATTCCCCCAGGCGGCACGACCCGGATGCGTGCCTCCACCGGAGCGGCCCTGCTGGAGGGCCGCTCCCACAAAGGGGACGACCGGCAGCCGGTCATCACCGTAAACCAGCCATCAAAAAAGCTCCGCCCGCGCACAAGACGCAGGCGGAGCTTTTTTGATGGAGAAAACAGGGACACAGGGCAGGAGCAAGGTCTCGTTCCAGGTCTTGAAGGAACCTGCCGCAAAGCGGGCTCAGGCCCGGCCCAGGGCGAGGATCTCGTCCCTGCTGCGGGGCAGGACCTCGGGCAGGGCGGCGATGAGGCGGCTCACAGGTGTGGACGGATCGGGCCGGCAATGGGCGGCCAGCAGGCGGGCCAGACGTGCGGCGGCCAGGGCGGCCGTGGCGGTGGGCAGACCGGCGCACAGCAGGCCGGTGACGAGGCCGGTCACGATGTCCCCGGTACCGCCGATGCACTCCATGGCCGGGACCGAGGGGCTGTCCACTACGGCGTGGAGGCGGCCTTCGTGGATGATATGGTCGGCCTTGCCCTTGATGATCAGATTGGCCGGGCAGTTGCCGTGCTCCTGTGCCCGGGCCAGCAGCACGGGGATGTTCTGTTCCTCGGCCAGCAGGAAGCCGCGCGTATAGAAGGGGTGGGGCGCTTTTTCATCCGCCAGGAAGGCCAGTTCGCCCACGTCCGGGGTGAAGAGTTCGTAGGCATCGGCATAGCCGCTCATCTTGGCCACGTACATGAAGCCCGCATCGGCCACCATCAGGGGCGCGTTCTCCAGTTCCCGGACAGCCAGCAGCAGGCGGTTGTGCCAGTCCACGTCGGGGAAGAGGTAGTGGAAGGTCAGGCCGCGCGGGGCCAGGGCGGGCAGGGCTTTTTCCAGCCAGGCGTAGAGCTGGCGGCTGCCGGAACCGGAGCCGGTATCCCCGGCCAGCAGCAGGGCAGGGGGCGTGCAGTCAAGGGCCGCGCAGGTCTGCAGGGCCGTGGCTGCCAGGGCCGCGGTGCCCCGTTCCACGGCCACGGTACGGCCGTCAGGCAGGTGCAGGCCCGCTTCCGAAAGGCTGGCGCTACGCGGGGCGGGGCCTTCCGGCACCAGCAGGGAAAAATCAGGGTCGGGGATGGTTCCGGCTATGATCCACATGCGAGCTGTCTCCGTATCTCCTCAAAGGCTTTTTGCAGGCTGTAGCAGCACAGGGTCTGCCCCATGCTCAGCGGTTCGGGGGCCGTATCCAGCGTTTTGCCGCACAGGCAGTGGGCCAGCCAGGGCACGTCCGGGCAGCCGCCGCCGGAGATGTTGACGATGCGCCGGTCGCGGCAGTCCACCGTGATCTTCATGTTGGCCGCGCGTACCATGAGCCAGTGTTCCAGACGGCTGGTCTGGAACAGGGACACGGGCTCCAGCAGCACGTCATGGGCGCTGACCACCTGTTCCGGCTCCAGATCGGCCGTTTTCAGGCTGGCCAGCACTGCGGCCTGGCGGATGAGCGGGAAGACCACCACCATGTCGCAGCCGGTACGCATCTGCGGGGGCGGGCCCTTGACGTCTACGTCAAAGCCCTGCTGCCGCAGCAGGCGTTCGGCCCGGATGACGTCGCCCGTATGGGAAAAAGCCAGCAGGCCCCGGTCGGAAAGGGCGCGGGGGCCTGCATCGGGAGCGGACTCTTTTTTGAACAGGCCGCCCAGACGGCGACCGAGAGAGGAAAAAAGGGAATGCTTCGAGGTCATGCGTTTCCTGAAAAGGGGCGGCCGGAGCCGCCCCTGCATGGATTTTTTTAGGCCTGACGGCTGATCTCCAGCCGCCAGATGCCGTTCTCTTCACTTTCCGTCACATCGAAGCCGCTGTTGCGGGCCGCGCGGGTCACGTTCTCGCGGCTGGCCTCATTGTCCACCAGGACGGAGAAAGGGCCTTCGGGCTGCTTTTTGGCAGCGGTCAGGAACATCAGGACAGGCTGGGGGCAGGAAAGCCCGCAAGTATCGATAAGGGTCGCCATTACGCACCTCGCTTGCAATTGAAGAAACCGATGAGCAGGCAGACGGCCAGGCCGCCCAGGGCGCCCAGCATGCCGTTGGGACCGATCCCTGCCGTGCTGGAGGCCATGCCGAAGTTATGGGCGCAGGCCGCGCCCACGATGAGACCGACCACGAACACGGCCGCGTCGTTGTCGCCTTCACCGGCCATGAAGAGCTGGCGGCCGGGGCAGCCGCCGGCCAGGGCAAAGGCCAGACCGGCCGTCACCATGCCCAGGAAGTTCCACAGGCCGTCGGTATGGGCCACGGGCTGGCCTTCAAAACCGGGATGGAAGCCGCCGATGGCCAGATTGGCCACCAGCGCGGCGGCCAGCATGGCCAGGAAGCCCAGGGCCAGATGCCACTGGTTGAACAGCAGGACGTCACGCACGGCGCCCATGGTGCAGAAGCGGCTGCGCTGGGCCAGGAAGCCCACCAGCAGACCGGCACCGAGCGAGAGCAGGAAGGGGGCGTGCATGGAGCCGGGGCCCTTGAGGGAGTAGAAGAGGACGCCGTTCTGGGCCTGTCCTTCCATGGGCGGATTGAACAGATAGACGGCGACCAGGGCGAGCATGATGCCGGGCAGGATCAGGCCGGACGCCTTGCTCTGGCTCTGGCTGCGGCCCAGGGAGAAGCCCATGCGGAAGAAGACCGTGCCCAGACCGATGCCGACCACCAGGCCGGCCAGGCCGAACAGGGCGTTGGCGTCGCCGCCGGCCAGACGCATGATGACGCGCCAGGGGCAGCCCAGGAAGACCAGGGCGCCGATGGCTGCGATGACGCCCAGCAGGAAGCGGACGGCCGGAGCGGAGCCGCCGCGGGCGCGGTATTCGCCAAAGCAGAGGGCAGCGGCCAGGGAGCCCAGCACCATGCCCATGATCTCGGGACGCAGGTACTGGACGATGGGCGCGCGGTGCAGGCCCACGGCCCCTGCGATGTCGCGGTTGAAGCAGACCACGCAGATGCCCATGTTGCCGGGGTTGCCGGAGAACTGCAAAAAGACGGCGATCAGGCCCAGGATAAGGCCCGTGACCACGATGCCCGTGGTGGACGAGAAGAAATTGAAGCTGTTTTTCATGCGACCCCCCAAAAGACGGGATGCGGCAAAAGTTGAAAAAATGCGCGCAGATCCGTGACGGACCTAGGGGATGGGGGACCGTGATATGGCGAAGGTCAAGGAATCAGGACATGCCGTCGGCGCGACCACCCCGCTGCGCTCCACACCGTGAAGCCGGTGGTGTTGCGTCAGGTATGGTGCATGGGCATGGACGTGCTCCTTGGATCAGACGGGTCGTGATGGATAAGGGCAGCCTAGGAAAAGAACAGGGGCGGGTCAAGTTCTTTCGGGAAAAAAGGGGACAGGCGGCCGGACCGGGAGCAGGGCGGGCATGAAAAAAGGGGCATCCGGCGGATGCCCCTTCAGGTCAGTTCTTGGCGGTCAGCAGGACTTCGTCCCGTCCGTCCCGTTCTTCCAGCAGGACGTCCACCTGCTCCTGCGGGCGGGTGTCCACGCTGCGGCCGATGTAGTCGGCCTGGATGGGCAGTTCGCGGTGGCCGCGGTCCACGAGCACCAGCAGCTCCACCTTGCGGGGACGGCCGTAATCCAGCAGGGCCTCCAGGGCGGCACGGATGGTGCGTCCGCTGAACAGCACGTCATCTATAAGGATGATCTCCGCGTTGTCCACCGGGGCGGTGATGCGCGACTGGCCGATATGGGGTTTGCCTTCCAGGCTGGTCCAGTCGTCACGGTACAGGTTGATGTCCAGCGTGCCCAGGGGCAGGGGGCGCTGCAGCTTCTGCTGCATCAGGGCGCCCAGGCGGCGGGCCAGGTCGGCGCCGCGGCGTTCGATGCCCACCAGCATGACGCGCTCGCACTGCCCGTGCCGTTCCAGCACTTCGCAGGCAAGACGTTCCAGAATACGGGTCATTTCCTCTTTGTCCAGCAGCAATGTCGTGGGCATAATTCCTCCAGAAGTGATGTCTTTCCATACGCCTTTTTGGCAGCGGAGAAAAGCCCCGCGAGCGATTGACAATCTTTGGGGCTGACCTTACATGTTACGGGCAACACTGGAGGTAGTGCCATGCTTACGTTGACCGATGCCGCCCAGAAGGAACTGGAAGGTTTTTTTGCCGACAGGGAAAAAGCGACCGTTCGCATCTACCTTGCCCCCGGCGGCTGCTCCGGCCCGCGCCTTGCTCTGGCGCTGGACGAAGCCGGTGAGAACGATACCCGGATCGAACAGGGCGGTTTTGCCTTCTGCATCAACAATGAACTTTTGCAGCAGGTGAAAAGCGTCAGTATCGATGCCAACTACCTTGGCTTTCTGGTGACCCCCGAAGTGCCCCTGCCGTCGTCGGGCGGCAGCGCCTGCGGCGGTTGCTGCGGCGCCTGCGGCAGCCACCAGTAGCCTTTGACGGGAAGGCGCAGCATGCTCCTTCCCGCGTCATCCCTGCTCTGACGATACCTGTCACCTCCTGCGTCAACAGTTGCCGCACCGGCAACGGGCGCTGCCCTGAACGGCGCCTCTTCCCCTGCGGGATACGGGAAGTCCGGGACGCGGCATCGTCAAGGAGAAGGAATGATCACTTTGTCTGAAAATGCCCGCAAAGAGCTGGAAGCCTATTTTGCGGACAAGGAACGCCAGACCATCCGTGTGTATCTTGCTCCCGGCGGCTGCTCCGGCCCCCGGCTCGTCCTGGCTCTGGACGAACCCGGAGACGAGGACGCCAGGTTCGAACAGGACGGCTTTGCGTTCTGCATCAACAAGGAATTGCTGCAACAGGTGAAGAGCGTCAGCATAGACTTGAGCTATCTGGGCTTCACCGTGACCCCCGAAGTGCCCCTGCCTTCGGCGGGCGGCAGTTCCTGCGGCGGTTGCTGCGGCAGCTGCGGCAGTCATCAGTAGTCCCTGTCCGGTGGGGCCGGCTGTCCCGGCCCGGCCGGTTTTGTCATAACAGAAGGTCCCGTCTTCTGTTTCCATCAACTGCCGTTACCGGCGGAGAGGGCCTGTTGCCCCAGGGCATCGGTCCCGGTTCCTGACGGGCAGGACGCTCCGCAGATACGGCCCAGAGAGGAATAGGAATGATCACTCTGTCTGAAAACGCTCGTAAAGAGCTGGAAGCCTACTTCGCGGACAAGGAACGCCAGTCCATCCGCGTGTTTCTTGCCCCCGGCGGCTGAAGCGGCCCGCGTCTCGCCCTGGCTCTGGATGAGCCTAACGCACAGGACAGCACCGAGGAAGTTGACGGTTTCACCTTCTGCATGGCCACCGACCTGGTGGCGCAGATCAAGGGCGTCAAGATTGATATGACCTACATGGGATTCACCGTGGATCCCGAGGTGCCGCTGGCCTCTTCCGGCAGCTGCGGCAGTTGCGGCAGCAGCTGCGGCAGTCACTAGGCGGATCGTGATCCGTCGGCTGTCCGTGCGGGGAAATGTTCCCACACCGCCCGGGATGTGCATGCACGCATCCCCCCGGGTCGCTTGAAGCATGGCCCCCGACAGCTACAGATAAGAGATCCCGCAAGGCGGCCTTCGGGCCGCCTTTTTTGAACCCTTTCCCAGGATTCGGCGTCGTTGGTGGCGTCGTTTTTGCTTTTCCGGCGGACAGTATGGCAGATATCCTTTCCCTGCTCTCAGGGCCGGCCGAGGCCCGACACTGGCAGCGCAGCGGCATGGCGTCCTGTTGCCGTCTTGCCTGCGCCGCGCTGGCCCAGGGACGCAGCAGCGTCATCCTGGTGCGCGACCGTGAGGAATACACGGCGGCGCGCGCACTGCTGACCCTTTTTTCTCCTTCGCTTTCCCTGGCTGACATGGCCCCTGATGTCCCTGCCTGGAAACTGCCCTTTGCCGCGCTCCCTGCCGGCCTTTTGCTGCGCCGTGACCGGGATTCGTGGGCAGGACGGCTGGCGGCCCTGTACGGCCTTGCCCAGGGCGGGCCCCGCTGCCTCATCCTGAGCACGGAAGCGCTGCTGCTGCGCCATGTGCCCCGCGATTTCTTTGCCGAGCACACGCTCGACCTGACGCGAGGCAGCGACTATCCGCCGGAGCTGATCCTCGATCAGGCCGTGGAGTGGGGGTACGAACGAGTCCCCCTGGTGACCCGGCCGGGGCAGATGGCCCGACGCGGCGACATCTTCGACATCTTCCCGTCCGGCTATCCGCGTCCTGTGCGCATGGAGTTTTTTGGCGATACGCTGGAAGAGCTACGCCTGTTCGATGCCGAGAGCCAGCGCTCCCTGCAGGGTCTGGACGAGCTGACCCTGCTGCCGGCCCTGCCTTTCGTGCTGGATGCGCAGGGCCTGGCCGCGGCCCGCAAGCGCATGGATGCCCTGTTCGCCGGGGCGCGCATCAGCGAGAACGACTGCTACACCTTCAAGAAGACCCTGGATGCCGGCGGTCTGGGCCTGCTGCCGGGCGTGGTGCACGAAAAGGCCAGCACCATCGCGGACTGGCTGCCCGAGGAGCCGCTCTGGTTCCTGCCCGGACAGGCGGACTGCGATGCGGCCCTGCACGGGACGGCCATGCAGTTGCGCGACCAGCTGGAAGAAGATGATGCGCCCCTGCCGCAGCCGTCCGCCCTGTGCCTGTGCGGCAGCCTGCAGGATCTGCCCTGGGAAAAGGCCCGCCGTTTTTATCTGGAGCCCCTGGTCATGGGCGTGGACGCCGTGGGGGACGACGTACAGGAACGTCCGCTCCATGCCTTTACGGATCTTTTCCCCGTCCCCGGCGCGGCCGACCGTCCGTGGCAGCATCTGTCTGCCGGTCTGAAGGAATGGCAGAACCGGCGCCGTCAGGTGGTGCTGAGCTTCTCCTCGCAGCGCAGCCGGGCCAAGTTCCTCAAACTGGCCGAGCAGGAAGGCATCACGCCTGCCTTGCGTTATGCGCCGGAACAGCGCGGACTGTTCGCCCTGGTCTCCCCCTGGCGTTCGGGTGCGGAGCTGGTCTGGGACGATGTGCTCGTGCTGGGCGAGGACATCCTCTATCCGCGTGCGGAAAAGAAGGCCCGTGCCTCCTCGCGTGCGTTCAAGGGACTGGACAGCTTCGATGACCTCAAGGCCGGGGACCTGCTCGTCCACCGGGATTACGGCATCGGCCGTTTTGCCGGTCTGCACCATCTGGTGCAGGGAGGGCAGGGCAATGACTTCCTTCTGGTGGAATACTCCGGGCAGGACAGGCTCTATGTGCCGGTGGACCGCCTGGGGCTCATCCAGCGCTTCAAAGGTGGCGAGGGTGCGGAACCGGCCCTTGACCGTCTGGGCGGCGCCAGCTGGAGTTCCGGCAAGGAGAAGGTCCGCAAGGCCATCGAAAAGATCGCGGCCGACCTGGTGGAGATGTACGCCTACCGCAAGGTGGCCAAGGGCTTTCGCTACGACCCGCCGGGCGAGCTGTACCACGAATTCGAGGCGACCTTCGGCTTTGAGGAGACCCCGGACCAGGCCCGGGCCATCGAGGACGTGCTGGCGGACATGGACAAATCCGAGCCCATGGACCGCCTGGTCTGTGGTGACGTGGGCTTCGGCAAGACCGAAGTGGCCCTGCGCGCCGCCTTCCGCGCGGCCAGCGAGGGGCGTCAGGTGGCCCTGCTGTGTCCCACCACGGTGCTGGCCGAGCAGCATTACCAGACCTTCCGGGCCCGTCTGGCCGGTTTCCCGGTCACGGTGGGGCTGCTGAGCCGTTTCGTGCCCCGTGCCCGGCAAAAGGAAGTCCTCAAGGCCGCGGCCGAGGGGCAGATCGACATCCTGCTGGGCACGCACCGCCTGCTGTCGTCGGACGTGTCCCTGCCCAACCTCTCCTTGCTCATCCTGGACGAGGAACAGCGCTTCGGCGTGCGGCACAAGGAAAAGCTCAAGGCCCTGAAAAAGAACGTGGACGTGCTGACCCTGACGGCCACGCCCATCCCGCGCACCCTGCAACTTTCCATGTCCGGCATCCGCGATCTTTCGGTCATCGAGACCGCGCCGCAGGACCGCAAACCTGTGGCCACGGCCGTGCTGCGGCGTGACGACGTCACCCTGCGCACGGTCCTGGAACGCGAGCTGGCGCGGGAAGGGCAGGTGTTCTGGGTCTACAACCGTGTCCAGGGGCTGGAGCGCGTGGCCGAATATGTGCGCAAGCTGGTGCCCACCGCCCGGGTAGGCATGGCACACGGCCAGATGTCGGAAAGCGAGCTGGAAAGCAACATGCACAAGTTCTGGCACGGCGAGCTGGATGTGCTGGTCTGTACGGCCATCGTCGAGTCGGGCCTGGACTTCCCCCGCGCCAACACCCTGGTGGTGGACCAGGCGCAGCTCTTCGGCCTTGGCCAGCTCTATCAGCTGCGGGGCCGGGTGGGCCGCAGTGACCGTCAGGCCTACGCCTTCTTCGTGGTGCCCGATACGGAGCATCTGAGCGAAGTGGCCGAGGAGCGGTTGCGCATCATCATGGACATGGACTATCTGGGCGCCGGTTTCCAGGTGGCCATGGAAGACCTGCGCCTGCGCGGTGCGGGCAACATTCTGGGCGAGGTGCAGTCCGGCCATATGGGCCGGGTGGGGCTCGATCTGTATCTGGAGATGCTGGAAGAGGCCGTGGCCCGCCTCAAGGGCACGCCCGTCACCCAGGACGTGGAGACGGAGCTCAACCTCGGTCTGCCTGCCCACATCCCCCAGTCCTACATCGAGGATGGCCGGGAGCGCCTGCGCTGCTACAAAGCGCTCACGTCGGCCACCAGCGGCGCGGCCCGCGAGGAAGTGGCCCTTTCCATGCGTGACCGTTTCGGCAGCTTCCCGCAGGAACTGGTCAACTTCATCGCCGTGCTCGACTTCAAGCAGTTCCTGAGCCATTTGCAGGTCCAGCGTGCGGACATCTATCTGGATCATGTCCGTCTGGTGTGGGGCGACGGCCAGACCGCCGTGCAACCGGAGCGCATCTTGCAACTGGTGGCTTCCATGAAAGGCGCCCGGATGCTGCCGCCGGCGTCGCTCATGCTGCCCCTGCCTGCGGACAAGGATTTTGCCCAGGGACTGCAGGGACTGCGGCAGGCCCTGGAAAACATCCGCACACCGGGATCCCCGGGCGGCACGGCCTAGGCCGCGGCGATTGCCAAAGAGGGAAATATTGGCTATTTTCGGCTGCTACTACAGCCTATGTGCATAACGGGAGAATTTGCCTTGAAAAAATATGCCCTTCTGATCCTGATGGCATGGCTCTGCCTGGCCTGCACGGCCCAGGCTGCCCAGCTCAACAAAATTGCCGCGGTGGTCAACGGCCAAGTCATCACCATGTTCGACCTGCAAAAGGCCGCGCTGCCTGAACTGGGGCGTGCCCGTCTCAATCCCAATGACCCCAAGCAGGCCGACAAGGTCAATGTGGTCTTCCGCAAGGTGCTGGATTCCATGATCATGGACATCCTGCTGGAACAGGAGGCCAAGCGTCTGAGCATCACGGTCTCCGACAGCGAGATCGATCAGGAACTGACCAAGATGATGAAGATGCGCCGCCTGAACCGCGCCCAGTTCGAAGCCGAGCTGAAGAAGCAGGGCATGAGCGTGGATGAGCTGCGCAAGAGCATGAAGACCAACATGCTGCGCCAGCGCGTCATGGGGGCCGAAGTGGGCCGCCGCGTGGTGGTGACCGATGACGAGATCCGCGCCTACTACGAAAAGCACAAAGACACCATGTATGACCGCAACGGTCTGCATATGGGCCTGATCGTCTACAATCCCAATGTCAATGCCAGGAGCATCGCGGCGCAGATCGCTTCCGGAGCCCTTTCGTTTGAAGAGGCCGCCCGCAAGTATTCCATCGCCCCCAATCGCGAAAAAGGCGGCGACATGGGCCCGGTGGAGTGGGGACGCCTCAATCCCGAGTGGGAGACCCGCCTGAACAAGATGAAGCCCGGCGATGTGACCGACATCTTCACCGTGCAGGGCCACAAGGCCCAGGTGCATCTGTTCCGTCCCGGACAGAGCGGTCCCGGCCGTCCCATGACCTTTGAGGAAGCCCGGCCCGTCATCGATAACATCCTGCGCCAGCCCAAGGCCATGGAGCGTTTTGACGAATACTCCCAGCAGCTGCGCAGCAAGGCCGTCATCGATATCCGTCTGTAAGATACTGCCTTCCGGCCGGAACCAGACGGGGAGACCCGACCGGCAGATACCCGCTTTCCCCGTATCGAGGTTTGCATGACTTTTGAAGAACTGGGTGCGGCGCTGTGCGCGGAGCGCGAACGCCGTGGCCTGAGCCTTGATGATGTGGCCGCCCACCTGAAGATCAGCACGCGGCTCATCCAGGCCCTGGAGAGCGGGGATCTTTCCGCCTTGCCCCATCCTGCCTATACCAAGGGCTTTTTGCGGGCCTATGCCTCGTACATGGCCCTGGATCCCGAAGCCGTGGCGGAAGTGGCGCACGCCCTGCAGCCCGCGGCGGCCACGGAATGCACCGTCATGGGGGGCGACGAGGACCTGCGCAGCAATCCCGCCATCTTGCGTCACGGCGCCCGTCAGGGCATCGCGGGCTGGCTGCGTGTCTTCATCCTGCTCATCCTGGTGGTGGCGCTGGCCGGTGGCGGCTGGATGCTGTGGCAGCGGGGCGTATTCAAGGACCTGACCGGCAGCAAGGAACAGAGCCTGCCGACTGCAGAGCCTGCAGCCGTGGCTCCTGCCCCTGAGCCGGTGGCTCCGGCGCCGGCTGCCACGACGCCTGCGGCGCCTGCTCCGGCCGGTGCCCAGACTGTCCCGGCTCCCCAGGGCAATGGCGGTGCGGCCGCTCCTGCCGGTGGTGTGGCGCCTGTGCCCGGTACCGCACAGCCTGAACGCAGTGCCGCGCCCGCGTACACGGGCATGATGGATACCCGGCCTGCGGAGCTGACCTGGGGCCAGACGGCCAATGCCGCCACGGTCCAGGATACGGCCGCCCAGGATCCGTCCCTGCCTGCTGGCATGCACCGTGTGGTGGTGACCGGTATCGGCGAATGCTGGATGCGGGCCACCGTGGACGGGGAAGTGCGCCAGTTCTCGGTGCGCAAGGGCGACATCATCACTCTGGAATTTGCCAAGGCCCTGGAAGTAAAGCTGGGCAACGCCGGTGGGGTCCAGGTCTCGTATGACGGGACGGAACTGCCGGCTCCCGGTCAGGCCGGTCAGGTGAAGACCCTGGTCTTTCCGCCTGCCGCCAACTGATGGAATGGACCGACCAGGCCCTCGTGCTGCGCATGGGGGCCTTTCGTGAGTCGGATCTCTGGCTCAAGCTGTTGTGCCGTGAACATGGCCTGCTGACGCTGTTCGCCTTTGGCGGCAGCCGCAGCAGGCGACGCTTTTGCGGCTGTCTGGATGTGCTGAACAGCCTGCAGTGCCGTGTCCGTTCCTCAAAGGACGGGCGTTTCCTCAATCTTGAGGAGGCGGCCTTGCTGCAGGGGCCGCGCCTGCTGCGGCGCAACTGGCAGCGCATGGGGCTGGCGGCCAACTGCCTGCGCTTTGTGGAAGCCATGGGCGTAGGGGAGGACGCCGCGACGGAAGCCTTCCTGCTGGTGGAGGATCTGCGCGCGGTACTGGAGGCGGAAAAGGCCCCGCCTGTGCTCCTGCCCCTGTATTTCCGCCTGCGTCTGGCCGGGGCCCTGGGCTTTGCCCCCAACCTGGGGCAGTGCGGCCGGTGCGGCCGGACCATCAGCGAGGACGCGCTCTTCGTGGTCGATGAAGGCCAGCTGCGCTGTTCCTCCTGTCGCAGCAGCCGCTTCGAACTGGAGCGTTATGGCGTGGAGATCCCCGCACAGGGGCTTGACCTTCTGCGCCATGTACAGCAAAGTTTCCCGTCCGGGTGGCCGGACGGCGAGCTGCCGCCCCCGGTGCGGCGGGCCTGTGCCCGGGCCATCGATGGTTTTGTCCAGTACCATCTGGGGCTGGCCTGGGAAGGGAACTATTTTCGTCGGGTTTGAGTCTGCCCGTCCCGTCTGCGGGACAAAAGACGAACGAAGGGGACGCGTCGGACTGGCGGCGCCGTAGCTGACGCGAGCGTCGCGTCGTGCCGAAATGTGTTAAAAAAGGACTGCACATGTATTTTCAGGATGTCATCCTTACCCTGCAACGCTACTGGGCGGAGCAGGGCTGTGTCGTGGAACAGCCTTCAGGCGTGGAATGCGGGGCGGGGACGTTCAACCCCAACACCTTCCTGCGCGTGCTGGGCCCCGAACCCTGGAGCGTGGCCTATGTGGAACCCAGCCGTCGTCCCACTGACGGCCGCTACGGGGAAAACCCCAACCGCCTGCAGCGCTACTTCCAGTTCCAGGTCATCATGAAGCCTTCTCCTGCCAATGTGCAGGAACTGTATCTGGAAAGCCTGAACGCCCTGGGCATCAATCCCGCCCAGCACGATGTTCTGATAGTGCTGAGCATCGCCGGTGCCGCGGAAGGAAAGATTTATCCACTCGCACCCCTTTATCATAAAATGCGCCAGCTGTTCCTTTGCCTCCTTCATATCCGTACGCCCGTGCTCAAGGTCTTCGCGAAGATACGGCCACAGATATTCATCCATTCTGCCAAGACCCGGCCAATTTGCGCTCAAGCGGGCAAAAGCAAAGGAAAACCATAGGCTTTGGAGCGCCTGATAAAATGTCTGCGGGGGTGCAAACGGCACGGTTTTCAGGTTATCTCTTATGCGTTTGAGGCGTTCCTGCGGGTCTGTCTTTATTTTTTCCTCCAGTGCCTCCATATATCTTTGGTGCCAGCGCCGCAGGGATGCAAGCGCTCTTTTCATGCTCATGCGCACCTCGGTTCTTTGGGCATCGCAATCCGCAGAGAGATATCCGTCTATTTCCCGTTCGTATGCGTCCAAGCCTTTTCGCAGCGCCTCATCAAAGCCCATGGTTACATGGTTTGCGCCCCAGCCGAAAACATAATTACCCTCATATTTCACCGGCACCACCGGCAGGATGGCATCGCCCAAGGATGCGCTTCCCACTATAAGCTCGCCGTCGTTTATATACGGGGCACTCCTCCACTATCCTGTCAAGCGCAGCGGCATATTTTTCCCGCATGCTCATATTTTCAAAACCCGGAATGTCATCTGCTTTTACAAACGGCGTCTCAAGAATGCGCCTTCCGAAAAAGCCGTCCAGCGCTTTTGCACACATTTCCCGTGTTGTCTCACTTAAAGTAACGGGGCGCTCACCCGTTGCGGAACCGAATTTTACGCTCATTGTCATACCTCCGAAGCTGGCAGACCATTCTGCCCGCCGCCGAATGGTCTTTTTTCGGATTATACTATCCGATGCCGTTAAAAACAATTGCATATACCTGCATAATACTGTACAATACTGTCACAATGCAAAAGGAGGGCAGCAAAATGCACCTGAGTATTGAGTTCCTGCACTTCTCCAACGGCTCCGGCGCCCCGGACGGCTGGCGCGATGTAAAAAGGCTGGACTGGCTCTCCGTTGTTGAGTGTCTGCGGGGCAGATATATATATTCCTGCCACGGCTCTCCCGCCGTAACGATAAATCCCGGAGAAGCCTTTATTGCCCCTGCCGGCGCATTGCAGGATATTCTGCACCGCACCGACAAAGACGGAATATTTGAATGCCGTTATGTTTTTATCGACGCCGTATGCGACGGCTCGCGCCGCCTCGACGAGCTGTATTCCTTTCCGAGCAAGCTGCCGGACGGACTTTCGGAGGCTATGCACAACTGTCTGCTGCGCCTGAACGAGCTGCCGGAAAGCAGCTATTGTCTGCGGATGTCTCAGGCATATCTGATCCTTGATATTCTGCTGCGCTGCGGAACCCGCAAGCCGGACTGTCCGGCAATAGACAAGGCCCTGCACTATATCCGCAGCAATTACGCCCTTCCGATAACGGTTGCGGATCTGTGCCGTCATTTGGCCGTGTCCGAAGCCACCCTGTTCCGGCTGTTTCGCAGTCATCTGCACTGCACGCCGGTAAGCTGTATAAACTCCGTGCGCATTTCCATGGCCGCAAGGCTGCTGCTTAACGGCTGCAGCGTCGAAGCCGCCGCCGAGCAATGCGGCTTTAATAATTCCGCGTATTTTTACCGCGTATTCCGCTCCTCTACCGGAATAACACCCGGACAGTACCGCCGAAACGGCTCGGCAATCTGAGCCGGATATGACAAAAACTCCGGCGGTTTGCATCGCCGGAGCCGTTTAATGCCGAAATACGGTTATATATTACGGTTTATCTTTTTCATTTTCCCGAGCGCTTCTTTTTAAGCACCTTTGCAAGATACTGCCCCGTATAGGACGCCGGGCAGGCAGCTATTTCCTCCGGCGTGCCGGTAGCCACCACCATGCCCCCCTTGTCGCCCCCCTCAGGGCCGAGATCTATGCAGTAATCCGCACATTTTATAACATCAAGGTTGTGCTCTATAACAACCACCGTATTGCCCTCTGCCGCAAGTCGGTCCAATATCCCTATAAGCCTGCCGACATCCTCGGTATGAAGGCCGGTCGTTGGCTCGTCCAGAATATACAGGGTTTTGCCCGTACTGCGCCTTGAAAGCTCGGTTGCCAGCTTTACGCGCTGTGCCTCACCGCCCGAAAGAGTGGTGGAGGGCTGACCCAGCGTAATATAACCAAGCCCCACATCCATAAGAGTGCGCAGCTTGCTCTCCAGCTGCGGAATGTTTTTGAAAAAGCCGTAGGCGTACTCCACCGTCATATTAAGCACATCGTATATGCTCTTGCCCTTATAATGCACCTCCAGCGTTTCCCTGTTGTAGCGCTTACCCTTGCAGACCTCACAGGGCACATATATATCGGGCATAAAATGCATCTCTATTTTCAGCAGGCCGTCGCCCGAGCACGCCTCGCATCTTCCGCCCTTAACATTGAAGCTGAAGCGGCCGGCGTTATATCCCCGTGTTTTGGCATCCTGCGTCTGCGCAAACAGATTGCGTATCGGGTCAAAAAGCCCGGTATAGGTGGCAGGATTGCTTCTGGGCGTGCGTCCTATCGGAGATTGATCTATAACGATTATTTTATCAAGATGCTCTGTCCCTTCCACGCGGCGGCATTTTCCTCCCTTAATTTTGGTGCCGTTAAGCATACGCGCAAGGTTTTTATAAAGCACGCCGTTTACAAGAGAGGATTTTCCCGACCCGGACACTCCGGTTACCACCGTAAAAAGCCCTATCGGGAAGCTGACATCTATATTCTTCAGATTGTTCTCGCTCGCGCCCGATATGCGCACGCACCGCCAATCCGGAATACGGCGCTTTACAGGCACGGGTATAAACTTTTTCCCGGAAAGATACGCCCCCGTAACGGATGCCGGGTTATCCATCACCTGCTGCGGAGTGCCCGCCGCCACCACGGTACCGCCGTGTACACCGGCGCCCGGGCCGATATCCACAATATAGTCCGCCGCGCGCATGGTGTCCTCGTCGTGCTCCACCACGATCAGGGTGTTGCCCAGATCCCTCAGATGCTTAAGGGTGTCCAGCAGCTTGTCGTTGTCCCGCTGATGCAGCCCTATGGAAGGCTCATCAAGAATATACAGCACCCCCATGAGCCCCGCGCCTATCTGCGTTGCAAGCCGTATACGCTGCGCCTCGCCGCCGGAAAGGGTGCAGGCGCTGCGGGAAAGCGTAAGATAGGAAAGCCCCACATCCATAAGAAATTTAAGCCTTGTGCGTATTTCCTTTATAATGCGCTCCCCTATAAGCTCTTCCTTGCGGCTCAGCTTCAGGCTGCCCATAAAAGCATAGGCATCCTCCACGCTCATTTCCGAAAGCAGGGCTATATTCTTTTCTCCCACTGTAACGGCCAGCACCTCCGGCTTGAGCCTTTTGCCGCCGCATACCGGGCAGGGCTCCTGCACCATATACTGCTCTATTTCCTGCTTTACAAGCTCGCTTGCCGTTTCGCGGTAGCGTCTTTCAAGGTTGGGGATTATTCCCTCAAAGCGCTGTCTGTATGTGCGCACATGGTTTACCGTTTCCAGCCGATACTCCAGCTCCTCCTGCCCCGAGCCGTACATCACGGCATTGTATGCCTTTGGCGGAAGCTCGTTTACCGGCGTATCCAGCGAAAAGCCGTAATGCTCCGCCAGTGCCCTAAGCGTAACCCCGGCAATGGAATCAGGCGCCGCCGTGTTCCAGCCCGAAACCCTTACCGCTCCCTGCGCAAGGCTTTTTTCGGGATCGGTCACCAGCAGCTCCGGCGATATCCTGCTTTGCGTGCCCAGCCCCGTGCAGGCCGGGCAGGCGCCGAACGGGCTGTTGAAGGAAAAGGAGCGCGGCTCCAGCTCCTGAATGCTTATGCCGCACTCCGTGCAGGCATAATTCTGGGAGAACAGCTTTTCCTCCTCCGGGCATACCGCAAGCGCCAATCCGTCCGCAAGATGCAGCGCCGCCTCAAGGGAATCGGCAAGACGCGTGCGTATATCCGGCTTTACAATAAGCCTGTCCACCACGGCTTCTATGCTGTGCTTTTTATTTTTCTCCAGCTCCGGCTCCTCCTCGGAGAGATCGTACACCGTGCCGTCCGCCCTCACTCTGGAATAACCCTGGCGCATAAGGTCGGCAAAAAGCTTGCGGTATTCCCCCTTGCGTTCCCTTATGATGGGCGCCATTATCTGTACGCGGCTTCCCTGCGGCAGCTGCATTACCCAATCCACCATCTGATC
>OOIG01001564.1_pt1 | contig 16820 bp, 17 predicted proteins | sample 1692091 | NCBI WGS metagenome assembly OOIG01 (sample SAMN06348188, study PRJEB24527) | human gut metagenome | biome: human gut; feature: ankylosing spondylitis patient; material: feces | host: Homo sapiens | place: China | collected 2015-10 | reverse complement strand
AGAGTGGCCTGCGCCTGCACGTCGTCCAGCCCAAAGCGGGTCATCAGGTTTTCCTTGGCGTTGTCGTAGCTGCTGCGGATGATCCGGATGACCTCGTCGATGTTGTCCTGCGCGATGAGCAGACCCTCCAGCAGGTGGGCGCGCTCCTGGGCCTTCTTCAGGTCAAACCGCGTCCGGCGAACAATGATCTCCTCCTGAAACTTTAAATACTCGTCGATAATGTGCCGCAGGGAGAGGATCTTCGGCTGGCGCTGGTTTTCCACCAGTGCCAGCATATTGATGGCAAATGTGGTCTGTAATTGGGTCTGGGCGAACAGGCGGTTCAATACCACCTGCGGATTGGCGTCGCGCTTCAGCTCGATGACCATCCGCATGCCGTTGCGGTCGGACTCATCCCGGATGTCGGAGATGCCCTCGATACGCTTGTCCTCCACCTGATCGGCGATGGCCTTGATGAGCATCCGCTTGTTTACCTGATAGGGCAGCTCCGTGAAAATGATACGGGTACGTCCATTGCCGAACTCCTCGAACTCGTGGCGGGCGCGGACCATCAGCCGGCCCCGGCCGGTGGCGTAGGCGGCGCGGATGCCGCTGCGCCCCATGATGATACCCCTTGTGGGGAAGTCCGGGCCCTTGACGTGCTCCATCAGGTCGCCGAGGGTGGCGTCCGGATCGTCCAGCACGCGGATGCAGGCGCCAATGACCTCCCGCAGGTTGTGGGGCGGGATGTTGGTGGCCATGCCCACGGCGATGCCGCTGGAGCCGTTGACCAATAGGTTAGGAAACCGGCAGGGCAGCACGCGGGGCTCCTTGCGGCTCTCGTCGAAGTTGGGATCCCAATCCACCGTGTCCTTTTCGATGTCGCGCAGCATCTCATTGGAGATCTTGCTCAGCCGTGCCTCGGTATAACGGTAGGCGGCAGGGGGGTCGCCATCCACGGAGCCGAAGTTGCCGTGGCCGTCCACCAGCGTATAGCGCATGGAGAAGTCCTGCGCCAGACGCACCAGCGCGTCGTACACGGAGGCGTCGCCGTGGGGGTGGTACCGGCCCAGCACATCGCCCACGCAGGTGGCGGACTTCTTAAAAGGCTTGTCAGAGGTCAGATTGTCCTCGTACATGGCGTAGAGGATACGCCGATGCACGGGCTTCAGACCGTCCCGCACGTCTGGCAGGGCGCGGCCCACGATGACAGACATGGCGTATTCGATATAGGATTTTTCCATCTCCGGCACCAGCGGGGACTCCACGATGTGCTGGTCGGGGAAGCGGATCTCCGCAGGGTCGTATTGGGGCTTCTTGCTCATATATTCCAGCCCTCCTTAATAGTCCAGATTCACGGCGTACTGTGCTTTGCGCTCGATAAATTCCTTGCGCGGCTCCACCTTCTCACCCATGAGGACGGTAAAGGTGGCGTCGGCCTTCACGGCGTCATCCAGCGTGATGCGCCGCAGGGTGCGGGTGGTGGGATCCATGGTCGTCTCCCACAGCTCGTGGGCATCCATCTCGCCAAGGCCCTTGAACCGGCTGATGTTGATGACTACGTTGGGGTTGCCGCCCCGCATCTCGGCGGAGATACGATCACGCTCCTCGTCGGAATATGCCACACGGGAGGTCTTGCCCCGGGTCAGCTTATAAAGCGGCGGCACGGCGGAGTAGACGTAGCCCTCCTCGATGAGGGGCCGCATATACCGGAAAAAGAAGGTCAGCAGCAGGGTGCGGATATGGGCGCCGTCCACATCGGCATCTGCCATAATGATGATCTTGTGGTAGCGCAGCTTGTTCTCATCGAACTCCTCGCCGATACCGGCGCCCAGCGCGATGATGACAGGCTGGAGCTTGTCGTTGCCGTAGACCTTGTCCACCCGTGCCTTTTCCACGTTGAGCATCTTTCCCCATAGAGGCAAAATAGCTTGAAAACGGCTGTCCCGTCCCGCCGTGGCGGAGCCGCCTGCGGAGTCGCCCTCCACAATGTACAGCTCCGTCAGCTCGGGGTTGTTCTCGTTGCAGTCCCGCAGCTTGTCCGGCATGGCCGCGCCGCCCAGCACCGTCTTGCGCCGGATGGACTCCCGCGCCTTCCGCGCCGCTTCCCGGGCGCGGTTGGCGGTCATGGCCTTATCCAGAATGGTGCGGGCCACCACGGGGTGCTCCTCCAGATACACCGCCAGCTGGTCGTTGACGATGCCGTCCACCAGCGTGCGGATGTGGGCGTTGCCCAGCTTGGCCTTGGTCTGTCCCTCGAACTGGGCCTCCGTCAGCTTCACGGAGATCACGGCGGTGATGCCCTCCCGGACGTCCTCGCCGGACACCTTGTCGCCCTCCTTGATCAGGCCGTATTTCAGGCCATAGGCGTTGAGCACACGGGTCAGGGCCGCCTTGAAGCCCGTCTCGTGCATACCGCCCTCCGGTGTGTGGATGTCGTTGGCGAAGGATACCAGCGTCTCGTTGTAGCCGTCGTTGTACTGCATGGCGATCTCCGCCGTGCTGTCGCCCTTGGCGCCGGAGAGATAGATGACCTCCTCGTGGAGCGGGGTCTTGTTGCGGTTGATAAACGTGACGAACTCCCGAATGCCGCCCTCATAGCACATGGTCTCGGACTGCTCCATACCGGGCCGCGCATCGGTAATGGTGATGCGCAGGCCGGCGTTGAGGAACGCCTGCTCCCGCATACGGGTGTGCAGCGTCTCATATTCGTAATCCAGCGTATCGAACATCTCCGGGTCGGGCTTAAAGGTGACGGTGGTGCCGGTATGGTCCGTCTCACCTACGACCTTCATCTCCTGCGTAATATGCCCCCGGGAGAATCGCATCTCGTAGATCCTGCCGTCCTTGTGTACCTGCACGGTCAGCCACTCGCTAAGGGCGTTGACCACGCTGGCGCCCACGCCGTGCAGGCCGCCGGACACCTTATAGCCGCCGCCGCCGAACTTGCCGCCGGCGTGGAGCACGGTAAACACCACCTCCAGCGCGGGACGGCCCGTCTGGGCCTGAATGTCCACGGGGATACCGCGGCCGTTATCCGCCACGGTGATGGTGTTGCCCTCGTTGATGGTCACGGTGATATCGGTGCAGTAGCCGGCCAACGCCTCGTCGATGGAGTTGTCCACGATCTCGTATACCAGATGGTGCAGGCCGCTGGCACTGGTGGAGCCGATATACATGCCCGGCCGCTTGCGCACGGCCTCCAGCCCCTCCAATACCTGTATTTCCGCCGCGTTGTACTCATTGGCCACGACGGTCTTTTCCATATCTGCCATATATTATTCTCCTTTCCCCTCAGCGCGTTTGAGCAGCGTCTGGGAATTCAGCTGGGATATATAGATGATCTGCCGGTGGTAGGGGTGGTCGCACACCACAAAGGACTTGGGAATGTCCTCACAGGCGGTCTGCACCACGCCCTCTTCCTCCGCGGCATTCAGAAACTCCCTTGTTTTTTTGGACGTGGACGTGTTGTCCAGATCAAAGATGCCGATGATGCGCTTTTCCTCCAGCATCACGTTCTGCCCGATGTGCAGGTACGCCATCACAGCACCTCCCCGTCCCGTATATGGAACACGCGGCCCCGCAGCATGGTGTCCAGCCGGTCGTTCTCACAGCAGGTGATGAACACCTGTCCGCCCCGTATCCGGTTGAGCACATACTCCTGCCGCCGGGGGTCAAGCTCGCTGAGCACGTCGTCCAGCAGCATCAACGGGTACTCCCCCACCGCGTTTTTGTGTATCTCCCGCTCCGCCAGCTTCAGGCTCAGCGCCGCCGTCCTTACCTGCCCCTGCGAGCCGTATTGCCGGGCGCTTCGCCCGTTGATAAGCACCTCCACATCGTCCTTGTGTGGCCCGGACAGGCACAATCTACTGGCCCGCTCCGCCGCCAGATGCGTCTCCTGATGGTGCCGCAGCGCCTGATAGATGTCCTCCTGCGGCGCGAAGGCGTCCTCCACGGTCTTGACGGTCTGGTAGCACAGCGTCAGCTCCTCCCGCTGGCCGGAGCACTCAAAATGGGCCTGCCGGGCATACTCCGCCAGCGCCGCGCAGAACCGCGCCCGATAGCCGATGAGCACCGCGCCCACGCGGCACAGCCGCTGGTTGAACTCCGGCAGCAGCTCCAGCAGCTGGGGCTTCTCCTCACTGTCCCGCAGGATGCGGGTCTTGTGCTCGTACAGCCGCCCATACTCCGCCAGCGCCTCGGCGTACCGGGGCCGCAGCTGGCACAGGGACAGATCCATGAACCGCCGCCGCTCCGCTGCGCCTGCCCGTATGAGAAACAGATCCTCCGGGCAGAAGAACACGGTGTGCAGCACATCGGACAGCGCCGCGCTGGTCTTGGCCGGCACGCCGTTCACCGTCATCTTTCGCCGCCTGCCCCGGAAAAGCTGTATGTCCGTGGTGAACACCCGTTCCCGTGACAGCAGCTGCGCCGTGACGGACGCCTCCTGCCGGTCAAAGCCGATAAGCTCCCGGTCGCCGTGGGCGCGGGGGCTTTTGCCGCAGGACAGGTACACCATGGCCTCCAGCAGATTGGTCTTGCCCTGTGCGTTCTCTCCGTAAATGACGTTGCAGCTTCCGTCGAAGTCCAGCGTCTGCCGCCGGTAATTACGCCAGCCGTCCAGCGTCAGCTTATCGATCCGCATAGATGACCGCGTAGTGCTGTCCGTCGAAGCACACGTCGTCGCCGGGACGGATCTTCCGTCCACGCATGGCGCAGACCTCGCCGTTAACGGTGACCTCGCCCTCCTGAATGACCATCTTGGCCTCGCCGCCGGTCTGTACCGCCGCCGCGAACTTCAGCAGATCCTGCAGCTTGATATATTCCGTTGTGATCTCGATGTTTTCCATATCTGTATTATATCCTTACACTACTTTGTATAAAAGGAGCGCTTTTGTGTGCTGCCGGTGGCCGGCGGATGCCGGCTTACTTTGTGTGCGTCAAGGACACCGGACGCAGGCAGACCGCAAAATATGCCTTCTTATTGTGCTTTCAACCTGACGGGCAGCACCATATAAAGGAACTCGTCCCCGCCCTCCACCGGCGTGATGATGCAGGGTGAAATGCCGGTGTTCAGCTGCAGATGCACCCTGTCAGCCGGGGCGTAGCGCAGCGCGTCCATGAGATAGCGGTTGTTGAAGCCGATCTCCAGCTGCTGGCCGTCGCCGCTGATGGGGCAGATGTCCTTGGCCTCGCCGTTGCCGGTGCGGGCGGAGAGATAGACGCGGTCAACGTCGAACAGGCAGCGCACCGGGCTTTTCAGCTTCTCGCTGATGACCACGGACACGCGGTCGAGGCTCTCCAGCAGCGCCTTCGTCTCCACCTCCACGCAGATGGGGTTGTTCTTGGGGATGGCGTTGCGGTAATCCAGAAATTCGCCCTCCAGACGGCGGCAGATCAGCTGGGTATTCTCCACCTCGAACAGCAGGTGGCGCTTGCCCTGCACCACCGTCAGCAGCGCGTCGGTGTCGGCGCAGATCTTCTCCACCTCGTTCAGCGCCGCACCGGGGGCCACGAAGCGGAACGCGCCGCCGTCGATACGCTCCAGCGGTTCGCGGCGCAGCGCCAGACGGAAGCCGTCCACCGCCACCATGGTCAGCCCGTTATCCCCGATCTCGAACAGCGCGCCGGTATGGATGGGCCGGGACTCGTTGGTGGACACGGCAAAGCTGGTCTGATTGATCATGGCCTTGATGGTTTTTTGCTGGATGGAGACGGAGAACTCGTCGTCCACGGTGGGCAGCTCGGGATAATCGTCGGCGGACAGGCCGGGCAGCTCAAAGCTGGCGTCGCCGCAGACCAGCTTCACCACATACTTCTCGTCGGCGGAGAACACCACGATATCGTCTGGCAGACGGCGGATCATCTCGCCGAACAGCCGGGCGTTCAGGACAATGCGTCCCTCCTGATGGATCTCGGCGGATACGGCGGTGCGGATACCGGTCTGCATATTATAGCCGGACAGGGTCAGCTGGGTGTCGCCCTCCAGCAGCACACCCTCCAGCGCAGGGATGGAGCTTTTGGCGGCCACGGCGCGGGACACGGTACTGACGGCCTGCTGCAGCAGTGTCTTTTCACAGGAAAATTTCAGCATCTCGATCTCGTTCCTTTCTTGTAATTGGCAGGCATATTTCTCAGAAACAAATCATAAACTAATCATTTTTTAGTAACAGGAGTCGTAGGACCACCGTTTTGTGGAAAACCGCGCTTTTTCCTGTATTTCCAAGGGTTTTCTTTCCACACCCTCTCTGGAAACAAAGAGCAGCTTTTCCACTGTTTTTCTCTTTTTCCGTTTATCCACAGGTTTTCCCCGTGGATTTCACAGCGTTCGTGGAAAACCTCACCGCTTGTTGTTGATGTTGGTGGTGATTTCCTTGACCCGCTCGGCGAAGGCCGGGTCGGTCTGCATCTGCTGCTCCACCTTCTGCAGCGAATGGAGGATGGTGGTATGGTCGCGGTTGCTGAACTCCTTGCCGATGTCGTTCATAGGCAGGCCGTTCATCCGCCGGATCAGGTAGATGGCCACCTGACGGGCCGCCACGATGTCGCGGCCCCGGCTCTGGCCCCGGATAGTATCCTCGTCCAGATGGTAGTACTTGGCCACATAGCTGATGATGATCTTAGGCGAGGGCACATATTCGTTGCTCTTGAGCAGCATATCCCGGACGGCGCGGCCCACGGCCTCCTCGTCCACCTGATCCCCCAGCAGATCGCGGTAGGCCAGTATTTTGTTGAGGGTGCCCTCCAGCTGCCGCACGTTGGAGGTGACGTTCTCCGCGATGTAGTCCGAAACCTCATTGGGCAGCTTGACGCCCAGCGCAGCGGCTTTGTTCTGGATGATGGCCAGCCGCGTCTCAAAGTCCGGCGGCGCCACGTCCACCATCAGACCCCACTCGAACCGGGTGCGCAGACGATCCTCCAGCTGCGTCATCTCCCTGGGCGGCCGGTCGGAGGTCAGCACGATCTGCTTGCCGGACTCATACAGGGTGTTGAAGGTGTGGAAGAATTCCTCCTGCGTCTGGATCTTGCCGGCGATGAACTGGATATCGTCCACCAGCAGCACCGTGGCCTCCCGGTATTTCTCCCGGAACTCGGCGTTGCGGTTCTCCCGGATGGAGCTGACCAGCTCGTTGGTGAAGTCGTCGCCCTTGATGTAGACGATGCGGGCCTCCGGCCGGCGCTTCTTCACCAGATGGGCGATGGCGTACAGCAGATGGGTCTTGCCCAGACCGGAATCGCCGTAGATGAACAGGGGGTTGTAGCTCTCCGCCGGCTTCTCCGCCACGGATTTGGCGGCGGCGTAGGCCAGCTTGTTCTGGGGCCCCACCACATACGTCTCAAACGTAAAGGCGTCGGAGTCGAACAGGTCGCCGGGCTGGTCGGGGGCCACGCCGTGGTAGGCGGCCAGCTGCTCGTCGTTGAGAATCTTCACCTCCATGTCCGTGGAGAAGATGTCCTTCAGCGCCGCCTTGATCTGGGGCAGGAAGCGGGCCTCCACGGTGTTCTTCTTAAAGGCGTTGCTGCAGTGCAGCACCAGCGCCGAATCCTCCATGGTCACCACGGATATCTCGTCGAACCATGTCTTGATGGTGGTGTCGGACAGTTCCCCGCTGAGCCGGGCGAGGATGCTGTCCCACAGGTCTGACAGTGATTTCAAAGGAAGCTCTCCTTTCTTCTATCCTGTGTGTTTCGTCTCATGCGCGCAGAGCGCAAAATATCCCGCTACATTATACCAGAACAGGCGGAGGATGTCCACATATTCTAAATATAAAGTTCTGCTGAAAAGACGGCTTTTATCGATTCCCCTCCCCCACCCTGGGAATTTTATGTTGACAGGGCGGATTCCGTTATGTATAATGTATTCCGCGCCGTTTTTCGGCGTCTGATGTGTCGACTGCGGCAGGGAACTCACGTCCTCTGCTGTCGAGTAAGAGCGGCGGAGCCGTTCCGCCGCCGGATATTTTTCTAAATGGAGGTGTCATGCAATGTTCCGTACCTATCAGCCCAAGAAGCGCCAGCGCTCCAAGGAGCACGGCTTCCGCAAGAGAATGGCCACCCGCAACGGCCGCAAGGTGCTGGCTCGCCGTCGTGCCAAGGGCCGCGCTCGCCTGACCCATTGAGGTCGCGGAAAGTGCATCGCACAGTGAGATAAAGCCTTGAGGGACGGTGGTTCGCCTGCCGTCCCTATTGGTGTTTCTCCGGAAAACGCGGTGCGTCCGCCAAGGATACCGGAAAAAGAGGGAACGTATGGATCCGCGCGTAACGGTAAAAGAAAACGGCGATTTCCGCCGCATCTATCGCAAGGGCCGCTCCGCCGTCTCCGGCGGCGTGGTGGTCTACTGCATGAAAAACCGGCAGGGCATGAGCCGGCTGGGCGTCACCGTGTCCACCAAGCTGGGCCACGCGGTGGTGCGCAACCGTGTCCGCCGCCGCCTGCGGGAGCTGTATCGCCTCCACAAGCAGGAGATGCTCCCGGGGTACGACGTCATCGCCGTGGCCCGGATGCGGGCCGTGGACATGCCCTACGCCAAGCTGGAAAAGCAGTATCTGCGCTGCCTTGCCCAGCTGGGCCTTCTGCGGGAGGACGTATGAAAAAGCTCCTGCTGCGGCTCATCCGGTTTTACCGCCGGGCCATTTCCCCCCTGTTTCCCCCTACCTGCCGCTTTGTGCCCACCTGCTCTCAATACGCGCTGGAAGCCATTGAGAAGTACGGGGCGGCCAAGGGCGGCTGGCTGGCGCTGAAGCGCTTTCTGCGGTGTCACCCCTTCCACAAGGGCGGCTGGTACGATCCGGTGCCCTGAAAACCCCTGAAAGCCTCGTTCTATTTTACAACGAAGGAGATCACCCATGTTTGCACAACTCGGATACTACATCTGCGTACCGTTCGCGTGGCTGACCCGCCTGTTCTACACATGGACGGGCTCCTACGGCGTGGCGCTGATCCTGTTCACCCTGCTGGTGAAGCTGGTGCTGCTGCCCTTCCAGCTCAAGAGCAAGAAGAGCATGCTGCGCATGAACCGCATGCAGGGCAAGATCAAGGATATCCAGACGCGGTATGCCAACAACAAGGAGAAGCAGCAGCAGGAGATGGCCGACCTCTATGCCCGCGAGGGCGTAAACCCCATGTCCGGCTGCCTGTGGTCCTTCATCCCGTTCCCCATCCTCATCGCCCTGTACTACATCATCCGTACCCCTCTGCGCTACTTCATGAGCCTGTCCCAGACCGTGATCACCGAGATCACCGAGCTGGCGGCGTCTCTGGGATACACCGCCGCGGCGGAGGGACAGGCCGCTGCCTATGAGCAGATCTATCTGGCCAAGTTCATCCACGAGCACTGGGCGGATTTCGACGGCAAATTCCCCGGTCTCGTCGACCTGAACTACAACTTCCTGGGCATGGATCTGTCCGCCGTGGGCAAGGATCTGTTCAGCCAGTTCCCCTCCGGCGGCTGGCCCGTCATCGGCATCCTCATCCTGCCGCTGATCTCCGCCGGCCTGCAGTTCCTGATGACCATGATCTCCATGAAGAGCAACGGGAACACCCAGATGAACGGCTCCAGCAAGGCCATGATGTACATGATGCCCCTGATGACGGTGTGGATGGGCTACATCCTCCCCGCCGCCCTGTGCGTGTACTGGATCTGCAACGCAGGCTTCTCCTGCCTGCAGGAGCTGCTCCTCAACAAGCACTTCAACAAGATCCTTGACCGCGAGGAAACGGACAAGGAGCGCGAAAAGCGGGAGAAGCGCTATGCCAAGATGCAGGCGGCCCGCGAGAATTACAACCAGCAGCTGGCATCCGGCAAGGGCGACAGGAAGCCCCAGCCCCAGCAGAAGAAGAAAAAGTCCTCCGACGGCGAGCATCGCGGCAGCACCACCGAGGCCGGCCGCGTGGGCCAGCGCCCCTATGCGCGGGGCCGCGCCTACAGCGAGGAGCATTACAACGACAACTGATAAGGAGTTTTGTCTATGAGTTATATCGACGTAACGGGCAAGACTGAGGAGGAGGCCATCCGCAAGGGACTTGAGCAGCTGGGCATGGATCGTGACGACGTGTCCGTGGAGATCCTGGAGCGCGCCAAGAGCGGCTTTCTGGGCATCGGCAGCGCTCCCGCCCGCGTCCGCCTGACCTACGGCCCGGAGGAGGCCCCTGTGGCCGAGCCCGCCCCCGTTGTCAAGCCCGTTGTTCAGAAGCCCGCGGAAAAGAAGGCGGAGGAGAAGAAGCCCGAAAGGCCCGCCGCTCCCAAATCTGCGGACAGGCCCCCGCGCAGCGAGAACGCCCCCCGCGGCGACCGCCCGCCCCGTCCCCAGCGGACGGATAAGCCCCCGCGCACCGAGCGCGCCCCCCGTCCCGAGAAGAAGGACATCCCCCCCATCGACCTGCCCCTGTGCGAGGACGAGAACGCCCAGCGCATCGTGACCTTTGTCTCCGGCCTGCTGGAGCACATGGACAGCGCCGCGCAGGTGAAGGTCTACGAGGTGGAGAAGGGACGCTACAAGGTGATCCTGGAGGGCGAGAAGCTGGGTCAGCTCATCGGCCGCCGCGGCGAGACGCTGGACGCCATCCAGCAGCTGACCAACTACGCCGTCAACACCGGCAGCGACAAGCGCATCCGCATCCAGATGGACGCGGAGAACTACCGCGCCAAGCGGGAGCAGAGTCTGGAGAGCCTTGCCAACAAGGTGGCCGCCAAGGTCGCCAAGTACCGCCGCAGCGTGACGCTGGAGCCCATGAACGCCTACGAGCGCCATGTGATCCACGCCGCCCTGCAGGATGTCAAGGGCGTCACCACCTACTCCGTCGGGACGGAGCCCAACCGCCGCGTGGTGGTGGCCTACGACCGCGAGGGCAAGTGACCCGAAACCGAAAGCCTGAACCGGCAGTCCCTTCGGACTGCCGGTTTTCCTTTGCCCGCCGGGATTTCCGCTTTTCAAACGGCCTCGTTTGTGGTACACTGTCTCACAGTAAACACCGGAGAGGAGGGGTCGGCGCCGTGTTCAGCCGCGCCTATGTGGAGATCACCAACGTGTGCAATATGGCCTGCGCCTTCTGCCCCGGCACCGCCCGGGAAAAGGGCTTTATGACCCCGGAGACGTTTGCCCTGCTGGCGGGCAAGCTGCGCCGCCATACGGACTACCTCTACCTCCACGTCATGGGGGAGCCGCTGCTGCACCCGCAGCTGGCGGAGATCCTCCGCATCTGCGGGGACTTGGGATTCCGGGTCTGTCTCACCACCAACGGCACCCTGCTGGCGGACAGGCTGCCTCTGCTGCGGGACTGTCCCGCGCTGCACAAGGTCAGCGTCTCCCTCCACTCCTTCGAGGGCAACGGCCGCCGCGACGGGCTTGAGGACTACATCACGCAGGCGGCGGACAGCTGCCTTGCACTGGCGGAGGGCGGGGTGATCTGCGCCCTGCGTCTGTGGAACCGGGGCGGCGCGGAGACGGAGAATTTCCGCATCCTGCAAATACTGGGCCGCATCCTGCAAAAAGATATTGCAGGCTTGCAGGCCGATAACCGGGGCAACCGGCGTCTGGCGGAGCACCTCTATTTAGAGCCGGGGGAGCGGTTCGACTGGCCCCACCCGGCGGGCGGGACGCAGGACACCCAGTTCTGCTACGGTCTGCGCCGGCAGATCGCCGTGCTGTGCGACGGCACGGTGGTACCCTGCTGTCTGGACAGCGAGGGCCGTCTGGCGTTGGGAAACCTGCTGACGCAGGAGCTGGACGACATACTGGCCGCGCCCCGCGCACAGGCCATCCGCCGGGGCTTCGACGCCCGGCGGCCCGCCGAGGAGCTGTGCCGCCGCTGCGGCTACGCCGCACGATTCAACAGGTGAGAAATGGAACTGACCAACTTACAAAAGCTGCCCGCGCCGCTGCTGGCGTGGTACGATGAGAACCGCCGGGTGCTGCCGTGGCGGGAGCGGGTATCTCCCTACCGCACATGGGTGTCGGAGATCATGCTGCAGCAGACCCGCGTACAGGCGGTGCTTCCCTACTTTCAGCGGTTCATGGAGGCCGCGCCGGACGTGGCCGCTCTGGCGGCGCTGCCGGAGGAGCGGCTGCTGCGGCTCTGGCAGGGGCTGGGCTATTACAGCCGCGCCCGGAATCTGAAAAGGGCCGCCCAGACTGTGATGGAGGACTGCGGCGGCGTGTTTCCCGACAGCTATGAGGGCCTGCGAAAGCTGGCGGGTATCGGCGACTACACGGCGGGGGCCATTTTGTCCATCGCCTTCGGACAGGCTGTGCCCGCCGTGGACGGCAACGTGCTGCGGGTGGCGGCGCGGCTCACCGGCGACGGCGGCAATGTGCTGGAGCCAAAGGTGCGGGCTGCGTACCGGCAGGCCATGGCGGACATCATGCCCTACGACCGGCCCGGAGACTTCAACCAGGCCCTGATGGATCTGGGAGCGGCGGTGTGCCTGCCGGGGGGAAAGCCCCTGTGCGGCCAGTGCCCCGCCGCCGGGTTCTGCACGGCCCGGCAGCAGGGCACGCAGCGCCTTCTGCCGGTGCGGGAGAAGAAAAAGGAGAAGCGGGAGGTACACCTCACCGTGTTCGTCATGGAGCGGGAGGACGGCGCCGCCGCCCTGCGGCAGCGCCCGGACACCGGCCTGCTGGCGGGACTGTGGGAGTACCCCCATGCGGAGGGCACACTGGACGAGGCGGCCGCCGCCGCACAGCTGGCGGCGTGGGGCGTGACGGCGCTGCAATGGCGGCGCACCCTCCATGCAAAGCATGTGTTCACCCATCTGTGCTGGCAGATGACCGGCTACCTGCTGACGGTGGCCGGTGCGGGACAGCCGGACTGGCTGTGGGCCGGTGCGGCGGCGCGGCGGCAGCGGGCCATCCCCTCCGCGTTTCAGGCATTTACGGCGGCGCTGGAGGACGCGCCGCAGGAGAGTAACGAGAGAAAAGGAGACTGACACAATGGCACAGCTTTACTTCAAATACGGCGCCATGGGCTCCAGCAAGACGGCCAACGCCCTGATGGCCCGCTTCAACTACGAGGAGCGGGGACAGGAGACGCTGCTGGTGAAGCCCCGGCTGGATACCCGGGACGGCGACCACATGGTGTACTCCCGCATCGGTCTGAACCACCCCTGCATTTACTTCGATGAGATGCGGGCCATGGAAGACAGCGTGCTGCAGCGCTACGCCTGCATCATCATCGACGAGGCCCAGTTCCTCACAAAGGACGAGGTCTACTATCTGGTGCATCTGGTGGACGACTGCGGCATCCCCGTCATCTGCTACGGCCTGCGGGCGGACTTCCGGGGCGAGCTGTTCGAGGGCAGCTATCACCTGCTGGTGCTGGCGGACAAGCTGGAGGAGGTCAAGACCATCTGCTGGTGCGGCAAGAAGGCGGCGTTCAACGCCCGCTTCGACGATACCGGCCATGTGGTCAAGGAGGGCGCGCAGGTGGTGCTGGGCGCCAACGACAAGTACATCGGCCTGTGCCGCCGCCACTGGATGGCCGGTGATCTGGGCCCGGATTTCGACATCCGCGCCCTATGATCTGCCGTCTCTGTCCCCGGGACTGCGGCGCGGAGCGCACCGCCGCCGGGGGAAGCGGCTTCTGTGCCATGCCCGCGGGCATCCGCGTGGCCCGCGCCGCTCTCCACCACTGGGAGGAGCCGCCCATCTCCGGCACTAACGGCTCCGGCGCCGTGTTTTTCGCCGGCTGCACCCTGCGCTGCTGCTACTGCCAGAACCACGCCATCTCGGCGGAGGGCTTCGGCAGGGATGTAACGCCCCAGCGGCTCCGGGCCATTTTTGAGGAGCTGATCGCCCAGGGGGCCCACAACATCGATCTCATCACCGCCACCCATTTCCTGCCCTGGATCCTGCCGGCGCTGGAGCCAAAGCTTCCCGTGCCGCTGATATACAACTGCGGCGGTTACGAGCGGGTGGAGACGCTGCGCCGTCTGGAGGGGCTGGCGGACATCTGGCTCCCCGACCTGAAGTACGCCGACGGCGCACCGGCGGCGGCGCTGTCCGCCGCGCCGGACTACTTCCCCGTGGCCGCCGGCGCCATCCGGGAGATGTTCCGCCAGACCGGGCCGTATGTCATGGAGGACGGTCTGCTGCGCCGCGGCGTGGTCATCCGCCATCTGGTGCTGCCGGGGTATCCGGACAACACCCGCCGCGTCATCGACTGGGTGGCGGAGACGTTCCGCCCCGGCGACGTGCTGTTCTCCCTCATGAGCCAGTACACACCCCAGCCCGGCGCGCAGGGGCGGCTGGCCCGCCGCGTCACCCGCGCCGAGTACCGCGCCGCCGTGGACTATATGCGCAACTGCGGCATCACGGACGGGTTCACGCAGGAGCGGACGGCGGCACGGGAGGAGTATACGCCGCCCTTTGACCTGACCGGCGTGTGAACGGCGTATCTTCCGCCTGTACGTCGCTGCGGCTCCCCGCCATACAGGCAAGTATGGCATCGTCACCGCGTCTCGTCGGGACGAAAAAGCCATCCGTTTACAGGGTGCAGGAGAGGATATCCCGCCCCGGAACGGGCCTTTTGGGCTGTTTGGGTCGTATGGTACATTTGGGAGAGGAAAGTGCCATAGTTTCAGAAAAATAGGCCATTTTTTCGTATAAATAGACGTACTTGGAACAACTTTGGTGTTGCTATTTGCGCCGCCGTGTGGTATGCTTACAGCAGAACAAAAAAGGCCGTCCCGGACGGCGGAAAACCAATTTGAGCATTGCAGGAGGTAACCACATGAGCTATCCCACCACCGGCCAGGAGGTCTATGTCAGCCTGAATCTGTCCAACACCATGCTCACCGGCATCGGCAAGGGCACCATCACCCGGGAGGAAGTCTCCGCTTCCTACCTCAAGCGCCTGTTCGCCGAGCACGGCGTCATCGTCTCCGCCAAGCCGGAGCAGCGCCGTATTCTGGAGATCGTCAACGAGCGGTACGACCTGGAGCTGAACATCCCCGAGTCCCTGAAGCTGTTCCAACTCAGCGAGGAGCACCGCCGTCTGGTGGTGGTGGAGGTGACGGGTCTGCGCCGCAAGAACGGCTCCCTGCTGCCGGAGTACTCCGAGGAGGAGTTCAACGAGGCCACCTTCGCCTTTGTGAAGTACTATGTGCAGGGCACCCACTACGATACGCTGGTGGAGGAGAACAAGAAGCTGAAGTTCGAGCTGGAGCAGGAGCTGGAGTGGCGCAACCGCACCGACAACTGAGAGATATCCATAGGAAAAAGGCACCCGACGGGTGCCTTTTTTTCGTGTATGGATCGGGGCGGCAGGGAAGGGCGGACAGGATACCGCCTTATTCGACCTCCCCGAACAGCGCCCAGGTGTTGCTGTCGATGATCTCCGCCTGGACATACTGCCCCACCAGGGACTTGTCCCCCTTCAGGTGGACCAGACGGCCCCCCTCGGTGCGGCTCTGGAGGGGCCACTCGGCGTCGCCGCTCTCCCCATCCACCAGCACCCGGACGGTCTTTCCCACATAGGAGCGGTGGAGCTGACCGGAAATGCGGTTCTGGGCATCTACCAGCTTGTCAAACCACACCTGCTTCTCCGCACGGGTGGCGGGATCCGGCATGGCGGCGGCGGGGGTTCCCGGCCGGGGGGAGTAGATGAAGGTAAAGAGGGCGTCGTAGCCCACTTCCTCGATGAGGGATACGGTGTCCATGGCCTCCGCCTCGGTCTCCCCGGGAAAGCCGATGATAATATCGCTGGTGAGGACGATGTCCGGCATCAGGGAGCGGACCATGCGGACCTTGTCCAGGTACTGCTCCCGGGTATAGCCCCGGTTCATGGCCTTCAGCACCCGGCTGTTGCCGGACTGGACCGGCAGGTGGAGCTGCTTTGCCACATGGGGGCACTCCGCCATGGCGGTAAAGAGCTTCTCACCCGCGTCCTTGGGGTGGCTGGTCATGAAGCGGATCAGGTAGTCACCGGGGATCTGGTCGATGGCCCGGAGAAGATCGGCAAAGTCCATGGGTGTTTCCAGGTCCTTGCCGTAGGAGTTGACGTTCTGTCCCAGGAGGGTGATCTCCTTGTAGCCCTCCGAGACCAGAGAGCGGATCTCGGCGAGGATCTCCTCCGGGTCGCGGCTGCGCTCCCGGCCCCGGACGTAGGGCACGATGCAGTAGGAGCAGAAGTTGTTGCAGCCGTACATGATGGACACCCAGGCCTTCAGGCTGGAATCCCGCACCTGAGGAATGCCCTCGGCAATGGAGCCGGGTTCGTCTTCAATGAAGAACTGCCGCTTTTTCCCGCTGAGGACGTTCCACAGGATTTGCGGAAACTGCCACAGATGGTGGGTGGAAAACACGCCGTCCACGTGGGGGTAGCTGTGCTTGACGCGGTCGGAGACCTTGGTTTCTCCCGCCATGCAGCCGCACAGGAAAATTTTCTGCTCCGGGTGGCGGCGCTTGGTGTGGGTCAGTGCGCCCAGATTGCCGAAAACCCGCTGCTCGGCGTGCTCCCGGATGGCGCAGGTGTTGATGACAATCAGGTCGGCCTCCGCCTCGCTCTGGGTGAACTGGTACCCCATCTCGCTGAGGTAGCCCCGCAGCCGCTCCGAGTCGGCCTCGTTCTGCTGGCAGCCGTAGGTGTCCACAAAGGCCAGGGGCGCGGACGGCCGGGCGGCGAACCGCTCGTGGAGCTTCTGGCAGAAATCCCGCTGGCGGTCCACGTCCGCGGGGGAAATTCGGGTGGTCTGTCGATTCAAGCTGGTTCCTCCAAAAAGAGTATTTCAATCTCAAAATCATATCACTTTTCCTGTCGAAACACAAGCGGAAACCCCTTTTCGTTGACGGAAACTTTCTGGGAGTATATAATAGAAAAAACCAGGCAAGAGAGAGAGGCGGGG
>OOIG01001559.1_pt1 | contig 16825 bp, 16 predicted proteins | sample 1692091 | NCBI WGS metagenome assembly OOIG01 (sample SAMN06348188, study PRJEB24527) | human gut metagenome | biome: human gut; feature: ankylosing spondylitis patient; material: feces | host: Homo sapiens | place: China | collected 2015-10 | reverse complement strand
GATTCAATGGCAGACACACCGAGATTTAATTTCTCTGCGGCTTCGTCAATGTTTTCAAAACTACCAAGAATAACATGGTAGCATTGATGAGCTACAGCTTCTTTATCGCATTTTTGATATCGTTCCAAAAGCTCCTGCAAGTCAAATATATCTCCGCCGGTGACTTGCTTCAGAGCATCGTATTTGTTTTCCTGCGTGACGGTTGTTCCGCTGTCCGTCATCGCAACGAAGTGCACGCTTTTCCAATCGCTTGGAATAAGATACGGACTGTGCGTTGAGTAAATCACCCTGATGCCTCGGCTTTCAAGCTGGAGCAGCTCGTTCAGAACCTCTTTTTGCGCAAGAGGGTGGAGCATGGCGGCAGGTTCGTCAATAATAAACAGGTCGCCGCTTTCGAGCGTATTCTTCATAAAATAATATGTGAAATACCACCGTCTGCCGGCGCTTGTCGAATTCAGGTCAACGATTTCACCGCTTTTTTCGTGCAGCAGTATTGCCGGGAGTTTACCGTCGGACTGTTCGACCGAAATGCGGTCGTACATACCGTTTTCAAATTCGGGAATGTGTTCATTGAGGTATTTTTCAAATTCATTCAATGCAGCTTCGGACAGAGAAAAATCTTTGTTTTCGCTGATCTGTTTTTGAATTTCATCTTTATCGGGACCGGTATAAACTCGGTTTAGATATGTTTGCAGAATCACGCGGGATCTATCGCTCCGGAAATACTCGCGCTCCTGTTTCTCTGTTTTGAAAATGACCTCGCTGCTTTCATTCCGCAGGAAAGCGCATTTTGCGCCGACGCAGTTTCGGACTTCACGGATAAATTTATAAAATATACTGCTGTTATCGGGAATTATTTGATCGTCAGTTAAGGCGGCTTTCAATCGCTTTGCCCGTTCGTCCAGCTCATGCAGCAAGACAGTGATTTTCTCACAGGATGCTTTTGTCGCCTTGTTGATTTTTGTAATTTCCCGCTTTATCGCCGTTTCGTTGATTGTGATAAGTTTTTCTTCAAAAGGTGCTAAATCTGGTTTTACATAGCGGAGCTTGAAGGACAGGTATTTCGAGTCATTTAAGCCATAATAATAATCGACATGTCCGAATTTCAGAGAGCTCTCTTCGGCAGCGAAATTTTCCTTAACAAAGCACGCAAACTTTTCGGCTTCCCGAATCACCATTTCAACCTGCCTTTTGAGGAAAACATAACTTGTCGTTGAATTTTTGAAATTTATGATCTGAAGCCCCTGTAACGGATGTTCGTTTTCACCGTACGCAATTTTGTTCAGCTGCTTTGTATATGCATCGAGAGCGTCTTGCAATTCGTCTGCAAGTTCGGAGATTTCGTCGATTTCCATTCTTAAAAGCGGAATTAGACATTCCGACTCGATTCGGTTTATCTTGCAGTCTTCTCCGGAACAGGCGACAAATTCGCATTTTTCGTCAATACTTTTGCCGGGGAAAAGCCTCTCGGCATCCTCCTTTTCAAGGCGGATATGCACCTTATAACTCATCGGCAGTTCTTTGCGCAGTCCTAAGTAATTGCCGTTTGCCTCCGCAATGGCACTCAGTGCTTCCAAAATATTGGTTTTTCCGCTTCCGTTCTTGCCGATCAGCATGGTCGGCAATCCGTTATAAAGGTTTATTTCAACCGGTTCTTTTATCGACTTGTAATTTGTAATTTCGATTTTTGTTATTCTCATATAAACCTCCGTAAGCAATTGAGGCGTGTTTTCATACTTACCACAGATATAACTTTGGGGAACAAATTCGCAATTCACATATAAATCTGTTCCCCAATATAGATAATGCTTAGCGCTCTATGGTTTTCCAACAGCGTTCTTTCATAAAGCCCGCAATAACAGCGGGGTCTTCGCCTTCATAATACTTCACGAGCAATTTCTTAAACTCCGGCACTTCGCTTTCGGGAATGACCAAAAAACCTCCGCCGTGAGCAATAAGATAATGATTTGCAAAGATAATAGAAGCGCGCTTATTGCCATCCAAGAATATCTGGGTCTTCATGCAGTAAAGACAAAGCCTGATGGCAATACTAACGGCATCGTCCTCTTCCTCGATGATCTCAAGAATTCTGTCTTTCACATCCGATTCATTCGGCAGGGGCGGAACATAAGACGAACCGCCTATGGTAACCGGAACACCGCGGATTCGACCGCCTTCCGCAAAAAAGCCTTCATTGACAAGCCTTGCAATATGACTGAGCATATAATAGTCAGAACGGCTGGCAACTACATCACGGTCCAAAATAAACTCCCATGCGTGTTTCAAATTCAAAATTTTCTGCACGTCGGTAGCTGTCATACCGGATACTTTTCCGTTCTCTATGATCTCTTCCGTCTGAGGAAAAGAAGTTGCAACACCCTCCAAAACAGCCTGATCATAGATATTCATTTTCATATTGGCACGCGCAAAGGCAATGTTATTTATAACATCGGCGGAAAGGGCATCCTCGGAATAACCGACTGCGGCAAGCTGCTTTTCAATACTGCGAAGCGACTTTCTGATTTCACGGGCTTCTCTGGCATTGCGCAAAAGCAGATTATACAGTTCTTCGGTATATGCACCTACATAAGTAGATGTCTGTTTTCCTGCTACGCGCTTTCTCACATAAAGGTATTTCCCATCGCCGCGCTCTTTGATTTCGGGTGTGCCGTCATAAGGCATTAAGCTCAGTCTGGCATTGAGGTCGGCTCGACTTCTGAGCAATTCCTGTATTTCACTATATTGTACTGCCATTGCAGCTCCTCCTTTTGGGGAACAATTCTTTTAAACATTATATCAGAATGTTCCCCAACAGTCAATAAGCATTGGGGAACAATTTTGAAAGATAATCTTTAATATTTATCCCCAATCTTGCGAATACACAATATAGTATGCCCTGATTTCAGAAGCAGCAGAAAATATGATCCTGCTTTGCATCCCTAATACTTTTGGTGGTTGTCCAACGAGGACTTCTTCGGCAGAGACAAAGTATTCCACGTTTCATTTCATGATCTTTTCAAAGCGGAACATTTCATCGGGACCCTCATCGGGTGCTGCTTTTCCGTCTTCCTTCGGCGGATTCGGCTCCGGGTGCATGGCGGAGAAAAACTCAACGGCGTGAAAACCGCATTTGTTGATATAAAAATGGATATTGCGCTTTTCAAAATATGGTGTGCAGGTCGCCCAGACCTCGGTTTCAGGGTGCAGAGCTTCCACGGCAAGCCAAGCGCCATAGCCGATACCTTTGCTGTGTTCCTTCGGCAAAACGAAAAGAAGTTCCAGCTCGTTGTGATGTGTTTCTTTGTTGATTTTCAGCACTACACCGCCAACCTTTCTGCCATCATACAGAATCCAATATGTCTCGCTGTCGGGTGCGTCAATGCTTTGCTCAATTGTCGCACGGGAAATGATCTCTCCGTCCTCCTCAAAATGATCGTCCCGCAGCCCGAACTCTTCCACTGCGCCATACTTGAAAGACTCCTGATTATCAAGGATGAACTGCTCACGGTCATCCGCTTCCAGCGGGGCAAGGGTTACTTTTGTGTTTTTCATAATTCCCTCCGAAAAATAAAAATACCCGGTCATTACAAAGTAATAACCGAGCGCACTCGACACCTAATCCGGTATGCGGCCTGCAAGGCTTGCGCCTTACGATCCCCGAGCGTTACGACGCTCTACCTCCGGTGACATAAATATGAATCAGCCGAGTCCCGGAATAACCGGGATCCGGCTGACTGTTTGTGCCGATTTTACAGAAAAGCAAACATCTAAAATATCCTTTAAAACGCAGATAATTACCCTTTTCTTATCACTGTAATTATTATAGCACAAAAGGGCGATTTTTGCAAGCATTTTTTGAAAATATTTATACCTTTTTTAAGCATAAATAGGCTCTGTAATTTTCACTCCGCCTTTGAGGGTTATTACTATTTTCATATCCTCTGTAACCGTGATACTGCTCACCAAATACCGTATGATTTCATCGTTATATTCCGTAAACCCAATTTTTTCATCGGAAATACAGGCCTCGATTTTTTCAAGCTCGGTTTTGTGTTCCGGGCTTTTGTCAATTTGTGTTTTTAGTTCGGTCATTTGGTTTCTAACATCGGCAATCAAGGCATAGCACTTCTTTATTTCCTCAATATAAAGGTTTTTGTTTCCGCCGGTTGCAAGGCACATCTTTTCGGCGGTTTCCGCCTTGGCTTTAAGCTCGTTTATCATATTTTCAAGCGACTGGTATTCAAGCAGCAGCCGATTGTCCGACAGCGAATAGGCAAGCAGCGTTTTAACCGTGTTTCGCACGTCGTTTTCACACGGAATGCTTTTTGTAAGCCCTCGGCATATAGCAGCGTGTAATATGTGTTCTTCAATTCCTTTTGACTGCGGGCAGGCGTCGTTACCTTTTTCCATATGATAAAGACAGCGCCAGTATATCTTTTTAACGCCGTTTCTTGTCCATGTTTTCCGTCTGAACGGGCTGCCGCATACTCCGCAGAATAACAGCTCGCTTAATGCGTATTTGCCGCTGTATTTTCCAAGCTCGGTTATACAGTTTTCGGAGGAACGTCTCTTTGAGCTTCTTTTGGACATTTCCTTTTTGGCAAGCCAGGCAGTTTCGCGGTCGATTATGGCGGGGTGATTGTTGGATACCATATAGCGGTCCATTTCGCCGCAGTTTCGTATTACTTTCTTGCTTATAAGATTTGGGTGAAAGGACTTTTGGTACAGTATATCCCCGACATATTTTTCATTTGTAAGAATAGCCTTTATTCCGGCTTTCGACCATTCATATTTTCCGCGCGAGGTTTTAATTTGCCTGCTTTCAAGATACTCCTTTATTTGCTCAAGAGTATTTCCTTGTATGTAAAGCGAATATATTTTCTTTACCGCTTCTGCCTCTTCCGGAATAATAACTATTTCCTTTGTAAGCTTATCTCTGCGGTAGCCGAGTAAATTGAAATTGCAGTTGTAGCTGCCGCTTTCCATCCGTTTGCGGATACCCCACTTTATGTTGGCGCTTATATTCTCGCTTTCCGCCTGCGCCAATACTCCGTATATGCCTATATATGTTTCGCTGTCCTCTGTAAGTGTGTTAATGTTCTGCTCCTCAAAATATATTGCTATACCGAGCGACTTTAAAATGCGGATATATGAAATGCAGTCGACAATGTTTCTCGCATATCTTGATACGGATTTTATAAGTATAAGATCTATCTTACCGTTTTCACAGTCGCTTATCATACGCAGAAAGCTTTCGCGCTTTTTTACCTGAGTTCCGCTTATACCCTCGTCGGCATAAATTCCCGCAAAGCGCCATTTGGGATTTTTCCGTATATATTCCGTATAGTACGCCTTTTGAGTTTCATAGCTGTTTAACTGATCGTCAAGGTCGGTGGATACCCTGCAATATGCGGCTACTCTGAGAGGTCTGTTAGGGTCAAACCGTGCGGCCTTGGCAGGGTCGGCGGGTATTTTGGTTACAATCTTTCTGCGTTCAGCCGTTGCCGTTTGCATTGCAGATTTCCTCGCTTTCGTTGCTTATTACCGCTCCGTTTACAAATTCGGCGTAAAAGATACCGTTTTCATCTATAAGAAACCGCGATATTACCGTTTTTAAAATATCTGTATCTATTCCGGTCATAGGCTCAAGTGCGGCAAGGTATTCTTTTAAAGCGTCGGTCAGCGCTCCGCCGTTATCTGTCACGCAGCAATTGTATCTTTCGGCAGCTAAATTGAAAACAGCTTTCTTTGCTTCGTCAAATTGTAAACCGTCGCGTAATAAAAGCGCGCTAAAAAGTCTTTCCGAACGCTCGGTATCGGGGCTCGGAATATATGTTTTCCCGGTATGCTCGGCTGCGATTATATCCGAATTGAGTATAGCCTTATTTACAAGCCTTATAGCGTTTGTAAAGATATAATTATCGTCGGTGTGCGCGAGTATTTTACACTTGCTCTGGCATATCCATTTTGTTTCCTTGCCGTAGTTTCTTATGCGGGTTATTCTGTCGCCGCAGGCGGCGCAAACGGTATGATACTTAAAATAGCGTATTATATCATTGTCCTTTTCACGCGTTCCGCCGTGCTTTTTTATACGAATATCCCGGGCTTTTTCAAAAGCTTCGGCGGATATGATTGCGGGATATTCGCTGTCACCTGCATAATGCGGGTTTTCAAGTATTCTTTTTATAGCATTTTTCGTCCATACGGTTTTATCTTTAAAATATACGACCTGTTCTTTTGTCAAACCGTCAGCGATTGCCGACAAACTTTTGCCGGACAGGTATTCATAAAATATTCTTTTAACCGTTTTCGCTTCCGCCTGATTTACAAAAGGCTTAAATCTTCTTTTTTCGTAACCGAATAAAATCATTCTCAGTTCCATGCTATCCGCTCCTTAAAGGCTAAACCGCATTTAAGGTAAAAGGTCACATACTCATCCTCAAAATACGCTTTGTCTATTAACTCGTCAAACAGCGGACGGCTGAAAACTATTATTACTTTCGGTTCGGCTTCAAGAAAGTGTATAAGTCTTCGCAGCTCGTCTATACACTTTTCGTCACCGTCTTCCGCAAGAACCTTTTTACGGCGGGATTTCAGCTTTAAAAGCGAGCTTTCAAGCTTTGAGCATTGCTCTGAAAAGGTTACGGCGTCCATACAGCTTTCTTTTTGCAGGGAAATATATAAATCCAGTTTTTCGGACAAAACGGATATTTCCTTGTCTATTTCGGATATTAACGAATCGGAGCAGGTTATTATTCTTCTCGCTTCGGTAAGCTTTGCGGCAATGTCTTTAAGCAGAACGTTCTCATTTTGGCGCAGCTTGTTGTAAAAGCGTATAAAGGTTCTGCCAATCACTTCCTCGGACATGGAATGTGAAAGACATTTTTCTTCGGACACTTTGTTTTTTGAGCAGGCATAATAGCTTTCGCCGTTTACATATTTTATTTTAAACGAACGGCTGCAGTATGCGCAATAAAGCTTTCCGGCAAAAATGTTATTTCGGCTTTTGGATTTTGCATTTCTTTCGGTATTTTCTTTCAGCTTTTCCTGCACAAGGTTAAAGGTTTCTTTGTCTATTATAGCCTCGTGGGTGTTCTGAACATAGTACTTCGGCAGTTCACCTTTATTCTTTCTCTTCATAAGCGGCAAAACGGGCGGTGTAAAGTTTTTTTGAAAAAGTGCGTCGCCTGCATACTTTTCGTTTGAAAGAATATACAGTATACTGTTTGCTTTCCAAAAACGCTTTTCGGTGCCGTATTTACGGTTTAGAGCTTGGGCTATTTTTAAAAAACCCATACCGGACAGGTACATACCGTAAACCTCACGCACGATCGCCGCTTCTTCGGGGACTGTAAATAACTCGTTATTTTTGGCTCTGAACCCGTAGGGCGCGCTGCATATGCTGTATTCTCCTATTTCAAGCCTCATTCTGTTTGCAGTTGAAACACGTTTTGAAGTCGCCAATGCTTCGGACTGTGCAAAGGCGCTTTTAACATACAGAATAAGCTCGGAATTAAGAGTTAAGGTGTCTATACGGTCATTTTCAAAAAATACCGATACGCCGTATTCTCTTAAAAGACGTATACTCTCAATACACTCCAAGGCGTTTCTCGCAAAGCGCGATACGCTTTTAACATAAATGCGGTCGATTTTTCCGAGACGGCAATCGTTTAACATTCTTTTAAATTCATTCCGCTTTTCAACAGAAGTGCCGGTAATTCCTTCGTCTGCGTAAATATCTACCAAAACCATATTATCCGATTGGCTGATAAAATCGTGATAATAGTGCATTTGGGTGATAAAGGAATTCAACCGGTCTTCTTCACTTGTGCTGACCCGGCAGTATGCCGCAACACGCAGCGTGCTGTTTTCGGAAGATTTATCTGCTTTAATAACTCTTACGGTTCGTTCTTCTGCACTCATTTTATTGCTCCCTTTCTTTGGTTTGAGAAGATTTTATCTCAAATTCCAAAAAAGAGCCATTATGCGTTCGGGCTGAAACGCATACTTGACAGTCGTTAGACAATACAATCAAGATACAATACTTTTTTGAAGGAACGGCGCAGTTATCGGCATTGTTGCCCTCCACTCACAATACGTCAGTATTCTTTGGTCGGACGCCGCGCCGCTAAACAGCGCCGTTTTCTTACAAAATCTTTGACCCATAGCGAGAAAATTTTTTCGCTTATGAAGTCGAGGAATGCAGGAATACTAACGTATTTCAAATGACGAGACAATATAATCGGACAAATTTTCCGCTATGGGAAGCATTGTACCCTGATTGTATTGTCTAAGCAATGAGCAGAGCTTTGCGAACCTTTCTTTTGAAATAACCCCTTTTTCGGTCAATCGCCTGAGCAGATCATAGGAAGCGGCAGCGGTAAGCCTTTCGGCAGTGCCGATTTCCATAATTTCCTCCTGTTATCTGGTCTGTAATTCTGCATACGACGTTTTGTTTCACCGATTTTACAGGTCAATCGGTTCTCCGAGAAACAAAAAGACGCATATCCGAACGGATAGCGTCTGTAAATTCATATAACGACCTTGCTCGGAGCCGCGGATGAAGTTACAGCGCCCTTTCGGACTGCAGAACTTTATTTCGTTACTCCTTCATAAATAGAACGTCTAATTATAGTATTCCTCAGGTTTTGCATTTTGTCAAGGGGTAAAATGAAATTTTTATAAATTTGTTGAAAAGCCGAAAAACTAAATAATATGTAAAATTAAAGCGATGTAATTCCAAAAGGTTTTTGCATCGCTTTAATTTTATCTCATTGGCAAAAATATATGTTCGTGAATCCGTCAAAAAAATTTTTAACCCTGACAGCGGTTGTCAGGGTTAAGCTGTAAGCTATCTCCGTGAAAGGAGGTAGAACAATATGGGAGCAGCCGAACGAAGACGGGGAATCATGCGCGTTCTTTGCCGCAGACGGCATGAAACGGTAAAAAATTTAAGCTTTGAGTTCGGCGTTTCCGAAAGAACAATTTTGCGGGATATTGAAGCTTTAAGTATTACAGAGCCTATTTATACGCAGTGCGGGCGCTATGACGGCGGCGTATATGTGACGGAGGGCTACAAAATGGACCGTATGTATATGACCGACAGCGAGCTTACAGTCTTGAATAAGCTGCTGCGCACAGCACGGCAAGGGTCTGTTTGCAATTTATCTGCTGATGAAACGAAAATACTTGAAACACTTATTTCGCAGTATACAAAAATTTAAAAGGAGATTATTTATGACAAAAAAGGAAAAAGAATTATTTAAAAGTCTTTGCAGCTTTAAAGAGCATACGTTCGACAAAAAACTGCTTTCGGCTGCAACGCCGAATGTTTTGGGACATTTGTTTTTCAACCGTATGCAGGCGGCGGCATACGGAACCTTAAAAAAGCACGGTTTGGCAGGTGCGGTAAACCGTGAATTTGCAAATTCGCTTAAGGCGGCATATGAGCAAAACATTGAAAAAAACCGCGATTTTTTCACCTGCGTGCGGTATTTGGGGGAAATATTATCCGATTGCGGCGATAAATACGCAATGCTGAAGGGCGCATACCTTTGCAGAGTGTACCCAGAAGGCTGCAGAACCTCAAACGATATTGACCTGCTTGTTAAGCCCGAGGATGTTACCGAAATAGGGAATAGGCTTTCATCCGCCGGGTTTAAGCAGGGAAATATACGAAACGGAGAATTTAAAGCCGCCACAAGACGGGAAATAATCGAATCCAAAATGACGCGCGGCGAGACTGTTCCTTACATTAAGGAAGTGGGACTTCCCGCAATGCGGTTTTTAGAGGTGGATATTAATTTCTCGCTTGATTATAAACCGGGGGATACGGGGCTTGTATGCGAAATGATAAACAACGCGGTTACCGAAGAATTTGATGACCTTCGGGTAAGAACCCTGCGGCGCGACGATTTTTTCATTCATTTGTGCAGCCATTTGTATAAGGAGGCTACAACTCTGCCCTGGGTTGAAATGATGCGGGATATGACGGCGTATAAATACGCTGACATTTATCTTTTGCTGTCAGGCGCCGACAGGGAGCAAACCGAAAGGCTGTTTGAAAGGGCGAGAGAGCTGGGAATAGAAAAAATATGCGCCTTTGCGGTAATTGAGACTTCAAGGCTTTTCAAACTTGACAATTCCTATGCCGCAGCGGCAGCCGAGGAAATATTGAAAAACGACCCAGAATTTATTCATACCGTTATATCCCCCAAGGATAAGAAAAAATATATTTATACCGAAAAGGATATTGTAAAAAGATTTTTTGCCAAAAACAGAAAATCGCTTTTAAGGGAGGCGGGAAGCATTGAAAAAGCTTGATATGAAACCGAACGGCACAAAGGGCTTTCTGTTTACCTTTTGCGGGCTGGACGGCTGCGGAAAAACGACTATGCTCACGCGACTTAAATCCGATTTGGAAAAGGAGCACCGCGTTTTTCTTACAAAGCAGCCCACAAACGCCGTGCGTACATCGGATATATTCCGAACCTATATGGACTGCCCCGACCACGACGCTTATGATTACAGAAGTTTATCTCTTCTTGCCGCAAGCGACAGATTGCAGCACGGCAGCAGGGTGATAGAGCCGAGGCTCAATAAGGGCGATATTGTAATAAGCGACAGGTATTTTTATTCCTGCCTTGCCAATCTCAGAGCCAGGGGCTTTGAAAATGATGACTGGATTTATGAAATTGCAGGGGCGGTTATAAAACCCGACGCGGCGTTTTTCTTTGATGTGCCGGTGGAAACGGCGGTTAAAAGAGTGCGCAGCCGCGCTGCGGAAAAAAACAGGTATATAGATATGGATTTGCAGTACAGGCTTCGCACCGAATATATTTCCATATGCAAGGCTAACGGCGGCGTGCTTATTTCTACCGAAAATTCGGTGGAGGATTGCTATAACGCCGTAAAAAAAGAGGTAGAAAGGGTGATAAAAAATGAAACCGGAAAAAAAGATTAAAGGTATTTTATCCGAGCTGAGCGGTGAAAAAAGAATTAAAAACAGCGCGCGGCTACAGGAGGATCTGGCGCTTGACAGCCTTTCAATGGTAACGCTGCTTATTGAAATTGAGGAACAGTTCGGAATAGAGCTGGATGAAAAGGATATGAATCCGCTTGAGCTGACCGACGTTCAAAGCGTTATAGATATGGTTAAAAAATACGGAGGTGAGTAATATGAAAAAGAAAATCGAACTGCCGCTTACAGAGCCTATGTACAGTACATATCATCACCAGGGACCGGCAACCGCGATTGGCGTGGGTAATTCCGCAGGAAAAATATGGACACTTAATAATGCTGTGAATCTCTTTTGCAACAGAAAATTCCTAACGGGCTTCACAACACCCGAGCTCGGCGTGGAACGTTCTTCGTGGGCTGATATGACGTGTATTGAAAAAGAGTTTATGCCTACACGGTTTGCCGGAGGCTATATAAATCCGATTATAAGAAATATGCTCGATAAAGGCTTTTACGTACATTTTACGGATGTGGACGATTATTATGTAAAAGGCAAAAGCTGGTATCATGAACGTCATTTTTTACATAACGGGCTTATTTGCGGATATGACCGGAATAATAAAACCTATTCTGTTTACGCATATGACAGCGAATGGCGGTATACAAAATTTCAAACGCCGCAAGGTGCTTTTGACGCGGGGAGAATTGCAGCTCAAAGAAAGGGGCGTTTCGGGACCTTCTGCGCAATTAAGATGACAAATGAAAGCGTACAGCTTTCACCGGAAGCGATATATGACAACCTTAACAGATATTTGGATTCGGATCTCGGTAAATATCCTTTTGACGGTGAAGGTGTTGTATACGGATCAGTGGTGCACACTTATATTTCCGAATACGTTATGAAGCTGTACCGCGGGGAAATACCGTATGAACGAATGGATCGCCGTGTTTTCCGCCTTATTTGGGAGCATAAAAAGGTTATGCTTGAAAGAATAATCAAGGTTGAGGAAGCACTGCATTTTGATAACACGCTCAGCGAAAAATACCGCCCGCTTGTTAAAGAGGCAGATACAATGCGAATGTTATATGCCTCTCATCATATGAAACGCCGTGATTCGGTGCTGCCGATTATTTCGGATAAGCTTTTAAGGCTTGAAAAAACCGAGCGGGAAATATTAACTGAGCTTACAGAAAAAATGAAAAAGGAGCTTGAAAAAAATGCTGTGGGAATTTCTGAAAAGTAAAATGCAAAAAAATCCGAATAAAAGGGTGTGCGAAAACGGCGCCGAGATGACTTTTGAGGAGCTGATTGTTTTTGCTGAGAATTTTTCCGAAAGGCTTAAAGGAATAAAATGCTGCGCCGTTCTGTGCGAATCCGAAATGGCGGCGGGTATGGCTTTGCTTGCCTGCTTTGCGGCAGGTATTACGGCAGTGCCGCTCTCCCGCAGATACGGCGAGCTGCACTGCAATAAAATTTTGGATTTGGTAAGCCCCGACGCGGTAATTACCGATAAAAACGGTGAGCTGCAAATTATGCGCATTAAAAACGCGGCATATACCGAGCCGCAGGTTCATCCCGCGCTTATTATGTGCACCTCGGGCACTACGGGAACCCCTAAGGGGGCTATGCTTACAGAGAAAAACATAATTACCAATGTGTCGGATATAGCGGCTTATTTCGGAATATCGGTGGAGGATAGGATACTTATTGCGCGCCCGCTGTATCATTGCGCGGTGCTTACGGGCGAGTTTTTAACGGCCCTCATAAAGGGCGCGGAAATACGCTTTTATTCGGGCGGCTTTAACCCCATGGCGGTTTTAATGCTTTTGCGGCAGTACGGTATAACAGCCTTTTGCGGCACGCCGACGTTACTCAGTATGATGGCGCGCCTGAAAAAAGAAGACCTTACATTAAAGTGCATTTGTATAAGCGGCGAATGTATGGACCGCAGAACAGGTCTGCATATATCCGCGGCTTTCCCGACCGCCGAAATTTATCATATATACGGTCTTACCGAGTGCTCACCGAGGGTAGCTTACCTGCCGCCCGAAATGTTTAAGGCTTATCCCGATTGCGTGGGTTTGCCGTTAAAATCCGTGTCAATTAAAATTCTCGACAGTAACGGTAATGAAGTCCAAAAAGGGGAAACCGGTGTTTTGTGGGTCAAGGGCGACAATGTTATGGCAGGCTATTATAACAATTCCGAAAAAACCGCGGAGGTGCTTAAAAACGGCTGGCTCTGCACGGGAGATACCGCGCTTATAAATAAAGCGGGACTGCTTAAAATAAAGGGCAGGAGTGACGACCTTATAATTAAAGCCGGTATGAATATTTATCCGCAGGAGATAGAAAGCGCGCTGAAACTCGATACGCGCGTAAGGGAAGTGCTGGCATGCAGCGAAAGAGATGACCGGCTCGGCATGCAGATAGTGCTGACCGTGGCGGGGGAATTTTCTGACCCCGCAGAGGTAAGGGAACTTTGCAAGGCTTGCCTGCCCGCATATCAAATGCCCGCAAGAATAGCCTTGGTAAATGAAATACCGAAAAACGGCTCGGGTAAGATAATAAGGCGGTGAAAAAATGATTGAACGTGAAATAAAGGCTATGCTGACAGAGGGGGAATACATCACGCTGGCAAGATTTAAATGCCAGCATAAGGCGGTAAACCTTCAAACAAATTATTATTTTGATACCGATGACCTTTCTATGAATGAAAAGGGCATAACCTGTCGCATAAGGCATAAAAACGGAATTTATAAGGCTACGGTGAAAAAACACAATGCCGATGGCGCAGAATGTAGCATTGAAACCGATATATGTGAAAAAGCGGAGTTCGACCCCACTGTTTTTAATACGCTGGGGCTTCGTTTTCAAGGCGAGCTTGTCACCGAAAGGCTGAAGGTGTGCGATGATGTGTTTTGTAAGATTGTACTTGACAAGAACACATATCTCGGCAAAACGGATTTTGAGCTTGAAATAGAGTATTCCGAGGCATATAAGAAAAAAGCATTTGTTTGTCTTGACGATATTGCGGATTTTCTTTGCCGATGTGGGCGTTTACAGGATAAAAAGGAGCTGATATCGCGCATATCGCATGCAAAATCCAAATCACAGAGGTTTTTTGAAGAAAAAGTAAAAAATTAAGAAAAATTTTTTCTAACCCTGACGCAAACTGTCAGGGTTATTTTTTATACTATATATGCAGCTGCGGGAAATCGGGACGCCGATTTCACAAAACAGTTTGAGTTTGAAGAAAAATAAAAATTAAAGGAGGAAATTAAAATGAAAACTGTTTTCGGTGTTAATTCAGCTACACCTATCAACAAAAGGCTGAAAAACGGATACACAATGTATGATTGGGTGGCACGGCAGAAAGGCTTTCCGAGCTTTTGTATGAGAACTCTTTGCGGTGAAGAAAAAATCACTGCCGAAGAAATCGAGTTTTTGCGAAGCAAGGACTGTAAAATAGGCCTTGTTATCCGTGACCTTACCGAAAAGGCGGTTTCGGGCATAAACGGCACCGAGGACGCGCTAAGAGCGGTAGAGGCTGCAAAGGAAGCAGGCGTGGCTCAAAATGCGGGCATAACAATATTTGCGGAAATAAAGCCCGATTGGAGCATAAATCACAATTGGATGATTTCCTTTGCACAGGTCATTTCGGCAAACGGATATGTTCCCGGATTTATTGCAAACACCGATTCGTCAAAGAACTTTAACTTTGACCGCCAGTGCAGCCATTATGTGCAGGCAACAAAGGATACCGACTACTTCGGCGCGGTGTTCGGTGCAACGGAGCCCGAGCTTGACGGTATGCCGGAAAAGTGGGCGCCTTATTGCCCGTCTGCGTTAAAACCCGAGGATATGTCACTTTGGTTATGCGGGGCTACGGCATTTGATTCACTGTCGGTTGAAGATGTGTATTCCGCAAGCGAAAATATTCTTGCAAAAATGTGGTAAAGGAGGTATAATAGAAATGAATAAAAAGCAATATAATAATATTATAAAAAATACTTTAAAACGCGTGCATACCGAGGATTCACTGTCGGCGGCAAGGGCTGTATTTAAAAATATGGGTGTTGCACTGCCCGGCGGGGATATGAAGACTGTTTATGAGACCATCAAGACCGACAACTATATGGGTTGGAAAGCCTGCTCTATGCAGGAAGCACAGGAGGCGGTAGATAACGGCACAGCGGCAATCGGAGTAAGCGAGGACAGAATAGTGGTTCTTGCGGGTACGGATGAAGAAGAGCCTGTAGCACAGACTGCATCGGTAATGACATTTGATGAAAATACTTCGGCTTTTGCAGTAAATGGTCTTGAATATTATTCATATAGTTATGGGACAACAACGGATAATGGTAGCGATGAACCCTTGGTATTGGATAAGCCATATGATTCTACATATCCATATCAAAATAATTTTGCTAATTCGCAGATATATTATAATTATTTGAATACATATTCATATGAATTAAGAAATGATGTTGTATATGAATTCAATTTTGAAGAATTCAACAGATTTAGAGCACATCTCTCATTGTTGCATTATGAGCGTTCTTCCCAACAAGAAGCAAGACAAGTATTAGAAGATATTATTGATTTAGTTAGTGATGCGGCTTCTTATATTCCTAAAGTAGGAATTATATTTGGATTGCTTAATACAGCATCTACTATCAGTTCTTTGGGAAACAATAGTGTTCAGGACGATATCAGAGATATTAAAGATTGTGTTGATGCGTTTAGTTATTATATGGCTTCAAATAACAAGGTTTATAAGAAATCCAATTCGGTTACTTATAAAGTTTCGTTATTGATGAAGTCTCCGCAAAACGGACGTGAAATAAAAATCGAGAGTTCCGACGGCAATAAAGATATTTATACTTTGCAAAATGCTTCCTATGAATCAGCACAATTAGCGGCATCTATATATGCTCACAACATAACTATCTATAAGGTTGCTCCGGGTTATACGTATTATTACGAATAATTATTGTAAAAAAATGTTATGAAAGGTGTATTTATATGAAAAAATGCCCCAATTGCCATATGACCGTAGATGCATATAGTGAGTGTCCTATATGCAATTGTGATATTACAAATGAGCTAGAAAACAAGGCACAAATAGAAGGATATCGGATTAATAAGTATTTTTTTATTCACCTAATAAAAAAACATAAGTTTTCACTGTTTTGTACAACATTTGTTCTGATTACGCTTCTTATAACAATAAAATCATTCAGTTACTGGCAGGTAGTATCTATTATATTAACAGTTATTATGTGGGTTGAGGCTTTATATAAAAATCTTGTTTTTAAAATGTTTAATAGTATTTACAGTGATGGTTATTTAGATACAACACATAAAATTACTATTTATATGTGCGGACTTTTGGCTATCATAGTGGCGTTTTTGTAAATATAATAATATACTAAAAAGTAGCAATTGAAATTACGTTTGAAAATCTATTGCTACTTTTTAAAATTTGTTTTGGGGCTGTAAAAAACAGTAGAATAAAAAAAGACTGCAAACTTATCCAAAAAGGATAGGAAAGTAGTCTTTTTTTGCGGTATAATTGAGTTATGAAGAAACAATACAGACCGTAAAGATATAATACCACAAAGATAACACGGGTGTCTGTTCTCTATGTTAAGAAAACCTCTTGAATAAACTATCGAAAATCTTCTTAAAAGAGCGGGTGGCTTATAGGCTAATCGCTCTTTGTTACAAACTATACGGTTGGGCGACGGCGAGCTTAAAGGAATATCATACGCAAACGGTGATAATACATTCTGTAATTATCTCGGTAAACATCCACTAAAACAAATTCCAATATAAAAATTTTTTAACTCGGACAGAAACTG
>OOIG01001556.1_pt1 | contig 16869 bp, 10 predicted proteins | sample 1692091 | NCBI WGS metagenome assembly OOIG01 (sample SAMN06348188, study PRJEB24527) | human gut metagenome | biome: human gut; feature: ankylosing spondylitis patient; material: feces | host: Homo sapiens | place: China | collected 2015-10 | reverse complement strand
TATCAATACCCTCAAAACATATTACACGCAAGAAGAAGATGGCAACGAGATCATGGATGACATCGAGAACCGGATCGGGGAGCTTTTCACGGAAAACTTGAAAGGACAGTTCCGCGAGGTGATCACTCTCGATGACGTGGATCAGGCAATCGCCACGATGGGTACACCTGACGACATCATCGACGAAGACGAGCAGCCCCGAAAATCCGCCCCGAAACAGGCAAAAAAACTATACCGCAACCCGGATAACAAAGTACTTGGTGGAGTGGCCGGGGGATTAGCCGCATATTGGGGAATATCCCCCTTGCTCATCCGGATAGGTTTCGTACTTCTGTCCTTCTACTATGGAATATTCATTATCGTGTATATCATTTTGTGGATTGCCGTCCCCAAGGCCAAGACGACCAAACAGAAACTCGAAATGAAAGGAGAAAATATAAATGTCTCCAACATCGAACGCTCTATAAAAGACGAGTATCAGGAGATTAAAAACGGCAAGGGTGCCGCTTTCGTGAACCGGGTAGGCGAAGGCTTATGCGAAGTATTTACCATTATCGGGAAAGTGTTGGCCATTATTATCGGCGTGGCCCTCTTCGTCTGGGGAATCTTCATGCTGTTCGCCTTCTTGTCGGCATTATTCTTACCTAACCTTTATCCTTGGAAAAGTGGTTTTATGGAACTCGCCTACGCGTTCACTCCCTTAAACTTCACTTTGGGTAAAATCGCTATATCATTCTTGATTGGAATTCCTATTATCATGATCATTTATATGGCGATCAAATTGTTGTTCTCCTTCAAGAGTAATAACAAAGTGATCGCCCTTTCTGCCCTCTCGTGTTGGATGCTGGGACTCGTTATGCTCATAGTCGTGGGGATCAGCGAAGGTCGAAGCTGGTCGATTAAAGGTACCCGCTATGGAGAATCGCTCGAACTCAGTCAACAGGACACGCTCGTCCTACTTGTAAATGAACGCTACAAACTACCTGAAAATCTTTACATAGACCAAGACGTGTTCCAATTAGCCTCCAGCAACATGATTGCCCCGGACATCAGGGTATACTCGACCGATGACACAACCCCGACATTACGTGTGCAATTTTATACCCAAGAAGAAAAGCCGGTGTATGACAACATGGACTTTAACTGGAATTACAAGAACGACACGCTCCGATTTGATAATTACATCAAGCTCGCAGGACAATGGAGGGCTCAAAGAGTGACACTGTCTCTATACCTGCCTGAAAATAAGAAAGTACTCCTTCCACCCCAAACAAGTCAATACTTGAGAAACTTGAGGGATTTTGACTGGGGTGTACGTTCCAGACTAAATAAAGACAAGATATTATTAATCATGCAAGACGGGAAACTCCAACCCCTCATGTAAACTGAAACGGCAGGCCTTCATCCCTTTGGCCTGCCGTTTCTCCCTTTTATTTCTTCGAGTCAATCTCTTTCAACAACTCCTTCACCGCTGTCTCCAATTGCTCGTCCTCCCCCTTAATAATCTTCTCCGGAGAGTTAGCAATCTTCACATCCGGTTCCAGTTGTTTGTTCTCCAGATAGCTACCGTCCGATAAACGGTAACCGACGATCGGAATCCCAAAATATAGCGTCGGGTCCTGCAAAGTCTCCCAAGACACGCTCGTCATGGTTCCCGGCACAGGCATTCCGACAACCTTACCGATTCCTTGATGTTGGTAAACCCAAGGCGTTCCGTGGGCATTCGAGTAGTTCGCCTCACAGGTCACCATGATCGAAGGCTTATTCCACCTACGGCTTGGCATATCGCAAGCCTCCCGGCCCCGAACGACTTGTGTGAAATATTTCTTACCACTGAACAGAATCTCAATATCCTCGTGCAAACGGCCACCACCATTGAAACGAGTGTCGATCACAATTCCTTCCCGGTCATTATATTTACCCAGAATATCGGCATACACGGAACGGAAACTCGGATCGTCCATGCTGGAAATATGCACGTAACCCAAACGTCCTCCCGACAAACGGTCCACATCGGCAGCTCTTTGTTTTACCCACCGTCGGTAAAGTAACCCGTTCATCGTACTCTTTGAAATCGGCTCGATCACCTCATCCCAACGTTCCTTGGTAGTGGGGTCATAAATAGAGAACAATACACGTTTACCGGACTTACCTCTCAGCAGGGGATAGTAATCTTCCCCGGCTTTCACCGCCTGCCCGTCAATTTTCTCAATGACCATTCCGGCTTTCAACTTCGAACGGACATTATCAAAAGGTCCTTTCTCCAACACCTCGTCAACCAGTAACCCGTCCTTTGCATAGTTCACGTTCAACAAGAGACCCAGTTCGGCAGTTGCCTCACCTCTTGACCCGGGGCGGTAACCCGATCCGGTGTGTGAAACGTTCAACTCACCCAGCAATTCGCTCAACAACTCGGAGAAATCATAGTTGTTATTAATATAAGGTAAAAACTTCTCGTAAGCCTTGGTCATTTTTGCCCAATCCACACCGTGCATATTCTTCTCGTAGAAACGTTTGGCCTCCTGACGACGTACCCGATCAAACATATACGCCCGCTCGGCAGCCTGATCCAGTTTCATTTCGGCAGAATACGCGATCGGACTTCTTCTCTCCGAACCCAGATTGATCTTCTGCATGGAACGTCCTCCCAACAGGAACAGATCTTTCCCGTCCTTATCCATCTCCAAAGACGCCCAACCGCTGTTCAGCTTATGCATCACCTTGGTACTCCGTGAACGCAGATCGCTCACCCACAAATCCATACCTCCCTCGAAAGAGGCCATGTAATAAAGCTTGTCGCCACTCTTGCTTAATATCGCATCTCCCAATTGTGAAGAGTTCGGCGTTAACCGCATCACCCGGTCCTCGATACCTTGCAGTTCGACCTCAATATTCTTTTTCTCTTTCACGGCGGGTTTCGTCTCGCCTTTTTTATCTTTCTGATCCTCTTTCTGTTCTTTATTCTTCAGAGAGGCAATACGTTTCTCCTCCTCTTTCAGCAACTCGTAATCTTCCTTGTTCAAACGGAATTTATCGTAAGCATCCTGATTCATGAACACGATCATCACATCCTGCAAAGAACCCCACGATGCATGGTTACGCATCCCGTAACGTTCACTGGAAAACAAGATGGCATTTCCATCCAGCACCCACCGGGGATTACTATCAAAATAGCCGCTATTCGTCAGGTTTACAACTTCTCCTTTCCCATCGGCACTCACAATGGCAATATCACTATACGGATCGTGACGATTCCCGATGATTTCCATCGCGAACCATTTCCCGTCGGGAGACCATGTATAGGTGAAACCGTCCCCCGTGCGATATTGATATTTATCGTCCGCCACCTGTCGTACCTTCTTCGTCTTCAAATCAACGACCATCAATTTTGTACGATCCTCGATAAAGGCCAATTCCTTTCCATCCGGAGAGAATTGTGGGGCAAACCGCTCTTTGGTTGAAACCGGGAGAACAGCTTCCTCTTCGATTAAAGTTGCATTCGGGAAATTCACCTCTTCCTCACGAGCAATTTTCGCCGTGTAGATATTCCAATTTCCTCCCCGTTCGCTGGCATAAGCAATTGTACGGTTGTCAGGAGCAAAGCTCAACCACTTCTCTCCCTCCGGAGTCGCGGTAACTTGTTTCGTCGTCGTGTAATCGGTAGAAGTCACGAACACATCTCCCCGGATAATCATGGCCACCTGTTTCCCGTCTGGGGAAATAGTCGCACTAGTTGCCCCGGAAGTAAAACGCAACGAAGCAATATTATCTTTCGCGTTGTCACCAATAATATCCACTTTCACTTTCTTGGGAGTTCCCTGTACGTCCTTCACGTATATTTCACCGTCATAACCAAAACACAAACGCCCGTTACCCGCAACACTCAAGAAACGCACGGGGTGAGTCTTGAAAGAAGTCTCTGCCTTCACGGCAGAAGGATCAGCCACCGGGAACGAGTACACGTTAAACGAACCTTCCCGCTCACTCAGAAAATATACCCTTTGTTCGTCCGGAGACAACACGGGAGAACGATCTTCCCCCGCCCGATCAATCAGACGGGTATGTTTCCCGCTTTTCATATCATAGCGATAAATATCACGCGTGATAGAAGAGGTATGATGTTTACGCCATTCATTCTCCCCGCCCTTTTTATCTTGGTACAAGAAAGCATCACCCGATTTGAAGAAACAAATCTCTTCCGCCGGGGTTGCCAATATCTGCCGGGGACGTCCCCCATCCACCGATATGGCATACAATTCGGTCATGGAACCTGCCGGAAATAAAGCACTCTGCGCGGGATCACTCATTTGCGTCCCGTAAACAATTTCTTTTCCATCCGGGGTAAACGTGTAGGGTATCTCCTTGGCTGAATTTGTCGTCACTTGCCGGGCATCACCTCCCCGGGCCGACATCACGAAAATATCGAAATTACCATTCCGATCACTCGTGAATGCGATCTGTTTCCCATCCGGAGACCACACGGGATGCGATTCATACGCCGGATGCGTGGTCAACTGGCGAGCCTCGCCACCTTCCGCGGGGACAACATAAATATCCCCCTTATAACTAAATGCAATTTGCTTTCCATCGGGCGAAATCTTCGGATAACGCATCCAAAGCGGTCCCGCCTGAACGAAAAAAGCAACCAGTAAAAAAGTAACAGTCAATACGATTCTATTCATCCTTCATTTATTTTGGTATTTAACTTAGCGCAAATATACGATCCGGGATTCCGGCATCCAGATAAAACGGGTAAAATCAGCCCCTTGAATAAGGGCAAGGCCATTTCCACATACCTCACTTTCCCGGTATAATTGAAGAATTTTCTCACGAATCGAATCACCGGGAACCCACTTAATATGCTGTCGAACACGAGCATCAACAATCATTCCCCCGTAGAATTCGAGACAAGGAATTTCCCGGATTTCGCCTCCGGTATTCACCACGTCCACCACCATCCCGTCCTTCAAAACAACATATCCATTCTTCACGAATTCAAATCCGGGTAACAAAATATAATTAGCCGCAATCTTTCTCATTCAGAATATGATCTTATTTCTTTTTTACAGATTTCCTTTCAAGCTCCATCTGTCTCCTCTGCTCGTATTCCTTTTTCAATTGTTTCTCCCGGTTCGGGGCTACGTACGTTTTAAAGATTTCGGTTTTGTACACGCAACCTTCCCGGTCATTCAACTTCTTCACTTTCACCCTCGTATCCCGGTCACTCTTGGGAATCTTCATAAATAACTTCGTGTAACTGGAATCCGCCACGTAGAACTCCCAGTCTTTCTTGTAAGGGCGCAACGTGTCGACTCCCACGTACTGATCCGGAACTTTCAGCGTATCATTATCGGCAGACAGAAAATAAGTCTGTATGAAATTCCGTTTTCCCCGGTCAGATTTTTCCAACTTTATCGTCGAGGTAAACTTGTACATACCGGGAACAATGCTATCCAATTTCACCAGCACAAATTGATTCCGCTTATCGAAATAAACCGTATCGGCTTTCACCACACGTGTTTCGTACACGATGGAATCTTTCTTCCGGACTTTAGCTTGTGTAGAATCCGGGCGTATAGTATCTGCCACGATCATCGTGTACCCCGGGAACAGATTAACTGTATCATTCACGGTCAACTCTTTCCACTCCCGCATGATTTTCGTCTGGCGACGACTCAAGGTATCAATCACCACGTCATAAATTTTATTGAATAACGCTGATTGTAAGGAATAGTAAGTTACGCAAGAATCAAAATCCTCCCGTGTAATCCCGTATTTCGCAAACAGGTCATTATAATATAAATAATTATCTTTTTCAGTTCGTATATCACCCCGTGCGACCGACAACATACCATCAGTCGTGTGCATATCAATCAACAAAGATGTGAATTGATCCTTATCCAACGGGACCTTCTTCGAACAAGCCGTTATCGCCGCAATAATCAATATCACCCATAAAATACGCTTCATATCGCTAAAACTTTTAGTATTTATTCCTCACCCTTTTTTCCCTAATTTCTCCCGTACCATTCTGTTCAACTTCGACGAGAACAGGAATTCGTTCAATGCCTTGTTGTTCGTGTACATGATCTCTTCGTTACTGCCTTCCCATTCTTTGTGGCCTTCATGGATAAACAACACCTTTTCCCCGATCTCGAAAACCGAGTTCATATCGTGCGTATTTATAACCGTGGTCATATCATATTCATGTGTCAACTCGGACAACAGATTATCTATCACGATCGAGGTCAAAGGGTCCAAACCGGAATTCGGCTCGTCACAAAACAAGTATTTAGGCTGTAAAACTATAGCCCGGGCAATAGCCACACGCTTTTTCATTCCTCCACTGATCTCCGCAGGATAAAGATTCTCCACGTTATTCAGGTTCACCCGGTTGAGGCAGAAAATAGCTCGCTCCGTTTTCTCCTTTTCCGTCATCGAGGAAAACAGATTTAACGGGAACTTCACGTTCTCCAACACGGAAAGCGAATCAAACAATGCCCCGCCTTGAAAAACCACTCCCAGCTCCTTCCGGATCTCCTTTATCTGTTTGTTATTCATTACGGTAATATCCCGGTCATTGTAGAATATCTTTCCTTTATCAATCGAGTGCAAGCCAATCAACGACTTCAATAACACGGTCTTCCCGGAACCACTCTTCCCGATAATCAGATTCACCTTTCCCGGTTCGAAAACGGCATCTATATCCGTCAATACCTCTTTTTTATCAAATGACTTACATACCCCTTCTGCCCGTATCATTACAACAATATTTTGGTTAATATCAAGTTCATCAGCAGGATGGCAATACTGCTATCCACCACGGCTTTCGTACTCGCTTTGCCGACTTCCAGCGCTCCTCCCTGCACGTTATACCCGTAAAAAGCAGGAATAGAAGTAAATATCACGGCAAAAAACAAAGTTTTGACAATAGAATAGGTCACGTAGTAAGGATTGAAAGCAAAATGCAACCCGTGTATATAATCGTCATAATTCACCACGCCGGATGCCAATCCCGAAAGGATTCCCCCGATAATACCGATAAACACGCTGAATATATAAAGAACCGGATTTACCACCAAGGCTGCCGCAATCTTCGGCCCCACCAAGTATGAAACGGAATTCACTCCCATCACCTCCAACGCCTCAATCTGTTCCGTGATTTTCATGCTACCGATCTCAGATGCGATATTACTCCCGATCTTCCCGGCCAGAATCAAACTCACGATCGTCGACGAGAACTCCAGCAATAATGTTTCCCGAGTCAAATAGCCGATCAGATAGCGAGGCAGCAGGGGACTCGACATATTGTAAGCCGTTTGCAGCGTCAACACTGCCCCGATAAAGAAAGAAATAATCATCACCAACATAACGGAATTCAACCCCAACTTCTCCAACTCGTTAGTCAATTCTTTTAAATAAACTTTCTTCTTTTCAGGCTTTGTGAATATTTTCCCCAGAAATAGTATATAAGCTCCTAACCGATCTAAAATTTTCATCAATACTAACTTCTTTATTAATACCCGTCTCCAATCCTTTCTCCAAATTTTATCGTAAAAATAGAAATTATTCACGGATTTATTACTAATTTCGACAACAATAAGATGAATTTAATTTTAAATGTATAACTAAATAAGATGAATAAGAACTCATATTGCGTTATAATGGCCGGCGGTCTCGGAAAACGTTTCTGGCCCGTGAGTACGAGAGCCTGTCCGAAACAATTTTGTGACATCTTAAATGTCGGGAAAAGCTTCCTCCGTCAAACCTTTGAAAGAGCAAATCAAATCTTTGATACCCAAAATATATTCATTGTTACAGGTACCGCCTATGAAGAGCTGACCAAACAACAAATCCCGGAAATTCCCTCCGAAAATATTCTGAAAGAACCTTTCGGCAAGAACACCGCCCCATGCGTGGCTTATGCGGCCTACCGGATTGCCCGGATCAACCCGCACGCAAGCATAGTAGTTGTCCCTTCCGACCATTTTATCACCAATGATGCGGTCTACCTCGATAACATTCAGAAAGGGATTTCTTTCGTTGAACAGTTCGGTGGATTACTCACCATCGGTATCAAACCAACCCGACCGGAAACAGGCTACGGGTATATCCAGATCAAGAAAAACAAGTTCTCCGAATTCATATCCAAGGTTAAAACGTTCACCGAAAAACCGGACAAGGAATTGGCAAAAGTCTTTTTGGAATCGGGTGATTTTCTTTGGAACGCTGGGATATTTATCTGGAAAGTAGAAGATATTATCGAAGAGTTCAAAACATACCTCGAAGATATGTATTTACTGTTCGAGCAGGAATATAAAAATGTGGAGAACCCGGATTCTCCCGAAAATATCGCTCACATCTACGGACAATGCCGTAATATTTCCATCGACTTCGGTATCATGGAGAAGTCCGCGAAAGTCTATGTCATGAAAGGTGAGTTCGGTTGGTCCGATGTCGGCACGTGGCATTCGTTCCATGAAATCAGCCCGAAAGACGAGAATAACAATGTATCCAACAGCGAACAAGTCCGCTTAATCGAAACTAAAGAATGTATTATTAACGTCCCCCAAGACAAGAAAGTCATTATTGAAGGGGTCGAAAATTGCATTATCGCGGAAAACAATGATATTCTAATGATCTGCCACCGGGATCACGAGGATAACATCCGGCATTTCGACGATATGCTAAAACATACAACAAAGGAGCTTAATTAAAGCTCCTTTTCTTTTTATATCTTTACCCGAACCTCCTCAATCCGGGCACTCTTGACTCTTACGATCTCAAAAGATATATCCCCTATTAAGATTCGTTCGCCCTCTTCCGGAATATCCTCATTGTAATAAAGAATCAACCCGGCCAAAGTCTCGTACTCCTCGTTCTCCGGAAGATTCAAATCATATTTTTCATTCAGATAATCCACTTCAAGACGGCCGGAGAAAATATATTCATCGGGAGCGACCTGTTCTTCTTTCAGATTCAAACGGTCATGCTCATCCTCGATCTCCCCGAATATCTCCTCCATAATATCTTCAATCGTAACCATCCCGGCCGTTATTCCAAACTCATCGACCACGACCGCCACGCTTTTCTGTTCCTTCGTGAAAAGATTCAACAACCTCAAGGCCGACATGGTTTCGGGAACAATCAATATTTTACTCACTGCCTTCTTCACGGTTTCGGGATGATGAAACAAAGCGGATGAATGTACATACCCGATCACGTTATCAATCGAATCCCGGTAAATCAATATCCGGGACAATCCCGTTTTCACGAAAAGCTCCCTCAACTCATCCAAACTACTATCAATAGATAAAGCCACAATATCCGGACGAGGAACGATACATTCTCTCAATTTCACTTCCGAAAAATCCAACGCATTCCGGAACAATTTAATATCGTGTTCGTCTTCATTTTCTTCTCCCCCGGTCTCACCCTCTTCTATCAGATTATTTAAATCTATCTTGCCAAAAGCCCGGTTTTCCTCTTTATGCGTCAGTTTGCGTCCGGTAAATATCCTCAGCAACAATCCCCCGAACCACACGGAGAAATACGAGATCGGGAAGAACAGGATATAAAACAAAAATACCGGAATAGCAAATACCCGTAAAAACACATTCGGCCGCAGACGGAACACGGCTTTCGGGAAAAATTCTCCCGTCACCAACACGATCAACGTCGAAATCAAGGTCACGAGAACCATCCTCAACCCCAGCGAAATACCGACATTTTCCAGCATAGGATCGAGATAGTCGGACATAAAAATACCATAAATAACCATCACCACGTTATTCCCTACCAGAATCGTGGTGATATACATCCCCGAATTGGAAACAAAAAGATCTATTAACTTCTGCGTGATACCCTTGTTCGATTTATCAATCTCGATTCGGAGTTTATTGGAAGCCATAAAAGCAATTTCCATCCCCGAAAAGAAAGCAGACAGGACCAAACAGATTAATATAGCAACAGCTCCTGACATTTAAGGTTTATTTTCAATTTCTACCACACCCGTAATCTTGTTAAAGACTGGGTTTTTCAAGGATTGATCCGACTTGAAACCTTTATTCCCCTCTATAATCTGATCCCCGGAAGTGAGCCGGGAATAGCGATCGGAATAAACGATCTCTTTTTTCATATCCCAATACATCAGATCGGTTTCCAACTTCTTCCCCTCGGCATTGATCACGACCACCTCGTTACGCAACTCCCACAACATCTCCTCTTCCAACTTCTTCGCGTATTTCGAGGTAATGGAACCGACCATGCTACCATCCTTCTCGTACAACTCCGCATGGATCCCTTTCGGAAATTCATCATATTTCTTATCGTCCTGGTTATACTTATTATAAAGGGGTGTTATTACTTTATACTTCAGCAACGCGGAATCGGAATAAAATAACTCCATGTTCTCCCCAGACATTTCAGGCATATTGTTCCGGTTCCCGATCGCATCCACATCCTTCATATTCGTTTTACACGAAAAGAGCATTACCGTCCCTAAAGCAAGGACGGTAATGCTTTTTATTTTTAATGCACGATATAGAAAGGTCATGTATCTAATCTCTAAATCTCGCAATCGTTGTCTCGTTAATCCATCCACCGACTTTCACGCTTTTTCCTGCCGTAATATCACGGAAGAAAGCCTCGTCTTTCGTCGGGAAGTGAGGAGAATACCGCTCAATATATTCGTTAGCCTTTCCTGCTACTGATGGATCAACTTGTTTCGCTTTCACAAACTTATCCACGGCAGCCCAGAATACGGTACGTTTGTCGAACTCGTCTCCTTCATAGTCATTGCTACTTACCGCATAAGCCAAACCTATCGTGATGTAAGCATCACCCATATTCGGGTTTGTCTTCAAAGCATCCAAAGCATATTTTTTGGCTGACGGATAATTCTTCTTTGACAAATACACCTGTGCCAACTTGTAATTATAATCTGCTTTAGCTTTCGGATCATCTGATTTATCGATAGCCTCCTTCAAATATTGCTCAAATTTCGCAATATCTTGTTTTGAAAAGAACATCATAGCCAAACTGTAAGCAGCATCGGCACTCGGTTCTTGCTGATAAATCTTCTCGGCAACCGTAGCGTACAACGGTAAATCCGTACATTCACGTCTTCTTAAGATAGAAGAAATTTCTTTCAAAACAGGCAGACTATCTTTATTCGCCTCGTATTTCTGATTCAACAAACCGGCCAATGTATTACAATCAGCATACCCGGACTCAAAGAAAATGGCATCCAATGCAGATTTACATACGGCAAAATTATCACATCCTTTTTCACCCGATGCCAAACGCTTGTCCGCAAAATCAGAGAATTTCATGTACAAATTAATGAATTCCTCCTGAGATAACTGATTTTGTTGTACCAACCCACAACCCACTTCAAAAGTAGCATGAATCAACTGAGCCGGAGTACCTTCTCCTTCCAATTCATACGACCTCATCAAGTTATCAAACCCGGCTTTCAACATATTAATATCCCCATTGGAATACTTTACTTGAGCCATACCTTTCTTTCCAAGAACATATCCTTCATGGCTCTTTTTTGCCATGTATTGAAGACGACGGTCAAAAAGCATCATTAACGTATCCACGTACTCTTTCTTCTTTGTTTTTTTGATCATGTACTCAATAATATCTTCCCCCCGGATATAGGTATTTAATTGAAATGCAGGTGCGTTCAAGAAAACGTATCTCCAAGAGGGCAACGCTTCTTCGTAATTTTTCTGTTTCCAGTATTCCGTGTACAGAGAAGCATTCAGAATGGTATTCGCACTATCCAATCCGTACTGAGACTCTAACGTTTGCGCTTTCGTCGGCAGAATGAATAGAAGCATTCCAAATGCTATAACAGCAATCTTTTTCATGGTCATCCCTTTTATTTAAGTTAGTTCGAATAAGTTTTTTTTCATCATAGCTAGTCCACCCACGTGAGGACTATCGCAAAATTACCACTATTTCTTTAAAACGGAAATGTTTCACATATTTTTCATGTATAATTAACCGTTTTTTGGTATTCTAAAATTCTGTTTAAACCCGTGATCACTAACTTGTCTTCAAAAAAAACCGTCCGTTTCAACGTTTTTCTCAGATATTCACTTCCGCCACCCGTTATAATTACCGCAGCATGGGGATTATTTCGGAGCAACTCATCTATATACCCTCTTACCTCAAAAAGTATACCATTCATCACCCCGTTCAAAATCGCATCATGCGTGTTCTTTCCGATATAGCCGTGTTCCATGGAACATTTCACCAATGGAAGACTTGCAGTGAACTCGTTGAGCGCCCGGAAACGAATACCCAGACCCGGAGAAATATTTCCTCCCCGAAACTCTCCGTCAGCACTGACAAAATCATACGTAATCGCCGTTCCTGAATCAATCACCAGCAATTCCCTACCCGGGAAAAGGAATGCCCCTCCCACGCAACCGGCAATCCTATCAACGCCCAATGTCTTCGGGGTATCATATCCCAAGCGTATCGGCAAGGGGATTTCCGATGACACTTCACAAAAGAAAGTAGAAACCTCACGCAATCTTTCCCGAACTTCCGCCGAGATAGCTCCCGTGCTTGACAAAATCAAGTTTACTTCCTTCCCGCTTTTTCGGTAAGTCGTCGCCAGATCGTATACTTCCGGTAATCCCAATCCACACTCCACCCAATCGCCCTCGTCAAAAACGGCGTACTTGGTTCGTGTATTTCCAATATCAACAATTAGATTCATAGCTTAATTATTACCATAAGCAAAATCCCGCATCTCCCGCGTAATTTCCGATACCCGATTAATATCGGCAATACTCGTGAAAACCAGACTCAACTTATCATTCTTTTCGCTGATCTTGCAAGGGATCACCTGTTTCTGTATAAATTTCAATAGCTCGCTAAACACGGGAGAGGCATAGAATGGCGAATTTTGGTCACTGATAAAATAAACAACCATCTTGTTATTCTTCACCATCAACCGCTCGATTCCCAAGTCTATACATCTCTGACGAATCCGGACCACCTCCATCAACCCGACAACCGGAGCCGGAATCTCGCCAAAGCGGTCTTTCATCTCTATCTCGAAACGCTGCAAAGCCTCTTCGTTCGCGATATTATCCAACTCCCGGTACAAGCGGATTCGTTCGCTCACGTTCTCCACGTAAGTATCGGGAATCAACAAAGCAAAATCCGTGTCGATCACGCAATCCGTGGCAAACGCCATCGGCTCATCCGGATGCACCTTCTGTAATTCGGGGAATTCCTCATCCCTCAATTCCACTAACGCCTCGTTCAGAATTCTTTGATAGGTCTCGTACCCCACTTCTGCAATAAAACCGGATTGCTCTCCCCCTAAAATATTCCCGGCCCCACGAATATCCAAATCCTGCATGGCAATATTGAACCCACTCCCCAAACCGCTGAAATCCTCGATTGCCTTCAACCGTCTCCGGGCATCCGCATTCACTAATTCCAAGGGTGGGGCCAGCAAATAACAAAAAGCCTTCCGGTTGGAACGTCCCACCCGTCCACGCAACTGGTGTAAATCACTCAACCCGTAATTCTGGGCCTGATTAATAATAATAGTATTCGCATTAGGAATATCCAACCCCGACTCCACGATCGTCGTGGCTATCAACACGTCGTAATCTCCCCGCACGAAATCATGCATCACCGTCTCCAACTCCTCCCCACTCATCTGCCCGTGTCCCACACAACTCTTGATGCCGGGAATCAGACGATGAATCATATATTGAATATCCCGGATATTATCCACCCGGTTATGAATAAAAAACACCTGTCCCCCACGGCTCACCTCGTAAGAAATCGCATCCTTAATCACTTTCTCATCAAAACGATGTAACTCCGTCACGATCGGGTAACGATTAGGCGGGGCCGTACGGATAATCGACATATCCCTCGCCCCCATCAACGAAAATTGCAGAGTCCGCGGGATCGGTGTCGCCGTCATGGTAATGGTATCCACGTTCAATTTCAAACGTTTCAACTTCTCCTTCACCGCCACCCCAAACTTCTGCTCCTCATCAATCACCAGCAAACCGAGGTCCTTAAATTTTATATCATTGCTTGTCAAACGATGCGTCCCGATGATAATATCCACCTTCCCCGCTTCCAAATCTTTCAAAATCCGCTTAATATCGGCACTCTTTTTCATCCGACTGATATACTCGATCCGGCAAGGCATCCCCTCCAGACGTTTCTTGAAAGTATTATAATGCTGATAAGCCAAAACCGTCGTCGGCACCAACACGGCCACCTGTTTACTATCAGCCACCGCCTTGAATGCCGCACGAATAGCGACTTCCGTTTTTCCGAATCCCACATCCCCGCAAACCAGACGATCCATCACGTGAGGACTCTCCATGTCCGCTTTCACCGCCTCAATCGCCTTCATCTGATCCGGCGTTTCCTCGTACATAAAGGATGCCTCCATCTCGTCCTGCAAGAAACTATCTTTCGAGAACGCATAAGCCTCCTCCCGCCTGCGCTTGGCATACAGGGCTATTAACTCCCGGGCAATATCCTTTACCCTCGACTTGGTTCGCTGTTTTAATTTATTCCAAGCCTCCCCGCCCAACTTACTCACGGTTGGCGGTTCACCGTCCTTCCCCTTGTACTTGGAAATTTTATGCAATGAATGGAGACTCACGTACAATTCGGAATTATTCTTATAGACCAAACGTATGGCCTCCTGAATCTTCCCGTCATTATCAATCTTCGTCAACCCGCCGAAGCGCCCGATCCCGTGATCTATATGCACCACGTAATCTCCGGGAGTAAACTGGTTCAACTCTTTCAGGCTCAAAGCCACCTTGCCGCTGCGGGCTTTATCGCTTTTCAGGTTGTATTTATGGAAACGGTCGAAAAGCTGGTGGTCGGTAAAGATGCAGAGACGCAGAGTATCGTCGGCAAAGCCCTCGTGCAAAGTACGCTCAACGGGGGTAAAGGAGATGTTATCTCCCCGGTCTTCAAAGATAGCGCGGATACGGTCGGTCTGCTTCAGACTGTCGCTGCATATATAGAGGGTATAGTTGCGGGAAAGATAGTCGCGGAAACTTTCTGCCACCAAGTCGAAATTCTTATGGAAGATAGGCTGTGCAACGGTGCTGAATGCAACTGTCGCATCCGGCGTTCCGGTGGGTATGTCGGTTATGAGGAAGGCGGACAGTTGACTGAGAAGGTACGCCGGAAACCTTATTCCATAGTGCTGTTGGACGAAATTGAAAAAGCTCACCCGGATGTGTTCAATATCTTGTTGCAGGTGTTGGATGAGGGACGTCTTACTGACAATTATGGCAGAACGATTGACTTTAAGAATACAGTCATCATCATGACCTCCAATATCGGTACCCGCCAGTTGAAAGAGTTCGGTCGTGGCGTAGGTTTTGCGGCACAGGCACGTACGGATGATAACGAGTACTCGCGCAGTGTGATTCAGAAAGCATTGAACAAGACCTTTGCTCCTGAGTTCCTGAACCGTCTGGATGAAATCATAACGTTTGACCAGCTTTCGTTGGATGCCATTACGAAGATTGTGGACATAGAGCTGAAAGGTTTGTATGAACGGATTGAAGCCATTGGCTATAAGATGGTTGTAGATGATGAAGCCAAGAGATTCCTTGCTGCCAAAGGCTACGATGTGCAGTTTGGCGCCCGTCCGTTGAAGCGTGCCATTCAGAATTATCTGGAAGACGGACTTTCGGAGCTGATTATATCTGCCGGATTGCAGCCCGGTGATACGATTTGTGTCTCTGCCGATAAGGAAAAAGACGAGTTGAGTATAACCAAAGCGTAACAAGCTTTTATAATAAAACAGTCAAAATGTCAGTTCTTCGGGACTGGCATTTTTTTTGTGTTCAGTTTGCCAAAACAATAAAAATATAAATCTGAAAAATATAAACTTAGTATGCAAAAAGGAAATATTGGGGTAACTACAGAGAATATCTTCCCCGTTATCAAAAAGTTTTTGTACAGTGACCATGAAATCTTCCTTCGTGAGTTAGTCTCTAATGCTGTCGATGCTACCCAGAAACTTAAAACACTGGCTTCTATCGGTGAGTTTAAGGGTGAACTCGGTGATTTGACCGTGCATGTGTCTTTAGGCAAGGATACGATTACCGTATCCGATCGTGGTATCGGCCTGACGGCAGAAGAAATAGATAAATACATCAATCAGATTGCATTCTCGGGAGCCAACGACTTCCTGGAGAAATATAAGAATGATGCCAATGCCATTATCGGTCATTTCGGACTTGGCTTTTACTCGGCTTTTATGGTTGCCAAGAAGGTCGAAATCATCACCAAATCCTATCAGGATGGTGCTAAAGCCGTGAAATGGACTTGCGACGGTAGTCCGGAGTTTACCATCGAAGATACGGACAAGGCAGAACGCGGCACGGATATCGTTCTTTATATAGACGACGATTGCAAGGAATTCCTTGAAGAAGCGCGCATCTCTTCTCTTTTGAAGAAGTATTGCAGCTTCCTTCCTATTCCCGTTGCATTCGGCAAGAAAAAAGAGTGGAAAGACGGCAAGCAGGTTGAAACATCCGAAGATAACATCATCAACAACGCTAATCCGTTGTGGACGCTGAAGCCCAGCGAATTAAAAGACGAGGATTACAAGAAGTTCTATCGCGACCTCTATCCGATGTCTGATGAACCCTTGTTCTGGATACATCTGAATGTGGATTATCCGTTCCATCTTACTGGTATTCTGTACTTCCCGAAGGTAAAGAGCAATATAGAATTGAACAAGAACAAAATCCAGCTTTATTGCAATCAGGTCTATGTAACGGACTCTGTAGAGGGTATTGTTCCGGACTTTCTGACATTGCTGCACGGTGTACT
>OOIG01001554.1_pt1 | contig 16913 bp, 14 predicted proteins | sample 1692091 | NCBI WGS metagenome assembly OOIG01 (sample SAMN06348188, study PRJEB24527) | human gut metagenome | biome: human gut; feature: ankylosing spondylitis patient; material: feces | host: Homo sapiens | place: China | collected 2015-10 | reverse complement strand
CCTGTGACCCTCTGCTTGTAAGGCAGATGCTCTCCCAGCTGAGCTATGCTCCCATCCATTGTGCCGCTCTTCAAGCGACTTCCATATTATACTCAATTGGGTCTCATTTGTCAACCCCTTTTTCAAATTATTTTTAACTATATATAACACTCTGTTTTTTCAGCATATACATGCAAATTCGAACGGTTTCATCCGATTATTACGCGTACGGTGTTGAAAAATTTTCCGTTCGGCATTATCATATATCCGTATTCGCTCCGTTCAAAGCATATTCGGAGTGGGTCCGATACCGCTTCGGCCGAAGGCCGCCCAAGGGTTGAGGCATTTTGCGGAAATGCCTTTGGGCTTGACCTTTTTCCGAACAAGTAGGCAAATCATATTGAAACATGCTGATTTAAGAACCTTAAGGCGCATTGCGGCGTTTTTGCTTGCAGTTTTGAGCATTGCGGGCATTGCAGCCTGCACCGTACCCGAAGAGGTTTTCCTGCCCGATACCCCGACAGCTGCAATATCGGATGTATTGCACACAACCGAACCCACGGAAATCGGAACAGCCGCCGAAATTGAGCTCTCCGCAAAGCCGACTGCACCTCCGCAGGAACCGACTTCATCGCCGGTGAAAGAAAGCGGCGAATACAGTTCCCGTGATGAAGTTGCTCTGTACATCCACCTTTTCGGACATCTCCCCGCAAATTTCATAACAAAGAAACAGGCGCGGGAACTCGGCCGGCAGGGCGGCGGGCTTCAGGATTTTGCGCCCGGCTGCTCCATCGGAGGGGACAGGTTCGGCAACTACGAGGGGCTTTTGCCGCAAGCGGAAGGAAGGTTTTATACCGAATGCGATATCGACACCTGCGGAGCACCCTCACGCGGGGCAAAACGCATAGTTTTTTCGAATGACGGATTGATTTTTTATACCGATGACCATTATCAAAGCTTTATTAAGCTTTACGACGCGGACAATTAAACCGCGGGTTTTTGAGAATTTTTAGGGATGATTGAGGATAATTGACCATGACCATATCGGATAACAATTTCACACACAACTCCGGTTCCGAACAAAGCGGCGGCATTAAGAATATCAGCATTGACTTTACGGCGATTGCGGGAATTACCGATGCGCATCTGCGCATTGCCGAGGCATTGCAGTTTCCGGATCATTACGGAAAAAACCTTGATGCACTCTTTGACTGCCTTGCGGAAATATGCAAACCCGTTGCAGTGACTCTCTTCGGAACGAGCGCGCTGACTGCCGCCCTTGGCAGCTACGGGAGCATGATGCTGCGCGTGTTTTCGGACGCGGCAGCCGAAAACCCGAATCTTTCCGTTGAAATTGCCGATTAGTTTTATCGCATTCGATTTGTTAAAGCTTCAATGTTTTGGTTTTAAAACGGAAGCGGCAGACAGGATTTTTCCCGTCTGCCTTTTGCCGAATATACGAAACTGAGTGTTGTTTAATTGCTTTTTATGCCGTTCCGAGTGCTGCTTTGCCGCTTGTTTTCAAAGACCGGAACCAATCCTCAGCCTTTGTAAATTATTCGGCTGCCTGCTTCGGCACTGCCCTTAATTGTTTTGCATTCAATACTGCCGCGAGCCTCCGCATGTCCCGCGATATCGCCGCAGCTTATATTGCCTCCGCAGTCAACGTTTCCGTCAACATTTCCGCAATTCATGCTCCCGCTTGTCTTCGCATGTCCGAGTATATCACCGCAGTTCACATCTTTGCCCGCATTGACATCGCCGCTGACTTTGCCGCATTCAACACTTCCGCCGGTTTCAACATCGCCGCCGACATCCGCACAGCCGACATTTCCGCCCGCATTGACATCGCCGCCGATACTGCCGCATTCAATGCTTCCGCCCGCTGAAATGTCTCCGCCGATATCACCGCAGTTGACATTGCCGCCCGCGCCGACATCACCGCCGATTTCACCGCAGTTCACATTTCCGCCCGCATATACATCACCGTTAACACTGCCGTTGATGTCGGCATTGCCCCAAATTTCAACATTTATCGAGCAATCGGTGCGTCCGCCTTTTCTGCCGAACATACCCGCAATTCCGTTCTCTCTTTCATATTTCAGTTCAACGGGAATGCAAACCGCAGGATCGTATTCCTGACTTGACACGATCTGTTTTCCGCGCATCAGCACAACGCGCAGGGTTTTGTCATCCGGCATTTCGTCAATCATAATATTGCTCCATTCGAAACGATTTCCGTAATTACGGGTCGAAGAACGCGAATGTTTTTTTGCGTTTTTTTCAAATGCGCAGCCCGCTTTTTCAGCTTTTTTCTTTGCCATTCTCTCGATTTTTCTGCCGAATTCCTCTATGGCATCCGTGCTGACGCTTACAATGCCGTTTCTGCCCTTTTTCACAAAGATGCAGCTGTCGTCATCATCTTCTTCATCGTCATCGTCATCGTCATTTTCATCGTCATCGTCATTTTCATCGTCATCGTCTTCTTCATCGTCATCGTCATCTTCATCGTCGTTTTCGTCCTCGTATTCGACTTCAACCGATTCCGGGTTGCAGGCAGCATCGCATTGCTGTTCGGCATCGGTATGAATTTCTTCACCTGCATCAATGTTTTTCTCGTTCTTGACATCGCGCAGCAGCTCATCCAGCGAAACGCCGAAAAGATCCGCAATTCGCGGCATCAATTCAATATCGGGATAGGAAGCCGCCGTTTCCCATTTGCTGACGGCCTGAACGGACACTCCGAATTCGGCAGCAAGCTGTTCCTGTGTCATTCCGCTTGCCTTACGCAGCTCGCGCAGTTTGATTGCAAAGTTTTCTTTCATGGTTTTTTCCCTCTTTCTGATTTTCGTGAGTCGCCGCACCGCATATCTGTTACGTTTGGAAAACGTTTTTGTGTTGCGTCAACTCTTAATTTCGCGCTCATTTTAGCAACGCAAGCTTTTCATGACAATAAAGCGGTGGTTGAAAACCCCAAAAAATCTGCTCAACCGTTGGTTGAATCCCGTGCCGCCGCAAAATATTTATTCCTTTCGGTTTGTTTTGCGTGTTTCTTTAAAATTATTTCTGATTGAAATCTATTTTTTCACAGCTATATCTGCATTTATCAGCAAATCAACCAAAGGTTGAATCGCATATCGTTGCGAAACTCTCTTTGGTGTTTGCGCAAGAAGCTGTTTTATCGCCGCATTCCGCGCCCGCTGCGCTGCGAATTCACGGAAAAAGAACTTGCGATGCAGCGGAACATTCGTTCCGAAGCAAGGCGCAGACGCGTCTCAGCATCACAGTCTCCGTCCGCATTCGGCTGTTCATCCGTAACAATTGTTGAAAAAACTCCCGCATTCGCAAGCTCGTAAATATGTTCATAACCCCTTCCGAGCCTTCCCGCAACAATAAATACGGGCACGGCGCCGCCGGAATTTGCGGCGCAGCGTTTCACAACCTCGCCGACGGCCTTCCCGTTGTCCGCACTTGATGCATCAAGCTGCCCTTCTCCGGTTATGACAAGATCGGTGTCCCCAAGCAATGCATCAAAGCCGACCGCATTGAGCACCGCCGCCGAGCCGTGAGTCAATTCCGCGCCCAAAAGAGCCGACAGCATTGCACCCATGCCTCCCGCCGCGCCTGCACCGCATTCGGCGGACACTTTTCTCCCTGCCGCAGCGTCATACAAGGCCGCAATGTTTTTCATGCCGTCTTCAAGAGTGTTTAATGCTTCGGCGTCCGCGCCTTTTTGCGGCCCGTAGGTGTACGTCGCACCGTTTTTGCCTGTAAGAGGATTATCAACATCACACATAACGGTTATCTTTGCCTCGAAAACATCGCTGCGCAAGCCCGACAAATCAATTTTACGCACCAAGACAAGCTCTCGGCCGCAGCCCGAAAGCTCATTGCCGTCCGCATCCAGAAACTTAACGCCGAGAGCCGCTGCCGCGCCCATTCCGCCGTCGTTGGTTGCGGAACCGCCTATACCGATCAGAATATTCCTTATCCCCTCGTTCAATGCGGAAGCGATAAGTTCGCCCGTCCCCCTGCTCGTTGCAGAAAGCGGATCCAATGCATTTTCATCCATCAATGCAAGCCCCGATGCCTTTGCCATTTCAATAACCGCTGTGGCACCCGCCGTTTTTTCACCGAATGAGGTCAGAACACCGTATTCGGCAGCAATTTTCCTGCCGTCCGGCGCAGTAACATTCACCGAACGCATATTCCCGTTAAAGGCACGGGTAAGCGTTTCGGCCGTGCCGTCCCCTCCGTCCGCTATCGGAAGCGTTCTCACACTGCATCCGGGAAGGTATTGCCGCGCTGCATTTTTGATAATCGTGCAAACTCTCTGTGCATCCATGCTGCCCTTGAACTTGTCCGGAGCAATAAGCATTCGAATACCTGCGCCGACAGGGTCAATACGCCTTCCGCCGTATTCTTCAAAAGGGTTCACGGCAGGCTTTTCTGTTTTTTTGCAGCCGCACTCCGTCAAGTCCTTTTCATTAAAGACAAGGGTTCCGTTTTCGTCAAATCTGCCGTAAAAAGCCAGCTTCTCCGCCCGTCTGAGCGCATTCGTCTGAACGACGGGCCTATATTCCGCAAGCGCACCCGAAACGAGCGGATTGTCGTTCAGCTTCTCAAACAGACTGCGTGTTTGTTTTATGCCGCCGCCTGCAAATGCAACCGTGAATATGTTTTTATCGTCGCTTTCATCAACCGGAAAATGACCCGCAAACAATTGAAGTCCACGAACGTCCGCCCTTTCAATTGCCGAAAAAACAAGGTTGAACGCATGTTCGCGTTCATCTCCGTTCTCAATCGAATCGAATCTGAATCCGATACCGAAGCGTGAAATATTCATAGTTCTGTGACCTCAACTTTCTTTTGTATTGTGCGGAACAATGCAAAGCCCCGTCCCGCCGTTTTCAACATCTACCGTGCAGTCGTTGCAGCAGTATGCATCCTCAAGCAGCTTTTCGCTGATAAAATCCTCGCATTCGTTCGAAACGCAGCGTGCAACAGCCCATGCACCGTTTTTTTCAAGTTCGACTTCGTCGATTTTGCTTGCAATGTAATTTGCGGCGGAAGCGCCGAAACGAACCGTTCTGCCCGTTTTTTTGAGTTTATCGGACAGATCATCCAGCATCAGTTTTGCAATCTCGGGAACAGCGGCTTGAGCCGCAGGCAAAAGCGCAGCAACGCAATCCGCATCGGAAGCAATTTCCGGCGGAAGTATCTGCCTTGCGTCCCGTTCATCGCGGCTGCCGTTCAGCGCATTTGCCTCATCCGAAAAGCCCGCCCTGCGCTGTTTAAAGCTGTCGCCCTCACCGCAGGTGACGAATACAATCGCATTGCGGAAGCTTACATTTTTACCTTTTGCATCGGTCAAAACGCCGCACCGCATGATGCTTTGAACAAGTGAACGCACGGCAGCGTTTGCGTATTGAATGTCGTCAAACAGCACCACTGCAAAAGGCTTCCGCCGCACGGCTTCGGTCAGTCTTCCGCCGGAGACAGAACCCGCAGGTGAACCCGTCAACGTGTTAACCGCCGAATAGTCGGAATACTCGCGCATGTCAAACCGCAAAAGTGCATTTTCGCCCGGATACAATGTCTCTGCAAGCACTGCTGCAAGCTTGGTTTTTCCCGAACCTGCCGCTCCGGTTACGGCAATTGCGGCACGCGGACGGTCGGGATCGTTCCGCCATGTGAAAGCGGAACGAAGGGCTTTGCACACGGAAGCAACCGCGGTCTCCTGCCCGATTATGTGCGCATTGATCAACGAATCCAGTTTTGAGAGCCGTGAACGGACGGTGCCGTCAAGACTGCTTACGGGAATCCCCGTCAGTTCGTGAACAGTCTGTGCAACATCGCCGGCAGTGACGATCGGACGACAGCTCTTTTTTAAAGAAGCCGCAGTGAATGCCGAATTCTCCGCTCCCGCATGAAGTGCATCCGCTGTTCTCGGCCCGCCGAGCTGCTTTTCCTGTTTTCTTAATTCAGCCGCAAGTGTAAAATCCCGCTCATTCAATGCATCCTCAATACGCATTCGGAGGCTGGCCCTTTCCTGCCGCAGTTCCGCTGTATTCTGCGGAGCAAGCCGCCGGCGGGAAGCTGTTTCATCCATTATATCTATCGCCTTATCCGGAAGAAATCGCTCCGGAATGCAGCGAACGGACATATCAACACAGGCTTCCGCTGCCTCGTCCGTAATCGAAACGCCGTGATGCGCCTCGTATTTCGGACGCAAACCGCGAAGGATTGCGATCGCTTCCTCCCGCGTGGGTTCTTTTACGACTATCGGTGAAAAACGCCGTTCCAGCGCGGCATCTTTTTCGATATAGAGCCTGTATTCATCAAACGTTGTTGCGCCGATCAGCTTCAACCCGCCGCGAGCAAGCGCGGGTTTCAGGATATTGGCAGCATCGAGACTGCCCTCGCCCGCACCTGCGCCGATTATCGTATGTATTTCGTCAATAAAAAGAATTGTTTCGGGAGTTGTTTCGTCAAGAAGTGCTTTCAGTCTCTCCTCAAATTCGCCCCTGTATTTCGTTCCCGCAACGAGTGCGCCCAAGTCAAGCCGCAGCACCCGCGACGAACGCAGCTCGACAGGAACATCACCCGAAACTATCCTTTGAGCAAATCCCTCAACGACAGCCGATTTTCCGACGCCGGGATTTCCCGTAAGCACAGGGTTATTCTTGCTCCGCCTAAGCAGTGTCTGAATCAACCTGTTCAGCTGCGCTTCACAGCCTGTCAACGGATCAAGCTCCCCCCGCGCCGCCCTTGCCGTAAGGTCATCGGTATAGCTTTCCAACATCGGCGAACTCTGTCCGCCCCGAGGCTTATTTTTCCCGCGGGATACGTTTTCATCATGCGGCTGTCTTTCGGCCGAATCACTTTTTAAAGAATCATTCGCATTGCCTTTTGTTTTTTCGGCTGCGCTTTCATCATGGAGCAGCTCCGACTTTCGGATTTCGCGCCCGTTCGAACCGAGTTCCCGCGATTCATCGTTCAAAAGCTTTTTCAGCATCTGCCTGTCCAGCCCGATGGAATCGAGAATGCGTGATGCAAAACAGTCCGTCTCGCGCAAAACGGCAAGAAGGATATGTTTCGTGCAGATTGTGCGGCTTGCATATGCTTTTGCTTCATACAGCGCAAGCTCCAATACGCGTTTTGCAGGCGGTGCGAACCCCCTGCTGTCCGTGAAAATATGTCTTCCGCCGCCGACAAGAGTGTCCGCATACGGAAACACCATGCTTTCATCCGCACCGCATTTGCGAAGGCACTCCCCCGCCGTGCCCGGCGCACGGAGCAGACCTATCAAAATGTGCTCCGTGCCGATGAAGCCGTGATGCAGCTCCTCCGCCGCAGCCTGTGCCGCATCAAGAGCTGCGGATGCATTTTCGCTGTAACCTTCCCAATTCATTTTTTCACCGTTAATTCGTATGGCCGTTAATTCATATGGATTCAAATCCGATTAATCTCTCAATCAAATTGAGCGATTGAGCGGACACTTCGAATACCGCCCTGCAAAACATGCTTTTCTGTTTTTTAAACAACGACCGTCTTGCCGTTTTCGCGTATTTTGTCATGCTTCCGTTTTCGTTTCATCGGACGACGCATATAGACGTTCAGAACAATACCCACACCTATCATGTTTGTGAGCATATTCGACCCGCCGTAGCTTATAAACGGCAGCGGAATTCCCGTAACGGGCATTATTCCCATCGTCATGCCGATATTTTCGAAAATATGTGCCGCAAGCATTGCGCTGACACCCGTAACAAGGCAGGTGCCGAAATTATCCCGCGCTTTTATTGCAATATACATCCAGCGGAAAAGCAGTGCAAAGAAAACAATAATCAGTATCGCACTGCCGATGAATCCGACCGCCTCCGTTATGCCGCTGAATATGAAATCCGTGTGCCTTGCCGGAACATAGCGAAGCTGTGCCAGCGTCTGCTCACCGAAAAAGCCCTTGCCCGTGAGCCGGCCGGAACCTATTGCCATCTGCGACTGTCCGACATGGTACTTTGCATCGTCGCTTGCGGCGGACGGATTCAGAAAAACATCGATTCTGTCGCGCTGCTTCGGGGTCAAAACAAAAAAGTACATCAGCGGAAGCCCCACCCCGGCTCCGACAGCGGCAAGAATTATATAAATCCACTTTATCTGCGCAACGAAGAATATCACAACCATGATAACAAGCAATACAATCGCCGTTCCGTAATCAGGTTGGAGAACTATCAGCATGAACGGAACGAATGTTATGCCGAGAGCAATCATAACGTCCTTGAATTTCAGCAATCGCCCGTCCCTGTCCATTGCGGCAGAGACGTATTTTGAAAGCATCACGATCAATGCAATCTTGCTCAGCTCGCCCGGCTGTATTGCCCTTTCAAGCGTGTCGAAAACAAACCAGCCCTGTGCACCGCCGCGCACCTTGCCGAAAATGAAAAGCAGCATCAGCAAGCCTATTATGCCGATGTATGCCCACATTGCAAAAGTTTTGAATATGCTGTAATCAAAAACAAGAAATATTATCATTGCAGCAAGTCCGACAAGGAAGTTTGTTATATGCTTCTGCAGGTATTCCATGTTGAGCTTGTCCATATAATCCGCAATGCCGTGTTCCGTGCCGTCAAAAGGCTTTGCCTGAACGGAGGCAAGTGCGATCGTGCCGAACACAACGAGCGCAAGCACGATTCCGACCGTTACCCAGTCTATTCTTTTCAGGTATTTCTTATCAAAAAGGCTCATTCAAAAGCCGCGCCGCGCCCGCAAGTGGCTTCGGCAATCCTTTCGTGTTTATGTGTTTACAAGATCTGCGGTGCGATACGGGGAGCTGTTTCCCCGCACCGCACTTTTTGTCCGCCGCATCAAACGATGAGTTTTTTCTTTGCCTCTTCGGCTTTTTTTAATTCGTCGAGTTTGGCTTCGTATCCGGGTTTCCCGAGCAGGGCATAAGTTGCATTTTTTCCCTCCTCGACTCCGGGCTGATCGAATGCATCGATGCCCAGCAGTTCTCCTGCGAATGCCGTCTGCATTTCAAACAGCATTATAAGCTGCCCGAGAGTGAATTCGTTGACTTCGGGCATGATGATGTTTTTGTTCATATGTCCGCTGACGGTTACGGCGTGTTCGGTTGCACGGAATTCGGCGGAAATCAGCTCACCCAAGCTGTGTCCGGATAGAAACGCAATCCCCGGAATATCGTCAAAAACATGCGGAACAGCAACATCACTGCGGTATTTTTCAACCGAGATGAAAGTTATTGTTTTGTCAAAAGGTCCGTCGGTGTAAAGCTGAACCTGCGAATGCTGATCCGTAACGCCGAGAGATTTTACCGGAGTCTGTCCGAATCGCAAAACCTTTCCGTCCTTCACGAGCTTTTTGCCCAGCGATTCCGCCCAAAGCTGCGCATACCAATCCGCCATGAATTTCAGCGAATCCGCATAGGGCATCAGCACGCCGATGTTTGCGCCGTGCTTTTCCGCCGCAATGATTTCAAGCAGGGCAAGCATCAATCCGGGGTTCCTTTTCACATCGGCGTTTGAGCAAAGCTCATCCATGTATCCCGCGCCCGCAAGCAGTGCGCGAACATCCGCTCCGCCGACGGCAGCCGCAACAAGCCCGACAGGACAGAGTTCGGAAAATCTTCCCCCTACGCCGTCCGGAATAATAAAAGTGCGCAGGTTGTATTTTTTTGCAATGCCTATCAGGTTGCCCTTTTGTTTGTCGGTTGTTGCAATCAAGTGATCGCGCAGCCCTTCTTCGCCGTAACGGTCAATAAGCATTCGCGTTATAATAAGCAGCTGCGCCATGGTTTCGCTTGTGCTGCCCGATTTTGTGATAACGTTGAACACGGTTCGGTCAGTATCAATCACATCGAGCAATGCAGCCATGCGCTCGGGATCAACATTGTCTTCCACAAAAAGGCGCGGAGATTTTCGTTTTTCGGAAGGAAGATCGTTATGATAGAGATGATTCAGCGCACGATGCACCGCAATCGGACCCAGTGCGCTTCCGCCGATGCCCAGAATCACGAAATTATCCGCTCTTGACCTGACGAATTCCGCTGCCTCTTCAACGGCGGGAAGGATTTCAAGCTGAGTTACGGGCAGAAGCCGCCAGCGCATTTCACCGCGCTTTTTTTCAACACCCGCAAATGCACCCTCTGCACGCGGCAGCATTTCCGATATTTCCTCCGCCGTGATGCCGTGTTTGCCGACAGCCTCGGCGAGCATATTGCCGCAATCGATGCGAACACGCATTTTTTCACAGTATTCTTTTGAAAACACGCTCATTTATTTTTCCGTTCCTTTCTGTCCCGCAGAGGGATTTGTTCGGCCGAATTCCGCCGCCGCAAAGTCGTGTTCAATTCACTGACAGCGGTATATTCAGCCAATCATATTATACCACATGTTCACGCCGTTTGCTCATGTTTTTTTCGGAACGAAATTGCGGAAATCCGTGCATATCCGAATGCCGTCCGCTCCGTTTGAAACATATTATATCCGTTAAATCAAATCAAAATATTCTTTGATAACGTTCACAAGCACATCGGCTTCCGCAGGGGAATAGCGCGGCGAAACGGCAAGCGAAGCAAAATCATATTCGGCCGATGCCGAAAACTCGGTGTAGTCATCAAAAACTTTGAAGTCCACTCTCGGTTCAATGCCGTTTTTTGCTTCAAAAAGTTTCGAAACAAAGCTTGAAAGCCGAATGAATTCATATTCTCCGCAGCCGCGCTGATTTTCCTGTTCACATCGGAATGCAAATTGCGGAATGTCCGGACGAGACTTCGGGTTTCGAACATTTTCAAGGCGTGAAATCCACCGAAATGCAAGTGCAAACAAAAGATAATTTGCTTCGTCGAGCTGCTTCATTTCATAGTAGCGTTTGATGTCCGCTCTTTCCGCAGGGCTGAGGGGCAGCACGGAATTCAGCACAAAGCCGGGTCCGGGTCTGCCTATGCCGAGATCGCTGTGTGCATCGATATGCGTAACCTCAAACGGCACGGAAAGCTGCCCGGCCGCAATCAATTCCTGCCAGAATTGCAGCGCACCGTCATGCGTTTCAAAAACCCTTCCCGGAATCTTTCTTTCCGTATTCAGTCCGCAGTTTTTTTCCAAAAACTCCCTTACTTTCTCCGCCTGCCACGGTTCATGCCCGGCAGCATCGGGCCGCATGCCGACCGGTGCCGGTTCGCAGCAGTCCGCAAGGAAAAAATCAAGATCAATGTCAAGCACTCTCATTCGTTTATCTCCCGGTTTCGTTATCGCTCAAAGCTGTATGTTTTTGCGCATTCGGTCTCGGCACCGTGCTGCGTTCAATGCGCAAACCCCGCCGTGAACGCTTACAGGCAGGGTTTACGCATAATTATTACTCAGTTGACTGCTGTGCCGTTCGCCTCAGCTTCCTTCATTTGCCTTGGTTTGCCCCTATTTTCCTTTCACAACGGCCTCGGCAAACGAGTTGTCAACGAGTTCGCCGAACTCAACTCTCGCCTTCAATTCACCGTTGATGTCAATAATATCCTGCAAACGTGTGAATGCCTCCTCCGTCATGATCGGGTCAGCCATCCATGAATCCGTCTTTCGATAACTGTTTGCAACGATTTTCAGCGTTTCAACATCCGCATCGGGGAAAAATTCCAGCATCGCTTCCGCCGCTTCGGCATCAGTCGCGTCCTTAAGCCAAAGCTGAGCCTTATAAACCGCGCGAATGAAGGATTCAACGAGTTTCGGTTCCTTTTTGATTGTATCCGGCATGGTCATGAAAGTTGTGTACGGCACCTCGCCCGATTCGAGTCCGACATTTGCAACGATGTGCCCGCTTCCGTTGCGTTCAAAAAGCGTTGCTGTCGGTTCAAAAAGCGTAACATAGTCGCCCGTGCCGCCTTCGAATGCTCCGCCCATCAGGTTGAACTGAATGTTGTTGATAACCTCAACATCCTCCCCGGGCTTCAATCCGTTTTTCAGCAGAACATAGATAAAAGTCATATACGGCATTCCGCCGGCACGCCCCGCAATGACGGATTTTCCGCGCAAATCCTCCCACGAGAAATCATCCGTTTTTTCCCTTGAAAGAAGGAACGAACCGTCGCGCTTTGTGAGCTGCCCGATAATCATCGGGTGGTTTGCGCTGCCCTCGTTCACAACATAAACACCCGTTTCCGGCCCCATCAATGCAAAATCCGCATCGCCCGATATAAGCGCGGTCATGCTTTTGTCGCTTCCCCCGCCGGTCACAATTTCAAGATCAATGCCCTCCTCCGCAAAATAACCGCGGCTGACCGCGATATAAAGCGGCGCATAGAACACGGAGCGAGTGACCTCGTTCAGCGTGATATGCCGCAGTTCGCCCGAACCGCCGCATGCCGCCGCAATCGGAACAAGAAAAAGAGCAAGAAATTTCTTCATTTCAATACCTCCAAAGAAAAGCCTTGCTCCATTGATATGCCGCAAACGGGTATGCGGTGCCTTTCGGCGATTATTTTTTCTTTCTGTTTCTTATAAAGGTATTTATCCCGTAATGGAAGAAAGAGATCAACGCTGCCGCTATGGCTGCAAAATATGCATAAAGATAAAACGGACATATGCCGAATTCAAGCTGCATAAATGTGAGCGTTATTGCGCCGACAAACAGCCCCGTTGCAATCTTTCCGAACCAATCGGCATAAACAACAACATGTTTTGAATAAAGGATTCCGCCGACAATTATCATTATCGCATCCTTAGCAAGGATTATCAGCATTATATAAAGCGGAATGACCCCTTTGAACCAGAAACATGCGAGAACGGCAATCAGCATCAGCTTGTCCGCCAGTGGATCGAGAACTTTGCCGACGTTTGTGATCCAATTGTTGCGCCGCGCAAGCCAACCGTCCAGAATATCCGTTCCGAACGCGAAAATATAAACAAAAAAGCTCAAAAGATAACGTTCGTTTTTAAACAGCGCGATAAAAACCCCGATTAGAATCAACCGAAAAACCGAGAGCATGTTCGGAATCTGTTTTTTAAATTTCATATTCGTATCACCTTTCTGCCGCCCTGCCGCTGACCGAGCCGCCTGTTCCGTCGGCAGGCTGAATTAAAGAACCGCCGCTTCGGCTGTCGGCCTGATTGAACCCGAACCGAACGATACAGGTTCGGCATTCCAACCGTATGCAAACAGTATAGCACATGTTTCAAATCAACTCAATAGCAATATCCCGTCATTGCGGCGGCAAAAGACAGGCTGTTTTCTGCTTCGAATACGCTTTTTTATCCGGCGTGCGCGGATTCGACCTTTTTTTCGAAAAAAAATGCGTTTAACCGGTTGCAATAAACGCCGAAATGGGGTACAATGCATGGGGTACAATTAAATTAAGCCCAAAGGAGATATTACCATGAACGAAGAGAGAGATTTTGTAGTATTCACCGATGACGACGGCAACGATTTCGAGCTTGACGTTATCGACTATTTCGATTATAACGACAAAGAGTACGCTGTCCTCGTCGACACCAACGATGAATGTGACTGCGAAGACGAGGAGTGCGACTGCGAAACCAACGTCTACATCATGCAGGTTGTTGTGAATGAAGCAGAGGACACCGAAGAATTCGTCTCCCCCGCCGAAGAGGATATGGACGCACTGATCCAGATCGTTCAGTCAAGGCTTGAAGAAGGCGACTGCTGCTGTGATGACGACTGCTGCTGTGACGAGTGCACCGATGACTGCACCTGCGATGACAGCTGCGCGGGCGACAACGCTTCCGCAAAATGCGGCACCTGCTGCAAAACCGAGGAATAAAATCCCCGCAGCGCAAATCAACAAACGCAAACAAAAGGCCTCCGTCGAACATCATAATATTCGGCGGAGGTTTTGATTTTGCTGTTAACACGAAAAGCAAACATCGACTTTCACCCTTGAACTATCTATCACCGAATGGGGAGGAATTTTAATTGTGAATATTAAACTTGTTCGGCTCACGCCGCAATACCGCGAACAATTGTTTGAAATGCTGACCGAATGGAAAGCGGATATTGAAAACAACCGCACAAATCCTTCCCCCTATGCAATATTCCGCAATGATTTTCACGATTTTGATTATTATCTTCAAAACCTTGAAATAAAGGAAGGGAATGCGGACGGATACGTTCCGGACACAACGCTGTTTTGCCTTGACAAAGACCGAAATATCTTTGTCGGCGCTGTCAATATTCGACATTATCTGAATGAAACGCTGCTGAAAACAGGCGGCCATATCGGCGACGGTATCCGCCCGAGTGAGCGCCGCAAAGGTTATGCAACGGCAATGATCTCACTTGCGCTGCAGGAATGCAGAAAGCTCGGCATAAACAGGGTTTTGATGTGCTGCGACAGGAACAATATCGGCTCGGCAAAATCCATCATCCGCAACGGCGGCGTGCTTGAAAACGAAGTTGTCGAGGATGGGGTTCCCGTGCAAAGGTATTGGATTCGGGTTTGATGTTTTGAAGTGAGTAGTTGATTGAGTTAAAATAGAAACTGAGCAGTTCGGCGTCAAATTCTGAAAATCAGTCTGTGCGATTTCAAATAGTAGCTTTGTATACTAAGTTTGTACATAAAAGCGTACAGTTATCCCCGGAATCGAGCGTTTTTGCGGTTGCATTATTTGTAAGAATGATGTATAATACCAAATATCAAGCAAAAAGAGGTGATCCTGTTGGCGAAAAAAAATAACAATGATACCGACACCTGTGTTCTGACTCTGCCGCTTAGGGTTGAAAAATGGCAGGAGGATTGCCTCTTGAAGCGCTTTGAAGCAGCGCGCAGGATTTATAATTCTTTGCTTAATTTTGAGCTGAAAAAGCTTCGTCAGCTCGAGCGCACTGTTGAATATCGGCAAATTCAATCCGTAATCAGCAGCGCTTACCGCAGCAACACAAAGGATTCGCCCGAATGCAAGGATGCTTTTAAACGCAGAGAGAAGCTTATTAGTGCAAACGGCATTAGCGAATATGGTTTCAAAAGCGATGTCAAATTCTTTTATAAACATTTTGACGGTCTTATCGGGTCAAGTGTTGCCGTTCACTGCATTGCGGTTCAGCTTTGGGCTGCATTCGATAAATACCTGCGCGGGAGCGGAAAGGAGATTCATTTCAAACGCCTTGGGGATATTTCTTCACTTAAAGGATACTCTGTAAAAGGCAAGAGCGGCGGACTCGAAATAATTTTTCGCGGACAATATGTTGAATGGACAAGGAAAAAGAAAAAGCTTTTGCTTCCGCTGAAAATTGACCCCGATAACGAATACGAGCGTGAAATGCTTTCAAGGCGGGTTAAATATGTCCGTATCATCAAAAAACCCGGAAAAAATCGTCTGCGATGGTATGCTCAGTTAACGCTTGAAGGAAAACCTGCGCTCAAGTATTCTGCGGAAACGGGAAAGCCGATCCACTCTGTCGGCAAGGGAGATGTCGGAATTGATATCGGTCCCCAGACCGTTGCATACGCTTCCGATAAAGAAGTTGCTCTGCTTGAACTTGCTGACCGAGTCACCAATATCGAACATCAAAAAAAGAAGCTTCAGCGCAAGTTGGATCGCAGCCGCCGCGCAACGAATCCGGACAACTACAAACCGGACGGCACAATAAAGCGCGGAGTGAAGCTGACTCGCAACAAGTCCAAACGGTATCTGAAATTGCAGTCAAAACTTGCTTACATTCAGCATCGGCAGGCAGAAATCAGAAAGCTTCAGCACACTTGCCTTGCAAACCATATGTTGACGCTCGGTGATCGGTTTTTTGTTGAAAAAATGAACTGGCCCGGTTTGGCGCACCGCGCAAAGGAAACTTCAATTTCAGAAAAAACCGGAAGATACAAGCGGAAAAAGCGTTTCGGCAAGTCTCTTGCAAACAAAGCGCCTGCTATGTTCATCAGTATACTCAAACGGAAATGTGAAACTCTTGGGCTGCCCGGAGTCGTTGAAGTCGATACGTTCCGCCTTAAGGCAAGCCAATATAATCACCTTAGTGATACTTATGAAAAGAAGAGTCTTTCCGAACGGTGGAATTACATGCCGATTTCAGATGGCTCCGACAGCAGCAAAACAAAGCGGATTCAGCGCGATTTGTACTCTGCTTTCCTGCTCCAACACACGATACCGCAGCCTTGTTCTTTTGATAAAGAAGCACTGCGGATAGACTATCCGAGTTTTGTCACCATGCATGATGCCGAGATTCATCGCTTGGAATCCCTTCCCAAAACGATCACAAGCATGGGTGTTCGGCGAAGTCATAGCTAACACTAATTCCGGTGCGGTTCGCACCAAAAAACGGTCGATTGCCCGTCCGAAGCTGTCGTTAATGGCAACATAGGTTGCTTTGGCAGCAAAAGAGAAAGGGAAAATAGTCAGCGCAAGCCCTGATTCGCCCACGCTTGAAAAGCTATCTACCTTCTCGCAGCAAATTCGCAGTGCGCTGCATTGCTTTTCCGCAGTCGCAACCCGCACGAATGCGCTGAGGCAAAGGTACCAACGGTCTTCACTGTTGCGGTTGCTGTAAGGTCGCAACCCGCACGAATGCGCTGTGGCAAAGATTTCACTTCTCCCTTCTTTGTTTGCTGTAGCGGTCGCAACCCGCACGAATGCGCTGTGGCAAAGGCAGGATCCGCCTCCGGCTGAGTAGCAGTATCGCGTCGCAACCCGCACGAATGCGCTGAGGCAAAATCGCGCCATTGTTGTGCCCGAACCGGAAACTCCGAAAACATGAATTACGTTCTTCTTTTTTAATTTCTCCGTCAGTGATACTTGTTGTGACTTTCTATATGACAGCACAGCTTTTGAAACGTTTCAACACTTGTACCGCAAAAACCGCCGCATCAAAACTGTCCGATGCGGCGGTGTATTCTTTTAATAAGTGAACCCGTGTCAACAGAGCCCGCAGGAATCGTTGGGTTATTCCCACTCAAGTCTTGG
>OOIG01001551.1_pt1 | contig 16934 bp, 15 predicted proteins | sample 1692091 | NCBI WGS metagenome assembly OOIG01 (sample SAMN06348188, study PRJEB24527) | human gut metagenome | biome: human gut; feature: ankylosing spondylitis patient; material: feces | host: Homo sapiens | place: China | collected 2015-10 | reverse complement strand
AAAAAAATTGAATTTAATAAGTTAGATATTGCTGCATCAATAATAGATGATTATAAAATATTTTATAATCAGGTAGAGAAAAAGTACAGAGAATTTGATAAAATGGGATTGAACAAGAGTATGCTTGTTTTACAATCTTTAAAAAAGATGTATATTGATGCGTTGTTAAAGAATAAATATGATAATAGTGATCTACTGTTTGTTGGATTAATTGACGAAGTAAAGGAGATCGTAATTAATAGTAGTAATTATTTTGATATTAGTAAAGAAACGTTGGAAGTATGTGCCTCTTTGCTTGTAGTAGATGCTTTTATGCGTTGTAAAATATTTAAGAATCCGGAGGGCTATGCATATGTTATTACCTGAAAACATGCAACCAGAAGTAAGTATATATTATAATGGTGCGATGGTATTGAAAGAATTACAAAATAGCACCTCAAATTCGGTTATTGATATCTATCAAGTAGTAAAAGAAAAGTATGAAATGTCATTTCCTATTTTTCTTCTGTCGCTTGATTGGCTGTACCTTATAGATGTTGCAGTCATGGATGAAAAGGGGGATATAAAATTATGTTCCTAAAATTACTTAGGATAGAAACAGAAGATGAAGTATTAAGAGAATTACATTTTCATAAAGGAATAAATCTGATTGTTGATGATACTCCAACATCTACGAATGATACGAATGAACTAAAAACAGGAAACAATGTTGGAAAGACAACGGTTTTAAAGTTAATTGATTTTTGCTTTGGAGCAAAAGCTAAAAATATATATACGGATCCAGAAAACGAACGTCAAGATTATGAATTAGTCAAGAATTTTCTAATTGACTACAAAGTAGTGATAACTCTTGTTCTTAAAGAAGATTTGGATGATGATGATTCGGATGAAATAGTAATTAGAAGAAACTTCCTAAGTAGAAATAAAGTTCTGAGGCAAGTTAATGATAAGAACTGTACGGAGGATGAATTTGAAGAACAAATTAGAATGCTTTTATTTCCAGATGTTACAGAAGGAAAGCCGACATTGAGACAGTTACTTTCGCACAATATAAGATATTCAGATGACAGCATCGGTCATACATTGAAAGTATTGAATCGCTATACAAAGGATGTAGAATATGAAACATTGTATTTATATCTTTTTGGATGCAAGTTTGAAGGAGGACAAAAGAAGCAAGAATTATTAACGAAAATAGGGCAAGAAATTAGCTTCAAAGAAAGGTTGGAAAAAAAGCAGACTAAAAATGCTTATGAAGCGGCATTGGCGTTAGTTGAAAGAGAAATTCAAAATTTGAATGAAAAAAAAGCCAATTTGAATATTAATGAGAATTATGAAGAAGATTTAGCTCATTATACGCAAATAAAGTATGAAAAGAATAAGACTGCAGAGTTGATTAGCAATTTGGAAATTCGAATGAACATAATTGTAGAAACTCAAAGGGATATGGAACAAGAAATGTCGGATATAGATTTGCAACAACTTAGGCAAATTTATTTCCAAGCAGGGACTCAATTCGAGAAGATACAGCATACATTCGAAGAATTAGTGACTTATCATAACAAGATGGTTGCAGAAAAAATTCGTTTCATTTCGAAAGAATTGCCAGAACTAAATAGCAAAATTACCGATGAGAGAAAGCGCCTAGATACATTATGTGAGGAAGAAAGAGAATATGCTACGATAGTTGCACAAGGAGATACATTTGCAGAATTAGAAAAGTTAATAGAAGAATTAAATGAAAAATATCGCCAAAAAGGTGAATATGAAAGTATTATTTCTCAGATGGAAGATGTAGATACAAATATCAAACAATATCGTGAGGAATTAGATGAGATTGATCAAAAGATTTTTACGGATGATTTTGAAGATACCGTAAAAAATCAGATTAATAAGTTTAATGTTTTTTTCTCTGAAGTTTCAAAAAAATTGTATGGTGAAACATATGCTATTAAATATGAAACGGAGATTAATAAGAAACAGCAGAAGATGTATAAATTTTCAACTTTTAATGCAAATATGAGCTCAGGGAAAAAACAGGGAGAAATTTTATGTTTTGATCTTGCATATATTCAATTTGCCGATAGTGAAAAGATGCCCTGTGTCCATTTCTTATTAAACGATAAAAAAGAATTGGTTCATGACAATCAACTTGTTAATGTAATGGATTATGTTTCGGATAAAAATGTACAGTTCGTTGCATCCATTTTGAAGGATAAGTTGCCAGATAAACTTAGAAAAGAAGAATTTTATGTAATTGAGCTTTCTCAGGATAATAAGTTGTTGAGAATTGAAGAGATTACAAGTAGGTGAGGAAGAAACAATAATCCGTGTTTCGGGAGCATCCCAAAGTTTGTGTAAACCTCCAAACTATCCTCCGCATCCACCCATGCCTGCATCTCGCCATCCAGAGCAAGTCTTGCATATTCCAGCGGATTATCAATCGCCAGGGAATTCAGACACCGTTGGGAATTAGGAGTGGTCTGTATCCCGGATTCTGCCTGATTGCAGTCAATCCGGAGAATGTAGCCGTCATAGTGGTTAATGTCGATGCTATTGTGCATCGGGTTATATCTTGCGTGTATTAATTTCATTGTTATCAGTCCTTTCATTTGAATTGGAGGTAAAAAGCCCATGGGCTTATTTTGGACTTGAAAAACTTTCGAAATAGATATAATAATCACAAAATGTACCGCTATATAAAATGAAACACCATTAGAAATATTCAAAACAATACAATTTGTTACATTAACAGTTGTGTTGCTACAGTTATCGAGTAATCTTTGCTCTTGCAATGAATTGCTAAAATAAGTAAAATTAACCCGGAGAGTGTTCGCACTTCTCCGGGTTTTTTGCAACTCATACACAACCAACAGAGGGAGACATTATGGTTACTTGTAGAGACGTCAATAATTTGGATCTGGATGGAGTAGAACTGCTGACAGGGGAAGTAGGACTGGACAGAGTGGTGTCCTGGACATATTTTGTGCAGACGAAGCCATATGAAGAGCATATGAATCCAGGTAACTTTGCACTGATTGTAGTGGATTATCTGAGGTTTGACATCGAGAAGACCTTTGAAACAATGGTAGAACTGAATGCACTGGGAATTTCCGGGCTTGCAATATCGATTGTGGATGACCGGGAGAAGATTCCACAGAAAATGATAGACAAGGCGGTTGAATTGAAATTGCCACTGTTTTATGTCCGTTGGGAAGGCGCAACCTTCGTGGATATTGCACAGAGTATCGGGCAGCTGATACTGGAAACCAATATTACAAATAAGCGTACCGGGGACTATTTATATAATCTACTGTTTGGATATGAAGTAAATGATAAATATATTGAAAAAATATCCAGCCAGTTTGGACTGGCTTTTGACCGGGCATACCGTGTTGGAATCATTGTAATTGACCGGAAATATGGAATTAACCTGGAGCAGGATGAGCATACTTATCTCTATTATACGGACTGTCTGAACCGGGAAGTAATGCATATGGAAAATCGTCCGATGTATATGCGTTTCTTAAATAAATTTGTGCTGCTGTTTGAGGCAACGGAGGATAAGGAGACAGAACGGCAGATTGAACAATTGCTAAAGAAACTGGACAGCCGCCCGCAGTTCGCCGGACTGATACACAGTACCTGTATTTTAGGCGCAGCCTATACGGATCCGTCTGAATTTGGCAAGAGCTATCAGGAAGCAAAAAATCTGATCCAAAAGAAAGATTATCTGCCGAATCCTACTAATAAAAAAGTGCTTAGTGCCAGTTCCATGGGCATTTATAAATATATGTTTAACAATGGAAATCAGCAGGAGATATTGGACTACTGCAATGACAAATTAAAGAAGCTTGAGATGTATGACCAGACCAATGGGGCATTTCTGGTGGAGACGCTGCTGGCATATTATATGAGTGGATTTAATGTGGGAAAGACAGCAGAGGCTTTGTATATCCATCGGAATTCCCTGCAGTACCGCCTGAAGAAGATAGAAGAAATATTGGAGGTTGACCTGGAAGATTCCATGGAATATCTCGATATTGTAAACTGTATTCTGGTAAAAAGATTGATGTTTAATTAAGATACTGTGCAAAATGCACAATCAAATTGTGCGATTTGAAAGTTGAAAAGAAGAAAAAGAAAGTATACTATACTGTCTATCAGCAAAGACGCTTTGAGAGAAAGAAATCTCAAGCGTCTTTTTTGATACTCTAGAGAAACAAAAGTCGGCTTCACATTTGCATTTAAGGAGGAACATATTATGAATAAAAGAAAATTATTAGCATTGGTACTGACAGGAGTTATGGCAATATCTACATTGGCAGGATGTGGTTCATCAGATACAAAAACATCCGATACAGATGTGAAAACCTCAGAGACAGCAGAGACATCTGATAAGAATGTATTAAGAGTTGGAATGGAATGTGCATATGCTCCATTTAACTGGACACAGGACAGTGATACAACACCGGATGGAAGCAAGGCGGTTCCGATTTATGGATCTGACTATTATGCATATGGATATGATGTGGCAGTAGCCCAGAAGCTTGCTGATGAAATGGGAATGGATTTAGAGGTTCATAAAGTAGAATGGTCTTCCATTGGAATCTCATTAGATGCAGGAGATTATGATGTAATCATTGCAGGAATGGGAAAAACAGCAGAAAGAGAAGCTTCTTATTCATTTACAGAACCATATTATTACAGAGATAACTGTATCGTAGTAAAAAAGGGAAGTGCTTATGAAAATGTAAAAGGACTTTCTGATCTGGCAGGAACCGGATGTAAAGTAACAACACAGTTAGGAACCGGCTGGGTACCTCTTTTGGACCAGATTGAAGGTGCAGAGCAGTCAGGAAATTATGAGACAACATCCGAGTGTTTCATGGCAATATCCAATGGTGTTGCAGATGTATGTGTCGTAGATTTGCCAACCGCACAGTCAGCAGCACTTACCAATGATGACCTTGTGATTATTCAGTTAGATGCAGATGATTCTTTCACCGGTGATGATGAAATGGTAAATGTATGTATCGCTACCAGAAAAGATGATACCGCATTAAGAGATAAAATCCAGGATGCGATGGATGCCATTGGCTGGAATGATAAAGCCAAAATGGATGAGCTGATGGATACTGTTCTGACACAGCAGCCGGCAGCAAACTAGAAATATTTCCAGCGTAAGCTGAGTAAATAGATAAAGTGAGGTAGAGAAATATGTTAATAGAAAATCCGAGTAATTCGTTAGAGTGGATGATATTTTTAGCCCAGAAATATGCAAGTATGTTTATCAAAGGAACCTGGCTTACACTGGAAATTGCTGTAATCGGAACGCTGGTTGGTTTTGTGTTAGGCTATATTGTCGGACTTGTAAATGATGCAAAAATCAGCGAGGGCGATAATGTTTTCAAGAAGCTTCTGATGCGGCTTTTGAAAATCATCTTTACTGTATATGTAGAAATCTTCCGTGACACTCCAATGATTGTTCAGGCAATGATTGTATACTATGGAATAAAAATGCTGGGAGTAGAAATGACACCGGTATTTGCAGGTATTGTGGTAACGGTATTAAATACCGGAGCTTACATGGGTGAGACAGTACGTGCCGGAATCGGCTCCATTGATATGGGTCAGCGTGAAGGCGCATGGGCAATGGGAATGTCGCCATTTAAGACAATGTTGTATGTGGTACTGCCACAGGCATTTAAAAATATTATCCCGGAGATGGCAAATACTTTCCTGACAAACCTGAAGATGACATCCGTATTAAATGTAATTGCAGTACAGGAACTTTTCATGGCTGCAAAAACAGTCGGAGGAAATTATTACAAATACTTCGAGTCATACCTGGTAATTGCAGTGATTTACTTTGTATTGTGCTTTGTCTTTGATAAGATTTTCAAATTTATTGAAAAGAAAATGCAGGGCAAGACAGATTACGCACTGGCAATTGAGTATATGGATAATCAGTAGGAGGAACGGATATGGGAGAGACAGTAATTTCAATCAAGGATTTGAGCAAATCATTTGGAAATCATGAGGTTTTAAGAAAAATAGATATTGATATAGAAGCAGGAGAAATTATCTGTATAGTTGGTTCTTCTGGTTCCGGAAAGTCAACGCTGCTGCGGTGTATCAATAAACTGGAGCGGCAGACCTCCGGTAAAATCCTTTACCATGATAAGGAAGTCCGGAATGTACAGAAGGACATCAATGAATACCGCTCCAGGGTGGGAATGGTATTTCAGTCCTTTAACCTATTTAACAATATGACTGTATTGCAGAACTGCATGCTCTGCACCAGAAAGGTGCTTCATATTTCCAAAGAAGAGGCATTTAACCGGGCAATCACACATTTAAAGGATGTAGGAATGGCTCCTTATATCAATGCAAAACCATCACAGCTTTCCGGAGGACAGAAACAGAGGGTTGCCATTGCAAGGTCTCTTTGCATGAATCCGGAAGTACTTCTTTTTGATGAGCCGACTTCTGCACTGGATCCGGAAATGGTGGGAGAAGTGTTAAATGTTATGAAAGGGCTTGCTAAAACAGGACTTACAATGATTATTGTTACTCATGAGATGGCATTTGCAAGGGATGTGTCCACCAGAACCATTTTCATGGATTCCGGTTATGTGGCAGAGGATGCAGCTCCATCCGAACTGTTTACCAATCCGAAGAATCCAAGAACACGGGAATTCTTAAGTCGTTATTTAGCAGGTTAAAGGAGGACAGAAAATATGGAGAATTTTGTAATAACCTTTGCAAGAGGATTCGGAACAGGCGGAAAGGCGATTGCTTCCCAGCTGGCAAAGGAACTAGGTATTCACTGCTATGAAAACCGGATCTTAACATTGGCAAGCCAGCTCAGTGGACTGGATGAAAATATTTTTCAGGAAGTAAATGAAAAAATGAGGGAGACCAGTGGATTTTCCAGCTTTTTAAGAGGACTGCCACGGTCTAGACGTTACATTTCCAGAAATGAAAAATTCGTATCGGATGACAAGCTGTTTGAATATCAGAGTGAAATTATCAAAGATCTGGCAGAAAAAGAGTCCTGCGTCATCGTCGGAAAATGTGCCGATTATGTACTGAAGGGCAAACCAAATGTGGTGAGCATCTATATTGAGGCACCGAGAGCATTCTGCGTGAACCGTACCATGGAAAATATGGGCGTGACCGAAGAGGTTGCTAATGCAACCATAGAGCGGACGGATAAATTCCGGGCAGATTATTATGAATATTACACCCATGGAAATTACTGGACAAACCCGGTCAATTATGACATGACATTAAACAGTGAGCGGGTCGGCGTGCAGAACTGTGTAAAAACCATTGAGCAGTACCTGATTATCAAAGGGCTGATTACACCGGATATGATACATCCGGCAGGAGAATTAAAATAAGAGTTCGGGATAAGAGTTTGAAATAAAAGTTTAAAATAAAAGTTTAAAATAAAAGTTCAAAGTAGGAACAGAGTTGGAAAATTAGAAAAAGACAGAAAAAAGCAGGAACACCGGAACTGGAACGGAGCTCCTGCTTTTTTGCGGCAATAAGAAAATGCTGGTGGCAGCTTCTGCAGGGATTGTTTTATTGCGAACAAACTGGATTTTATATATAATGAAGTAAAACAACTCGGGAGAAAAATTGATGGAAGCAGGAATGATTACAACAGTGCTTTTGGTGGCATGTGCAACTATATGTATTGGCGTTGGCATCTTTTACTTTTTTATTAATAATACGAAAAACAAGGGGCGGATTTGTATCCTGCTTCTGGGAATAGGAGGAGGAATCTGGGCACTGGGTTCAGCATTGTATGGAAATTGTACAGATGACAGATTGGCACAGAATTTCTTTTGCATGACAATTGTGGGCTTTAATTTATATGTCATTGCGATTGTAATTTATGTGGCGTGTCTGACTGGTGTAAAAATAAAGGGATATGGTCTGATGGTTGGATTAGGAATACTGACATCTCTGGTGGATGGTGTTTCTTTTGGAAGTATGCGGATCCGCCATTTTTACAGGGTCAATGGAAGAACCTGCTTTACCACAGAATTTCATGGCAGCGTGTTTTACCACTGGCTGTATATTATGCTTTGCTTTTTGTGCTGCATCTATATTGTACTATATTGGTCGAAGAAAATTATGCGTAAAAGTCAGAGAAAATATGTGGCATATATCATTCTGGGAAATACAATTATGCTTCTTTCTGCAATTCCGGATACGGTGTTGCCATTTTATGGAATTAAATCTTATCCCAGTTCGGTTTATGGTGTAACAGTTTCATTTTTAATGACTGTATTTTTTAGTATCCGGTATGATACTTTTGGAATATCAAAATTAACAGTTTCAGATTATCTGTTTAATCAGATTGACTATGGCGTGATGGTATATGATTATCAGAGAACACATATTTTGCATAATACAAATGCAGAAGTGTTGTTTGGCGCAGAAGTGGAACAGCCTTTTGAAGAACTGGTAGCCTGCGAGGGCAAAAAGGAAGAATTTGCAGAACAGCTTTATCAGGGAAAATTAGAGCACTGCAAGGTGAAATGCCTGCAGGGCAATCAGATTTTATCGGTAACGTCTTCGATGGTCTGCGATGAATATGGCGAGATGCAGAACACTATCGTAACGCTGGTGGATATTACTTACGAAGAAGAACTTTTAGAGCGGCTCCGGGTGTCAGACCGGGCGAAGACCGATTTCCTTACGAATATGTCCCATGAAATCCGTACGCCAATCAACGGTATTATGGGAATGAACAGTCTCCTGCTCCGGCAGATTGATACGCTGCCAAGGGAGAAGATTGCAGAGTATGCAGGAAATATGCAGCGGGCCAGCAGAACCTTGCTTGCCATTGTAAATGACATTTTGGACATTTCCAAAATTGAATCCGGAAAGATGGAGTTGCTTTGCGAGGGTTATGAGCTGGCATCCCTCATTAACGACTGCTATACGATAGTTGCCTCTAACTGCAAGAAAAAGAATCTGGATCTGTATATGGAAATTGATGAGAATCTTCCATCCATTTTATATGGAGATGATGTCCGCATCCGCCAGATTGTAAATAATTTCCTGTCCAATGCGGTAAAATATACCAAGCGTGGTCATGTAATTTTAAAAATTTCTTATAGCAGGATAGATGAGGAAAATATTAATCTGCGTATCGATGTAAAGGACAGTGGAATTGGAATCCGGAAGAAGGATATGGAGAATCTTTTTCAGAATTTTACCCGGCTGGAGGAACATAAGAACCGGAATATTCAGGGAACCGGACTGGGATTGAGCCTGACGAAACGTCTGGTAGATATGATGCACGGAAAAGTGCAGGTAGAAAGCCAGTATGGAGAAGGCTCAATATTTACGGCAATCATACCGCAGAAGGTCATCTGCGAAGATGGCATTGGTGATATGAAGCAGATTTTCGAAAACTATGAGCTTTCTGTCGGTGCTATGATGTCGGTACCCCAGTTTGCCGGCACGCATATCCTTGTGGTAGACGATATGGAAATGAACCGCATTGTGGCAAAAGAGATGCTGCTGCAGACCGGTGCAATCGTGGATGTGGCAGGCAGCGGAGAAGAAGGTCTGACTCTGATGAAAGAGCAGCATTATGACCTTATTTTCATGGATCAGATGATGCCGGATATGGATGGCATTGCCACCTTTGAAGAAATGAAGCGAATGAATCATCAGAATAAAACTACACCGGTAATTGCCATGACAGCCAATGCGGTAAAAGGAGCAAAGGAAATGTATCTGCAGCATGGATTTGCAGATTATATTTCGAAGCCAATTTTTGAAGAGAAGATGTGGAAGATACTGGAACGTTTTCTGGCGGATAAGCAGACAGAAATAAAGGCAGAGCATAAGATTGCAGCAGAAGAAAGCATCGAAACAGAAGAAAGTCTTGAAACAGAAGAGAATCTCGAAACAGAAGAGAATCTCGAAACAGAAGAGCTTTGGGATAGGGAATCATTACAGGAGCGTTTTCCATACCTTGATACTGAGCAGGGAATGTCCGTATGCATGGAAGACGAAGATTTTTATCTTAAGATATTAAAAGTCTATCTGAAAGATGAGATGGTGGATACTCTGCAGCAGGATTATGAGGCAGGGGCCTGGGCACAGTATCAGATTCATGTGCATGGACTGAAAAATGTGTCTGCGAATATCGGAGCCATGGAGCTGTCCGAGCAGTTTAAGGGATTAGAGTATGCCATCAAGAATCATGACATTCCGGATACGGATTATATCCGAAGTCATCATGATAAAGTAATGGAGGCATACCAGGAGCTCTTGCGGCGGCTGGAGCGGGATGTCTGAGAAGGAGGAAGACAAACATGGTAAAAATCGACTTAATTACCGGCTTTTTAGGTTCCGGTAAAACAACATTTATAAGAAAATACGCCCAGTATCTGATGGAACAGGGCATGAATATTGGAATCTTGGAGAATGACTATGGCGCAGTAAATGTGGACATGATGCTGCTGCAGGATTTGATGGGAGATAACTGTGAGCTGGAAATGGTAGCCGGAGGCTGTGATAAGGACTGCCACAGAAGACGTTTTAAGACAAAGCTAATCGCCATGGGCATGTGCGGATATGACAGGGTGCTGGTGGAGCCATCCGGAATTTTTGATGTGGACGAATTCTTTGATGCATTGAGGGAAGAACCGCTGGATCAGTGGTATGAGATTGGAAATGTAATTGCAATCGTAGATGCCAAGCTGGAAAAAGAGCTGTCTGATGAGGCAGATTTTATTCTGGCATCAGAGGTGGCAGATGCAGGCTGCATTCTATTAAGCCATGCTGATGAAGCTACAGCAGAAGAAATGGATGCAACGGTTGCACACATCAACGAAGCCTTGGAGAAGATTCACTGTAAGAGAAGACTGGGAAAAGAGATTCTGCGTAAGAGTACACCGCAGCTTACTTCGGAAGATTTGCATCGGATTATGAGCAGTGGCTATGTAATGGAAAATTATGAGAAAATGGATTTGGAGGAACACTCCGGTTTCGAGTCCCAGTATTTTATGAATGTACCTATGACGGCAGAAAAAATGCAAAAGGTTGCAAAAGAAATCTTAGAAGACAGTTCCTGCGGAGCAGTATTTCGGATTAAGGGATTTATAAAGGCAGAAGATAATTCCTGGATACAACTTAATGTTACCCATAACGGAGTGCGGATGGAACCGATTCAGGAAGGCCAGGAAGTCATTATTGTAATCGGAGAGCATTTGCGGCGGGAAAGAATTGATGCATATATCGGAGTAGAGAGTGTATAAAGACAAAACGATACTATAGTGTACGAATGAATAATACAAATGTACAATATAATGCATAAAATAACACAATATATTCTATTAATTCTAACGAACAGACTGAAAAAAGCAGAAAAAAGTCCAAAAAACTATCCAAATGGTGGGGGCAGAAATCGTCCGATTCCTGTATGATGAAATTGACAGATAGTATTCTTTGCAGGGAAGGAGGGCTGCGCCGTGCGAAGGATCGTTTTGGACGCCCAATACTCTGTGATGACGAGCGCATTGACAATGGCACTGAAACACGGCAGACCGGATTTTCAGGTACAAAACGTCGGCCCTAAGACAAAGGATATTGTAAAGCTATGCCGTTCCTGCAGGGCGGATGTACTGCTGCTGGAGGTCTGTCCGCATCCGCCGCGCACCCTGCAGGACAGACTGTTGCTGGCAAACGACCTGCGGGATGTATGCCCGCACTGCAAAACGGTACTGCTTGTGGATGAGGCCGAATATCCCGAGTTGGCTACCGCCGTGTGTCTGGCAAAAAAGGATCACATTGTCGATGATTTCGTCTACGCTTCCGTCTCGCCTGCCTATCTGAGCGCTATGATGGACACTTTATGACCAAAAGGAGGACAGCTATGAAAAAAGTACAACGAACGCTCGCTGCCGTATTGGCTGCCATGATGCTTATGGCTTTGGCCGGTTGCTCCAAGGGGGATGTGACCAAAGAGGTCAATTCCGGTTTATCCGACCTGAAAGCGCAGGCCGCCGAACCCGCCGTTGAACCCCAGACGGAGACCCCGGCAGAGCCCAAGACCAACGCGGCATCCGAACCTGCATCGGAGCCTGCTGCAGAGCCGGAGCCGGAAGCCACCGCCGAACCAGCCCCTGCTTCCGCTCCTGCGGACAATCCCGATTATCCATCGGCTGCCGGCCTGAACACCCAGACCCTGGAGGCATTCGGCACAGACTATACGCTGGTGCTCAACGTGACCTGCCCCGATCAGGGCTGGTACAAGTCCGCCTCGACCAGCTTCGGGGATCTCAAGCTGTTCCCGACCGATGACCCCAGCCATATCTTCTCCGGTGACCCGCGCATAACCTTTGAACTGAAAAGCGGTCTGGATAAGATCAACTACTATTACGACGACTTTGAAAATGTGGAGGAGCTTACCCCGCGCACCATCGGCGGCGTGGAGATGGCCGGACGCACCTACAAAAACGTCGGTATGTGGTGGACGGAATACTACGGTGAGATGCCCACCGGCGGCTGGCTGGCCATCAAGATCTCCGGCGTAGACATTGACCCCGGCACCGAGGGCGACACCATTCTGAACAGCGTTACCTTTGGCTAAGGCAATCGCTGACACACACTACCCGCAACGAAAAGGCAGGTGAACCGACCATGAAAAAACTGCTATCCCTGACGGCGGCGGCCCTGCTGCTGATCACAACGGGCTGCGGGCGCAGCAATGCCCCGCCTGCCTCGGCATCTTCCGGCACCCCGTCGGTTTCCGCCCCGATAACGGAACCGACAGTCGAGTCGTCCGACGATACGACCCCGACCATTCAAAAGGACGAAGCCGCTGTCAAGCCGCAAAGCAGCCGGAGGCTGGATGATTCCCGCATTATCCCGCTGTACAGCGAGCGCTTTACCTACACCGACCCCAACGGCATCGAGGACACCTATTTTTATGAAGTACCGCAGATCGACGATGACACCGAGGACGCACAGCATATCAACGAGATGATCGACTACCGATACGGCTATCTGGTAGAGCGCGCCCTGGATGCCCGTTCCCGCAATGATTTCATCGACACAAACTTCATCATCTGGGTCAGCAACTGGAACGGCCCCGTGCTGAGCCTGCAGGTGACCAGTTCCGACACGTTGTTCAACCACGATGTGGGCAGCTACCATTACAACTTTGCCACAGGGCAGGAGCTTACCAATCTGGATTTGCTCGAATACATGGGCTACACCGACAGCGCAAAGACCCTGAACGCGCTGCAGCGCGCCACAGCACAGCATTTCGATGTCCATTTCGGCGGCTATGACCCCGAATATACCGCCATGCTGTACAAGATGCGCGCGCAAAGCCTGAGCGAGCTTGACAGTGTATTTACCTACTACTCCATATTTCCCCATTTTTCAAACGGTTTTGTCGTGACCGTACCGATGTACACCCCCGCCGGGTCGGGAATGTACTGGACAGATGTTCAGGTTGACCCCAACAAGCGGCAGGCCAGCGGCCAGGTACTGCACGGGCAGGACGAATGGTTTACCTGCGATGTGACCGCCACAGGCAAGGTGACGGTACGCGCCCTGACCGACTATGTATCCACCGACGGCGCAGTTACCTACCAAACCATGAAGGAATGGTACGAGCTGGGCGACAAGACCGAGTTTGCGGTAAGCGGCTGTTACGGCAATTATGTAAAGATGCTTATGACCAGCGTCGGGCAGGATTACGCCCCCTACGTGTTCCTGCTGACCGAGAACGGCAACGTCGAGTATATCGATGTCATCAGCGGCGCACAGTGCGGCACCATGGCCAACGGCGGCCCGCTGTACGGCATCAACGAGATTGTCAAATTTGAGATCGGAACCGCCTACGATGCAGATTTCGAGGCCGAGTACACAACCGTGTACGCAGTCAGCCGCGATAACGAAAAGTACAATCTGGTTGAGGCTATGCACATTGCCGACCCGATGGGACTTCCCAACCTGGTTGGCTCGTATGTAAGCGACTACACCGGTACTTGGTTTGAAATTTGCGAAGATCAGCCGAACTTCTACATCGGCGAATACCGAAACGAACCCCGAGAGCCCGCCACATGGGACAGCGGCATCACCTACCTTGGCATGGATGACCGCGGCTGGATTTGCAGCATTTCGCTGTACCGCATGGATTTAGGACGCGCACAGCGCGAAACCCTGGCCATGATGCCCACCGATTATGGCGGCTTTTACGTAAGGCATATCGGCGGGGAATCCCTGCTGAACCTGCCAAAGGACGAATCCGTTTGGTTTGAAATGACAAACGAATAAATAATTCTGATACGATTATCTTGTAAAGGAGGCAGACACTATGGCAACCTGTACGCAATGTGGTGCCGAGTTAAAGCCCGGTACTAAATTCTGCGAAAATTGCGGAGCAAAAGTCTGCGTACCGCAGACACCCGCACAGCCCGCAGCTGTGCCCCAGCCCCCGGTTCAGCCTACCCAGACTGCGCCGCAACCCCCACAGCCTGTACAGACGCCCCCGCAGCCGCAGGCAAGCGGCGGCAATCCCTATGCAGGCGGCGCACCTGCCGCCCCGCAGCCCCAGACGAACGCAGCGAATCCTTACGCGGGCAATGCGTCCGGCACACCGCCGCAGACCGGCGCAGGCGCACCGATTTACGCCGGAAAAACGCCCCCGCCCGCGTCCACACCGCCGGATGCTCCCCATGCTGTCACGCCACCGCCACCCGGCGGCACGGGCGGCAACCCTTACAGCAATGTGGCCCCCGGCGGCAAGGCCAAGCGCCCCCGCGCACCAATGACCCCCAAGCGGATGATCCTGATCGCCATCCCGGTGATATTCCTGCTTATGATCATCGTAACAATGATCAGCGGCTCCATCCGCACCGGCAAGCCGAACGCCAGTGACCCGAATCAGGGCACTTGGGAAGCAGCCTACGCCGAGATCGGCGGCTCCGTGACGCAGGTCGAGGACGCCTTCGGCAGCGGGTTCCTGATGGACCTGAATGACAAGGGCAAGTGCGTTGTAACGGTGGACGGCACCAAGTCCTACGGCAAGTGGACGCTGAACGGCGAGGTTTTCCAGCTGGATTGCGGCGGCTTGAGCTGTACCGGCACCCTGCAGGACGAGATCCTGACCCTGAACGATGTGCAGGGACAGGGCGTGACGATCTACTTCGTCAAGTCCGGCAGCACCATGCAGCAGCCTTTGGACGGTGACAATCAGGACGCCACCGCAGGCAGCGATACCGATGTGGGCGTCTATGTGCTGGAATCCGCCTCCGACAGCGAGTACACCCTCTCCAAGGAGGAGCTTGCCCTCGTCGATATGGAGGACTTCTACATTGAGCTGCGCGCGGACGGCACCGGCGAAACCTACATGGAGGATTTTGTCACCTTCCAATGGAAGGACGGCAACTTCTACGCACTGACCGACCCCAATACCCCGGCCATGACCTACACCCGTGAGGGCGACCTGCTGACCATCGAGTATGACGGCATGACCATGGTCTTTAAGCGCAGCGACACCAAGCCTGAAATCGACCCCGCCCAGCTGAACGGCGGCGATGACGAATATGACGGCCCGGATGAGCCTGACCCGCCCTACACCTACGACGACGGCAACACCTACGATGATTTGGGCAACACCAACTGGTACGGCTGGTTCCGGATGGAAAACTACAAGAACGTGCCCAACCGCGACTATTTCGACACCGACACCTACGACTGCTGGGGCTACATCGGTGAGACCTCCGACGGCAGCCATTACTTTGAGGTTTACCGCGACGGTATGCCCGATGACCCGGTCATCACGATGTGGGTCAATGTCTATGATGACCATATCGAGCCTATCCTGGACGGCAGCGACTGGGTGCTTGACCAGAACATAACCGAGAGCGATGCGTATAAGTTCAACCTGTACCCGTATAACGACAGCATCTCGCTGTTCATGTATGACTACGAGGGCGAGGACGGCACGGCCTGTGCGGTCAGCTTCTACATGAGGCTGGACGGCACCGAGTGGAACGAGGAGCTCGAAGAGCTGCCGCCCCGCTATGCGGAGTACAAGGCCGCCTTGGCCAACAAATAACGACCTGATTTATCTGTACAAAATGGGGCGGGTCCTGCCGCCCCTGACATAGGAGGATCATTATGGGACTTATCAGAGCTGCAATGGGCGCTGCTGGCGGCGTTATGGCCGACCAGTGGAAGGAATACTTCTATTGTGAAGCCATGCCGGCTGACCTGTTGGCTACCCGCGGCTGGAAACGCCAGAGCGGACGCAGCGCCAACACAAAGGGCAGCGACAACATTATCTCCAACGGCTCGATCGTTGCCGTTGCCGATGGGCAGTGCGCCATGATCGTGGAGCAGGGCAAGGTCGTGGATATGTGCGCCGAGCCGGGTGAGTACACCTACGATACCGGCAGCGCCCCCTCGCTCTTCAGCGGCGACCTGTCCGACTCGATCGGCGCAGTGTTCCAGAACATCGGCAAGCGCTTTACCTTCGGCGGCGAGGCCCCGATGGATCAGCGCATCTATTACTTCAACACCAAGGAGCTGGTGGGCAACAAATACGGCACGCCCAGCCCGGTGCCCTTCCGCGTAGTGGATCAGCGCGCCGGCATCGACATCGACATTGCCATCCGCTGCTTTGGTGAGCTACCGCATCACCAACCCCATTTTGTTCTACACCAATGTCTGCGGCAATGTGGAGGAAGGATACACCCGCGATGAAATCGACGGGCAGCTGAAATCCGAGCTGATGACCGCCCTGCAACCCGCCTTTGCCAAGATCAGCGATATGGGCATCCGCTATTCCGCACTGCCCGGCCATACGATGGAGCTTGCCGAGGCCCTCAACGATGTGCTCTCCGCCAAGTGGGGCAAGCTGCGCGGCATTGAAATCG
>OOIG01001544.1_pt1 | contig 16977 bp, 9 predicted proteins | sample 1692091 | NCBI WGS metagenome assembly OOIG01 (sample SAMN06348188, study PRJEB24527) | human gut metagenome | biome: human gut; feature: ankylosing spondylitis patient; material: feces | host: Homo sapiens | place: China | collected 2015-10 | reverse complement strand
ACTCTTTAACCTTTACTGCACGGAAATCTGACTTGCTGAATGTATCAAAATCAACCTGTTCCTCAAACAAAGGCTCGATTTTCACCTTTGAGAAATCAATCTTTTCAGGCTCAGCCTTCATTTCCTCGACAGGCTGATTTTTTACATCATTTCCCTTGTTTACATCATTCAAGGTCTTCATTGTGGGGAACAAGAGAACGTCCCTTATGGACGGGCTGTCGGTAAGCAGCATTACAAGCCTGTCAACACCAAAGCCCAAGCCGCCTGTGGGGGGCATACCGTATTCAAGCGCGGTTATATAGTCGTAATCAACCTCGGCGCTGCAATTCGGGTCCTCAGCCAATTTTGCGGCAACCTGCTTTTCAAAGCGCTCCTTTTGGTCAATCGGGTCGTTAAGCTCTGAAAAAGCGTTGCCAAATTCCATAGCGTTTATAAAATACTCAAAACGCTCGGTAAATGCGGGGTCGTCAGGCTTTCTTTTTGCAAGCGGGCTGTTTTCAACCGGATAATCGTAAATAAAGGTAGGCTGTATTAACTTATCCTCAACAAACGCGTCGAAAAGCTCGGCTAAAACAGTGCCCTTCGTGGCTTTTTCATCAACCTCAACGTGCAGAGCCTTTGCGCACTCGCGCGCGTCCTCATCCGATTTCCAATCGTTATAATCCGCACCGGAATATTTTTTAACCGCCTCTACCATTGTAAGGCGCTCCCAGTGACCCATATCTATTTCCTTGCCCTGATATGTTATAACGGTGCTGCCGCATACGTTAAGCGCTATTTGCTTGTTCATTTCCTCTACCAGGTCCATTATACCGTGAAAATCGGTAAACGCCTGATACAGCTCTACCGTTGTAAATTCGGGGTTGTGCTTTGTGTCCATACCCTCGTTGCGGAAAATGCGCCCCACCTCGTAAACGCGGTGCATACCGCCCACTATAAGCCTTTTTAGGTAAAGCTCGGTTTCAATGCGCAGGTACATATCCATATCCAGCGTATTGTGGTGGGTTTTAAAGGGGCGCGCCGCAGCGCCTATTTCAAGCGGCAGGAGTATGGGTGTATCAACCTCGGTAAAGCCCCTTTCATCAAGAAAAGCGCGTATTTCCTTCATTATTTGCGAGCGCTTGTAAAACGTGTCCTTAACCTCGGGATTTACTATAAGGTCAACATAGCGCTGGCGGTACCTTGTGTCGGTATCCTTTAAGCCGTGGAACTTTTCAGGCAGCGGCAGTAAAGACTTTGAAAGCAGCGAAATATTCGTTGAATGAACCGAAATTTCGCCTGTCTGGGTTTTGAAAACAAAGCCCTCAACACCGATAATATCGCCTATATCCCACTTTTTAAACGCGGCGTATTCTTCCTCGCCCACGTCGTCACGGCGAACATAAAGCTGAATTTTACCGCTGCAATCGGCAAGACCCACAAAGCTTGCCTTGCCCATTATTCTGCGCGACATAATTCTGCCGGCAATTTTTACGGTTTTGCCCTCAAACCCGTCATAATTATTCTTTATTGTTTCGGAATCGGAATCAAAATCGTATTTTGTAACCGTGTACGGGTCATTCCCCGCCGACTTTAAAGCGGCGAGCTTTTCACGCCTTAATCTCAATATTTCGTTAAGGTCCTGCTCGGTATTAGCGGTGTTGTTCTGCGCCATAAGCTACTCCTTTTCTGCCGCGGCAGCGGCGAATATTATACATTCTTTTACTTTGAAATGCTTAAAATTTTAAGCTTAAATTCTCCGCCGGGGGCTTCTACTATAACCTCTTCGCCGATTTTCTTGCCAAGCAATGCCTTGCCCACGGGGGATTCATCGGATATTTTGCCGTTGCGGGGGTCTGCCTCGGTTGAGCCGACAACGCGGTATTCACATTCGTCACCGTATTCCTCATCCAGCACCTTTACCGTAACGCCTACAACAACGGATTTTGCGTTGCCCTTAACGTCTTCAATTATCTCAACATTTTTGAGCATAGCCTCAATTTCAACTATACGCGCCTCAATTTTCGCCTGCTCGTTTTTCGCCTCGTCGTATTCGCTGTTTTCGGAAAGGTCGCCGTAGCCGCGGGCAACCTTTATTTTTTCGGCTATATCCGCTCTGCCTTCCGTTTTAAGATATTCAAGCTCGTCTTCAAGCTTTTTCAGTCCGTCATCGGTAATTTTAATTACTTTTGCCATAAGAAAACCACCTTATATTATAATAAACGGATTCTGTCCTACAGAAATCCATATAAACATTATTATATAATTACTGCCCGATTATGTCAAGAAATTTCAATTTACAGCCCGTGATTTTTTTATTTACCGCCGAAAAATAAGGCTGATGTAAAAAATTGTGAGCGCTTTAGTGTTGACGTGGGGTTTATAAGGTTGTATAATATAAAGCAAATAACTTGGACGCGGTGATTTTAAATGAGCAAATTTAAAAACTCTTTTTTCGGTGGTTACAACAAAGCTGACGTAAATGCCGAAATATCGGCGCTTAATAAAAAAATTGAAGAATCGGAAGCAGAAAAAAAGCGCCTTATGCACGAAGCGGAAAGCGCAGAAAGCCGTGTTTCGGAGCTTGAAAAGCAAATTTCAGAGCTTATTTCCGCAAATGAAGGCTTTAAAACCGAAAAACAGGAAAATGACAAAATTTACGGTGATATTGCAAAAATATATAAACGCGCCTACGGTGCGGGGCGGGAAATTGTATGCGATTCGCGTGAAACAGCCGCTGAGCTTCTGAAAAAAATAGAAAAGCATTTTGACGATACTATGAGCGAGACCGCCGGTATGATTGACGAATACGAGACTATACAGCGCGATATAGCGGATATTTTCTCACGCCTTAATGAGAAATTAAGCTACACTGCCGACTCTGCCGCCGCAATGCTTGATAAGGCGAAAGCCTTTGCGGAAATTTACGGGAGCATTAAAGGCACGGTGGAAAAATCAGCTGAAAACACCGAAAGGCTTTTAGCGGAATATGACACTGCCGCAGCCGAATTTACAGTGCAGGATTCACCGACTGAAAATGTGCATAATACGGCAGAAAAAGCAGAAAGTCAACCCGAACCCGTTGAAAGTGAAAATAAAACCTATACAGTAAAGCCGCACCTTGTAACCACCGCCGCTGCCGACAGCACCGTTTCAGAAGTGCCGACCGAGCAGGCTGAGGAAAAGGTTGAAGAAAAAGCCGAAGAAAAACCTGAAAACGACAAAAACAACAGCTTTACCCAATTCGGAAGAAAAAGCAAAATTTCCGCCGAGGACAGAAGCGAGCTTTTGCGTAAGGCTCTGCTGAAAAACGGCGGCAACTGATTGTTCCCCACCGAATTAAAAAAGGCAGCTATTCAGGTGCTTGACAAACCGAAAAAATATGCTACAATAAAAACAGAAAGGCAACCGATAGACGGTTAGCCCCAAGATAGTTTAAAAAGATTTAAACCGCATTGTCGGAAGCAGGGCGGTTTAAATCTTTTTTGTTAGCCGCAATTTTCATTTCCTACTCTTGACAAATTGAGGGAACGGTGTTAAAATACCAATATAAGTTAAATGCTACGAAGGAATTATTTTTTACTTTCGGCGGTTTTAAGAGAGTCGGCGGTTGGTGCAAGCCGATACGGCAGGGTAAAAAAGTCTCGTTCCCGAGCAGAGCGGCGGAACCTTTAGTATGCCGCTACGGCAGTGCACCGTTATCAGGGCAGAAGGCTTGTTGGAGCCTTACGGAGCGACCGTTTTATAAAAACGGTAATCAGGGTGGTACCGCGAAAGATATTTCGTCCCTGAGATTGCGGCAAAGCAATCTCAGGGCTTTTTTTATACCATCATTTCCAACAAAAAACAAGAAAGAGTGATAGGTTATGAAAAACATTAAAATCTGCGACAGAACGCTCTGCACGGCAGGCGCGCACTTCAGCTTTAAGGAAAAAATTGAAATTGCGCGTCAGCTTGAAAGGCTTAACGTTAATGCGGTAGAGCTGCCCGAAATTGAAAACGCCAAGACCGACACCCTGCTTGTGCGCACGGTGGCATCGTTTGTTAAAAACAGCGTGTTATCGGTTTGCGGCGGTAAAACGCGCGAGAGCATTGATTTAGCCGCCGACGCGCTGCGCACCACCGCAAAGCCGCGTATTCGCATTGAGCTGCCGCTTTCCACCGTGGGAATGGAATATATATGTCACAAAAAAGCGCCTAAAATGGGCGAATTTATAACCGGGCTTGTAAGCTATGCAAAGGAAAAATGCAGCGATACTGAGTTTTGCGCTATGGACGCAACGCGTGCGGACAGGGCTTTTCTTTATGAAATAATCGATACCGCAATTGCGGCGGGCGCGGGCATTATTACAATAAGCGACGACGCAGCGGAGCAAATGCCCGATGAGTTTGCCGCATTTATTGCGGAAATTGCCGCGCATATAGGCGGCAAAGCCGAAATTTCGGTTATGTGCAGCGATAAAAACGGGCTGGCTTCCGCATCTTCCGTTATGGCGGTAAAGCAGGGAGCAGAGAGCGTTAAAACCGCCGTTTCGGGCGATATTACCTCGCTTGAGGGCTTTGCCGCAATGATAAAGAACTGCGGCGATACCTGCGGTTTTTCTTCAGGCATTAAGAATACCGAGCTTAACAGGATTGTAAAGCAGATTGTAAGAATTACAGGCGGCAAAACCGATACCGCAGCCCCCGTAGCGGCAGAGCAAAGCGGAATTACACTTGACGGCAGCGACGGAAAGGACGCGGTTGTTTCTGCCGCGGCATCTCTTGGATACGATTTATCGGACGAGGACGCCGAAAAGGTTTACGAGGAGTTTCGCCGTGTGGCGGCTAAAAAGAGGGTAGGCGCTAAAGAGCTTGAGGTTATTATTACAAGCACAGCCATGCAGGCGCCGCCCACCTACACGCTTGTGAATTACGTTATAAACAACGGCAATATAATTTCCGCCTCGGCTCAGGTAACGCTTGAACGCGACAGTAAGCGAACCACGGGCATAAGCATAGGCGACGGACCTATTGACGCGGCGTTTTTGGCGCTGGAGCAGATTATAGGCAGCCGCTATGAGCTTGAGGATTTTAAAATTGAGACCGTAACCGAGGGTAAAGAGTCGATAGGCAGCGCGCTTGTAAAACTTAGATTCGGCGGCAAGCTTTATTCGGGCAACGGCATTTCAACCGATATTATAGGCGCGAGCATAAGGGCGTACATAAACGCCGTTAATAAGATAGTTTACGGGGAGGCTTGAAAATTATGAAGTTATCGTTTTCTACAAAGGGCTGGCATAACAAAAGCTTTGAAGAATTTTGCAATATTGCAAGGGAGCTTAAATTCGGCGGTATTGAGCTGCACAATATAAACGGAGAATTATTTAAAAATAAGGACGGCGCGTTTCACGGCTACGCCGCCGCGGCGACGGTAAGGCGGCTTTACGAAATGAAGCTGGAGTTACCGTGTATAGACGTAATTTCCGATATAAGCGAGGATGCTGCTATAGCGGAAACCGAAAACTGCATTAAAATTGCGGAGGAGCTGCATATACCGAATATACGCATAAAATCCGCCGAGTGCGATAATGACACCGCAAAAAAATTTATAACCGCGGTTTTGCCGCAGGCGGAAAAAGCGGGTGTTACGCTGGTAATTGAAACCTCGGGCGCGTTTTGCAGCACCGCCGCGCTCAGAGAACTGCTTGACAGCTTTGCAAGCGATAATTTAGCCGCTCTTTGGGATATGTATTCAACATTTTTTAAGGCGGGCGAGCAGCCCGAAGAAACCATTAAAAATTTGGGCGCGTATGTAAAGCACGTTCATATAAAGGACTTTGACGGCGAGGGCTTTTGCCTTATAGGCGAGGGCAAGCTGCCGGTGGGGGATATGATGTCCGCCCTGCGCTCGGTTAATTATGACGGCTTTATTTCGCTTGAATGGGACCCCGCGTGGTGCGAGGGGCTTGACGACAGCGAGATAATATTCTCCCACTTTGTAAACTTTATAAGCCAGTTCGGAGATACCTCAAAGGCAGAATCAACCCTTTACTACAACCGCGCCCACACCGGAAAATACGTCTGGAAGAAAAACTTGCTTATAGACGAAACCTTTTCGCAGGTGCTTGACAGAATGGTGGAGGAATTTCCCGACCAATACGCCTTTAAATACACCACGCTTGATTACACGAGAACCTACAGCGAATTTCGCGACGATGTGGACGAATTCTGCCGTTCGCTTATAGCCTTGGGGGTAAAGGCAGGCTCGCACGTGGCGGTTTGGGCTACCAATATTCCGCAGTGGTATATCGCTTTTTGGGCAGTCACCAAAATAGGCGCGGTGCTGGTTTCAATGAACACCGCCTACAAAATTCACGAGGCGGAGTATCTTTTAAAGCAATCCGATACCCACACCCTTATTATGATAGACGGCTACCGCGATTCAAATTATTCAGAGACTATGACAGAGCTGTGCCCCGAGCTTGAAAGCAAAAAAGCGGGCGAGCCGCTGCACGCAAAGCGCCTGCCGTTTTTGCGCAATATTATAACCGTAGGGTTTAAGCAAAAGGGCTGCCTTACCTGGGAGGACGCTATTGAGCGCGGAAAGACCGTGCCGACAGCCGAGGTTTACCGTATGGCGGCGGCAGTAGATAAAGACGACGTTTGCAATATGCAGTATACATCGGGTACAACGGGCTTTCCCAAGGGCGTTATGCTTACGCACTATAATGTTGTAAACAACGGCAAGTGCATAGGCGACTGTATGGAATTATCCACCGCCGACAGGCTTATGATTCAGGTGCCTATGTTCCACTGTTTCGGAATGGTGCTTGCCATGACCGCGAGTATGACCCACGGCACAACGATTTATCCGCTCCCTTATTTCTCACCCAAGCCCGCGCTTGCCTGCATAAATTCCGAGCATATAACCGCATTTCACGGCGTTCCCACAATGTTTATTGCAATGCTTGAAAACCCCGATTTTGCAAAGACCGATTTTTCATATATGCGCACAGGCATTATGGCAGGCAGCCCCTGCCCCATTTCGGTAATGCAGGACGTTGTGGACAAAATGAATATGAAAGAAATTGTTATAACCTACGGTCAGACAGAGGCGTCGCCCGGCTGCACAATGAGCTCTATTTACGATACTATTGAGCAGCGCGTGGGCACCGTGGGTAAGGCTTTGCCCGAAATTGAGTGCAAAATTATTGACCCCGAAACCGGCGAGGAGTGCCCCGACGGCGAAAACGGCGAGTTTGTGGCGCGCGGCTATAATATAATGAAGGGCTACTACAAAATGCCGAAAGCCACCGCAAGCGCCATTGATAAGGACGGCTGGCTGCACACGGGCGACCTTGCCTGCCGCACGCCGGACGGTTATTTCAGAATTACGGGCAGACTTAAGGATATGATAATAAGAGGCGGCGAAAATATTTACCCGAAAGAAATTGAGGAATTTATTTACACCCACCCGAAGGTTAAGGACGTTCAGGTAATAGGCGTGCCGGACGAGCAGTACGGCGAGGAAATAATGGCTTGTGTTATTTTAAAAGAAGGCGAGACTATGACCGAGGCCGAAATGAAAGAGTTTATAAACGCCCATATGGCGCGGCATAAAGTGCCTAAGTACATTGACTTTGTGGATAGCTTCCCGATGAACGTTGCGGGCAAAATATTAAAATACAAAATGCGCGAGGACGCGGTTAAAAAATTAGGCCTACAAAAGGCGGATAAGGTGGTAACGGCATAATGGTGGAAAATAAATACTTTGTAACCGACGCGCACTGCCACATATACCCCGAAAAAATAGCCTCGCGCGCGGTTGCGGGAACCGATAATTTTTATCACGAACATTCGGTAGGCTCAGGCACCGTAGAGGGGCTTATGGAAATGGGCGATAAGGCGGGAGTTGACCGCTATATCGTCCAGTCGGTAGCCACAACGCCGCACCAGGTTAAAAGCATTAACGAATTTATTGCGGGCGAGGTTAAAAAGCACCCTGGCAGGCTTGTGGGGCTTGGTACTCTGCACCCCGACAGCGAGGATATTAAGGGTGATGTTGAGCATTTAATGTCCCTGGGGCTTCGCGGAGTTAAGCTGCACCCCGATATTCAGGCGTTTAAAATTGACGATTACCGCTGCCTTAAAATTTATGAGCTGTGCGAAGAAAACCACCTGCCCATACTTATGCACACAGGCGACAGCCGCTACGATTACTCAAACCCAAACCGCCTTTTGCCCGTGCTTAAAATTTACACCGAGCTTACCGTTATAGGCGCGCACTTCGGTGGCTGGTCTATTTGGGAGGAAGCAAGCAAAAAGCTATGCGGCACGCCTAATTTGTATGTTGACTGTTCCTCTGCTTTTCCTTACCTTAAAAAGGAGACCGCAAAGGAAATTATACGCCGCTACGGAGCGGACAGGGTGCTCTTCGGCAGCGATTACCCCATGTGGTCGCCCGAAAAGGAGCTTGAATACTTTTTATCACTAAACCTTGACGAAAACGAAATAAAGAGTATACTTAATATAAACGCTTGTAAAATTTTCAATTTGGAGTGATAACGGTGAACAGAGATACTATATGCGTACAGGGCGGTTACACCCCCAAAAACGGCGAACCGAGACAGGTGCCGATTATTCAAAGCACAACCTTTAAATACAGCACAAGCGAGGATATGGGCAGACTTTTCGATTTAGAGGCGAGCGGATATTTCTATTCGCGCCTGCAAAACCCCACCTGCGATACCGTAGCCGCCAAAATTTGCGAGCTTGAGGGCGGCACTGCGGCAATGCTTACATCGTCCGGTCAGGCAGCCTCATTTTACGCCGTGTTTAACATTGCGTCCTGCGGCGACCATATTGTTTCCTCATCCTCTATTTACGGCGGTACATACAACCTTTTCGCCGTTACAATGAAAAGAATGGGAATAGATTTCACCTTTGTTTCCCCCGATTGCACCAAAGAGGAGCTTGACGCGGCTTTCCGCCCTAACACAAAGGCAGTATTCGGCGAGACGGTTGCAAACCCTGCGCTTACCGTGCTTGATTTTGAAAAGTTCGCCGCCGCTGCGCACAGCCACGGCGTTCCGCTTATAGTAGACAACACCTTTGCAACGCCCGTCAACTGCCGCCCCTTTGAGTGGGGAGCGGATATTGTAACCCATTCCACCACCAAATATATGGACGGTCACGGCGCGGCGGTAGGCGGCTGCATTGTGGATTCGGGTAAATTTGACTGGACGCGCTACCCCGATAAATACCCCGGGCTTTGCACGCCTGATGAAAGCTACCACGGCGTTACATATACCGAGCGTTTCGGCATAGGCGGCGCGTATATTACAAAAGCTACCGTGCAGCTAATGCGCGATTTCGGCTCGGTTCAGTCGCCGCAAAGCGCGTTTATTTTAAATTTGGGGCTTGAAAGCCTGCATGTCAGAATGGCGCGGCACTGCGAAAACGCGCTTGCCGTGGCAAAAGCGCTTAAAAACGATGACCGCGTGGCTTACGTTATATATCCCGGGCTTGAGGGCGATAAATACTACAGCCTTGCAAAAAAATATATGCCGAACGGCACAACAGGCGTTGTAAGTTTCGGCTTAAAGGGCGGCAGAAAAGCCGCCGAGGGCTTTATGAAGGGGCTTAAGATAGCCGCGATTGAAACCCATGTTGCCGACGCGCGCACCTGCTGCCTGCACCCCGCAAGCAGCACCCACCGCCAGATGACCGACGAGGAGCTCGCCGCTGCGGGAGTACCGGCAGACCTCGTGCGTTTTTCGTGCGGGCTTGAAAGCGCAGATGACCTTATTAACGATATTAAACAGGCGCTTGACAGCGCAGAGGGCAGGTAAAATATGCCGATAAAAATACCGAACGATCTGCCCGCGGTTAAAACGCTTAACGATGAAAATATATTCGTTATGACCGAAACGCGGGCCATCACGCAGGATATTCGTCCGCTAAAAATACTGCTTTTAAACCTTATGCCTAAAAAGATTGAGACCGAAACGCAGATATCCCGTCTGCTCGGAAACTCGCCTTTACAGGTTGACCTTGAATTTTTGCATACAAAAAGCCATATTTCAAAAAACACCTCGGCAGAACACCTTTTTACGTTTTACAAAACCTTTGAGGATGTTCGCGACCGCACATTTGACGGTATGATAATAACCGGCGCGCCGGTTGAAAAGCTGCCGTTTGAGGAGGTTGAGTATTGGGCGGAGCTGTGCGAAATTATGGAATGGAGCAAGACCCATGTGCACAGCACCTTTCATATTTGCTGGGGCGCTCAGGCAGGGCTTTACTACCATTACGGCATAAAAAAATATATGCTTGAAAAAAAGCTGTTCGGCGTTTTTCCGCATACAGTGGATTATAAAAACTCAATTTTATTCCGCGGGTTTGACGATACCTTTATGGTGCCGCAGTCGCGCCACACAACCTTTAAAACAGAGGATATAAAGGCAGTGCCTCAGCTTAAAATTTTAGCCTCTTCAAAGGAAACGGGAGTGTACGCCGTATCCTCTGAAAAGGGAAAACAGATATTTATAACCGGTCATTCCGAATATGACGCGAACACACTGGCAGATGAATATTTCCGTGATTTAAAGGCGGGTGAAAAAATAGAAATACCGAAAAACTATTTTAAGGGTGATAACCCCGAAAATCCGCCACTTGTTTCGTGGAGGTCGCACGCAAATCTCCTTTATTCAAACTGGCTCAACTACTTCGTTTACCAGACCACGCCGTATGATATTAAGAGCATAAAATAATCGGACAGGGGTTAAAACCGCGATTTTTGCCGAAAATTTATATTGAAACTACACAAATGCAGGCTTGCCGATTTTTAAATCGTTGGATAAATATTAGAACTTATTCACAAATAATTGACGATTTCATTAAATGTGGTATAATGATAATATCAGGTGTTACAAGGATGTAACGAGGCAGTTAATAAAATGTTAATCCCAAAGGAGATTTTACAATGTGTGTTAAAGATGTAGTTATTCAGAATCAGGTTGGTCTTCATGCCCGCCCCGCAACCTTTTTTATTCAGAAAGCAAATGAGTATAAATCCTCAATTTGGGTTGAAAAGGATGAAAGAAAGGTAAACGCAAAGAGCCTTTTGGGTGTTCTGTCGCTCGGCATTGTAGGCGGCACCACCATTAAAATAATTGTTGACGGCTCTGATGAAAAGGAAGCTCTTGACGGTCTTGTAGCTTTGGTAGAATCAGGCTTTGCAGATTGATATTGTATAATAAGCTTTACAATGTCTCCCTCTGACGAGGGAGGCTTTTTTATAGGGAGAATTTATGATTTATACAGTAACCTTAAACCCTGCGCTTGATTATATTATGTACCCGAATAATTTATCTGTGGGCGAAATAAACCGCTCTGCGCGCGAAAGCCTTTATTTCGGCGGAAAGGGTATAAATGTTTCTTTTATTTTAAATGAGCTGGGAATTTCCTCGGTTGCCACGGGTTTTATTGCCGGGTTTACGGGCGACGCGCTTGCAAACGCCGTTTCCGCCTTTGCAAAACCCGATTTTGTAAGGCTTAAAAAGGGGCTTACCCGCATAAACGTAAAGTTGCGCGCCGAAAATGAGACCGATATTAACGCAGCAGGTCCCGAGGTATCAAACGAGGATATTAACCGCCTTTTTGAAAGGCTCGAAAAGGTGCGGGCAGGCGATACTGTGGTGCTTTCGGGCAGCGTTCCTAAAAATATGCCTGCTGATATTTACGAAAATATAATGAAAAAGCTCTCCCCGCGCCGCGTGAAATTCGCGGTTGACGCAGAGGGAGAGGCTCTTTTAAAATCTCTTGAATTTTCCCCGTTTTTAATAAAGCCCAATCTTGAAGAATTAAGCGGAATTTTCAAAACAGAGGTAACAAAACAAAATGTAAAAATCTACGCCGAAAAATTACTTTCGCTCGGCGCGCAAAACGCGCTTGTTTCAATGGGAAATGACGGCGCTTGTCTTTACGGAGCGGGCGGTGAAAGCCTTTTTATGCCCGCGGTATCGGGCAAAGCCGTTAATACGGTGGGTGCGGGCGATTCAATGCTCGCGGGCTTTCTTGCGGGCTATGAAAAAACTAAGGATTTCGGCTATGCCTTGCGCCTTGGCACTGCCGCAGGCGGCGCCACCGCATTCAGCGAGGGGTTGGCAACAAAAGTTGAAATTCGGAATTCGGAATGCAGAGTTGCCCATTGCAAAAGCAACAGACGTTAAACTTCAATCTCCTTTGACAGCGCAAAGGAGTAAATAAAGGTCTGTTTTACAGGCTTTTCAAATATTTTTTCACAGGCAAGCGCGTAAATTGCAAGCTGACCGCCGTAAGCGGCGCGTAGGGCTTCCCCATTTTCGGCGTGGTCGGTTTTAAAATCAAGCACCACTATTCCGCCGTCTTCCTCAAAGCAGAGGTCCACCGCGCCCTGAACGATTATATTTTCATTTTCAAACGCTTTATCGGGGGTTGCAAGCAGTTTATTTGCGGGCAGCTCGGTTAAAAACCTCATCTCCCTTTTAACCAAGGGGGATTTTTTTATGCGCGCAAAAATATCGCTTTCAAAAAACGCTTTGATTTTATCCCTTGGCACGGCGTTATATTCCCGCTCGCTTAAATATTGCCACTCGTAAAGCCTTTCAAGCTCTGCATCCAATTCGCCGGCTTTATTAAAGTCTATAAACTCCATTACACGGTGGGTCGCGGTGCCGCGCTCGGCGGCGGTAATTCCGCCCTTGCTCATAAACGCAGGGCGCGCCGAAAACGCGAATTTATCGCTTTCCGCCTTATTTGCCAACGCCGAAACCGAGCTTTTTGCCTCCACCTGCAAAAGCGGCGCATAGGGGTACTCAAAAGAAATGCTTTCCCGTATTTTTTCGGTCAACTCATTATCGGGCACATATTCCTCTTTTTCTTCCGCTTTTTCTTCGGTGTTTTCAGGCTCGGGGCATATCACCCTTATGTGCACGCGGCTGTCGGTAGTATCGGGTATAATATTTGTACCGTTTCCGCGCAGTTCCTTGCCGTCCGGGTGCAGCAGTGCAGATACCAGCAGCCATTTTGCGTAGGATTTAAAGCGGGAGAAAAGCCTATCGGGCTGCCCGCCGCAAAGGGTCAGGTCGGAAAGTCCCTCGGCAACCGCCTTTTCCGCATCGCTTACAGAGGATATAAGCATAAGCTTATCCTGCGTGCGGGTCATGGCAACATACAAAAGCCGCAGTTCTTCCTCTTTTGCGGTTTTGCGCTGTTTATCAATTATCACCTCGCGGCATATTGTGGTAAAGCGGGTTTTTGCCGCTTCGTCAAAATACCTGAAGCCTATGCCGTGCTCCGCCGAAAAGAGCGCGTCCTCACGCGCGTCGCCGTCGTTAAAAGCGGCTGTTGTGTCCGCCACAATGCAAACGGGGAATTGCAGCCCTTTTGAGGCGTGTATGCTCATAATATTTACCGTATCGCCCGCAGAGCCTGCCGCGGCTGATTTAATTCCGCTTTCGGATTGCTTTAAAATAAATTTCACAAATCCGCCTATACCGCGCCCTGAGTCTGTCTCGTATTGCGCTGCGTAGCTTGCAAGCAGCAGCAGGTTATTGCGGCGGCGTATGCCCTCTTTCCCCGCCGATACGGTGTTTAAATAATCGGTGCTGCCAAGCAGCCGCATTATAAGCTTTGAAAGCGGTAGCGTAACGCTTAAAAGGCGGTATTTTTGCAGCGTATCAAGGGTATTTTTTGCGTGTATATCGCCGTTTTCGGCGGCAAACACAAGCGCCGAATAAAGACTGCCGCGCCGCCTGTTTATGCGCAGGTTTGCGGTCTCCTCGGGCGTAAACCCGAATATGGGAGACAACAGCACGCATAACAGCTCAATATCCGATTCGGGGTTATCAATAACCTTTAAAAGTGCTAAAAATACCGATATTTCGGTAGTCTCCGCAAAGCTCTCGGCGGAAAAATTTGCGGGAACACCGTGTTTCCGCAGCTCCTTTGCAATAATTCCCGCCTTGTATTTCGGCGAGCGCAAAAGTATTGTAAAATCGGAAAATTTCGCGGGGCGCAGGGTATTTTTGTCCACGCGTATCATCGGTTTGCCGTTCACCGCCGATTTAATATACTCCGCAATGTGCCGCGCCTCGGCTGTAAGCTGCTCCTCGGCAGAGCCTTTAACGCTTATAATATCAAGCTCGGCGGGCGGCTCGTCCGTTTCGGGGTATTCGGCGGCGGGTATCAGTCTTTCTTCTTCGTTATAGGCTATGCTGCCCGTGTTTTCGGTCATCATATGCTCAAAAAAGAAGTTTATATATCGGCACACCTCGGGGCGGCAGCGGAAATTACTGCCCAAAATAATTTTTTTGGGGTCGCTCTCCCCCGCAATATCATACGGCAGGGCAGCGTTTTTCTTGCGCAAAAAGTTCGAGGGGTCCGCCCCGCGAAAGCCGTAAATGCTTTGCTTTACGTCCCCCACGGCGAAAAGCCGCTCCCCGTGGCGGGAAAGAATGTAGAAAAGCGTATCCTGCAAATCGTTTGTGTCCTGGTATTCGTCCACCATAACCTCGTCGTAAAGCTTTAAAAGCTCGTCGCCATCGGTTTTCTCCGCCTCGCACAAAAGTGACAAAGCCATATGCTCGGTGTTGTGGAAAGTGAATGTGCCGCGCTCGGAATACTCGGCAAAAAGCCTTTCGTCAAACTCCGTAAGTATTTCGGAAAGCAGCCGTACTGCCGGGTAAAGGGAATTTAACTGCGCGGATATAAAGGCGGAATCGGCATAAAAAAGCTTTTGAAGGCGCTCTGCGTCCTTTTCTATATATTTATAGGCGAGCTTTGCGGCAGCTGCCTGCGGCGACCCCGCAAGCCCGTTTGCGCGCGGCAGTGGCGACAGCGCGAAGGCTGAAAGCAAACTGTAAATCTCGTCCCAATCCCCTGTATTACAGGCACACGCCAGCGCGCCTATGCGCTTTGCGGATTCGGTAATATCGGGCAGATATTTTTCCGCCGTTTTTTCGTCCTCTAAGCATATATCCGCCGCTTCTGCAATAAGCGCCTGCATATCCGCGGCGGTTTTTGCGGCGCTTTCCACAGCGTATTTATACCATTCGTTATCAGCCCCAAAACCGTTTTCATAGACCCTCGGAAGATACGCAAACCACTCTTTCGGGAAAGCTAATTGGCGGCTGTAATCGTAAATTTTAAGCACAAAGGCGGAAAAATTGCCGTCGTCGTACTCCGCGCCCACGGTATCGAGAAGTTTTAAAAATATCGGGTCGTTTTCTTCGTAATACCTTTCAAGCACGCTTTTCAGCACCGATTCGTCTACCGGGCGCAGGGAATAGCCGTCGCTCATTTTAAAATCGGGGGATATACCCACCCTTTCAAAATTTTCGCGCACAAGGTCTATGCAGAAAGAGTCAATTGTACATATTTTCGCGTTACTTAAAAGCTGCCTTTGCCGCAAAAGCCCTATGCTATCGGGGTTGGCGCGGCACTCCGCGTCCAGCCGCTTTTCAATTCGCGTGCGCATTTCGGCGGCGGCGGCGTTGGTAAAGGTAACTATTAAAAGGCGGTCGGCGCTTATTGGGTCGTTTTCGTCGGTCAGTCTTTTAATGACTCTTTCAACCAAAACGGCAGTCTTGCCCGAGCCCGCCGCAGCGGAAACCAAAATATTCCCGCGCGCGTTTATTGCCACTCGCTGTGCGTCGGTAGGTTTAAACGCCATATTCATCGCCCTCCTTCAGTTTTTCAAATATTTCCTCGTTTTTAAGGTCGGGAACACGGAAGCATGGCTCATCCTCTCTGCCGCAAACAGAAGCGAAATCGCAGTATTTGCAGGCGGGCGTTTCTCTGCCGTCAACCGGGCTTACGGCAATATCGCCCGAGGCTACGGTGTTCCCCGTTCTCTTCATAATTCTTTCAATAAAATCGAATATTTCCGAAAATCCCTCCGCCGAAATAAACGAGGTGCAGGTCTTTTTAAGCTCGCCGCTTTTGGTAACGGCGTATTTCGGTACAAAATCGCCCTGCTTTTCCCTGTCCATTGCGGTAACTATTTCCTCATCCTTGCGAATAAGCCCGTTCATAGCCATACCCTTATCGGTAGTATCGCGCTTTGAGGGCATATACAGTATTCCCGCCGCGTCTTCATCGGGCAGCTCCGCGCCCCGCACCGCGGCATAAAGATACAAAAGCATTTGCAGATTAAGCCCGAAAAGAATATCGGGCAATTTAAACTTTTTGCTTCCTGTTTTATAGTCCACAACGCGTATATAGCCGCCGAATTTATCCACGCGGTCAATACTGCCCGAAACGGATATTTTGCCGCCGTCATACGGAAATTCGAGCTTTTCGCCCTCGCCGCCTATTTCAAGCTCGCAGGCAATAGGCTCAAAGCCGCTTTGGGCAAACTCCTCGGAAAGCCTTTTAGCCACCTCTTTAACCGAGCGCGAAATTCGCGAGACCAAAAATCTGCCACGCGCGGTTTCAACGGCGCGGTAGCCCGTAACGCCGTCAAGATAATCGTTTATGTAGCCGTCTATAAGCTCCTCAATTTTTTCGGGCGATAATTCCGCCACGCCCTTGCCGTATTCCTTTATAAATCTTTCAAGGCAGTAGTGCACCACCGTGCCGCGCTGCAAAACGTCAAATTCGGCAGGCTGCAATTTCTTAACCGAAAGCCCGTAGCGGCAAAAAAAGCTGAAACGGCAGCGGTTAAAGGTATCAAGCCGCGAGGCGGACATTTTAATTTCTTCCCCGAAAAGCCGCCGCGCCGTGTCTTTTCCTATAGCGGCAGGCGCGCCCGAAAGCCTCTTTTCGGTGTATTCTGCTTTTTTATATTCATCTGTGCCCGCAAGCGCCGCGCGTATCTCCGCAGCGCCGCCGTTCTCTGTGTTTCTTCTGCGGCAAAGCTCAGAGTATGCCGCCGCCCCGGTTTCGGGCAGGTTTAATTCTGTTATTCTTTCCTCGGGCTCGGTAATAAAGCTATGAGCCACATTTTCGGTTATTTCCTGCACAAATGCCGAG
>OOIG01001538.1_pt1 | contig 17003 bp, 10 predicted proteins | sample 1692091 | NCBI WGS metagenome assembly OOIG01 (sample SAMN06348188, study PRJEB24527) | human gut metagenome | biome: human gut; feature: ankylosing spondylitis patient; material: feces | host: Homo sapiens | place: China | collected 2015-10 | reverse complement strand
TCTGCCTGACCGGCGCTCTGCCCGCAGGCTGCGGCCCCCACGATGTGGCCATTGCACTGGTGGGCGAGCTGTTCAAGAGCGGCTATGTCAAGAACAAGGTCATGGAGTTCGTGGGCCCCGGCATCGCCTCCCTGCGGCAGGACACCCGCAACGCCATTGATGCCATGACCACCGAGACCACCTGCCTTTCTTCCATCTGGGAGACCGATGAAAAGACCCGGCAGTTCCTCACGGTCCATGGCAGGGCAGGGGACTACAAGCCCCTGCACCCGGCAGATCTGGCCTATTACGACGGCGTGGTGAGCGTGGACCTTTCCAAGATCCGGCCCATGATCGCCCTGCCCATGCACCCCTCCAACGCCTTTCCCATCGAGGAGCTGAACGCCAACCTCAAGGACATCCTCCACGAATGCGAGGAGAACGTCCAGAAGCTGGTGGGCCGTTCTGACGTGAAGCTGGATCTGTGCAGCAAGATCGAAAACGGCAGGCTCCGGGTGGATCAGGGAGTCATCGCGGGCTGCGCGGGCGGCCTGTTCGACAGCATCTACGAGGCCGCTTCCATCCTCAAGGGCCATACCGGCGGCTGCGGGGACTACGCCCTCAGCGTTTACCCCGGCAGCCAGCCCATTATGATGGAGCTGAACCGCACCGGCGTGCTCACCGACCTGATGGCCAGCGGTGCCACCATCCGCACGGCCTTCTGCGGCCCCTGCTTCGGCGCGGGCGATGTGCCTGCCAACGGGGCGCTGTCCATCCGCCACACCACCCGCAACTTCCCCAGCCGCGAGGGCTCCAAGCCCGGCAGCGGCCAGCTGGCAGGCGTGGCCCTGATGGATGCCCGCAGCATTGCCGCCACCACGGCCAACGGCGGCATCCTGACCCCCGCAACGGAGGTGGATTACGACCCCACCGTGCCCGAATATCACTACGACCCCTCCAGCTACGAGGCCCGGGTGTATCAGGGCTTTGGCTACGGCGATTATGATGCCCTGCTCAAGCTGGGCCCCAACATCAAGGACTGGCCCGAGATCGCCCCGCTGGGCGACAACCTGCTGCTGAAGGTGGCCTCCTACATCACCGACCCCGTCACCACCACGGACGAGCTCATCCCCTCGGGTGAGACCTCTTCCTACCGCTCCAACCCCCTGGGTCTGGCCGAGTTTACCCTCAGCCGCAAGGACCCCGCCTATGTGGGGCGCGCCAAGGCCGTGCAGGCCGAGGAAGCCGCCCGCCGGGCCGGGCAGGGGGATGCTGCCCTGCTGGCAAAGATCCGTGCCGTGCCCGGCTGCGAGGCCCTGACCTGGGACGATGTGCAGCTGGCCTCCACCATTTTTGCCGTCAAGCCCGGCGACGGCTCTGCCCGTGAGCAGGCCGCCAGCTGCCAGCGCGTGCTGGGGGCCGGGGCCAACATCGTCAACGAGTACGCCACCAAGCGTTACCGCTCCAACCTCATCAACTGGGGTATGCTGCCCTTCCAGCTCAACGGCGCGGCTCCCTTCGGCCTGGGGGATTACATCCTCATTCCCCATGTCCGGGAAGCCCTTAAGGGCGATCTGCAGAACATCCCTGCCTATGTGCTGGGGGAGGAAGTGAAGCCCTTTGCCCTCTATATGGCACCGCTGACCTCCGATGAGCGGGAGATCCTGGCAGATGGGTGTTTGATCAATTATTATAAGCATTAAATAAAGCTCCCCGGGACTAAACCCCTCAGTCACGCTCCGCGTGCCAGCCCCCCTAATAGTGGGGCCTTTGGCATGGCGCAAAGCTCTGTCTCTTTGCCAAGGCCGCCCCTATTAGGGGCGGTGGCATTGCGAAGCAATGACGGTGGGGTTTAGCTTTCCAAAAGTGTTTACTTCGAGAGGAGGTCTACGATGTACGAAGCGCTGCTGAAAAGCACAGCGGAATATCAGAAGATTGCGGAGAGCCTGCACACCCCGGGCCCGGCGGCGCTGTTCGGCCTGCCGCCTGCGGGCCGTGCCCTGCTGTACGCCGCCCTGCAAAAGGACCTTGACCGGGTGCTGTGCATCGTGACCCCCGGCGAGGCCGAGGCTACCCACTTTGCAGACGACCTCAAGGCGCTGGGCCTGACCGCGGCGGTGTTCCCGCCCCGGGACTTCATGCTGCGGCCGGTGGAGGGCGCGGGCCGCGAGTACGAGTACCGCCGCCTGTCGGTGCTGGGCGCGCTGGCGGGCGGGCGGCTGAACGCCGTCTGCGTGCCCGCCGAGGCGCTGCTGCAATACACGGTGCCCCGGGATGAGTTCCTGCGGAACACCCTCACCCTCAAGCCCGGCATGGTCTACAACCGGGAAGCGCTGGTGGCGCGGCTCTTTGCCGCCGGGTACGTCCGGCGCAGTCAGGTGGACGGCCCGGGCCAGTTCAGCGTCCGGGGCGACATCGTGGACATCTACGCCCCGGATATGCACCAGCCCGCCCGTGTGGAATACTGGGACGATGAGATCGACTCTCTGGCCTCCTTCGACCTGCTGACCCAGCGGCGGGACGGCGCACTCGAGAAAATTTATCTTTCCCCTGCCCGTGAGGTGCTGTTCGGCAGCACAGCCGACACGGCGGACGCCCTCCGCGCCGCCCAGAAAAAAGCCCGGGGCAAGCGCCGCACCGCCCTTGAAAAGGCGATGGAGGCCGACCTTGCCCAGCTGGACAGCGGCGTCATGCCCGAGGCCATGGACAAATACTACGGCCTGCGGTATGAGACGCCCGCCACCCTCCTTGACCATCTCCGCAGCCCCATCTTCATCCTCGACGAGGTGGGCGGCATCCGGGACGCCCAGAAGGCCACCGAGTTCCGCCGCAGCGAGGAGCTGACCGGCCTGCTGGAAGAGGGTGTCCTCTGCCCCGGCCTCGATGTGCTCTACCAGACCATGGACGACCTCGCCATCGCAGCCCAGAAACAAAGCACCCTGCTCTGCGAGAACTTCCTGCGGGGCATGAATGAGTTCAAACTCAAAGACCTCATCAACGCCGAGGCCTTTGCTGCCCCCAACTGGGGCGGCGACCTTGCCTCCCTGCGGGAGGACCTCGACCCGCTGGCGGCGCAGGGGTACGCCGTCGTCCTCTTTGCCGGTACGCCCAAGGGCGCGGCGGCCCTCACCCGGGACCTCGCGGACAAGGGCTACGCCGTCAGCATGAGCCGGGACGTCCGGCCCACAAAGGGGCTGGTGCAGGTCCTGCCCGGCCACCTCACGGCAGGCTGCACCTTCCCCTTCGCCCATGCCGCCGTCCTCTCGTCCCGGCGCCACGGTCTGGGCGACGAGGCCGCCGAGGCCAAAAAGCGCAAGAAAAATAAGAACGCCCTCTCCAGCCTGTCGGACATCAAGCCCGGCGACTATGTGGTGCATCAGAGCCACGGCATCGGTATGTATGCGGGCATCCAGCGCCTTGAGGTACAGGGCGCGATAAAGGATTACCTCAAGATCCAGTATTCCGGCTCGGACGTGCTCTATGTGCCCGTCACCCAGCTGGACCTGCTGAGCCGCTATACCGCCCCCGGCGACGAGGAAAAGGTGAAGCTGGCCAAGCTGGGCGGCACCGAGTGGCAGCGCACCCGCGCCAAGGTGAAAAAGGCCACCGAGGAGATGGCGCAGGAGCTGATCGAGCTTTACGCCCGCCGACGGCAGGCCGTGGGCTACGCCTTTCCCGCCGACGGCGACTGGCAGAGCGACTTTGAATCCCGCTTCGAGTACGACGAGACGGACGACCAGCTCAACGCCACCGCCGAGATCAAAAAGGACATGGAAAAAGGCTGGCCCATGGACCGCCTGCTCTGCGGCGACGTCGGCGTCGGCAAGACCGAAGTCGCCCTCCGGGCGGCCTTCAAGTGCGTCATGGGCGGCAAGCAGTGCGCCATCCTCGCCCCCACCACCCTGCTGGCGTGGCAGCACTACAACACCATCATCTCCCGCATGGAGGCTTTCCCGGTGAAGGTCGGGATGCTTTCCCGCTTCCGCACCGCAAAGCAGCAGAAGGAGACGCTGCGGGGCTTGCAGTCCGGCAGCGTGGACATCGTCGTCGGCACCCACCGTCTCCTCTCCAAGGACGTCCGCTTCCACGACCTCGGCCTTGTCATCATCGACGAGGAGCAGCGCTTCGGCGTCAAGCATAAGGAGAAGCTGAAGGAGAACTTCATCGGCGTTGATATGCTGACCCTCTCGGCCACCCCCATCCCCCGCACCCTGAACATGGCCATGAGCGGCATCCGCGACCTTTCCACCATCGAGCAGCCCCCCATCGAGCGCCAGCCTGTGGAGACATTCGTGCTGGAATATAACGACGTCATCCTTGCCGAGGCCATGAAGAAGGAGCTGGCCCGGGGCGGTCAGGTCTACTATCTTCACAACCGTGTGGACAACATCGAGTCTACAGCCGCCCATGTCAGCCAGATGGTGCCCGGCGCACGGGTGGGCATCGCCCACGGCAAGATGACCGAGGAGGAGCTGAACCCCGTCTGGCAGCATCTGCTGAACGGCGAGATCGACATCCTCGTCTGCACCACCCTCATCGAGACGGGCATCGACGTGCGCAACTGCAACACCCTCATCATCGAGGATGCCGACCGGATGGGCCTCGCCCAGCTGTACCAGATCAGAGGCCGTGTGGGCCGCTCTGGCCGGAAAGCCTACGCCTACTTCACCTTCCGGCGGGACAAGACCCTCACCGACATCGCCCAGAAGCGGCTTTCCGCCATCCGGGAGTTCACGGCCTTCGGCTCCGGCTTCCGCATCGCCATGCGCGATCTCCAGATCCGCGGTGCGGGCAGTCTGCTGGGCCACAGCCAGCACGGCCACATGGAGGCCGTGGGCTACGACCTCTATGTCAAGATGCTGGGACAGGCCATCGCCCGGGCCAAGGGCGAACCCATCCAGCGGGACAAGAGCGAGTGCCTCGTGGATCTGCGGGTAGACGCCTTCATCCCCGAGAAGTATATCGCCGATGGCCCGGGCCGCATCGAGGCCTACAAGCGCATCGCCGCCATCCAGACCCCCGAGGACGCCGCCGACGTGCTGGACGAGCTGATCGACCGCTACGGCGACCCGCCCCCCTCGGTCAGCGACCTCGTCAGCGTCTCGCTGGTGCGGGTCCAGGCCGCCGCCGTGGGCGTCTACGAAGTCACCCAGAAGAAGGACACCCTGCTCTTACAGGTCGAGACGCTGGACGTCGCTATGATACGCGGCCTGCTCATCGCCTTCAATGGCCGGGTGACGGCAGGCGCGGGTACCAAGCCCTACCTCTCAGTGGTCCTTCAGCCCGACGAAAAGCCGCTGGAACTGCTGCAAAGCATCCTTCGGGCGATGGCGGACATCCTTGCCGCCCCGCAGGAGGAAGCCTCCGGCAAAAAATAAACTTTATCAGGAGTACACTTATGAAAAAGAAACTCATCGCGCTCGTCTGCGCCCTCGCACTGGCCGTCGGCCTCGTGGGCTGCAGCCTCTCCACCCCGGATTCCGTCGGCACCATCGGCGATGTGGACATCCCCTCCGGCCTCTATCTGCTGGCCCAGTTCGACGCCTACCAGACCGCCGCCGACCTCGCCTCCGACGAGCAGGATGCCTCCAAGGTGTCCAGCTTCCTCAAAGCCACCATCACCGTCGATGATGCCACCGGCGAGACCGCCGTGGTCAGCGACTATGTGGCCCAGAAGACCCTCGAGAACCTCGAGTCCTACGCCGCCATCGAGACCCGCTTCGACGCGCTGGGCGGCGTGCTGACCCCCGACGAGGAGGCACAGGCCGACAGCTATGCCTCCCAGCTGATGGAGCAGAACGGCGACCTCTATAAGGCCAACGGCATCGGCCTCGACACCCTCAAGCGGTTCGAGCGCATCCTCATCAAGAGCAGCGACCTGCTCACCCTCTGCTACGGCACCGACGGCGAGACCCCTGTCTCCGACGCTGAGCTGACCAGCCACCTCGAGGACGATATGGTCTACATCCGCTACACCGTCATCCCGCTGTACAATACCAGCACCTTCGCCTTCGCCGACGACGACCAGAGCACCCAGATGCTGGAGCTGGCCCAGACCGCCGCCGAGAGCTACAACGCCGCCGTCCACGCTGACGCCGCAGCGCAGACCTCCGCCTTCGGCGCTGCCGTCTCTGCCGCTCTGCCCGACATCTACGCCGTGCTGGACAGCACGCCGTCCTCCGACGCTGCTTCTCTCTCCACCGCCCTGCTGGGTGCTGCCGACATCGACTCCACCTTCTCTGAGGAGGGCGCTGCCGACGTTGTCCGCACCCTGAAGCCCGGCGAGGCTGCTGCGGTGCAGTACTCCGGCTATGCGCTGATGCTCCTCGTCCGCCTCGACCCGCTGGAGGCCGACACGCTGGACGCTCTCCGCGCACAGGCCCTCTCCGACATGAAGAGCAGCGAGCTGCAGGACAGCATCCAGTCCTTCGGCGCTTCGCTGCCTCATGCGCTGGACACCGCCGCCATGAAGAAGCTTCCGGCCTCCAAGATCAAGAACACCCAGAGCGACCAGTAATTTTTCCGGAATAAGATGCAAAAAACTCCGAGGGCCTTCCGGCTCCCGGAGTTTTTTCTGTCAGGATACGACCTTTTCAAATTCCGCTTCCAGCGCCTCATTGACGGCCCGGATGGCAGCGGCCTCGGGCTTGATGGCCCGGCGGTCGTAGGTGAACAGGCCGTTCACCTCATCCTCCACATCGGTCAGCTGCGTGTATACCAGCGCCGAGAGGCCCTTTCTCAGCTGGGGCAAAATGGTCTTGAGCTGCAAGTCACGGTAGCGCCCGGTCAGCTCGGCCCGGCTTCTGACTGTGCCGTAGCCGTAGGTCTTCCGGGGCGGCTCATGGCCGGGCATGGGCCACGCGATGCCGCCGTACTCGCTGAGGGCCACCGTCCGCGCTTTCGGGCGGATGCGGAGCAGATAGAAGTAGTTGTGGATGGAGTGGACATCTCCCCCGCCCCGGTCGAACCAGCCGCTGGCCTCATCCACCAGACGGGTCGGGTCGAGGGCGCGGAGGGCCTCCGTCGCTTTCTCTGCGTCGAACTGCCCCCAGCCCTCATTGAAGGGCACCCAGCATCCGATGGAGGGGTGCTGGCCCAGCGCGGCCACCGTGTCGGCCAGCTCCCGGCTGTACTCCTCCCGGCTGCGGGCGCTGCCCCGGCCCAGCAGGCCCCAGAGCAGCTTCCCGTCCGGGGCATGACGCAGCAGCGGCTGCAAAGCGTTCGTCAGGTAGGTGACGTACCACATGGGGTAGGCCCCGCCGCCGTTCACCATGTCCTGCCAGACGATGATGCCCAGTTTATCGCAGTGGTAATACCACCGCTCCGGCTCGATCTTGGCGTGCTTGCGCAGCAGATTGAAGCCCAGCTCCCGCACGGTGTGCAGCTCGTGCTCCACTGCCCCGTCGGAGGGCGGGGTGTAAAGGCCCTCGGGCCAGTAGCCCTGATCCAGCAGGCCGTTGAGGAGGATGGGCTTTCCGTTCAGGAAAAAGCGCTTGATGCCCCGCCCGTCCTCTCTGCACTCCCACTTGCGGAGGGCGAAGTAGCTGTGCACGGTGTCGAACCCCTCCTCCTCGCCCTGCGTCGTGCCCACGGTCAGGTCGTAGAGGAAGGGGCTGTCGGGACTCCACGGGAAGAAGTGCTCCTCGGAGATGTTCAGGGTCACTTCGCCGTCTTGGTCGGCCTCGTCGCTGCCCCAGTCCTCGGCGATGGTCACGCCTCCGGCCCGGACGACGGCCCAGAGGTTCACCGCGCCGCCGGGCTTTGCGGTATGGACTCTGACCGTCACGGTCCGGGCGTCGTAGTCCGGGGTGACGGTGAGGCTTTCGATATAATTTTCCGGCACCCGCTCGAGCCAGACGGTCTGCCAGATGCCGCTCTGGGCCGGGTAGAACATCCCGCCGGGCTTGAGGGTCTGCTTGCCTCTGGCCTGCGTGCCCGCGCCGGTGGGGTCTTGGACCGCCACCCAGAGGGTGTTGTGCCCCTGCGGGCGGAGAAGGCTGGTGATGTCCAGCGTGAAGAGCCAGTAGCCGCCCCGGTGTCCCCCGGCCAGACGGCCGTTGACCTCCACCGCGCAGGCATAGTCCACCGCCCCGAAATGGAGCAGGACCCGCCCTCCCTCGCCCGCCGGGGGCGTGAAGGCGCGGTGGTAGTGGAGCCACTGGCCGGGCTGCAAGGTGCGGCCCACGCCGGAGGCCCTCGCCTCGGGCGAATAGGGCACGAGGATGCTGCCGTCCCACCGGGCCGGGAACTCCGGACTTCTGGTGATGGCATAATCCCACGGGCCGTTCAGGTTCAGATAGCTGTCCCGGCGCAGGCCGGGACGGGGGTATTCGGGGAGCGGATGCATTTTATTCCCTCACTTGTAGGCCGCAGCCAGCTTTTCCAGCGCAGGCAGGCTGCGCTCCACCTTCTCCGTGTCGATGCAGTAGGCAAAGCGGACATAGCTCTTGACGCCGAAGGTGTCGCTGGGCACCAGCAGCAGGTCGAACTCCCGGGCCTTGAGGCAGAAGGCGTTGGCGTCCTCTTCCAGCGCCTTCGGGAAGATGTAGAAGGTGCCGCCGGGGCGCTCCACCTCGAAGCCCAGCTCCGTGAGCTTGTCGTAGAGCAGGTTCATGTTGGTCTCGTAGACGGAAAGGTCGCTGGTCACGTCAAGGCACTGGGTCACGGCGCGCTGGATGATGCTGGGCGGGCAGTTGTGGCCGGTGAAGCGGGAGATCTGGGCCATCATATCCACCAGCAGTTCCTCGCCCTCGCAGCCGGGCCGGACGGCCACATAGCCCAGACGCTCGCCGGGGAGGCTCAGGCTCTTGGAGAAGGAGAAGCAGGTCAGGGTGTGGGGATAGAATGCCGCCGGGTAGGGCACCTTTCTGCCATCAAACGCGATGTCGCGGTAAGGCTCATCGCTGACGAGGAAGATCGTGTGGCCGAAGGCCCTGCTTTTCTCGGTCAGGATGTCCGCCAGCCGGGTCAGCGTCCCGGCAGAGTAGACCACGCCGGTGGGGTTGTTGGGGGTGTTGATGAGGACGCAGGCGACATTCTCGTTCAGCATCGCCTCAAAGGCGTCGAGGTTCGGCTGGAACGCCGGGGCCTGCGGGGGCACGACCTTCAGGACCGCGCCGGTGCCCCCAACATAGGGGCCGTACTCCGGGAAATAGGGCGCGAAGGTCAGCACCTCGTCGCCGGGCTTGGTCACAGCGCGGATGGCGTGGGCAATGGCCCCCGCCGCACCCGTGGTGGGGAAAATATCCTTCTGCTCGTAGGGCAGGCCGAAGGTCCCGGCCAGATGGGCCGCCACAGCGGTGCGGAAGCCCGGGTCGCCCTGACTGGGGCAGTAGCCGTGGAGGGCCACCGGCTCCTCCTCGGCCAGCAGGGTCTGCATGGTCTTGGTGAACTTGTCCGGGCAGGGCACGCTGGGGTTGCCCAGCGAGTAGTCGAACACGTTCTCATAGCCGATCTCGGCGGCGCGCTGTTTGCCATACATGAAAGTCTCGCGGATGACGCTCTTATGGCCCAGCATGGCGCGGTAAGTCTCGTTCAGCATAATACTTTCCCTCTTTTTCTTATTGTTCCTCTTCGGGCGGGGCAGACGCATAGCTCTGCTCCACCTTTATGACACAGCAGTATTTCGGGTCCTGCTCCTTGACGAAATTGCACATCTCGGCCAGCCGGGCATCCTTATCGCCGGTATAGCCCGCCGGGAAGACAAGGTCGAACAGAACATTGGTGTGGCTGTCTCCCGGCACAATGCGCAGGTCATGGACGGACAGGCGCGGGTCCATCTGGCGGGCTTTCTCCATCAGACGGCTGCGCAGGACGCCCACGGCGGCGTCCGATGTCACGATGGGGTCGTAGTGGATGGTGACCTGCAGGCGGTCTTTTTCCATAAATTCCCGCTCGATGTTGTCGATGATGTCGTGGGCCTCCAAGGGATCGGCCTCCGCCGGGAACTCGATGTGGAGCGAGGCGAACTGATGCCCCGGGCCGTAATCGTGGACCATCAGGTCGTGGACGCCCAGCACGCCGGGATAGCTCATGACGGTGCGCTCGATGTGCTCCACCAGCTCCGGCGAGGGGCTTTCGCCCAGAAGCGGGCTGAGGGTATCCATCATCAGCCCCCACCCCGACCAGAGGATGAACCCGGCCACCGCCACGCCCATGAGGCCATCCAGCATGTCCCAGCCCGTCAGGCGGGAGAGGACGGTGGACAGGAGGACGGCGCTGGTGGTCAGTACGTCGTTCCGGCTGTCGGCAGCGGTGGCCATCAGGGTCTCAGAGCCGATGCGCTGGCCGATGGTCTTGTTGAAACGGCTCATCCAGAGCTTGACGCCGATGGACGCCGCCAGCACCGCCACGCTGAGCCAGCTGAACACCACCGCCGTGGGGTGGAGCACCTTCAGGACCGATTCCTTCAGCAGCGAAAGCCCGATGGCGAGGATGGTGACGCAGACCACGAGGCCCGCGAGGTACTCATACCGGGCGTGGCCGTAGGGGTGCTTCTCGTCCGGGCCTTTGGCTGCCAGCCGGAAGCCCACAAGGCTCACCACGTTGGAGGAAGCGTCCGAAAGGTTGTTCAGCGCGTCGGCCATGATGGCGATGGAGCCGAAAAGGGTGCCCGCCGTCAGCTTGCCCAGACAGAGCAGAATATTGCAGGCCATACCCACAAGGCTGGCCAGATTGCCGTAGGCCGTGCGGACGGCGGCGTCCTTCGTGTCCTCCGGGTGCCTGATGAACAGGCGGATAAGCAGTCGTGTCATAAATATTTCCTCTCAGCAGATGTACCAATGCTATCAGTATAGCACTGCACTTTATGGTTTTAAAGCATTTCTGCAAATTTTTCGGGTGCAGAAAGCCCCCGGCGGGGAAGTTCCCTGCCGGGGGCCGAGGGTTCAGCGTGGAATGCCTTATTTATCCGAAGGCTTGCTCAGGTCGATGCTGCGGATGATCTTGCGCACGGGCAGCACGCTCTTGGCGTTCATGGACAGCTCATCCACGCCCATCCGCAGGAAGGTCTCGGTGAGGGCGGTGTCTGCGCCCAGCTCACCGCAGATGCCCACCCAGATGCCGTGGCGGTGGCCCGCGTCGATGGTCATCTTGATGGCCCGGAGGACAGCGGGGTGGTGGGGGTTGAAGAACGGCTCCAGCTTTGCGTTCTGACGGTCCAGCGCACAGGTGTACTGGGTCAGATCGTTGGTGCCGATGGAGAAGAAGTCGCACTCCTCCGCCAGCTCGTCCGCGATGAGGACGGCGGCAGGCGTCTCGATCATGGTGCCCACTTCCATCTTCTCGTCGAACTTCTTACCCTCTGCACGCAGCTCGGCGCGGCACTCGTCCAGTACGGCCTTGGCGTCCTGCAGCTCCCGCAGGCTGGTGATCATGGGGAACATGATGCTCATGTTGCCGTAGGCCGAAGCCCGCAGCAGCGCACGCAGCTGGGTCTTGAAGAAGTCCTTCCGGGTCAGGCAGATGCGGATGGCGCGGTAGCCCAGTGCGGGGTTGTCCTCGTGGTCCAGCTTCATGTAATCCACGGTCTTGTCCGCGCCGATGTCACAGGTGCGGACGACCACCTTGCGGGGCGCAAGGCTCTCCAGCACCTGCTTATAGGCCTCGAACTGGTAGTCCTCCGTCGGGAAGTCCTTGCAGTTGAGGTAGACGAACTCGGTGCGGAAGAGGCCGACGCCGCCGGCGTCGTTCTGCTGCACCGCCCCCACATCGCCCATGCCGCCGATGTTGGCAAAGACGTTGATGGTCCTGCCGTCAAGGGTGGTGTTGGGCTTGCCCTTCAGCTCCTGTAAGAGGGCCTGCTTTTTCTGATCCTCCTGCTGGCGCTTTTTCAGGCTCTTGAGCAGGTCGGGGGTGGGGTCAACGTAGACGCAGGCATTGTAGCCGTCCACGACCGCCATCTTGCCGTCCCAGTCGTCCTGAATGTCCTTGCACTGGATGAGGGCGGGGATGTTCATGCTGCGGGCGAGGATGGCGGTGTGGCTGTTGGAGCTGCCCTCCCGGGTGATGAAGCCCAGCAGCAGGCTCTTGTCCATCCGGACAGTCTCGGAGGGGGCGAGGTCCTCTGCCACGAGGATGCTCGGCTCGGTGCCCTGCAGCGTCGCGTTGTCCACCCCCTGCAGAATATCGAGGATGGCCTGCGCGATGTCGATGACATCGGCGCTGCGGGCCTGCAAATAGGGGTCGTCCATAGCCGCAAAGACGGCGGCCTGATTGTCTCCGGCGGTCTTGACGGCGTACTCGGCGCAGCGGTGCTGGCCGTTGATGATCTCTTTGATGGCGTCCACGAAGTCGTCGTCGTCCAGCATCATGGCGTGGATGTTGAACACCTCGGCGATGTCCTCGCCAGCCTCAGCCAGAGCCTTCTCGTAGAGGGCGGTCTGCTGGTCGATGGCCTTGGCGCGGGCATCCTCAAAGCGCTGGAGTTCAGCGGCGGTGTCGGCCACCTCAGCGGCGGAGATAACGGTATCCTTTTTCTTATAGATCTTCAGCTTTCCGATGGCAATGCCATTCAGGATGCTTTTACCGGTGCCTACCTGCATTGCATTTTCTCCTTATTTCATCGTTTTCATCTTCGTAACAAAAAGCCCCCGCAGGCATTCCCCGCAAGGGCTTCTCATCACACTGGGCGATCAGACGTTCTCGCTCAGGAATTTCTGGATCGCTTCGGCGCAGGCGGCCTCGTCGTCGCCCTCCACCTTGATGGTCACGGTGTCGCCCTGCTTGACGCCCATGCCCATCAGGGCCATCAGCTTGCGCAGGTCGCAGGTCTTGCCTGCCTTTTCGAGGGTAGCGGTGCTTGCAAAGCCCTTGGCCACCTTGACGAGCAGGCCGGCGGGACGTGCGTGGATGCCGCAGGCATCCTTAACGGTGTACTGGAATTCCTTCATGATCATTTTCTCCTTACTTCATCCGATCCTCCCGGGCAGCTCACCCTGCCCATCGGGACACAGCACTCGAACCTTCTGGCTGCTGGATGTCTATCTCTATTATAAACCTTAGTCGTTCTTTTTTCACCCTTCCATATTGCCGATTTTTTATCAAAAATTTTAGTAACATTGAACAGAATCTTTCTACAGAAATACCACTACTGCACAATTTTTCTGTTTCATCGCACTTTTTTGTACAGAATGACGGTTATTCGACGGGGTAGCCCTCGGCGTCCAGCGGCAGGTCGGTATACTGCACGGGCTGGCTCTGTGCATTTTCCGGCTCTCCGGAGGTCTGCTGTGCCTGTTCACTGGTCAGCTCTTCGTCGTGGCGCTCGCCCCAGTCCCCGCTGAAATCCTCGCCCGAGGTCTGCCGGGCCTGTTCGTCGGTCAGCTCCTCATCGTGCCGCTCTCCCCAGTCGCCGCTGAAGTCCTCGCCGGACACCTGCTCGGCCTCCTGCAATGCCATGGCGGTCTGGGCGTCCTTCAGTCCCGTGACGACGCCGGAGGGCTTTTCCAGCAGATACGCCCCGACGGCCTTCTTCCGGTAGACCAGCAGCACGCCGTAGCTGCTCACGTCGCCCCGGCTGGCGGCGGGGATGAGCGCCGTCCACTTTTCCACCGTCTTGCCCTTGTAGCGGGTGAGGTCCATCCCGCTCTGCTGCACCACCCCATTGAAGGCCGAGAAGCTGTCGTCCCACTTCCGGGGGATCTTGACCTTGTCGGCGGTGATGGACGCCCCATCTACGTCCAGCCCGTAGCCCGTGAACCACGTCTGGATGTCCTGTGCACTTTCAATCTTATTGTTCGCCGCCGCGACGGCCACCGCGCGGGTGCTGATGTAACGCCCCAGCATGGCGCTGAACACCACCAGCGCACAGCACAGTGCCCCAACGCCCGCCTTCTTGACGCTTGCCTTACTCAGTGTGACCACAAACATACCCATGCCTCCCACCCATTCAGATTTGTCCGTACAGCATACGCAAAGCGGGGCAGGATTATGCAAAAAACGGGGCCGCTTTGCAGCAGTCCCGTTTCAAGGTTCAGGATTCAGTTTCCGGCGGCGGGCGTCGTGCGGTAGATGCCGAGGCTGTTGTCCGGCATCGGCATCTCCACCCGGGAGGCCCGGTCGTTCACGGCCACCATCAGGGCGGCCATCCCGGCCAGCACCGCAGCGATGATGAGCCATTTTACAAAGTCAGGCAGTTTTTTCATCGGTCACATCCTCCGTCATGCCGGGCGGCAGAGGGCGCGGGCGCGGGCCAGCAGCGCCGCCGCCTCCGGCCCGGAGAGGGCACGCACCCACGCCGGACGCTCTGCCGCGCCCGGGCCGGCGCTGTCGGCCTCGGCGAAGGTGGCGAGACCGGTATCCGTGCGGTCGTTCCACGCGATGAAGCCTTCCGGGGCGATGTGGGCACCGAGGCGGCAGTCCAGCACCGCCGTCTTCCCCTCGGGACGCCACGGACGGCCCAGATAGACGCTGCCCGCCGGGCAGTCGGAGACGAAATCGCAGTTCCAGAACACGAAGCCCAGCCCGTCGGCTTTGCCCGACGGGGCGGTGACATAGCTGTGGGGGATGTGGTTGTCCACGGTGCGGAGGGTGCAGTTCTCGAACAGCGCGTCTCCGCCGCCGAAGATGAAATCGATGTCCCCCGCGATCTCGCATTCGGTATAGTACTGGGCCGTCGGGCGGCGGGGCGCAAGGCCCCTTGGGCCGAGGAAGCCGTCCTTCTCCCGCTCCTTTTCGGGCAGCGGGGCGCAGAAGAGGGTATCCTGATTGCCCAGCAGCTTCACCCGCCGGAACACCGCCCGGGCGCTGTCCACATAGGCCGCGACGGCCTGCCCGGCCTGTGCGCCCGGCCCGGCGTCATTCTCGATGGTCATGTCCTCCACGCAGAGCGTCCCGCCGCTGAAAAAGGCGGTGTAGCTGCGGAAGGTGTGGGTAGGGCGGCCGTCCTTGTGGGGCAGCTTTCCGCCGTCGCCCCACACGAGCCGTGTCCGGTCTGCGCCCGCCCCCCGCAGGGTGATGCAGCGCTTCTCGCAGATCAGCTTTTCCCGGTAAAGCCCGGGGCCGACCTGCACCAACGCTTCCTCCTCATAGGGTACGGCCAGCACCGCCTCCGCGATGGATGCGAAGTCGCCGCTGCCGTCCTGTGCAACTGTGATCGTCAGCATGATAATCTCTCCTATGGTCAGTTGGGATACTTTTCAGTATACCCCTTTGCCGCCCAAAAAGCAATCTCAACTGTTCTCGAGCCGAAGCACCGCAGCGGTGATGTCGTCGGGCCTGCCCCGCTGGACAGCACGGGCACGGGCCGCCTCCACCAGCTTTTTCGCCAGCAGGTCGGGGGCTTCGGCCTTGGCAGCGGAAAGCTCCAGCTGCTGGAGCACCCAGCCCGGGCCGTCTGCCAGCAGACCGTCCGACACCAGCACCACATAGTCCCCCGCTGCCAGATGCACCACCCGGCTCTGGCCGCTGACGCCCCCGAGGATGCCCATGGGCAGGCTGGCTTCGCCCACGGCCCGGGCCTTGCCCCCATGGACGAGGAATCCCGGGGCCGCGCCGGCCTTGAAGAGCCGTGCCGTGCCAGTATAGAGGTCCACGCTGACGAGGTCAAGGGTCGCGCCGCTCTCCTCATCGCTCTTGAGGGCCAGCGCCACATTCACCAGCCTCGCCGCAAGTTCGGCGGTAAAGCCCGCTTTCAGCAGCCGGGCCGTCAGCTCTGCGGCCAGATTGCCGTCCACTGCCGCAGGGCGTCCCGTCCCCATGCCGTCGCAGAGGATCATCTGCGCCGCCGCCGCGCTGCAGAACTGCTGCACTGCGTCGCCGGATATTTCGCCCCGTGCCGCTGCGCCCGCCGTCCCGAACACGGCCCGCAGCAGCGGCTTTTCCGCAAAGAGCAGGGTAGTCATCCCCTTGCAGGAGAGCACCTGCGGCGGCTCAAGGCTGCGGCGGCAGATGCGCCCCACCTCCCCGGCCAGCGCGGCCAGCTCCTTTTCGCTGAAGCGGGTGCGGGGCAGCGTCACCGCCGCCCGGGTGCGGCCCAGATCATCCAGCGTGACGGCGCATTCCAGCGGCGGCGTGCCCAGCTGGGCAAACAGCGCCGCCACCCGGCCCGATTTGTACGGCTCAGGGCTTCCGGGACGGCCCAGCTGCTCGCTGAGGACGCCCAGCGCATCGGCCACCGCGCTGTACTGCTCGGTGAGGGCCGTCCGCATGGCCTCGGAGTGGACGCGGGCCTCCCGGCGGCTGCGGTAGAGGGCAAAAGCCCTGTCTCCCGCCGCACAGAGCGCCGCCGGGTGGATGCACCGGGCCAGCTGTCCGGGCAGGAGCATGGTCTCCAGATGGCCCCGCTCTTCCAGAATGGGGCGCAGGGCCTCCATCCCTTCCAGCGTGGCGGCGTGCTCCTGCTTCCAGCAGACCTCCCGCCGCCCGCAGTTGGCGCAGAGGCTGTCGTGGATGTTGTCGATGACCCAGCGGAAGTCCTCGCACCGGCGCGGAAAGGCGTCGTATACCTCGTTCACCGTCTCCGCCAGCGAGGAGAGGCTTTCGGCCACCGCTTCCAGCCGGGTCGCGGCGGCGGAGAGACGGGGCCGCTCGTCCCCGGGCGGGTCATCGTCCTTGGCGGCAGGGGCCAGCCAGCCCGCAGGCAGCAGGGCGCAAAGCCCCGCGCCCGCCCCGGCGCTGAGCAGGAAGCCGAATGCCCCGGCCAGCGGCTGGACGCAGAGCACCCCCGCCACACAGCCGCCTCCGTAGGCCGCAAGCCCCTCGATGCGCCTTGCCGGGGCAAGCACCGCCGCAGCGGCACACCCGCAGGCCAGCCCGGCGGCGGCAGGGGCAAGAGAAGGGTCGGCGGAAGCCAGCGCCGCCCCCGTCACCCCGCTGAGGGCCAGTGCCGCCAGCGGCAGACCCTTGCAGCAGAGGGCCAGCTCTGCCGCCGCACAGGCCATCACCCCGGGCAGGAAGAAGCCAAAGCTCATCCCGCCCAGTGCGGCGGCCACAGCGGCAGACAAGATCAGGCTGCCCATGCCCGGTTTTTCGGGCGGGAAGCGCCGCAGGCCGTACCCCGCCGCCGCTGCCAGCAGAGCGTCGCC
>OOIG01001537.1_pt1 | contig 17010 bp, 14 predicted proteins | sample 1692091 | NCBI WGS metagenome assembly OOIG01 (sample SAMN06348188, study PRJEB24527) | human gut metagenome | biome: human gut; feature: ankylosing spondylitis patient; material: feces | host: Homo sapiens | place: China | collected 2015-10 | reverse complement strand
GTTGGGCACAGGCACCCATGAGGGCTGGGGAGGCACCGGCGTAGGAGAAGGAGAGGATGGTAGTGAGGGTATGGAGGGGGTACCGTGCCACCACTTGCTTTTCTCGATTGACCACCACATTTTCCCCGTCCAGGGTCAGGTAGGCGTCCTCCGACAAGACGAACAAGGTGTTCCGCAGCTTTTTCATCCTTCCACCGCCTCCTTCACATAATCTTTCACAGAGGACTTCCCCATCAGCTTGGGCAGGCACACGTCCTGCAACGAACACGCACCGCACCCCTTCCGCGGCTTCACTTTGGGGGTATACCCCCGCTGGGCGTACTGGTGCATCTCTGTCAGCGCCGCACGCACCTCTGCTCGCAATTCTTCCGTAAACACCACCTGCTCTCGGCGGCGAGGCTCTCCGTAATAGACCGCTCCGGCGGGGATGGTACAGCAGAGCATCTCCTCCAGGCACATGGCCTGGGCGCACAGCTGCAGTTCATCCGCCTGATGGGATTTGGGCTTTCCCCGCTTATACTCCACGGGATACGGCTGCCAAAGCCCCTCCTCCCCCTGAAGCGGTACGCCTTTGGGGGTGGCGTGGAATTCCACCACGTCGCACTGGCCGGAAAGCCCCAGTTGATGGGAGACCACCTGCAATCCCCGGAGGATCAGCGTATCGCTCCGCCGCTCCCGGGCCGCCTCGTCGTGGGCTCTGCGGTGGAGAAGGCCGCCCTCCACAGTCTGCAGGTTCTCCTGCCATTGCTGCTCCAGATGGATCAGTGCCCACTGCCGCCGGCAGAACGCGAAGTGCTGCAGACCGGAGAGGGGGAGGAGGTCCTCAGAAAAATCAATCACCCCATGCGGGTACAGGTGATGCCGGCGGGCAGCGCGGACTCGTCCACTGAGACAGTGTAGTCTCCAAAGGAGCGGGCGGGGGAGGCGTCCGCCGGGTCCTTTCGGGCGATCTTTACCGTGTCGAACAGCTTCCAGGCGGGGGCGCAGCCCAGCTCGCTGTCGTGCCTGAAGACGATCAGCTCCCGGACTGCCATCTTGCCGCGGGCGGCGGAGTGATCGTTCTCGAACATATTGAGGATGGCCTCCCACAGCAGGGACAGGTCCTCCTCGGAGAAACCGGTGGTCTTGCGGGCCAGATTGGCGGAGATATAGCCCTCGCACCGATAGAGCCCATAGGGGACGATGTACTTGCGGCCCATCTCCGTCCCCTTTTTCTCCGCGTCCGCCTCGGTAGTGATGGCCACCCGCGTAATGGTGATTTCCTGGGGGATAACGGGCTCCACGCTGCGGGCAAAGCCCAGCTGCACTGGACCACGGACTTGGCCGCAGTTCAGGGCGGCCTTCATAAACGTGGTCATCACCGCGCCGAAGGCGCGGATGTCGTAGAAGTTGGCGCACATCCAGTCCCGGATTTTTCGGTCCAGATCCGGATCGGCTTTTTTCTTCTCCTTGGCGGTTTTTTCATCGACATCCAGCGCCTTGTAGGCCTCGGCATCGCTGCGGTTGAGAGGGACCCCGTCCTTCACATAGATGCGGTAGCCGGCAGCGTCTTCCTTGACCGTCTCTACATAATTGCGGATCTTTCTCTTCAGGCACACGTCCGTGACAAGGCCCAGGCCGGTTTCGGGATCTACCCGGGGCATATTCCCCGCATCCGGGTCTCCATTGGGGTTGCCATTTTCCACGTCAAAGAGAATGACAAATTCATAGCGGTTCCTGATGGGTTCAGACATCTTTCGCTTCCTCCTTTTTCTGATAGCGGGCCTGGGTCTGGCAGTAATAGCCCAGCTGGAACGAACCCTGCTGGGGCAGATTCATGTGGGCGGGATACTGTTCCCCAATGCGGCTGCAAAGCTCTGTCAGCTGTTTTTCATAGAAGACCACCAGCCCTGCGTTGGAGCTGCGCAGCTTTTTCAGATGCTTCTGCGCCAGGTTGAGGAGAATGGGGAAGATCACGGCCGGCGTGGCAGCAGCGGAGTTGAAATACTTGTCCTTGATGGTGGCGTTGATGCCGGGATTTGCAGAGGCCTGAATGGCTTCCAGCACGGAAAAGAGCCGGCCCAGCGTATAGGGCACGTTCGATGCATCCGGATTCAGGGACACTTGCAAGACCTCCTCTGGTATGTCTGGATTTTCGTGTTTGGTAGTTTCTGCAAGCTTTTGGTAGTAGGCTTTTACGATGGCTGCCCGCCCCCGAGTGACCTCCCGCTCCGCCCGGATCCGAAGAGCCACGCCATTCAGCAGCGTGGCGGGATACCGGGTATTGGTCAGGACTGCCCGCAGCACTTCACCGGCCAGGTCGGGAGCAGGGGATTTGTCCCTGGCATTTTGGTTGACGGTCTCACTGAGCAGCTTCCAGAGGGGCAGCGTCTCAAATTTGTCGTAGGCCGGGCGGACGATCTCCAGCCGGTCATAATGGGCCTGGACATTCCGCAGAAACCCGCCGAACGTATTGTGGAGGAAAAACCGCACCGACAGGCGGGCGGAATTGGGAGACAGGCCCAGGATGTAAAAGTCCATGCTGGGGTCCAGTTTTGTCTCATCGTAGACCACCGGATTGCCCTGACACAAGGCGCCAACCAGCCCTTTCAGGTCCGTTTCGTCATAGAAATCGGAGAAAAACATCTGAAAGACGTCCTGATATCCCCGCTCTCCGCTTCTGGCCCAGCAGACGACGGTAGCATCGCCCACGCGAAAGACGTGTTCCCGGTCGGCCAGGAGCGCGTTCAATGCGGAGGTATATGCAAATGCCGCATACTTGCCGGTGGGAGCGTTGAGGTTCTGCTCCTTTCCGTAGGAGCAGAAGGCCGGGGCGTTGAAGGACACCAGGGCCGCTCCGCTGGACTGGGCACCCGCCACATTTTTGATGGCGGGGTGGACGCTTTCCACCGGTCCCGGCTGCCCGGTGACCAAACAGATCCCCTGAGGACCATCTCCCTCGGCCTGATAAAACGCGTCCCAGGCCCTCCGGACGGAGGGATCCCTGTGGACATAGCCGTCCAGGGTGCGGAAGATCAGGTTGCCGCCGGAGAGGATGTCCTCCAGATGCTCCGCCAGAGCGGGGTGTTCCCGGGCTGTCTCGGGGTCCCAAGAGCGGAAAAAGGCGGCGACTGCCCGGGCGGCGGGGGAGTCTACACCCGCTAGCAGCTGTTCGTGCAGCGATCTGCTGGCTTCAAAGCACTCCCGCGTCCGCTGGGGCTTGCCCTTGCTGTCGATCCCCAGCAGATAACCGGCGTTGTCGCAGAGGAAGTTGGCGGCCACTCCCACCGTTCGTTTCACAGGCGCGGGGAGGGAGAGGATCTGCGGCGCGGAAGCCATCTTCTTTCCCCGCGGCTGTTCCGTCTGAATGTCAATCACCTGCTCCAGCGTGCCGTTTTCCGAGAGCAGCAGCGCATAGGACACCTTCACCGGCGCCCAGCCGGGGGCGTCGATCTTCCCGGCCTGTTCCAGTACCCGGTAGTAGTCGGTCAGCGCCTGTAAGATCATCCCCGCACCTCCCTGCTGTTCCGCCCAGGGACCCGCAGGACGCCGTCTTCCAGGGACGCCCGGAAGAACAGGGGGCGGATATCCTCCGGGTTCGTGTAATCCATGTCATACAGCATCCAGCCCAGATCCCTTGGCCCTTTCAGCTCCTCCGGACAGGGCGGCGGCTCCTCGCACCAACGGAACTGGGCGGGAAATTCCCGGCAGCCGAAGCAGGGCTGATGATAGAACTGCCCCCGCTGGATGCGGCGCTTGACAATGTCCTGGAACTTGCCCGGGTTATCCCCGGGAGCGGCTTTGTCCGTCACATCAAAATGGGCCTCAATGACATAGTGCACATCCCGCAGCAGCAGCGCCGCCCGCTGCTGGATGTCGTTGGCAGTACAGAGATACAGCTCTCCGGTCCCGCGTTCCATGACGGTGCGGACAGACCGGGCGGAGAGAGTGGACTTCACCTCATTGCGCCGCAGATTGGTGAACCGGATCGGCGCGCACACGTGGATGCAGTCGATCACCCACCGCAGCCCCGGATGCCAGTAAATTGCCTCGATCAGCCCCCGGGCTGCCGAAGGGGTCATGACATCATAGCTGACCCGTTCCACCTTCATCTCCGGTCTGGTGAAGAGGGCGTAGTCCCCCCAGACCTCCAAAGAGATGGGCATCAGCATGCACTCCTTTCTTTCGTTTGTGGAAGGGTGGAGCAGCGTACCGCTCCATAGACAGATTTTGGTATAGGTATTTCAATGGATTCTCCGGCCTATCCGATGAACAGGGCATTTCCACCGCTGGGCTCCAGAGTCAGCCCGGTAGTCTGTGTATACAGCCCAATATCCCGCAGGACCACGGAGCCGTCCTCCAGATGCTCCAGCGCCCCTGCCTGCTCCAATGCCGCTAAATGCTGCGGATAGACCGACACGCCGTATTGCCCCAGGCGGCGGTACAGTGTGCGGCTGTATTGACCGCTCCGCAGCAATTCCACAAGTCCGGCGCCCTCCTCCAGAGGAAGGTACACGGTTGTGGTGGGGCTTTCAATCAGGTGGAATCGCTCCGCCACAGTGCGGAAGGGGAAGAACTCCGATTCCATCAGCGGCAGGATGTGGTGGGCATCCTGAGCTTCCGCGCCTTTCAAATCCAGCAACGTGGAGAAATAGGTGTGTATGGCCGCTCGGGAACTGACGTCCTGGCAGTGATCCAGGACGATCTTCCCGGCGCCGATGGAGGTCTCAAACAGACGGGGAGGTGGATCTTCTCCCTGAAAGATGGTGACGATGCTGTCCTCCGGAGGGCGCTTGCCCTCCCGGTTGCACCGCCCAGCGGCCTGGAGGATGGAGTCCAGACCGGACAGCTCCCGATAGACGGCTGGGAAATCCACATCGACACCGGCCTCGATGAGAGAGGTGGAGACCACTCGGCAGGGCAGCCCGTCCCGCAGGCGCCGGCGGATCTCATCCAGAATTCTCCTGCGGTGCGCGGGGTACATCAGGGTGGAGAGATGGAAATTGCCTGAGCCGGACAGTTGGTGGAAGACCTCCCGCGCGGCCCGGCGGGTGTTGACGACGCACAGAACCTGCTCCTGCTGCTGCAGGCGGGCGGCCAGGTCCATCCAGGACAGCGTTCCCACCCGCTGGAAGGAAACCCGGCGGAAGGACTCCCAGTGCGCTTCAGCCATGGGGCAAATCTCCCGGATGGGGATCTCCGGAGCGAATTCCTGAAAAATGGGGTCCAAAGCGGGCTGAGTGGCGGTACACAAAACAGCGGAAGCGCCGTAGTGCCGGACCAGCTGGGCAATCGCCCAGACACAGGGCCGCAGATAGGGGAGGGGGAGCATCTGGGCCTCGTCAAAGATCAGGACGCTCTGGGCCAGGTTGTGGAGCTTCCGGCATTTGGAAGGCCGGCAGGCATAAAGGGATTCAAAGAATTGGACTGCTGTGGTGACGATTACAGGAACATCCCACGTCTCCACAGACCGGGTCAGCGGAACGGCCTCCGGACTGGATGCATCGTCCTCCTGCTGGTCGAACTGCACACCGGAGTGAAATTCCAGAACATTTTCATCACCCAAAATCTCCCGAAAGGCCTGGGCAGTCTGCTCGATAATCGATGTATAGGGGATCACATAAACGATTCGCTTCATCCTGCGGGCTTTGGCCTGCGCCAGCGCAAAGGACAGGGAGGCCACCGTTTTTCCGCCGCCGGTGGGCACTGTCAGCGTGAAGAGGCCCGGCCCATACTGTGCCCCCGCCGACATGCACTGTTCCAAAATCGCACATCGCTGCATGTTCAGAGCGCCTTTTGGGGGAAACCAGCCGGAGACATAGGTTTCCAGGCGGCGCCACAATTCCTCCATAGAGGAGGACGATGCTGGCAGATACGGGCTGTTGTCCATAAACGCGCCCGTATCTGTGTAGTCTGCATCTACCAGGCAGGAAAAGAGCATCCGCGTGAAAAACATCCCCTCCAGCCTTGTTCCCGCAAATGCGGGGGTATTTGCATGAGGCAGGGAGAATTCACTCTGCCAGGCATGATAGTCCTCCAGCCTCCCTTGACTCGCCCGATTGATGCGCCCCCAAAAGGTGCCGGCGCCAGCGGCGTCTCCCCGGCTGCCGCCGTCGGGGAGGCCGCCGTGGTGTCCGGAGATCGCAAAAGCAGCCGCCAGCTGTTGAGCTTTCAGACACTCGAAAGCCCCGGCAGAGGCGTGATCCACTTTCGGCCCGCCATGGAGCCGCCGCTGAAAGGCAGCGGAGTATTTTCCAATATCATGAGCCATACCGGCCAGCTGTCCCTGCGCCTCTGCGTCAAAAGCAGCTGCGAAAGCGGAACACAGAGACGCGGTGCCTTTGAGATGTTCCAGAATTGTCTGGGTCCGGCCGTCTTCTGTGAGATGGGCCAGATAGGCGTAAGTATCCATCCTGCAACCACATCCTGAAATTATATAAAATGCACAATTTATAGATTTATTATATGATTTTCTTGGTTGTATTGCAAGAGGGATATCTGATTCCGGCAGCATCCATGAAACAGGGGGAGTAGATAGAGACATCTTGCAAGGAGGCTCAGGCAAGAATACGTGAAAATTGGATGACATTGGGTGACGAAACTGCTATTTCGCAGAGCAGTTTAACACGTGATCTATCTCTGCAAGCTCGCTAGAAGCGGGCTTGCTTTTATGTGTTTTGCGACAAAATCCGATGTTTTTCTGTTGCTCTATCCAACAAGAACTATAGGTCCGTCCAAATTTTTATAGTTCATGGTTAAAATCCTCTATATAAGGAGGGATTTTCCCATGACAAAAATAACTTTACGACGAATTTTTTCAAAGCACGTCCTTCTCAAACGTACGCAATTTCAACTGACACAGGCTCAACTTGCAGAGGCGGTTGGGACCTCCCATGGATGGATTCAGAAAATTGAATCTGGTAAGAAGATGCCTGGCTTTTTTCTCGCAATCAAACTTGCAGTCTTTCTCGAAATTGATATGAATAGCTTTCTGAAAGATCTGATGGAAGCCTCTGGCACTCCAATAACTGCATCTAAACGTCAGGAGTCTCTTGTTCATACCCATGCAGCAAAAGAATCCGGGGATACTGAGGTGACTGGTCATGTACAAGTATGAGGTATTTAAGATACATTCTTTATCTTCCAGATCTTACGGCATTCTTGCTAAAGAAAAAATAGGCCGAAGTTGGATTACAGTAGCAGTTACTGCCCCTTTTTCCAACGATTACGGAACCGCCCATCAACTAGCTGAATCCTGTTCTGCCCGCCAGCTTTCTCCCCCGCATCTCGTGGATGTTGTTTCTGATTTTATCTCTTAGAAAACGGTTATATCTTGAAGTTTTTAGCCTTTTCTACAGGAGCGATTCCATCGGAATGGCTCCTACCAGTTTTCTCCTATTTGGACGCTACTACAACGGGTGAAGCACACCCGTCAGACGTGCTTCATTCGTTCCCAAGATTCAGCCACAATGGGGCAACATACAGACAGCGAACGATCACTGCTTCGCGGGCTGCCAGGCAAGCCCCGTGTTGTAATGGAGTCTACGGGTAATTATCATTTACCGGAAGCCTGACTGCTGAATGCCTCCGGATTCTATGCTTCGGCAGTCAGTGCAGCGCTGGTGCCAATTTGCGCCGTGCCAAGACCGACAAGAAGGATGCCATTAAACCGGCAAACGACGGTCTTGGCCACTGGCTTATCTTGGCGAGGTATAGATACCTGATTGATGCGCAGAAACTGCTGCCAGGCAATACCAGCCGTATTCAAAAGTTGAAGAACAACCTGATCTCTCTGTTAGACACAGCTTTTCCGGGCGCAAACCGCCTGTTTTCAAGCCCTCCGCGTACCGATGGCAGCGAGAAATGGTGGACTTCGCAGTGACATTTTGGAACTGTGAGTGCGTTTGCGTTTTATGTGAAAAAGCATTTATTTCCAAATACCAAAGGTGGTGTAAGAAATATAGCTACAACTTCAGCGAAGATAGGGCATTGGATATTTATGCTTCTGCCCGTAGTCACTTTGATGTTATGCCGAAAACTGATACTGCCAGACTTCTGGCAGAACGGGCTGTCTCTCAACTCCGGACGGCCTGTGCAGCATTGGCCGCCCTGAAACTGTAAAACTGCAAATGCGATCTTGGGCATCTTCACGCCCGGAATATCCCGTGGTGATGAAGATATTTGGTGTTGGTCCATCGCTCGGCTCACAACTTATGGCGGAGATTGGCGATGTCCGCCGTTTCCGCTCCAAGACGGCGTCGGTGGCTTTTGCCGGTATTGATGCATCGCCTTACCAGTCTGGTCAAATAGATATTTACATCCGCAATTCCGCTTCGTTACAGAACTTTTCCTGCTGATGGGTGGATATCTCCCCAATGCCCCTGTAAACGAGGCTGCGCATCAATTCATAGAGAAAAAGTGCTCTGAGGGCAAGCATGACAAGGGTTACATGACGATCCCTTTTACCACACAGTCATGGTTCGATCCGGCTCCCGGACCAGATCCAGTTGGCAGCTTGTAACAGAAATTGTATCCACAGGCAGGAAAATCGGGAGCTAGTCCTGCGGCGGCAGATAGAGCTCTGCGTCAAGGACTGCTTTGACAACTATCTGCTCCACAACATGGGAGCATCCCGGTACCCCATGGCAGAGCGGCTGGCAGCTTCCGGTTTCCCCGTGAAATGCGAGACAAGGAGTTGGCGCAGCATATCAGTTGTTCTTTCCGAAGAGCTGCGGAGGCCCTGGAGAAGATCCCCCAAGATCATCCAGATAGTTGAGCTGGTGCAGCTTCAGCGCAACTGTCCGGACTGGGAGGGATCCCAATCTCCAGTGCCGGAAGTGCGATGAGGTGGCCCGGAGATACGGGAAAGAGATTGCGGTCGTGGAGCCGGTGAAGGGAGGCGCTCTGATGAACTTACCGGAGGAGGCCGCTGTGCTGCTGTACCAAGCTGATGCGACCGCCGGACCGGCCTCCTCCTGGTCCATCCGGCTCATTGCGGGGCTGGACGGGGCTTTGACTGTTTTAAGCGGCATGAGAAATCCGGAGCGATTGGGGAACAACACGGGCTACACTGCCAACCAGGAGGCGTATTATGCGGCTCTGCCCCAGACTTACAGAAAGGCATCCGACTGCATCCGCTGTGGCCTGCGGGAGAAAATTGCCCGCAGAGGCTTCCGCCCGTGATCTGCTGGAAACGGTTGCAGAAGCGTTAGAAGCGGAAATATAAAATTTCCGGTGTCCCCAGACAAAACACATTCATAAACAATTGGCTCAGAAACATTAGAAATCTATCTCGGTGCTGTCATTTTGAAGAATATATTGGGACGCCGCACCAAAAGTCCATTGGTGCGGCGTCCGATCTTATTCAATACCTGTGTAAATATTCCTATGTCCAGCCAATTACTTGCTGTGTATTGCCCCCGTAAAATCCATATCCTGCGCCTGCCAGGAACTCCAGACGGGCTGAAGGATAGACCACTCTTTACGGAACAGGGCAGGGGGGACGGTGCTGTCCGTATTTACGAGACTCGGAAGGACATCCTTATTCTGGGGGGCTATCGCCGCATAGATACCATAGCCCAGCAGAGTTCCCGCTTAGATGCGGCCAACGGTCATCCACAGGGAAAAGTAGCTGTCCGGAACACCCTCCACGCCAGAAAAAATCTCATTCATCATTCTTTTATAGAAGAAAATCTGAGAAAAATCCCGGGTATGGATGGGCAAGGATGGTCCAAGTTATACTCTGGATCAGCAGTTTCTGAATCTCCGCCTGGAGCAAGCAGGTTTTATGTAATAAAAGGCACAGGATGCGAGGCCGAGACGAGACTGGGCAGAGAAGTGTTTCGGAAGGGGAGATTTGAGGATGGAAGGAGGCTGCTCCATGTCGCTGTTTGCTCAGTATGTCGGAATATCCTCGTTAAAGACCATGGAACATTTTTTTCAGTTCTTCCACATAGGGAGCGGTCAAAGGGTGAGGCGTCTGCCCCTTCTTGGTGACATAATAATGGGCCAGGATACTATCTTCTCCCTTAAGCGGGACCGAGGAAAAATGGTAGTGCTGCGGATGCTGCCAGCGGGTAGAACTGATGAAAAAAGCATCGGATTGGGCCACAATATCCTGGCTGGCAGCACTGTCGTTAATAGAGATGATGCATTTTGGGGGAGACTGAAACAGTTGAGAGATGGACTCGGAATCATCATCGTAAAATCTGCCGAAATTCTCGTGGTTTTCTGCAATCACATAGGGATAGTCCGTCATACGGTCTTCCACCGGAACGGTCTCCTGAGCCTGCAGAATGGGGTGGTCCGCTCTCGTGACGATGCTGATATGGCTCTCCCCCAACAGATGGTAATCCAAGTCCTTTACGCTGCAAAGCCGCGTGATCCGATTACTGTGGGATTTCATCAGGAAGACGATCCCCAGGTCGGAGCGGCAGTGCTGCACATCATCCAGAACATCGTAAAAAGACTGTTTTTTCAGCCTGATATAGATAGAGCCGCCGTGGCCGTCTGAAATCTGCGGCCAAAGCCTTGTGATGGGCGTGCTGAGAAAGAAGGATCGCATGGAAGAGACACTGAAATACTGCTTGCGGAAGTGGCTCTTTGCATACAGATCTTCTACAAAAATTTTTTTGTCTATGATCTCGTTTGCATAGCTCAAGAACTCCCGCCCCTCTTCCGTGACGGAAACGCCCTTTTTGGTTCGAAGGAAGATCTGGATTCCCAATTCTTCCTCCAAGGCCTTGATGCTGTTGCTGACATTGCTCTGGGACGTATAGAGCCGCTCGGCGGCTTTGTTGATGGATTCGCAGTTGGCGACCTCTACCACGAAGCTGAGCTGTTGGAACGTCATGTTGGATCCTCCCTCCGTACATAATAATGCCCCCCTAGACAGCCTCGGCATTTTCCGCCCAGTTTGCTGAGGGGCCTTTGGGATTGCTCTCCAATGTCCTGTCACAGTCCGGAAAAACGCAGAAGTCGGACAGGAGATCCGGCGTGCGCCCGGGAGAGACAGTCTCCCTGAAGTGTGCCCGTAAAGATATGAAATTCATATATTTAGTACTAACAATACCATATAAACGGATTTCCTGTCAATGTGATAAAATTAAGACAAGCAAAACAGGACAGGATCAGACAAAAAACACAATGTTTGCAGAGAGGAGCAGTACGGACAGGAAAAGAGCTGACGAGATCACCTTCAATCAGGCACAGAAGCCGCGGTAATTTTGGAAATGGAAACAACACCTAAGGAGAAACGCCCTTGGGTATTTTTTCAAAGCAAAATACGTTTGTTCAAATTCCATAGGAAAATGAAATGTGGAGGGAATCAAGATGTTGAAATTTGCGATTATCGGAGCGGGCGCAGGCGGACAGAGCATGGCCGCCATTCTCACCAGCAAGGGCTATATCGCCAAGCTGTATGACATCGACAAGGAAAAAATCCATCGTCTGCAGGAACTCAAAACAATCAAGGTCACCGGCGTCATTGCCTGCGAGGCCGCACCGGCGGTTATTACGGACCGGATCGATGAAGTCATGGATGACGTGGACGTGATCATGGTCGTCTCTACTACGGATGCCCATAGAAGCATCGCCTATGCCTGCAAGCCCTATCTGAAGGATGGGCAGATCGTCATGCTGAATCCCGGCCACTGCGGAGGTGCTCTGGAGATCGCCAATATCCTGCGCGGCGAGGATGGCTGCGGCAAGGATCTTATCATTGCGGAGGCGGGGGACCTGATGTATGGCTGCCGCAGTTATGAGGTCGGCAATATCCTTCACACGGGCCTGAAGGTCCACGTGCCGGTGGCGACACTGCCCGCCAGTGATATCGACCGCCTGATGAAAGTGCTGGGACCCATCTTCCCCTGCCTGCAGCCTGCGGCCAATGTGCTGGAGACCGGCTTTGAGGGCGCCGGCGCCATGCTGCACCCCATCCCCAGCCTCATGAACATCAACAAGATGGATCTGGGGCAGAGCTACGACTATTACATGGAGGGAATCACCCCACATATTGCCGATATCATCTCCGCTTGCGACAAGGAGCGTGTCGCTGTATGCAGGGCGCTGGGCGTGGATGCGCTGGCGCTGGGGGATATGCTGGTCAAGACCTACAAGCTGGAGCCGAAGGACAGCCTGTATGATCTGATTCAGAGCATCGAATCCTATCGCGCTCTGCGCAACCCGACCAATACCAAGCACCGGTTCATCGTGGAGGATACCATGTCCGGCTTGGTACCTCTGGCTTCCGTGGGCCATGCATTGGGCATCCCCACCCCGATGATGGACGCCTTTGTCAATATCGCCAGTGCTGTCTGCGGTCGGGACTTCTGGAAAGAGGGACGCACCGCAGAAAAGCTGGGGATGGCCGGCAAGACGCTGGAGGAGATTCAGGAGATGGTCCGCTGACCAGCGGCTTTTGGAGGAAAAGGCATGGATGTCATAGGGGCCATGAAGGCTAGAAGAAGTGTGCGGAGCTATCTGCCCCGCAAGGTGGAACAGGAAAAACTCAATGCAGTTCTGGAGGCTGTCCGCCTGACGCCTTCCCGACATAACGATCAGAATATCCGGGTGATCGTGGTACGGGACAGTGCCTTGAAGCAGCAGATCCGCCAGCAGGCTGAGACACAGCCCATGGTGGAGGAAGCAGATGTACTTTTGGTGTTCTGCGCTACGGACCGCACAGATTTTGTAATGCCCTGCGGGCAATATGGCTATGTAGTGGACATGTCTCTGGCCACAGGATTTGCTCTGCTGGAAGCGGCAGAACAGGGGTTAGATACGTGTATCATCTGTGCATTTAGAGAAGATGCGGTCAAAGATTTGCTGCATGTTCCGGCATCTGCGCGGGTCGTATCTATGGTAGCGCTCGGATATGGTGCGGACAACAGCCCCCGGAAGACAAAAAAGAATATGGAAGAAATCGTCAGCTATGACCGGTTTTAAAGGGGGCAACAAAAATGGCAGTTTCCGGTGAAAACCGGTGATTGTAAAATATGAAAAAGGAGAAGAGATGTTATGAAAAAAAAGTTGCTGCGGATTTTTTCCTCCGTGCTGTGTCTCTGCATGTTGACAACTGCATGTGGCGGCGGCACAGAAGATGCCGGAAACGGCGATGATGGGGGAGAGGCGAAAGATACTCTGACTATTGCCGTTCAGGCAGATATGGCAGACAAGGACCCTATCAACGGAAGCAGCACCAATGATACTTTGAAGATCAAGGCAAATGTCTACGAGACCCTGATCGAGCGCACAGTGCCGGAAGGAGAGTACAAGCCGCTTCTGGCCGAATCCTGGGAATTCAACGATGATGCCACTGAGCTGACAATGACTCTTCGGGAAGGCGTCATGTGCCATAACGGCGAGCCTTTGACGGCCGAGGATTGCCTCTTCTCTCTGCGCTGCCTGCGGGAGAGCTCCAACACCTCTGTTACCGACCATATGGATCTAGAAAACAGCTATGCGGTGGATGAGAGGACTTTTGTCATCGTGATGGACGAACCCTATATGCCTGTAATCGCCAACCTCTCATTCCCTACCTGCGTGATGTTCAGCCAGAAGGGATATGAGGAAGGAAACGGGGATTGGGCCAATATGGACATCGGTACCGGTCCTTATACCTGGGGCGAATGGTCTATCGGCAGCAGCGTGAGTCTGGTGGGCTTCGACGACTACTATGTGGAGGGCCAGCCTGCCATCAAGAATGTGGAATTCAGAGTGATTTCCGAAGATGGCAACCGCTACATCGAGGTGGAGACCGGCGGCGCAGATATGTGCTACAATCTTTCCGGCGTGGATATCGAGGCTGCCGAGGCCAATTCTGATGTTGTGGTATTCCGTGAGTATACGACGGACAACTGCTATCTGAGCTTCAATCTGCGGAATTCTCCCTTTGACGATGTCCGTGTCCGCCAGGCTATCGCTTATGCACTGGATATTGACGGTGCATGGGAGGTCTGCATGGACGGCGTCGGTCAGCCCGCGGAAGGCCTGCTGCCCAGCAATATTCCTGATTCCATCGCGGATGTGGACTCTCCCTATCATGTGGATTATCCGGTCTATGAATATAATCTTGAGAAGGCCAAAGAACTGCTGGCAGAGGCCGGTTACCCCGACGGGTTCTCCTGCAGATATCACGTGGGCCACATGGCTGTGCGTCAGGCCTATGGTGAGTTCTTTGCCAATGCACTGGGGCAGATCGGTATTGATGTGGAGATCGTTGCTTTGGACGCTGCCACAAACTCTCAGGCTTTGAAGGTGGAGCACAACTTCGATATTTATACCTGGGGCATCTCTGCCACCAACGGCGATATTGACTATGCGAACCGATTCTTCTACACCGATAACGCCAACAACATCTTCGGATACAGCGATCCTGAGATGGATGCCCTGATTGATGCTGCTGCTATGGAGGCGGACTCTGCAAAGCGCAGCGAACTGAATGCAGAAATCCAGCAGAAGGTGCTGGATGAATGTGTCATCGTTCCCATCTATCAGCAGGAGGATATCCACTGCTACACCAGCGATCTGCAGGGCTTCCGCAATGGCGCATTCCAGGCTCCGCTGCTGAAGTATTGCTACTTCGCGTAAAATGATTCTCCGGATTAAGGGTTTGATTTGATCCAAGGGATGGGTGGATAATACAACAATTATTCACCCATCCTATTTTTTTACATGACAGTACAAAAAAGCGGTGGCCTCCGGGGCGCCGCGCTGGCTGAGTGAGGAAAACGAACCATGCTGAAATACATTATCAAGCGAATCTTATGGATCATTCCCATATTGATCGGTGTAACCATTGTTGTTTTTACAATTCTCTATTTTTCTCCTGGTGATCCTGCTTATCTGGCCTTGGGAGATAACGCCACGCCGGAAGCTGTTGAGGCATACCGCATTGAGATGGGGATCAACGGGACCTACTGGGAGCGGCTGGGAAGGACACTGCTGGGCCTGTTTCAGGGGGACCTTGGAATCTCCTACCGCTCCAGAACTCCGGTTTTGAACGAACTTCTCGTGCGCTTCTCTGTAACATTCAATATCTCCGCATGGAGCATTGTTCTGGGCATTATACTTGGAATATTCTTCGGAATCGTAGCTGCTCTGAAACAGAACACCATTCTGGACTCTCTGTGCACAGGGTGCGCTTTATTTGGAATTTCCATGCCGATGTTCTGGCAGGGCCTGATGCTGATTCTGATTTTCTCCGTTGGACTGGGCTGGCTTCCGGCTTCGGGCTACGGGAATAGCTGGACGCAGATGATCATGCCGGTGGTTGCGCTGGGCGTGAATTCCTCTGCCACTATCATGCGGACAACCCGCAGCTCCATGCTGGAGGTTATGCGGCAGGACTATATCCGCACGGCCAAGGCAAAGGGCCAGACTTATTGGATGGTAATCCTGAGCCATGCATTGAAAAATGCTATGATCCCCATTGTCACCGTAATCGGGCTGCAGCTAGGTGTTCTGCTGGCCGGCTCCATTGTCACAGAGGTGATTTTCTCCATCAATGGCGTGGGAAAGTACCTGGTGGATTCCATGAATGCCCGAGACTATGCTGCCGTGCAGGGATGTGTGCTGCTGATCGCGTTTGTCTCGGCCATTTTGAACCTGATTGTAGATATCATCTACACGTTTATTGACCCCCGCATGAAGACCATGTACGAAAGCTCCAAGGGCGGCTCCGCCCGCGCCAAGAAGAAAGGAGAGCAGAAGACCGCATGAAAAAGCACAGTATGCTCTCCGAAATCTGGAGACGTTTTAAAAAGAACAAGCAGGCGCTGGTGGGACTGATCGTTTTGATCCTTTTCGTTCTCATCGCAATTTTCGCCGATCAGATCGCACCATACGGATATGATGATCAGGATGCCAGCCGTGCCATGATCGCGCCCTGCGCAGAGCATATTTTCGGCACAGACAACCTTGGCCGGGACCAGTTGAGCCGCCTGATCTATGGCAGCCGCTATTCTCTGGCCATCGGCTTCCTGGCGGTTGGAATTTCTGTCATTACAGGCGGAATTTTGGGTGTCCTGGCAGCCTACTATCCCAAGCTGGACAATATCATTATGCGCTGTATGGATCTGTTCATGGCCATTCCCCAGATGCTGCTGGCCATGTGCATTGTCACGGCACTGGGTTCCAGCTTGTTCAACCTGATGCTGGCGGTGGGTCTGTCTTCTACGCCAAAATTCGCGCGCGTGGTGCGGGCAGCAGTTATGTCAACACGGGAACAGGAGTTTGTCGAGGCGGCCCGAGCCATCGGCGCCAATAACTGGCGTATCATTGTCCACCACATCCTTCCCAATTCTATTTCTTCTCTGATCGTGCAGGCCACGCTGGCCATGGCGCGCGCCATCATGGAGAAACTGCGCGGCGACGAGCTGCCGCCGGTCGGCACCCCGTATCAGGCGGCGCTGGAAATTCTGGCGTTTCACCGGGCGGGCCTGCACGAAACCGCCCTCTCCCGGCTCCGGACTATCTGGGGCGGCATGCTCCGGCTGGGTGCGACCACCTTCTTCGAAGCGTACGACGCCTCGCAGACCGGCAATGAGCGGTACGCCTTCTACCGGCGCCCGTACGGGCTGAGCCTCTGCCATGCGTGGAGCGCGGGTCCGGCGGCTCTGCTGCCCATTCTCTTCTTCGGCTGTGAACCGACGTCGGACGGCTGGCGCACCTTCCGGCTTGCTCCGTCGCCGCTCTGCCGGGGAAAGGAAGCGGCGACCATCCCCACGCCGGGCGGAGCGATCCGGCTGTGGCGGGAAGAGGGTCGCCTGCGGGAGGAGTTTCCGCCGGAGATCACTCCGGAAGTTCCCCTGAGTACCGGGAATCCCGACCGCCGTGACGGATGATTTTCCCAAGTTCCAGATAGACGATATCTTCGCAGATGTTGGTGGTGCAGTCGCCGATCCGTTCCAGATGCTTGGCGATCAGGATCACATCGGTGCAGTAGCCGGCCAGGCCGGGCTGTTTCTGGAGCTGTTCGACGGCACGGTCGCAGATCTCGCCGCTGAGCGTATCCACCGTCCGGTCATCCCG
>OOIG01001535.1_pt1 | contig 17020 bp, 14 predicted proteins | sample 1692091 | NCBI WGS metagenome assembly OOIG01 (sample SAMN06348188, study PRJEB24527) | human gut metagenome | biome: human gut; feature: ankylosing spondylitis patient; material: feces | host: Homo sapiens | place: China | collected 2015-10 | reverse complement strand
TGAAAACGAAGAAAGTGACCCTTCTGCCATTCTGAATGGCTTTTGGGTCACCCTCATCAAGATGCGTGCTGAGGTTCTGGATATTTTCCGGAATCAGTGCCTGCATGGCACGACCGTATATGGCAGTACCCAGTACGGAACCGAATCCGGTGCGGATGAATCCCAAAATGGCCAATACCTGGAAAAAGTGCTGGAACGGCACGATGCCCGTAACATAGACGGTCAGCGATATGTAGAGAGTAATGTATCCCCAGCCGCGCAGAAATGTCGGGAAGTAGAGCTGCTCGATGTTCATCCGCGGGTCGATGAGGAAATACATAAAGCATTGATAGGCTACCAGGCAGGTGAATCCCCAAAATACCGGCACTTTGAAATTGCCGTGCAGCTTTGCATGCCAAAGGAAGGTCAGCACGGCTCCGAGTACGGTCCCGGCAAAGTTCCACCAGTTGAGCGACACGGCGTTCAAAACGTCGTATTTCAGGATTCCGCCGGTGAACATGTTCTGGAGTACGTTCGGAGTGGCCTGTAGCAGGCAGAGCATCAGGAACAGTACAAGCAGGGCAAACAGATTGCGATAGCGGAACGCTTCCTTTTCAATGAAAGGATGGCGGCGGAATATGATGCGGTGAATGTTCAGCAGGACGGCGAGTACGGCAATCACCGAAGCCATGCAGATGTAGGGAGAGTCAAACCAGTCGTAGAACTGTCCGTATTCCAGTACGAAAATAAACGACAGCAGGAATATGGACCATAGCAGTCCGCCTATCCAGTCGATGCCGAAAAGCGGCAGCGGACGCATGAAGCGGAAATGGCGGGTGAAAAGCACTACAATCAGCCATACAACCAGAAGCAGTCCGATGATAATCAGGTGCATGAAACGCCAGTTTGCCCAATAACCCAGATACACGGTGAGCAGACCTGAAAGTTGGATGCTGCCGAGCACAATCATGTAGACAACGGGGAAAAACACGGCAAAGTCGCGTGTCGGAGTCAGACTGAGCTGTGCGTTGGAAAGAGCTTCGAATGTTCCCCACATGCGGAGCATGCCGGCTATGAAACAGACGGTGACGAGCACTGGCAGGCTGTCGGTGTGCATGGTGATGAGGTTGCACACAATCAGTGCCGGGCACACGAAAAGCAGAATGCTGCGAGAGGTGAAACGGAACTTCAGCCGGAAAAGTATCGGAAAAACGACGGTCATGCCGACAAATGAGGCATAGCCCGCCATCATGATGTCTTCCTGCATCAGTGCAAGCGAACCTACCATCTGCGATACCGACGAGAGGTAGATGCCGCCGCTGAACTGGAATGCCGTAGCGAGAAAGAGACAAAGAAACACGCGGATGCGGTTCGGGATAAACTCCCGGAACATCATCACCTGTGTTGGCATATTTGGTCCTGACATGGCGGTTTACTCCTTATCGTTGACGTAACATTCAGCATTCATTCCGGCGCGGAGACGTGCGAGGTTCTCGGCGCTGTTAGCTCCCGTAAAGGCGATGCGCACCGGTATGCGCTGTTCCACTTTGACAAAGTTGCCGGCAGAATTGTCCTGAGGCATAAGCGAGTAGGAGGCGCCTGTGGCATCGGAGATGGATTCGATGACACCCTGGAATGTTACGCCCGGAACGGCATCAACTTCGATTTCAACCGTCTGTCCTTCCTTCATGTCGGTAGTTTGGGTTTCCTTGTAGTTGGCAATCACCCATTTGTCGGTTTCGTCGACAATCGTCACCATCGTCTGCCCCGGTTGCACGAGTTCGCCTTCGTGGATGTTCTTGCGGCCGGTCACGCCGTCGGTAGTCGCTACGATGACGGTGTAGGAGAGGTTCAGTTTGGCAAGGTTGAGGGCTGCTTCCGCCAATTTGATGTTGGCGTCGTTCTGCTCGAGGCGTTGTGTCTGTTCGCGTTTCACGAGCGAAGTCGATTCCTTCTGGCGGCTCAACTGGTCGTAGCGGGCCTTTGCGGCTTCGTATTCCGTTTTCACGCGGTCGAACTGTTGCGGAGTGACGGCTTCTTCCTTCATCAGTTCCGTATATCGGCGATAGTCGGTTTCTGCGTTTTGCAGGCGCACACGTGCTTCCTCGATACCTGCTTCCGTAGCAAAGATGTTGCTTTGTGTGGTGCTGATGGTGGTGTGCATGGCATCCTTCCCGACGAGTGCGTTCTGATAGTTGGCCTCGGCCTGAGCCAGACGCAGGCGGTATTCGGAATCTTCGATAATCAGCAGTGTGTCGCCTTTCTTCACTTGCTGGTACTCTTCAAAATATATTTTCTTGATGAAGCCCTGTACGCGGGTGTTGACCGGCGTGATGTGTTGTTTTACCTGCGCATTGTCGGTGTAGCGCACGTCGCCGAAATGGATGAAGCGGCTGCATACCCAGCAGATGCCGCCAAGGATAATCACTAACAGGATGACATTGGAAATTATTTTGTTTCTTCTTATGTTCTTGCTCATTGTTGTATGTGTTTAGTTATGATTGTTTGAATATTAGAGGTCGCCGACGGTTTTCTTCAGCAGGCAATATTGGTAGAGAATGCCGATTTGCGCATTGGCAAGTTCGAGCTCGCTACTGAGCTGAATGTTGCTCGCGTCGAGCATGTCGGTAATCAGCGAAAGACCGTTGATGTAGCGGCTGTGGACCACGCTGTAGTTTTCGTGGGCCAGCTGCACGCTCTTTTCTTTTGTCCGCAGGCGTTCGTAGGCTTCCTGCAAGTCGATGTAGGAGGCGTGTACGCCATTGGAGAGCTGCTCTTCGGCGTATTCGAAATCCTGTTGGGCCTTGCGGGTGGCAATCTGTGCCTTTTTCAGTTTCTTGTTGCTTTTAAAAAGAGAGTCGAACTTGTAACTGAAACTTACGCCAACCATCCAGTAGTTAAAATTGCTGTTGATGGGCGGAACTTCGATGAGGATAGGTCCGTCGAGGTTGTTGGAGGCGAAAAGAGCTACCGACGGACGGCGTTCGGCTTTTGCCATCTGTTCCTGCTTCTTGCCCATGTCGACGGCAAGTCCGGCCAGTTGCAAAGCCGGGGCTTTCTGCATTTCGTCCTGCCAGAACGATTCGTTGCGCTGGTCGAGGCGTACGGCAAGCAGGGTGGTGTCGGGCATGATTTCCACACTGTTGTCAAGGCCAAGTGTCGTAGTCAGCTGTCGGTTGATGATGTTGCGGCGGTTGCGCGTGTTGGTCAGTCCGAGTTCCAGGTTCTGTAACTGGAGTTCATAGCGGGTGATGTCGCTTTTCAGTGCCGTACCCTGACGGTGGGCGGCAGTGATTTCGTCGACAAGCAGTCGGGTCTGTTCGATGTTTTTTTCGTAGATTTCCTCCTGATTGTGGAGTTGGAAAAGTTGCAGATAGTAGCCGGCGAGCAGGAAGCGCACATCCTGGCGGTTGTTGGCAAGTTCGAGGTTGGCAATCTGTTTCTGCAGTTCGCTCATTTCGACGCCCGTGGAAATGGCACCGCCAGAATATACCACCTGTGTAGCTTTCAGGGCGAAGTTGTTGCCGAAATGAGGCATGTCGGCTTTCATGCCGTTGGAGAAGTCGCGGTCGGCCATCCATCCGTCGCCGATGTAGCTGAGCGACAGGCTTGCTTCAATGGAAGGGAGACGGTCGTTTTTGGCTACTCTGACGGCTTCGGCGGCTTCATCGACAGCCAGTTGTCGGGCGGCGATGCTTTTGCTGTTGGCATCCGCCAGCCGGAACATTTCGTCCATAGTCAGCACTTGTTGCTGTGCTGCTGCCGGCCATCCTCCTGCGAGGGTTAGCAGACCGGCAAAAATCAATTTTTTGTTCATCGTATCACTTTTTGTTTTTCTGTGTGCAAAGTTCCGTTAAAAAACATTCTGGGCGGTTGTCTGAAAATGGTGAAATTTGTTTTATCTGAAGATTCTGTTTGCTATATTTGTGGATAAAATAGCGATGTTGTGATGGAATTATTTGAAATACTTAATATTAAGGAATTATTGGCTGAAAAGGACGGTTTGTCCTATAATGGGGAACTTGCCGTGTTTTCCACAGAACCGGGTGTGCGGTTTCGATTGCGGCAGGGTAAGCCGATTTATGTCAATGCCTTTTCCTATGTGCTGGTGCTTTCCGGAACGGCAAAGTTGAGCGTTGACGAGGTCGGCTATGCGGTCAAGGCCGATGACCTTTGCGTATTGTCGCCGTTGCACCTTACGTTTTTCTCGCAGATGTCCGACTCCTTCCGTTGCCTGATTTTGTGCGTGGAAAAGCGTTTTGTCGACCGCATGAATTCCGTGACTATCCAGCACCGCATTGTCAGGGGTATGAACCTGCACCTTAGTCCTGTGGTGAACTTGACAGCTGCCGACGCGGAAGTTGTCCGGCTGTGTATGGAAAACATGCGCCGGCAATTGGGGCGTACTGACCACCGTTACTATCTGGAAATTCTGCAAAACGCACTGGTGGGATTTTATTTGGAAATTGACAACGTGCTCGACCGATATGTGGCCGAGGAGTCGGATGCCGACGGCATTCAGCAGCGTTATGCCGCCGTGCTGCAACGGTTCATTTCTCTATTGATGGAAAACTACCGTGAAAAGCATACCGTGGCCTTTTATGCCGAGCGGATGAACTACACGCCGCAGTATCTCACCGAGATTGTAAAACGGCAGACGGGCCGGACGGTTAACGATTTTATTTTTGAAATGCTCTACTGCGAGGCGCGTAACTTGTTGAGCGTGAGCGATGCGTCTGTTCAGCAGATAGCTGATGAGCTGAATTTCTCCGATCAGGCGGCATTCAGCAAATTCTTCAAACGCCGGTCGGGGATGTCGCCGTTGGAATTCCGTAAAATAAACAAGGCGAAAACGGCGGGGGAATGATTTTTGGCAGAAAAGTTGTAACTTTGCGGACTAATTAATTTGAACGATGGCAAACGTACAGGACATAAGAATTGAGGATTACAACTATCCGCTGCCGGATGAACGCATTGCGAAACATCCGATTGAAGAACGCGACAAATGCAAGCTGCTTTATTATAAGGACGGCAAGATTGAGGAGCATGTTTTCAACGAGATTACGGATTTGTTGCCGGAAAATTCTACGTTGGTCTACAACAATACGCGTGTAATCAATGCCCGCCTGCGTTTCCGCAAGCCGGGCGGAGGTGCGCTGATTGAGATTTTCTGTCTGGAACCGCTGATGCCGCGCGACTATGCACAGGTTTTTGCCACCACTTTTGAATGTTCGTGGCTGTGCTTTGTGGGCAATTCCAAACGCTGGAAAACGGGTGCGCTTACCCTGCCGTTGACTGTTGACGGCGAAGCGGTGACGCTCAGTGCCGAACGCGACGGACAGAGCGGCAATGCCTTTAAAATCCGTTTCTCCTGGGATAATCCACAGGTAACGTTTGCATCGATTCTCGACGCTGTCGGTGAAATTCCTATACCTCCATATCTGAACCGCAGTACGGAACCCAGCGATTCGCAGGACTATCAGACCGTGTATTCGCATATCGAAGGTTCGGTGGCTGCTCCTACGGCAGGCCTCCATTTCACGCAGGAAGTGCTTGATGCCATCAGCCGTCGCGGCATTGCCCGAAAGGAACTGACGCTGCACGTTGGCGCCGGGACATTCCAGCCGGTGAAGTCCGACGTTATTGGTGGACACGAAATGCACACGGAATTTATTTCCGTTACGCGCGAGCTGATTGACAGCCTGATAAACGCTCCTGGCAAAATTATCGCTGTCGGCACGACTTCCGTGCGTACGCTTGAAAGTCTTTACTATATTGGTGTGGAACTGCATCGTCATCCCGAAGATCCACAGTCGGCACTGCATGTGCGCCAATGGATTCCTTACGAGTACGACAACAGCTTGTCGACGCGCGAATCGCTTCAGGCAATTGCAGACTACATGGACCGCAACGGAATGGAACACTTGGTGGGCAGCACGCAGGTAATCATTGCGCCGGGCTATACGTTCCATGTGGTGGATGGAATTGTCACCAACTTCCACCAGCCGCAGTCAACGCTCCTGTTGCTTGTTTCGGCATTTGTGGATGGCGACTGGAAAAACATCTACGACTACGCTCTCGCCCACGACTTCCGCTTCCTCAGCTATGGTGACAGCTCCCTGCTGATGCGGAATTAATAAAGTTTGGCTCAAAATATACGTTTAAGGCTGCTTTCCACACGTGAATTGCAGCCTTAATTGTTTGTGTGATAACGGAAAATAAATGTAATAATGTTATTAGTAATAAGTTTATTACATGATGATATTATTGGTATGGAAGGGCGTGATATTTTGCTGAAAAACTTGTTTTTTTCTTTTGAAAATCATATCTTTGAAATCTATTGAACATTTTTGTTCAGTAGATTGAACATTTTATATCGAATCATTGAACATTTTGCCATGAGGTTTAAAAGATTTCAATATGCGGAGATTTTGGAACGGATAAACGAGCCGCGAAGTAAGATGCAAGTTATAGTCGGACCGCGACAAGTTGGAAAAACGACATTAGTCGGACAGGTGTTGGAAGAGTGCACTTTGCCTTATGACAGTTATTCAGCCGATGATGTAACCGGTGTATCAGCCGATTGGCTTGCTCAAGTTTGGGAAACGCAGCGTATGAAAATGTCGGCGCGAAACGAGACGAAACGGTTGCTGGTTATTGATGAAATACAGAAAATCAATAATTGGAGTGAGACCGTAAAGGCTGAATGGGACAGGGATACGCGAGAAAAGCGACAGCTTGTGGTTGTATTGCTTGGCTCTTCCAGAATGTTGATTGAAAAGGGGTTGACGGAATCTCTTGCCGGACGATTTGAGTTAATAAAACTCACTCATTGGACCTATTCGGAAATGAGGGATTGTTTTGGCTGGACATTGCAGCAATATGTGTATTTTGGGGGATATCCCGGTGCAGCCCAATATATAGGAAATGAGGTGCGTTGGAGAAATTATGTGCGGGATTCATTGATAGAACCTTCCATTTCGAAAGATGTTCTTCTGGAAACAAAAATCATGAAGCCCCAATTGCTTCGCCAATTGTTTGAATTGGGTAGCAGTTATAGTGGAGAACTTTTGTCTTTGACGAAAGTGGCAGCCCAGTTGCAGGATGCCGGTAATGTAACAACTCTTGCCGGATATCTACATCTGTTGGATGAATGTGGGTTGCTGTGCGGATTGCAGAAATATGCTGAAGATGCGGCACGGAAATATAATTCGGTTCCGAAATTCCAAGTTTATAATAATGCGCTTCGTAACGTCTATGCTGAAGAAGATTTTTCGGAAGTGATAGAAGATGCTAAAGTTTGGGGGCGTTATGTGGAATCGGCAGTAGGTGCCTATCTGGTCAGTCAGGCATCTCTTTATGGATATAGTGTCTACTATTGGAGAAATAAGGAGGATGAGGTGGATTTTGTTTTAGTAAGACGGCGGAAGAAAATTGCGATTGAGGTGAAAAGTGGAAGAAGAACCACAAACAGAGGATTGGCAGTCTTTTCAGAAAAATATCAACCGTATAGAGCTTTTGTTGTCGGTTCCGGAGGCTTGTCATTTGAAGAATTCCTCTCGATGGATCTTGAACTTCTTTTTCGGTAAACGGGTTATACTGTAAAAACGGTAGCTATGATAAAGATATATGGAATGGAGACGTGTCCGGACTGCACGTATGTGGAAGAACAGGTGAAGGGCAACGACAATTATCAGATTGTCGATATTGGCCGTCATGTGAAATACCTGAAGGAATTTTTGCGGTTGCGCGACCGCCTGCCTGTGTTCGACGAGGCGAAGAAGGCGGGTGCAGCCGGTATTCCCTGTTTTGTGCTGGACGACGGTACGGTAACGCTTACGCCTGAGGATGCAGGACTCCGTTCGCGCCCAACCGGTGAAAGCGTGTTCTGCCGAATTGACGGAACGGGCTGTTAGTTATTCTTCAAGGAGTTGGCGGATGACTTCCGGCAGATGACGGTGCTCGAGTGCGTGGATACGTGCCACGAGCGTTTCAGGTGTGTCGTCGGGCGTAACTTCGCAGCGGAACTGTGCGATGATTTCTCCTCCGTCCACTTCCTCGGAAACGTAGTGGATGGTGATTCCGCTTTCCTTTTCTCCGGCTTCGATTACGGCACGGTGCACGTTCATGCCCCACATTCCCTTGCCTCCGAATTTCGGAAGCAGCGACGGGTGGAGGTTGATGATGCGGCGTTCGTAGGCCTTGACGATGCAGTCGGGGATGAAGCTGGTGAATCCGGCAAGTACGATGAGGTCAATACCGCGGCTTTGCAGCAGTTCCAATATGGGTTGCGGATTGCTTCGCCAGTCGGCACGCGGGAATACCTGCGTCGGGATGCCGAAGCGTTTCATTTTTTCAAGAACGGGTGCTTCTTCACGGTCGCAAAGCAATATATCGACGGCAATATGCTTGTCGCCTTCAAATTGGCGTGCGATGTTTTCGGCGTTTGAGCCGGTGCCTGAAGCTAAAATTGCAATGCGTTTCATAGTAATAAGGGCTTTATTTTAAGTTTCTAGAATTTCTGCATGTCAACCAATCGCTTGTAGTAGCGGTTGAGGGCTATCAGTTCGTCGTGCGTACCGCGTTCCACGATTTTGCCTTCGTGCATTACGCAGATAAGGTCGGCATTCTTGATGGTGGAAAGGCGGTGGGCAATGACAAGTGTCGTACGGTTCTTCATCAGTCGGTCGAGCGCTTCCTGCACGAGACGTTCGCTTTCCGTGTCGAGAGCCGATGTCGCTTCGTCGAGAATCAGCAGTGGCGGGTTCTTCAGAATGGCGCGTGCAATGCTGATGCGCTGGCGTTGTCCGCCCGAAAGTTTGCAGCCGCGGTCGCCGATATTGGAGTCGTAGCCGTCCTCCGTAGCCATGATGAAGTCGTGGGCGTTCGCTATTTTTGCCGCTTCGATTACCTGTTCCATGGTTGCGTTTTCCACACCGAACGTGATGTTGTTGTAGAAACTGTCGTTAAACAGGATGGCTTCCTGGTTCACGTTGCCCATCAGGGCGCGCAGGTCTTTCACGCGAATGTCGCGGATGTCGACGCCGTCAATGCTGATTTGTCCTTCGTTCACGTCGTAGAAGCGCGGAAGCAGGTCGGCAAGTGTCGATTTTCCCGAACCCGACTGGCCCACGAGTGCAACCGTCTTGCCAAACGGGATTTCCAGAGAAACGTCATTGATTACCCATTCCGTGTTATATTTGAACCGCACATGGTCGTAGCGGATACAGCCTTCGCGCGTAGAAACCGTTTTCGGGTTTGCCGGGTCCTTGATAGGATTGTCGGAGCCGAGAATCTTGTCGACGCGTTCCATGGAGGCCATACCTTTCTGGATGGCGTAGGCGGCTTTCGACAGATCCTTCGCCGGGTTGATGATGCTGTAGAAAATCACCATATAGTAGATGAACGTCGGCGCATCGATGATGTTTTCGCCCGAAAGAATCAGTGTACCTCCGAACCAAAGTACGATAGCGATGGTCAGTGTGCCGAGAAATTCGCTCATCGGGTGGGCGAGTGACTGGCGGCGGGCAATGCGTACGGAGGTCTTGTAGAACTGGTAGTTTTCCGTGTGGAAACGTTCCTGCATTTTCTTTTCAGCATTGAATGCCTTGATGATACGCAGGCCGCCGAGGGTTTCCTCGATGGTAGCCATCAGTGCTCCCCACTGGTTTTGCGCTTCAAGCGAAGTGCGTTTCAATCGCTTTCCTACACGTCCCATGATAAGACCCGCAATCGGAAGCAGGATGAACACGAAGAGTGTCAGCTCCCAACTGATGGTAATCATCATGACAAGGCACACGATAATCATAATCGGGTTCTTGAACATCATGTCGAGGGAAGCCATAATCGAGTTTTCGATTTCGGCAACGTCGCCTGACATGCGCGCCATCACATCACCTTTGCGTTCGCTGGTGAAAAATCCGATAGGCAGTCCTACGATTTTGTCGTAGACATAGTTGCGGATATCGCGCACGATACCGGCGCGTATAGGAATCAGGAAGTGCGAGCTGAGATAGGTAGCACCCGTTTTCAGTCCGGTCATGAAAACAAGAATGACCGACAGGCCCATCAGTGTCATTGACGCGCCGAAACGGGTTTTACAATAGTATGCTGCGTAGTAGAAGTTGTTGATCGCTACATCTTTAAGCGAAGCTGAATCCCATTCCATGAAATGATATACCACACCTTTGTCGCCCATGAAGAGCATTTCGAGGATAGGGATAATCAGTGCAAAAGAAAAGAGGGTAAGAAACGCTGCCAGAATGTTGAAGAAAATATTGAGAAACAAATATTTCTTGTAGGGTGGAACAAAGCGTTTCAGTACCTGGAAAAAGTCGTTCATTATTAATATTGTTTAAAACTTTTGCAAATATACGCACAAATAACCGTTTTGTCTATTTTGCGTCACAAATTCAAGTTAATTTAATTACTTTTGAAGTCAAATTAACATTCAGATGATACAGAAGATGGATTGGAAAAAGAAACTATTATTGGCTGCAATCTGTTTTTCATATTTAGCGGTATCGGCGGGAGACATTAGAGGTGTAATAGTGGACAGTACGGATAAATCGTCAATGATAAATGCCACGGTGAGAGTGCTTCGTGAACGCGACAGCAGTTATGTGGCAGGAGGAATGAGCGACATTGACGGACGTTTTGTGATGAAAGGGCTGCCACGTGGCAAGTACATTGTTGAGGCTTCCTATTTGGGTTATCGGAATGCCTGGCGCAATGTGACGCTTGCCAATTCATCGTCGAAGGTAACTGTCGATTCTCTACAGTTGGTGCCGAGTGGAATTATGCTGAAAGAAGCGGAAGTGGTCGGTGTGAAAACAGAAGTGAAAGTAATGGAGGATACGGTGGAATATAATGCCGGTTCCTATAAGACACAACCGAGTGCCGTGGTTGAGGACTTGCTGAAGCGTCTGCCGGGTGTGGAAGTCGACAGCGAGGGTAAGATTACGGCCCAAGGAAAAGAAATCACTAAAATTCTTATCGACGGTAAGGAGTTTTTCTCCGATGATGCACAGGTGGCTTCGAAAAACATTCCTGCCGACATTGTCGACAAGTTGCAGGTGATAGACCGCAAGAGCGACTTGGCCCGCCTGACGGGAGTGGACGACGGTGAGGATGAAACCGTCATCAACCTGACAATCAAGAAGGGCATGAAACGCGGGTGGTTTGGTAACGCGACTGCCGGTTACGGTACGGACGACCGCTACAGTGCCAATTTCATGGTCAATCATTTTATTAACGACAACCAGATAAGTATTCTCGGCAATGCCAACAATATCAACGAGCTTGGTTTTTCCGACCCCGGGTCGGGGCGTTTCCGTCGTTTTGGTGGCGTGAACGGTGTGAATACTTCGCAGAGCATCGGTGTGAATTTCAATGTCGGCAAGGGCGAGGAGTTCCGTGTCGGCGGTGACCTGATGTATTCGCATTCCGACCAGCTTACTTTGCAGAAGGCTTCCAAGCAATATCTGTTTGTTGACTCTACATCGTATGAAAACTCGGAAAGTAATGCCCGTGACCGCAATCACAGCGTTCGCGGTAATTTCCGGATGAAATGGGAGGTTGACTCGTTCAATACTCTGGAGTTCCGTCCGCGGTTCACGGTGAGCTTCAACAATTCGGAAAAGACGGATACCTCTTTCCTGCGTGCCGGTGATGCCGACCTTACTCCTATCAACCGTGCGAAAACCATCGTGGAGAGCGAGGGAACAAGCTACGATTTGGAAGGTCGGATTGTGTATAACCACAAGATGAAAAGTCATCCGGGACGTTCGTTCAGTACGCAGGTAACCTATAAATACAGCAATACAAAAGAGGATGAGACCTCATACGCCATCAATGAGTTCTTCCTTGTACCTGACGACAACGAAGAGCGCGACCAGTTTACGGATTCCCGGGAATGGTCGAACCGTGTGGGTGCGCGTGTGACCTGGATGGAGCCGTTGGGCGATATCAAGAAGGCGCGGTTCCTGTCGTTTGCCTATAACATGAACTACTATTTCAACAATGCCGACAAGCTGGTTTACGACCGCAACCGGGAGTTTGATGCCTATGAGGCTGTGGACGCCCTTGAAAACCAGTACGGAATATTGACAAATCCGATGGTGGCCTATCAGATTGCCGATGCGACAGGCGTGCTCGACGAAGACTTGAGCAACCGTTTCCGCAATGACCAGTTTTCTCAACAGGTGCGTATCGGTTATCAGCAGAACCGCAAGACTTACCGCCTGAACGGTGGTGTGTCCATCAATCCGACAATGATGCAGAGCGAGGACATCATCAACAGTGCCCGCAATATTCCGCGTCAGTGGGTTTGGAACTTTGCGCCGTTCATGCGTTTCCGCTATTCTTTTTCCAAGACCAAAAACCTGGCTGTCGACTATCGTGGCTCTACCCAGTCGCCTACCATGTCGCAGTTGCAGCCGGTGGCCGACGTTTCCGACCCGTTGCGGGTTGTTGTCGGTAACCCGTCGCTTTTGCCGGCATTCCAGCATCGCTTCAATATCCGTTACAACGATTTCAATCAGGAGAAACAGCGCAGTTTGATGGCTTTTGTCGGTGCTTCGACAACGATGAACAGCATTATTTCGAAAACCACCTACGACCAGTCGACCGGTGGACAGACAACGACTTATACCAACGTCGACGGTGTTTGGTCGGCCAACGGTATGGTGATGTTCACTACTCCGTTCGGCAACCGTAACTGGCATTTTTCTAATCATGCCTTCCTGCGCTTCTCGCGTACGGTGGGTTTCAACAATGAATTGCTGAACCGAAGCAGTTCGTACACTGTCAGCGAGACGCCGAGTCTTGCCTATCGTACGGATCTTATAGACTTTGAGTTGCGCCCGTATTACAATTTGCAGATGACGCGCAACTCCATTCAGCAGAATTCCGATCGCAATGTGCATTCCTATGGCGCACGTTTCGATGCCAATTATTATGCACCGTTCGGACTGGTTTTGGGCAGTGACTTCTCTTATGGCAACACAATCGGATACTCTGAAGGTTTCGACAACGAGCAGTGGCTTTGGAATGCAAGCATCTCCTATCAGTTCCTGCGCAACCGTCAGGCTACGATTACGCTGAAGGCTTACGACCTTTTGCAACAGAAGCAGAACATTTCCCGTTCCATCACGGCCAACTATATCCAGGACCGCGAGTTCAACACCGTGACACGCTATTTCATGCTGTCGTTCTCCTATAAGTTCCAGTCGTTTGCCAATGGCTCGTCGGAGAAGGACTTTGATTACGGAGGTCATGGACCGGGCCGTCGTCCGATGGGGCCTCCTCCCGGACATCCTCGCCGCCCGATGTAGCAGTGATGACAATATAAAAAACAACAGGCTGGACTTCCCATTTCGGAATCCAGCCTGTTGTCGTTTTATATTTTGTCCTAAAAGAATGCGGCGATGAATTCGTAGGTGAAATAGATGCACACGATGAATTTCAGGAGTGTGCCTACGAGGAAGCCGATAAATGAGCCGAAACCGGCGCGGAGGGCTTCGTTGAAGGGGCGGTTGGCGATGAGTTCGCCGATGACGGCACCGGCAAACGGGCCGACAATGATGCCGAACGGCATGAAGAACATGCCGACAACCGTACCGATGACACAGCCCCAGTTTCCATACTTGCTGCCGCCGAATTTTTTAGCACCGATTAGCGGTGTGAAATAGTCGAGGAGCAGCACAATCAGTACGACAACTGCCCACATGACAAGCTGCGTAACGGTAAACTGGTAGCGTTCGGTGAAATGAAGGAGCAGGAGTCCGACATAGGAAATTGGCGGCCCCGGGAGCATCGGAGCGATGCAGCCGGCAAGGCCCACAAGCAGGCAGACGGCGCCCAGGCATATTAGAGTGATGTCGAGTGCTGACAATAGTTCCATATTATAGATATGTCTTTAACGTGTTTCCTTGATTTTATCTTTTAAGCGTGTCGGGAAGCTCAGGTGTAGCTCCGTGCTGAGTGCAGACATAGGCAGAAACTTCAACAGCTCTTGCATGAGCCGAAATCTGGTCGCGGCCTTTCAAGATGGATGCGACAAATGCGGCTGTAAACGAGTCGCCGGCACCGACAGTGTCGACAACCTCCACTTTGGGTGTCGGGAAGAAGCTCTGTTCTTCTTTCGAGAACACGTAGCTGCCATTTGTTCCGCAAGTGAGCACAAGGTTGCGGAGCGAGAATCGGTCAACCATGTGGCGGCAACATTCTTCGGCATCCTCAATTTCGATTTGGAACAGTTGCTTAACAATTTCCAGTTCCTCGTCGTTGATTTTGAATATGTCGCAGCGTTTCAGTGAATTGGATATGATTTCCTTGCTGTAGTAGTTTTGTCGCAGGTTGATGTCGAAAATCTTCAGAGAGTCGGCCGGCATGGCATCAAGAAAGCGTTCAATCGTGTTTCGGCTGACTGATGAGCGTTGTGCGAGCGACCCGAAGCATACGGCACGTGTCTGGCGGGCGATTTCTTCCAGTTCGGGTGTGAACGGAATGTTGTCCCATGCTGTGTTTTCGCAGATTTCATAGCTGGGAATGCCGTTCCCGTCGAGGTGAACGTTGACGGTCCCGGTCGGGTAGGTTGTTTGTGCAACGGCGAGTTTTGCCTTGCTGTTCTTGAGTGAGTCGAGTATTTCGTTACCAAGCGAGTCGTTGCCGACTGCGCTGACAATCAGTCCGTTCAATCCTAAATTGGCAATGTGGTTGGCGAAATTGGCAGGTGCACCGCCGACTTTTTTGCCGTCGGGCAGCATGTCCCACAGCAGTTCGCCCATCCCGACGATATAAGATAAGCTGTTTGTAGTGTGCATATTCTTCGTTTTATTCTGTTTTCCCGAAATTACGATTTTTTTGTTTGAAATGTAACAAATTTGTTCATAAGAAAGTTGACAGTTCCAAAAATGAACAGTCCGAGGAATTGCGCAAGGTATTCGTTAAGGCCGATAAGTTCATACATGAAGAAAACAAACAGTACCTGAAGCAGATAGGCGCAGCCAAAGGCGGTCAGAAACAGCGTGATTTCGCGCTTCACGTTTCCTCCTTTCGACTGAAATACCCATCGTTTGTTCCAATAGAAACTGCTGCAAATGGCCAGTGTATAGGCACACACGTTTGACACGTACAGCCCTTGCTGCAGGAGTGACATCATAATCCACACGGTCAGTGAGATAATGACAAAATTGCTGAATCCGACTATGGCGAAGCGAATCAGTCGTCTGTTGTTGAGCAATAGTTTCTTGAGGAAAGACATAATGGGAACAAAGTTACGTTTATTTCCCCAAAATGCAAAATATGAGCCAAACAGAACTTTATTTGAGCCTTGACGGCGAGCCGTGCCAGGAGCAGCCGAGACAGAATACTTCGTCCAGACAGAAACCTTCGAGGGATTCGTCGGGATATTTTGCCGTTACGGTTCCGTCGGAGAGAACGTAGACCAACCGTCGGTCGCCGCTCTCGTTCTTGACATAAAATGCCGCAATCTGGCATTGGGGGCAAATGCGTTTACGCATAGGCTATGAGGCAAAGGGTGCGGTTGTCTTGAATTTACGGATTTGATAGAACAGCATGAGAATAGCGGCTGCCGCTGCAAAAAAGTCGGAAGTCGGCATGCTGTACCACACACCATTCACTCCCCAGTGCAGCGGGAGGATCGCCAGTCCCGGAAGCAGGAACAGCAATTGGCGTGAGAGGGAGAGGAAGATGGCTATGCCGGCTTTTCCTATGGATTGGAAGAACTGGCAGATAATGATTTGTGCTCCGACTAGCGGGAACATGAGGATGCCAATGCGCAGAGCCGTTTCCGATTGCGCCGTGAGTTCGTGATTGTCGGTAAACATTCCTACAAAAACATTCGGGAACAGTTCGCCGACAACGAATCCGAATGTCGTGACCGCCATACCTGCAATGATGCCTAATTTCAAAGTCAGCTTCACACGGTCGGGGCGCTCGGCTCCGAAGTTGTAACCGGTTATCGGCTGCATGCCTTGTGCGATACCCATTACAATCATGACAAACAGCATCTGGATACGGTTGAGAATGCCGAATGCACCGATTGACAGGTCGTTGCCGAATGTGAGCAGGCGGTTGTTGATGAAAATGACAATGCAGCAGGCACATACGTTCATGATGAAGGGCGACATGCCGATGCTGAAAATGTTTTTGACGATGCGTTTGCGCAACTTCATCCGCTGTTTGTTGAAGCGGACAAAACTTTTTTTGCTGAAAAAATGGGAGAGTACCCATATCATTCCGACAAACTGGGAGGCTATCGTGGCTGTAGCCGCTCCCCGGATACCCCATTCCAGCACAAAAATGAAAATTGGGGCGAGAATGACGTTGCAACCCACTGTAAACATGGATGAAATCATGGCTTTTTTCGGGTAGCCCGTAGCGCGCATGATATTGTTGAGGCCAATCATGACATACGATATGGGGCTGCCGAGCAGAATGATCTGCATGAAGTCGCGGGCGTAGGGAAGGGTGTCGTTGCTTGCTCCGAAGAATAGCAATATCGGGTCAAGGAACAGCAGTGTCAGTCCGCCATAGAAAATGGCGCTTATCACACTGAGTATCGTTACGTTACCCAAAATTTCCTCGGCTCCTTTCTGGTCTTTTTGTCCGAGGCGGATAGATGAAATGGTGGCACCGCCTACACCTACAAGCGTACAGAAAGCAACCAGCAGGTTCATAAGCGGGAAAGTGATGGCAAGTCCGGAAATGGCAAGCGCTCCAACACCATGACCGATGAAAATACTGTCGATAATGTTGTAGAGTGATGTCAGCGTCATGCCGATGATGGCCGGCAACGAATATTGCAGAAGGAGTTTCCCGATGGGAGCTTCGCCCAGGATGTGTGGATTATTTGTTGTCATGCTCAAACCTAATTAAAAACCTATTTACACGACAAAATTACACATTTGTTTGTTGACAAAACGGTTTGCACTCCCGTGTGTTTTGAAATTTTTTGAAAAATTATACGAAAAATTTTATAGAAGTGAAGTTGATAGAGAAATTTTTAATCATGATT
>OOIG01001534.1_pt1 | contig 17024 bp, 20 predicted proteins | sample 1692091 | NCBI WGS metagenome assembly OOIG01 (sample SAMN06348188, study PRJEB24527) | human gut metagenome | biome: human gut; feature: ankylosing spondylitis patient; material: feces | host: Homo sapiens | place: China | collected 2015-10 | reverse complement strand
CTTCATCGCTACTCTGGCAGGCTCCATCAGCGGCCATTCTTTCCTAAGCCTCCCTTTCAGCATGCCTTATTTTAAACTGCTTTGTTTTCAACCATCAAATTCTATGTCAATTTTAACGCAAAAGTGATTTCCTGTCCTTCCTGCCTGAATCTTATGATGAAGTTTGTTTATGTTATACCCGATCGCCAGCAGGATACTCTGGGCGGTTACATTTGCATTCCCTCGATATAAATATCGTCTGAATTCCATATCCTCTTTGATGTTTGCAAAACTTCCTTCGGCCTGGATACTTCGGTTCATTCGGAGCTGTGTACCATAATCACTGGTAATCCGCTCCAATGTCTCCTGACGTTTTTCTTTCATTTTTTTCGAAACGTACAGTACTTTCTGGCGGTCTTCCATTGGTATTTTGCAGTTATTCCCCTTGATGCAGTCGGTTTTGAAAGGGCATCCTATCCCTCATTTTGATGTTCAGTCCTGAATTTTCCCTTTACGCACCCATTCATCAACTTCGGAGATTTTGAATTTATATCGTTTGCCAGCCCGGTAAACCGGGAGTTTTCCTTCTTTGATCCATGTACGGACTGTATCCTGGCTGATACTGAGATGCTCAGCGACATCTTCCAGATTAACCCACTTCTCAACCTGCATTTCTTCATATTCGCGACTCATCGTATGACCTCCATTTTATGCGTAACCATGAGCTTAGAGTTTAAATACTCTGTATCCGGCCTTTTCTAAAACCTCCACCAGATTGACTCGCTTAATCGCCCAATGCGTCCGGCTAAGTTCATTATAAGCCTTTGCGCCTCCAATGCAGAGATCCGCAGCGAGGTCTATCAAAACCTGTTGAGGTAATGTATTCAGTTTAGTGAAATATATTTTGTTCCTCCAATTGACAGTTACTTAACATCAAAATGCAGTGGCAGTTTAGGATATACAACCCATAACAACCCCCACTAAAACACATTATATCTTAAAAAACTGAAATTACAATCCCAGCAATGAACTCGCTATGGCGAGAATATAATCGCTCTTTGCATTGCTGACCTTATAAACCCTATCAACTATGGAAGATGGCCTTACAAACGATTGAATATTGTATGTCCAACAAGGTCGAGGCCTAGATTTCTAAAAAGTTTTCTAATCCGGACATGGCCTGTCCGCTTTAACCTGTATGATTCGGCCATGGAGGTGAAAGGGGGTGAGAGTGTGAGGATCAACGACCGGCAGCAGCAGATCATCAATCTGCTGTGCCAGCGGCGGAGCGATACCGTTCAGAATCTGGCGGCGGAACTCGGCGTCTGCGAACGGACCATCCGCCGTGACATTGAAGAGCTCACACTCACCCACCCCCTTGAGACAGTCCGGGGCCGATATGGCGGTGGGGTAAAGATGGCGGACTGGTACTTTCAGGACCGGCCAAAGCTATCTCCCAAGCAGACCGCCCTGCTCAAGCGATTGGCGGTTGGACTGCATGGCGAGGACCTGGATGAAATGAACCATATCCTGGCCCGTTTCGCTTCCTGAAGGAGCGCCCGCCGCTCCACGACACCTTGAAAAGTTCATACCAGCAGTACGGATAACCGCCTGAACAGTTGAGCGTCATGCAGCGCGCGCCATGACACCCAGGGCCTCTGCCCTGGGCCGAGCGAGAACGCCACCTGCATGGGGCGCTATGGCACGCGCTTTTGCAATGACGCTGTTTGGGTACACAATGAGACACCTCGCATGGCCTGCGCGTAAGACAGGCGGCGCTGCCCTGGAGTTGAAAGCAGTAGAGACTCCAGGTAAAAGCCCGTGCGGCTTCTTGCCGGAAGCCGATCCGTACTGTTCCCCATCGTCGGGGGGCGAGCTGCAAATACGACGAGAATGAAAAAGAAAAATAACTCACTTATTCAAGGAGATTTTACAAATGATTAGTTATCATAACAGGCAGGTCGCACATCGTGAGATCGACCATATCTTTCAGGACCTCTTCCCAAGCCATGGCATGACGGCCCGGCCCAGCCAGATCGAGTTGAGCCACAAGATGCTGGATGCCATGATTCACAGCAAAATTGCTTTAAGTGACGCAGGAACGGGAATCGGCAAGACCTACGCCTATCTGGTGGCTGGTGTTTCTTTTTCTCGCGCGTTGAGCCGGGAGAACATCCCTTTCCAGCCCATCCTCATTTCCACCTCCAGCATCGCCCTGCAAACGGCGGTAAGGGAGGAATACATCCCGTTCCTCTCCTCTGTTCTTTTGGAGGATAAGCTGATCCAGGCCCCCATCCGGGCGGTCATTCGAAAAGGAAAAGGCCACTATGTCTGTGATGAGCGTCTGATGCGCCGCCTGCGGCAGGTAGACCTGGAACGAAAAAATCCGCTGGCCGCCCAGGCACTCCTCTCCCTGCGGGATCATTTGGACGCAGACCAAGCCCCCCATCTCAGTCAGTATGACCGAAATCGTGTGTGTGTCCCCACGATTTGTGATTGCCGCCGGGATAGCTGCCGGTACCTCTGCTATATGGAAGCCTGCAACTCTGACCGCTATCTGTTTCAGATCTGCAACCATAATCTGCTGCTGGCAGATGCCATCCATCGTGGCAGCGGTCACCGCCCCATCCTGCCGGACGTTGGCGCTTTGATCATTGATGAAGCACACAAGCTGCCTGAGACTGCCCGGCAGATGTTTGGCGTTACCCTGGCAGCCAAGGACATCCGCACGCTGATCCGCACCCTACGGGCGGAACGATATCTGCTGGCATCGGAATCCCTGGCTGATATGGCGTCGGCGCTTCTGAAGCTTATGTCACTGCCTCATGATGGTGATCGCCCTTTTTCGGACTATGTCCGACACATGATAGGGCCAGCCCGAACCCTGGCTACCATTCAGAGCCAGATCGGCGGGGTACTGACACCAACCGCCAAAAAGGAATTGGATCGGATATCCTCCGCAGTCCATCTGTTTTTGGAGGAACGCTCTGACCTGGTATTCTACACTGCGGCGGATGACGATGGCGGCACATTGCTGTGCGCCTCCATCTCCGACCTGACTGCCCAGCTCCAAGCAACACTCTGGTCACAGCCCCAGCCCGTCCTCCTTACTTCCGGAACATTGGCCATAGGTAAAGACTTTTGTCGTTTCAAAGAGGAGGCTGGCCTCACCGGCAACTCTCGGGTGGAGGAATCTGTTTCGCCCTCTCCCTTTGATTACCGGAAAAACTGCCTGCTCTATTTTCCCACGATGCCGCCCAGGCAGCACGAAGCGGACTATTTTGCCAAACTGGCCGAGGAGATCCGTACATTACTGATCGCGGTCCACGGCCATGCGTTGGTACTGTTCACTTCTTATGCAGCCATGTCCGCTGTGAAGGATCGTTTGAAGCAGCACCCCCTTCCATTCCCGCTGTTTACCATGGGACGGAACGCCCCGCACACCATGGCCCAGTTCAAGGCGGCACCCGGAAGCGTCCTGTTTGCCACCGGCGCCGCCTGGGAGGGTTTTGACTTTCCCGGAGACTGTGTCTCTTTGCTGGTCATCCCCCGACTACCGTTCCAATATCCGGACGCCTTGCAAGAAAAAAAGAGAGAGGCATATCCTGATCTCCGCACGTTCATCCGGGCCGTGGCTGTGCCGGAGATGCAGATCAGACTTAAGCAGGGGTTCGGACGAGCCATCCGCTTGGAGACTGACACCTGTGCCATCGCCATTTTGGATGAACGAGCCGCCAAGGGCAGCCGTTACTTCCGGGATGTTCAATCCGCGCTGCCGGAAATGCCTGTCACAAGCAGCATCTATGCGGTAGAACGGTTTATCCGGCGGGTCAAGGATGAGAGCTACTTTGAGGAGGCTGCGTGATGGAGATCCGAAACGAACTGCGTTACCTGTTATCGGTGGGTCTATGGGAACGGATGGCTGCAGACGGCCTGCTGACCAAAGAAGAACTGGCCAGAGCCAAACGGTTGTCCGCAGAACGATACCGGCCCGGAACTGTTTGGGAATAGTGCTGGCTATTCCCGCAGGAGTGTGGTATGGTTTCGTTGCCGAAAAAGATGGAAGGAGGCGAATGAGAAATGGCTGAAGTACAAGTGATCCCACCCAAGGCAGCGAGACCAGACACCCTGCGGGTAGCAGCCTATTGCCGTGTCAGCTCCGACTCTGCGGACCAGCTCCACTCCTACGCCGCCCAGATCCGGGCCTATACGCAGGCGATCAACGCCCACGATGGCTGGGATCTGGTAGACATCTACGCAGATGAGGGCCTGACCGGCACGCGGATGGATAAGCGGGAGGACTTCAACCGCCTGATGGCAGACTGCCGGAAGGGCAAAATCGATAAGATCGTGGTCAAGTCCATCTCCCGATTTGCCCGGAACACCCGTGACTGCCTCGCCACCCTGCGGGAACTTTCCTCGCTGGGTGTAACCGTCAAGTTTGAAAAAGAGAATATCGACACTGGAACGCTCACCTCAGAACTGATGGTGAGCGTTTCCGCTTCTCTGGCCCAGGAGGAATCCATCTCCATCTCCAAAAACCAACGTATGAGCTATCAGCACCGCATGGAGCGCGGGGAGTTTATTACCTGCTCCGCACCATTTGGATACCAAATCGTTGATGGTAAGAATCTTACAATCGTAGAGGATCAGGCAAAGATCGTAAAGTGGATTTTTGCAGCCTATCTTAGAGGATATAGCTCCGAGTGGATTGCCCAGGAGTTAAGTGAGAATGGGCCTGCCCCCCTTCATGGTGGGCAAAAATGGCATCAGCAGACCATTCGAAAGATCTTAACAAACGAGAAATACATTGGAGATGCCCTCTGCCAGAAAACCTACACAACCAACACATTTCCATATCGCAGGAAAGATAACCATGGTGAGGCGGACCAATATTATGTAGAACATACCCACCCTGCCATTATCAGCTATGAGGACTTTCAAAAAGTTCAGGAACTGCTGAAGCGGCGGGCAGAACGGCAGTCGATTCCACATGATCAGACCCCGCTTGCTCGGAAGATCATCTGTGGGCAGTGTGGGACGCTGTACATGCGGAGAATTTCGAAAGCTGGATACGTCTCCTGGGTATGTCGCAAGCATGACAGAAAAGCCGCCGACTGCCCCAACGGACGGATCAGCGAGGACAGCATCCATGCGGCATTCCTCCGGATGTATCGTAAGCTTCGCACCCATGACGGCATCGTGCTGTCACCTGTGCTGAGGCAAATGGATACTTTGTCAGATGCCCTGCACCGCGGCAACCCGGCCATGCTGGCGGTCAACACAGCCATCGCCACGGCATCCGAGCAGAGTTATCACCTCACAAAGCTGCACACGGCAGGTCTCCTGGACAAGGCTGCCTTATCCGCAAAGCAGGCGGAACTCAACGCCAAGCTGACAGAACTACGACGGGAGAGGCGAAAGCTGCTTTGCAATGAGGATATTGATGAGCAGGTCGATGCAATTCGCCTGACGATTGATACCATCCGGAACGGACCAGAGACTCTGTCCAGCTTTGACGAAATCCTGTTCACCAAGCTGGTGGAACGAATCGTTGTAGATACCCAGAGCACCATCCGCTTTCAATTATATGGCGGATTTGAATTCCAAGAGACGCTGGAGGCGTAGGCAATGGCAAATCGGAAGATATTGTATGGCTACCAGATCATACACGGCGATCTGGTCATCCAGGAGGAGGAACGACTCACTGTTCAAAATATATTTACCACCTATCTGGCCGGGTTATCCTATCAGGCACTGGCAGACCGGATGAATGCGGACAACATCCCGTTCTCTCAGGAATCGCCGCTGTGGAACAAGCACAAAATCAAGCGAATGCTGGAAAACTCTCGCTATGCCGGGGGAAATGGATACCCACCCATTATTGACCAAGATACCTTCCAGCAAGTGCAGGAAAAGATCTCAGAAAAGACAAGTGGGAAGTTTCCACGCCGGACGGAATCGGATGGCTTATGGCAAAAGCTGCGAAGCGGATGCTGTCAGACTCGCCTGCTCCGAACCGGAGGGCCAATCGGGCATACCGGAAACGTCCATCTGAAATGTTCTGCCTGCAGAAACGCATTTGTTGTCGGGAAGGAGGAACTGCTTGCGCAGACGGCACGGCAGCTTGCGGCACATGAAAAACCCATATGTAAGCCATACGCGCCCTCTGCGGAGGCTGTTCGCCTGGCCAATGCCATTAACCGGGCGTTGGAACAGCCAGGAGACGGTAAGGAGGCTCTCTCCCACATCCTGCAAGGGGCAGCTGCCCGGTATGCCTGCTGTGATGATGGTGTGGATACGGCTGTAAGCCAAACGCAGCCCGACCAAATCGACTGGGAACGCTTCGAACGAACGGTCTCCCATATCATAATCGGAACAGATAACGCAATCACCGTACACTTCTGATTAGGAACAGAAAGGACAGCAAAATGGAACAATCATCACTGGAACGCACCATCCACCGCATTCCGGCATCACGGTCCAATGTAGCAAGCAACAAGACGAGGCTCCACGGCAGGCAGCGGGTGGCGGCTTACTGCCGGGTCAGCACCGACAGTGAGGAGCAGATCAACAGCTACACCGCCCAGAAAGCCTACTACACCCAGAAAATTGAGGAGTCCCCAGATTGGGAACTGGCCGGGATCTTCGCGGACGAGGGGATCACCGGGACCAGTATGAAGAAGCGAAAAGAATTCAACCGGATGATCACCGCCTGCAAGCGGGGCGGGATCGACCTCATCCTCACAAAGTCTCTCTCCCGTTTCGCCCGGAACACCGTAGACTGCCTGGAGACGGTGCGGATGCTGAAGGCCAGGGGGATCGGGGTCATCTTCGAAAAGGAAAATATCAATACGCTGACAGAGTCCAGCGAGTTCCTCATCACTCTGTTCAGCGGATTTGCCCAGGCCGAGAGTGAATCACTCAGCTCCAATATCCAGCTGGGTATCCGGATGGCAATGAAAGAAGGAAAGGTCAACTTCCACTACAGATCCATGCTGGGCTACCAAAGAGGAGCGGACGGTAAGCCGGAGATCGTACCGGAGGAGGCCGAGGTGGTGCGGCGAATCTTCCGCCGGTACCTGGAGGGCTGCAGTGAGGGCCAGATCCAGAGAGAACTTACCCAGGATGGGATCGCCACCGCAAAGGGTGTCAAGGCATGGTCCCATCAGATCGTGCATAACATCCTCACCAATGAAAAGTATGCGGGAGACGCCCTGCTGCAAAAGACATTCACCACAGACTGCATCAGCAAAAAGGTCAAGAAGAATACCGGCGAGTTGCCGCAGTATTACATCAAGGACAACCACCCTGCTATTATCCCGCGGGACATCTACCAGCGGGTACAGGAGGAGATGGCACGGCGGACCAGCAAGCGAAAGATTCTGCAGAAAAGCGGAAAAACAGAACAGGGCAAATATTCCGCCAAGTATGCGCTCAGTGAGCGGCTGGTCTGTGGGGAGTGTGGTTCCCCCTATAAGCGGTGTACCTGGGCCAGGAACGGCGTCAAACGGATCGTCTGGCGGTGCGTCTCCCGGCTGGAGTTTGGGAAAAAATACTGCCATGAGTCGCCTTCCGTAGAGGAGTACAAACTGCATGCTGCTATTCTCACGACGCTCAACCGGGTAGTCGAAGCAAGCAATGGCCTGCAGGAAGAACTTGCAGAAACGCTCCGAATGGTATGTGTCCCAGGAGGAGATGGCGACGACCTGTTGGACTTGGAACACGAACTGGAAGTACTGACCGCACGGCAGAATACACTGTTGGATCAGGCTCTGGCCAATATGGATGACCTAACGATAACGGAGCAGCTCAAGACCCTGCTGGAAGAAAAGCAGCACCTGCAGGCGCGGATTGATGCGGTAAAGATGGAGGTGGCCAACAGGATCAGCGAGGACTCACGTATGGCAGAGTTAGCAGCTTACCTGGAGGAACACCTCAGTGGCTTCCAACAGTATGATGACGGGATCGTTCGGCAGTTGGTTGAGCGGATCACCGTAGTCGACGCGGAAACGATTCGAATCAAATTCCGATACAGTGATGTAGAGATCGAGCAGGCCATGTGCTAAAATGGAAACAAGGAGCAACTACTTATGGAAATATTCATTACAGGGGATACACACGGAGATTTCCGCCGCTTCCGCCCGGACATCTTCTACGAGCAGGAACACATAACCAAGGAGGATTTGGTTCTGGTCTGTGGAGATTATACCGAATAAGTTGCTATACCGAAAAAATCTCAGAATCCTGCAAATAACATATTCTACACAAAATTTTTCGGTATAGTATTTTTCAATCCAGCGTATAGAGGAATTGCTTTGCATCTTTACTTTTCCAGAGTTTCTCGGTGCCTCCGATGTTTGGGGCTGACTTATTGATGGCCTCACTCATCATCTCCAATGTAGCAAAGGCATAGAAGCCAGATGTAGTAGACATACTTTCATGCCCGAGCAACTGCATAATAAACGGTAAAGGCACGCCGTTTTTATACAAATCCATAGCTTTTGTTTTTCTAAACAGGTGGCAGTGGACATTCTCTGGAACGGCACCGCATGTCTCTCGGGCCATGGCAGCCGCAGTTCCAACCACGAGACTGATGCTATCGGTAGAAAGTCTGTGGGGTATCCCTTCCCTCATGCTATAAAACAGTGGGGCCGGTCGTCCAGATGGATGAAATTCACGTAGATAAAGTTCAAGATGCGCTACTGTCTTCTTCATGATAGGAACATTTCGCCTTTTTCGCCCTTTTCCAATTATAGTAACAAAAGGATTGGGAGCATCAATATGTAAGGACTCTATATCAAGGTCGGCGAGCTCTTGTACTCTGGCCCCCGTGTCATATAGGAGTATGAGCATCATCCTGTTTCGTCGGTGCTTTTTCGATTTTGCGTCATATGCAGATAGAATAGCAGCTGTTGCTTCTGGCTGAAGATACAAAATGGGATGTTTTTCTTCTTTTAGCTTTTGAATTTGGCAAACAGATTCATAAATGCCCCGAAGTTCGAAATCCTCTTGTCCGCAGTATTTTAAGAAGGAGCGGATGGATGTGATCCTGAGATTTACCGTTCTGGCTGAGGCCCCTTGTCCCTTCAGCCATACAACAAACTCTTTCACGTTATCACGAGCAAATGCCTCGAAGCTAACGTCCTCATCTTCAAGGCCTTTTTCTTCCCGCAGGAACCGTAAGTATGTTTTAAGCGACTGCTTATAAGTTTCTATCGTCTTATCGGATAGGCCTCGTATAGCGGGCATATAATCATGCAGATAGGATCGCACCATTGTCCAGAAACACTTATCTTTTTTGCGCTTATATCTCATATGACTCAACCTCAGGCAGTAAATTTTCTAAGCTCTCTGTTGCAACAGCATAGTTTCCAAAATAATCAGGAATCAGGTGTATGTAGTAATATGTTTTTTCAATCGAGGAGTGTCCCATATAGCGCATGAGATAAGGAAGCATGGACATGACATTCTTTCCTTCTTTTGACCAACGTGCTATATTGGCACATGCAAAGTGGTGCCGGAAGTCATAGGGCCTTGGCTTGACCTTACCGTCTCTTTTGAGTCCTGCTGCAAGCCAGATTTTTCTGAAGTTGAACGGAACTGATGACTCGGATATGACATTACCGCTGGGACTTGGGAAAAAGTATTCTCTTTCCGGGAAACAGATCCCAATAGCAGAATCGTAATCTTTCAGATAGGATATCAACTCATCTGACAAAAACAATCTGCGATCCCGGTGCCCTTTCGATTGTAAGATATCCAAATAGCCGTCATTAAGATGTACATTTTCACAGCGGAGATGTCTGGCTTCGCCGCACCTCGCACCGCAGCAATAAAGGAAACGATACAGTGCTGGGTAAACATAAGGGCGCCCTGGTGTTTTCTTTCGAAGCACATATGAGTCGCATTCTTTAAAAAAGCGCTGTATTTCACTGTTAGACAACAGATAAACTTCTGGTCGGTAAGAATTCCGTGAAACAGGGGATTCAAGAATGTATGCATCTGAATCCCCCATACACTGGAGATAGCGGCCAAACTCTCTAACAGGGCTTATCCAATATCCACGTTTTGAATTGGAATGCTCAGACCGTTCAATGCTCCACCCTACCACAAGGCTTTTGCAAAGAACAGGGCTATTGCCATGTTCAAAATTGTATCGATCCAAACTCTTCAAATACCATTGAACTGATGCGGAATACTGTATGCCTATAGAATGTTTAAACTTTATAAATGCTTCCAGAGATGGGCCAAGCGCGCTTATAAAAAGACTCATGGATTTACCTTTCTTGATATTCCCACAAGAGGTAATACACACTCTTTAAGGTTATTTATATCTGCAGTTATATAGATGTCGGTAGTCCTTATCAGCCGAACAAAACGGTTATACATGACATATCGATATCTGACGAGCTCCCCAGTTTTCTCGTTGAAGATGTTATCAGCAAACATTTGACCGATATTGGCCGTATAAGTATCATAGTCGTTTTCTGCACAGAATTTTTTAAACCTGTTGCTGACCTGCTTATAGTTTTCTATGTTTTTGGGGGCATAGCCCACATCGGTTATAGCAGCGATAAAAGCATCACACAAATCATCAATATTTGATTTCACAGAGACCACCCCGTTTGCTTGGTGGCTCCTATAGTACCAGAAAAATTATGCCGAAAGAAGTCTACAAATTATTGCTTTTTCAGTACAGAATAAAAGGTTTCGGCATAATGTTTTTTACGGTATAATCTCCGTTATGCTTAATTCGTTATAATGGAGACTTTGGTGGAATCTGGTACGGTGATCCACGGGATGATGCAGGACTGGACTGGCTGGATAGTCTGCCCTACACCACGGCCTTCGTGCTCGGGAACCATGAAAACTATGACGCCTACAAAGGTTATCCCAAAGAGGAGTGGCATGGCGGACAGATCCAGAGGATACGTCCCTCCGTCCTGCATCTCATGCGGGGCCAGGTATATGAGCTCAACGGCAGGAAGTTTTTTACCATGGGCGGCGCATCCTCCCATGATATCCAGGATGGTATTCTGGAGCCGGACGATCCAGACTTCGAGGAAAAGTTTCAGCAACTCGAACAGCGCGGTGCGCTGTTTCGTGTGAACCATCGTTCCTGGTGGGCCGAGGAACTGCCTAGCGAAGCGGAATATCTGGAAGCCAGAGCAAATCTGGAGCGTGTCCGCTGGAATGTGGATTACATCATCAGCCACTGCTGCCCCTCCAGCATACAGGATGTGTTCAGCGGAGGAATGTTCAAAAAAGACGCACTGACCGAGTTCTTCGATGAAGTGTGTCAGAGATGTACCTTCCGGTATTGGTTCTTCGGCCACTACCACAGCAACATGGTGATCGAGAAAAAGTATGCTATGCTATATGAGCAGATCATAAGACTGAAGTAAGACAAAGGGCTGTGCTGACGCACGGCCCTTTTTTCGCCTCTGTTTGCACACGGCTTTGTCAGTATGTCATATGGGGGTTCGGAAATGGCTTGAAAAAAGCGCAGAAAAACAAAAATACAAGATGCGCAAAACCGCGAACCCATTGAGCCGCAAGGCTTTCCGGGCTGTATCTTTTTCGGCAACAAAAGACAAAATCCGTCAAAATCTTGTGATTTTGGCGGATTTTTCTTAACTTTTACAGCAAAACCACCCCATTAAATTTCACTATCTATTTTTGCTTTTCTTGAGGTGCCGAAATATGGTAATAGAGACAAACCGGCTGATCCTGCGCCCCTTTTTAGAAGGTGACGCGGCGGATGTTTACGAATATCTGAAAGAGCCAGCGGTCAACTGCTTTGCCAGCATGAAACTGCACTCCCTGGACGAGGCAAAAGCGGAAATGAAAAAACGGCTCGGCGAGACGGAGTACTATTTCGCCATCACCCTGAAGGACGGCGGCAAGGTGATCGGAGAGATCGACGCATATCCGGAGGCGGGCGAGCCCCACGCAGGCGAGGATGCCGTGCGGGACACTTTCAGCCCTTGCTGGATGCTCAACGAGGCCTATCAGGGCAAAGGGTACGCCTTTGAGGCGGCCCAAGCCTTTTTCGACTATCTCTTCTCCCAAAAGGGCGCAAGGCGCATCTACGCCTACACTGAGGACTATAACCTCGCAAGTCAGCATCTGTGCGAGAAACTGGGCATGCGACGGGAAGGCGTGTTCCTGGAATTCATCTCCTTTGTGAACAATCCCGACGAAACCCCCAGGTATGAAAACACGGTGCAGTATGCCATCCTGAAAAAAGAGTGGGACCGGCAGCAGTCCCAATAGGCAGTTGGAGGTATGATATGGGTGTAGCTTCTGTTTCCGAGTATGTGACATCGTTAAATGAAGAGCAGCGGCGGCATGTCAGCGCATTCATTGACTTTATGAGTGCGGAATACCCGCAGTTGACTCCTAAAATCTCCTTTTCCATGCCCATGTGGCTGCTGGGGAAGAAGATGTACGAGGGATATGTAGCAATTTCTGCTGCGAAAGCCCATTTCTCTATCCATTTTTCCGACGAGGAGTTTCTTAACCGCTTGGCGGAGAGTTTGCCTGCCTGTAAAAAGGGAAAACGATGCATCAACATCAAATACGGCGATGAATCGTCCCTCCGTGCGGTAGAGGCAAGCATCCACGCTTTTATGGAGATCTGCCATTTTGAAGGGGGCGCACCCCGATGAACGGCACCGAGGAGATCGGCTGCTGCGGCGCCTACTGCGGGACCTGCCGGGAGTATTTGAAAACCTGCAAGGGTTGCAAGCCGGGGTATCTGGACGGCTCCCGGGAGTTGAGCCGGGCAAAGTGCAGGATGAAAAAGTGCTGCCTGACCAGAGGTAACATCACCTGCGGGGACTGTGAAGAATACGACCGCTGCGAGATCATCCAGTCCTTCCTCAACCACCCCGGCTACAAATACGGCAAATACAAGCAGGCGCTGGAGTACATTCGCGCCCACGGCCACGCCGCCTTTTTGAACGTGGCGGAGCCCTGGACATGCGCTTATGGCAAGTACCCCGAACAGGACACCTGAAAGAAATAGTGCCCGCTGAACATCCACAGATTTCAGCGGGCACTATTCTTTGTATATGCATATTAAAAACTGATATGCCTGATGTGTGCATGAAACAGAATTGGGGCAACAGACAGTTGCTTTGCTTTTTGCTCCCGCTGTGATACAATCCGAGCAAGGTGGTGATCAACATGGATACCAAAGAAGTCCTTCTGGGACTGCGCACCAAGCGCGGACTCTCCCAGGAGCAACTGGCGGAACAAGTGCATGTGACCCGTCAGGCAGTTTCCCGCTGGGAGACCGGCGAAACAGTGCCCAACACAGAGACGCTGAAACTTCTCTCCAGGCTGTTTGATGTCTCCATCAACACCCTGCTGGGTTCCCCCAGGCAGTTGATCTGCCAGTGCTGCGGCATGCCCCTGGAGGACGCCAATATCAGCCGGGAGCCAGGCGGTTCCTTCAACGAGGAGTACTGCAAGTGGTGCTATGCCGACGGGAAATTCGTTTACACGAGTCTTGAGGAACTGCTGAATTTTCTGGAAAGTCATATGTCTAATGAAGCCTGGCCCCCGGAGCAGGTCAGAGCCTACTTTGAAGCTCAGCTGCCAAAGCTGAACCACTGGAAACAGCCCGAGATGTAAATACATACCTCTGGAATCTGTGGTTTCCAGAGGTATGTATTTTTTATTGTGTCATTAGGATAGGGACAGCCCGAACTTTACGACAAAACAGGTCATCTGATTTGATCCAGTTGTCCTGATTGAATGGCATCCAGATTGGCCCGGATCCGCTCCTCCGGCCAGTCCCACCACCGCAACTCCAGCAGCGCGGCAATTGTGTCCTCGGAAAACCGCTTTCGGATCGGCTTTGCCGGAATACCTCCCACAATGGTATAGGGCGGTACATCTTTTGTTACGACGGCCCGGGCACCGATAATGGCTCCGTCACCAACCGTCACCCCCGCCAGGATGACCGCCTCGTAGCCGATCCACACATCATTTCCGATGACAATATCACCCTTGTTGTCCCAGGCTTTGGCCACCTGACTCCGATCCAGTCCCCACTCCTCGAAGAAGATGGGAAAGGGATAGGTGGAGAGGGATTGCAGGCTGTGGTTGGCGCTGTTGAACAGGAACTTTGCCCCACAAGCGATGGAGCAGAACTTGCCGATCACCAGCCGGTCATGGTTGACAGGATAGTGATACAGCACATTGTTCTTTTCAAAGTCAATGGGGTCATTGACAAAGTCGTGATACATGGTGTAGTCCCCCACAAGGATGCTGGGATCTGTCACGACTTGGTTGAGATAGACAGTCTGTGTATCTCCTGTCCGGGGATAGATATTGGATGGATTCATATTCTTTTCCTCCTCTTATTTGTTTCGGCTGACCTCTCCCAAATGCTCACGCACCAGCGTTTTTCTTTCCCAGACTCTGCTTTTGAAGTAGATGAACCCAACCAGAGCGGGCAGGATAGGCGAAAGGGCCTGGCCCAGATAGATTCCGGGAAAGCACATGGAGAGGGGAAAGGCCAGCAGCCACCCTACTGGCAAACGAACGACCACCGCGTCCAACAGGGCATTGACCATGGCCACATGGGCTGCGCCCACGCCGATGGCAAAGGAATCCAGCGTGTACATGGCGGCATAGACCAGGCTGTTTACTCCACAGCACAAGCGCAGGTATAACACGCCCACCCGGATCATTTCCGGACTGGTGCTGTCAAACAGGCGGATGAGAGGTTCTGCCAGAAACTGAACCGTTACCACTACTGCCGCTGTGACGGCGAGGTTTAGCAGCAGACCGGATCGCACCACCTGGCGGGCCCTCCGGATCTGACCGGCTCCCACGCACTGGCCCACCATGGCGGTGATGGCCTGCCCAATAGCCCAGCAGTGCATCCCGGCAAAGGTGTTGATCTTCAGTCCCACGCCGGAGGCGGCGGCCACCGCGGTGCCGAAGGGATTGAGCATTCCCGTCACCAGCATATAGGCCGTGTTTACCACCACCATCTGGGTTGCGGTTGGCAGGCCCACCTTCAAAATAGCCAGTAGGATTTCCCGACGAAGTTCCATTTTTCCGTGGGAAAAACTCCATTGACGCCGCCGCAGATAGACCAGCGAACCCGCAAAGGAAATGCCTTGGGCAGTGATCGTGGCCCAGGCCGCACCGGCGGTGCCCATGGAACACGGCCCTACCAGCAGTACATCCAACAAGACGTTGAGAATCGTGGCGGCCCCCACGAAAAAGAGCGGCGTTTTAGAATCGCCCAGGCCTTTCAGAATGGAGCAGACCGTGTTATAGCCAAAGACGAATACGGTTCCCCAGCAGATGATCTCCATATAGCCGCAGGCGTCCGGATAGGCCTCCGCCGGAACATCCAGCGCTCGGAACAGCGACTCATAGACGGCAAGACTGAGCATGGTAACCACAACGGAGGCCGCCAGCGACAGGAGGAACAGCATTCCGGTGGTGTCACGCTGTCCCTTTTGGTCGCCCGCCCCCTTGTACTGGGCCACCAAAACGCTCCCGCCCATGGTCAGGCCGATACAGAGGGAGTTGATGATGAAGCACAGCATGGAGGCGTTGCTGATGGCGGCCAGGCCGATCTCGCCCACAATTTTCCCCACCACCAGCATATCCACCACATTGTAGAGGGCCTGCAGCAGGTTGGCCAGAAACAGCGGGAAGGCGAACTGAATCAGTTTTTTCGGCACGTTCCCGGTCAATAAATCTTGTTCTTGGATCATGTAATATCTTCCTTTCAAAATGAAAGAGGGAAGCACAATGCTGTGCGCCCTCTGTTCCGTTGCTCCTAAAATGGGCATAACAAAAGGCCGCAGACAAAACATCGTCCGCGGCCCAAAATAAACGATCTTGCCCTGTCAGTCTGCAAAAAGGGCGCAACAACCTAAGGCAGCAATTTCCTGCCCTGGCCTCCCGGTTTTACAGATTGACAGTCCGAAAAGGCTCCGCACAATGTTTTGTGGTATCCATTTGTACGGAGCCAAAATCAATGCAGAATTTTCCGAATAACATTGTGCTCACCTCACTTTGCTATTGTAAATACTATACCATTGCTATCATGCCGACAGAATCAGAAAAAGCGGCGGGACTTCTCCGCGGTGGAGTTCTTCTCCTGGGCAGAGGGCTGTGCGCCAAGTGTATGCACCTGGGCCCTCATGGCAACGAGCCCACCACCGTGGCCGCTATGGCGGAGTACTTTACGGGAAAGGGCTATAGGTTGGATTTCAGCCAGGGCCGGTTCCCCCACGAAATCCTATGGGAGTAGTGCCCGACGGTGTAAACCAGAGCAGCCGGTCTACTCCAACATGAACATATTGTACTTTCTTGTCAGGCGCAGATCCTCCTTGGTAAGAAGCAAAGAGGAGATCAGATTTTCATCCTCTACCAGAGGTTGGTCCGACAAAATGCATTTGGCGGAAACCGGCAGCATGGTCCGAGATGAAATGCCCGACAGCAGGCCTTGTTCCTGCCCGCTATAATCCAGAGGACAGTTGAAGCACAGGAACACATGCTCTATATCGTTGCGCTGACTTTCCAGCAAATAGTTGGTTACAAAATCGTGCTGCTTCATATAGCCGCAGTATAGACCACGGCAGCGATGCGGCTCCTCCAGGGACGGCAGGTTGTAAAAGAGCGCCGCCGGAGTCTCTCCTTGCTCCTCCTCTCCGCAGATGAGCAGGCTGCGCACAATTCGCTTAATTCGTCCGTCATAATTATACAGATATCGGTTCATTCCCTGAGTGACGCCGGAAAGAGGTCTTTTCCTTTTTCCCGGCGTCAAATCCGTCAGCAGCAGCTGCGGACGGACCCCTAGTGCTTCCGCTATTTCAAACAACGTATCAATATCCAATGTGATTTTACCTTGTTCATATTTGCTGATCGTCGCCTTGCTTTTACTGATTTGTACCGCCAAATCCTCCAGCGTCATCTGCCGCGCCCGACGATACATCTGAATATTCCGCCCCAACTGCTGGTTCCGCTCCTCCATAGGCCGCTCCCATCCTGTTTCCTAAGAA
>OOIG01001527.1_pt1 | contig 17090 bp, 17 predicted proteins | sample 1692091 | NCBI WGS metagenome assembly OOIG01 (sample SAMN06348188, study PRJEB24527) | human gut metagenome | biome: human gut; feature: ankylosing spondylitis patient; material: feces | host: Homo sapiens | place: China | collected 2015-10 | reverse complement strand
GATATGGACGCTCTTCTGTCAGAAACACTTCCTGCTGTCGCGATATTTTCACCCCGACAACTACAAATTTAACTTACAATACTCTTCCGAGGACATTTCTCTGCACAGATTCCGCAATTAGTACATTTTTCCGCATCAATATGTGCAAGGAAATTTGTTACAGTAACGGCACCTGACGGGCAGTTCTTTTCGCACAGTTTACATCCGATGCAGCCAACCTGGCAGGCTTCCATCAGAGCCTTTCCTTTTTCATTGGAGTTACATTTTACAAAAGTCTTCTGACTGTAAGGAATCAGCTCAATCAGATGCTTCGGACATGCGGCAATACACTTTCCACAGGCCCGGCAGACTTCTTTATCAACGGTTGCGATTCCGTCCACGACATGGATCGCATCAAACGGACAGGCTTTTACGCAAGAGCCGAAACCAAGGCATCCTGCATTGCAACTCTTCGGTCCGCCATCCTGCATCTGACTTGCCATGAGGCAGTCCTGCACACCTGTATACTGATATTCGGTCTTTGCCTTTTCACAGGTTCCTGCACATTTTACAAAAGCTACCTTTTTCTCCTGACTGCCAACGGAAACGCCCATGATCTCACCAATTTTTTCGGCAACCGGGGCACCACCAACAGGACAGCCATTTACTTCAGCTTCTCCTTTTACGATTGCTGCTGCAAGTCCGGAACATCCGGCATAGCCACAGCCACCACAGTTGTTGCCCGGAAGGACACCGAGAATAGCTTCTTCTCTTTCATCCACTTCTACTGCGAATTTCTTCCCTGCGATTCCAAGAAAAACTCCGATGAACAGACCGGTTCCACCGACAACGACTGCCGCTAAAATAATTGCTGTAATAGTCATTTTGTCTTCCTCCTATATTAATCCTGAAAATCCAAAGAAAGCAATCGCCATCAGACCTGCCGTAACAAGCACGATCGGAGTGCCTTTGAAGGATTCTGTAATATCATTGTATTCGATCTTTTCACGGATTCCGGCCATCAATACGATAGAAACGAGGAATCCCACAGCCGTTGCAAATCCATTGATAACACCGGTAAGAAGTCCCATACCTGTACTCATGTTATCGTAATAACCATTCTGTACATTTGTCAGGGCAACACCAAGTACTGCACAGTTTGTTGTGATCAATGGGAGATAAACGCCCAGTGCATTGTACAGGGATGGCATCGCCTTCTTCAGGAACATCTCGACGAACTGAACCAGTGCGGCAATGACAAGAATGAATACGATTGTATTCAGATAGGATAACTCTCCTCCCAGAATATTCGGGTTGCCAAGGATAAATTTATAAATCAGACCGGTAACGAATGAAGCAATCGTGATAACGAATACAACGGCACTTCCCATACCGGCGGCTGTCTTTACATTTTTGGATACGCCAAGGAACGGACAGATACCGAGAAACTGGCTCAGTACAACGTTATTGACAAATGCTGAACCTACGGCGATCAATAATAAGTCTTGTAATGCTTTCATTTAGTATGTCCCCTCCTTTACTCGTCTTTTCCTGCAACAGTTTCTGTCGCCGTCGCAATCGCATGTCCACCGCATGCCGCTGCATTTCCACAAGAAGCACAACTGGCACCGCATCCTGCTGCTTCCGGTACTTTTTTACCTTTTCTGGCAAGATTATTTTTTACTTTGTTCTGAAGTGCAACAAGGCAGGCAAGTACGAAAAATGCTCCAGGTGCAAGAATAAAGATCGTAAACGGTTCATAAGAATCAGGAAGGATCTGCATATTGAAAATCTTTCCTGAACCGATCAATTCTCTGACAATACCGATAGAAGTCAGACCGACTGTAAACCCAAGTCCCATTCCAATTCCATCGAAAATAGATGGAATGACTGGATTTTTAGAAGCATAACTCTCTGCTCTTCCGAGAATGATACAGTTTACAACGATCAGAGGAATATACAGACCAAGCGAATCATAAAGGCTCGGAACAAATCCTTCCATCAGGAAATCAACGATTGTTACAAATGAAGCAACAATTACGATGAATGCCGGCATTCTGACTGAATCGGGAATAATCTTTCTGAGCATGGAGATCATCATGTTGGACATGATAAGAACAGCCGTTGTAGAAAGTCCCATGCCAATTCCGTTGATGGCAGAAGTCGTAACTGCAAGAGTCGGACACATTCCGAGCATAAGAACGAAGGTCGGATTTTCTTTTACCAGACCATTCATTAAACGTTCTGTACATTTATTCATTGCTACCGCCTCCTAACTCATTTTGAAAATACACAAGAGCAGAATCTACGGCATTCGTAACTGCATTTGTAGTAATAGTTGCACCGCTGATCGCATCGATCTTGTCGTCGCCCTCTTCTCCTGTCTTAGTATAAGAAAATGTCTCTACTTTTTTATCTTTGAACTGATCTTTGAAAGCCGGCTCAGTTGACTTCATGCCAAGACCTGCAGTTTCACTGATACTGAGCATCTCAATTCCCTTTACGGTTCCATCGGCCTGGATACCGACCGAGATTTCAATATCTCCGCCATACCCCTCATGGGAAACTACATTGATGACATATCCGATGGTCTCACCGCTTTTATCTTTTCCAAGGGCAACTTCCTCGATAGCATCGCTGGAATACCCGTTGGATTTTAAAAGTTCAGAAGCAGCATCTGTATCAAGATTATCTACAGTTTCAAAAGAATCTGCATCGGACAGAACCGATTGGAATGCTTCCTGCTTTGCCTTTGCTTTTGCATTGGCGATCGGTTCTTTCGTAACTCCGTATACAACACCGAGGAGCAGTCCGGCGATGACGGTGATCGCAGTGAGAATGAATGCATTTTTAACTATTTTATTCATTACTTCTCTCCTCCTTTTCCAAATGGCTTTGGCAGGGTTGCCTTCTCGATCAGAGGAACGAGCAGGTTGCTGATGATGATCGCATAAGATACACCTTCGGCAGAACCTCCGAAAAGACGGAACAGACCCGTCAGACATCCAAGGCAGATACCATAGACGATCTTTCCCTTACTGGTGATCGGAGAAGTGACGTAATCTGTTGCCATAAACCATGCACCGAGCATGAGTCCGCCACCGCATAAGTGTGCAGTAATGTACTGTGGGTCAAATCCATGACCGCCAAATAAAGAAATAAAAATGACAAATGTTAATATGTAAGTTCCGGGAATCCGCAGATCGATTACTCCCATAAGGATCAGAAACATTGCTCCGATCATCAGTGCGATGACAGAAGTTTCCCCGATCGTTCCACTGGTATTACCGATCAGCATTGCAAATGAATCTACAGATTCACCGGCTTTCAGATTCGCCAGAGGAGTTGGTCCTGTAACTCCGTCGTATACAAAATTTGTCATCTTTCCTGCAAAGCAGATCAGAAGAAAGCAACGTGCACCAAGAGCCGGGTTCATGAAATTCTGTCCCAGTCCTCCGAAGAGCTGCTTTACAACAATGATCGCAAAGAAAGCACCGACAACCCCCATCCACCACGGAAGTGTCGGAGGAAGATTCAGTGCGAGAAGCAATCCTGTGACTACTGCACTGAAATCTTTGATCGTGACCGGTTTATGCATGAGTTTCTCCCAGAGATATTCAGCCAAAACCGCTGCTGCTGTTGTTACTACAATCAAAATCCACGCATTTTCATGCCGGAAATTCCAAATTCCAAAGAACGTTGCCGGAAGCAGGGAAATAACAACCATAAGCATAATATTACTGCTGGTTACTTTATCCCGGATATGCGGAGAAGATGATACATTATAATTTTCGTTCAATTTTATTCACCTCTCTTACTTTTTCTTCCTGTTGGCAAGTGCGATCTTACGCATAGAACCGATGGACTGTTTCAACTGACGCTTTGCCGGACAGACATAGCTGCAGGATCCACATTCCACACATTCCAGACCATTCCATGCCACAAAAGAAGCTTCATCTTGCCTTTTGGCGAAATCTGCCAGTCGGGATGGAATGATACGGCTTGGACATACATCGACGCATCTTGCACAGTTAATGCAGGCGGTCTCAGGACTCTTCTTTACAATATCTTCTTTGAAGGCAAGAAGTGAAGAAGAAGTTTTGGTGACCGGTGCATCCAGAGTGACCATGGCAAATCCCATCATCGGACCTCCGGAGATCAGTTTCTCAGGTTCCTCAGTGAACCCGCCTGCCGCTTCAATCAGTTCCTTATGGCTGATGCCAAGCGGTACAAGGAAATTTCCCGGTTCAGTGACTGCATCACCGCTGACTGTCACCACACGTTCCATCAGAGGTTTCCCATTGATCACTGCATTATGAATCCCGATCAGAGTCTCTACATTGTCCACAATGCATCCTGCATCAGCAGGCAGCATGGATGCATTGATCGCACGTCCGGTGACGGCATAGATCAACTGTCGTTCAGCTCCCTGCGGATATTTGGTCATCAAAGCTTTCACATCCATTTTAGGTTCTTCAGAAACTGCATCCTGTAACTTCTGGATACAGTCCTTTTTATTATCTTCCACCGCAAAAATACCGCGTGCATTTGGGAACAGAGATAAAATAACACGCATTCCACTTACAAGATCTTCCGTATATTCAAGCATTCTGCGGTAATCAGCAGTGATATAAGGTTCACATTCAGCACAGTTTGCAATGATATATTCAATCTTGTCAGCATCTTTCGGGGAGAGCTTGACTCTGGTAGGAAAACCGGCACCTCCCATTCCTACAATACCGGCATCTCCTATTTTGGAAATGATCTCCTCGCGGGTCATTTCATTGAGAGGCTTAACCGGAGCATACTCTGCTTCCTGATATTCGCCATCATTCTGAATTACGATACAATCAACTTTTGTTCCGGTTGGATTAAAATGCTTTTCTAAAGCTTTTACTTTACCGGATACAGAAGAATATACCGGAGCAGAAACAAATCCTCCCGCTTCGGCGATCATTTGACCTTTTAAAACCTGGTCTCCTTTTTTTACCACCGGAACTGCCGGAGCACCGATATGCTGGGAGAGAGGATAGATGAGATCACCTGTCGGTAAAAGAGCTTTGATCGGCTGATCCTTTGAAAAACGTTTCCCGTCATCAGGATGTATTCCGCCTTTAAATGTCAAAAGTCCCATTTTACGCTTCCTTCCTTTCTTAGAAGTGAACTGAACATTACAGTACACTTTTCTTTTTTCACAAAGTCCATTTTACTAAAATATGTACTAAAAATCCAGTCGTATCAGCAGAATATTTGTCATGTATTAAAAAAGAGACAGCCGAAACCGACTGTCTCTTTAAAATATCTGCTTAATAAGACTTATGCTTCTGTCTCTTCGTCAGCATAGCCCTGAGAATCTGACTCAAGAGCCTTCATGCTCAGGCTGATCTTCTTTTCAGCTTCGTTCAGGTCAACAACCTTTGCTGTGATCTCCTGTCCGATGGAAAGAACATCAGATGGCTTATCAACATGATTTTTGGAGATCTGGGATACGTGAAGCAATGCATCTACTCCAGGTGCAAGTTCAACAAATGCTCCGAAATCTGTCATACGTGCAACTTTTCCTGTTACAACGTTGCCTACAGCAAAATCTTCTGCTGCATTTACCCATGGATTTGTCTCCGGGAACTTCAGGCTGAGTGCAATTTTTGTATCACGGATGTCTTTTACGAGAACTTTCAGCTCATCACCAACATGGAATACTTTCTTTGGATTATCAACACGTCCCCATGACATCTCTGAGATATGAAGAAGACCGTCAACACCACCAAGATCAACGAATGCTCCGAAATCTGTCACATTCTTAACAGTTCCTTCTACTGTATCGCCAACATGTAATTTAGCGAATAACTCTTTCTGCTTTTCAGCACGCTCAGCAACAAGAAGCTGTCTTCTGTCACCGATCACACGGTTTCTTCTCGGGTTGAACTCGCTGATTACAAACTCAATTTCCTGTCCCTCGTACTTGCTGAGATCCTTCTCATAAGAATCAGATACAAGGCTTGCAGGAATGAAGACTCTTACTTCATCAACTGTTGTACAGATTCCACCACCGAGAATCTGAGTAACTGTGGCTTTTAATACTTCATGATTTTCAAATGCTTCACGAAGTCTTTCATTTCCTTTTTCAGCAGCCAGTCTCTTGTATGTAAGAAGAACCTGACCCTCTCCGTCATTTACTTTCAGTACTTTGACAGTCATTGTATCACCAACATTGACTACGGTTGTAAGATCCAGTGACTGGTCATTGGAATACTCGTTCTTTGTAATGATACCATCAGCTTTGTATCCGATATTCAGGATGATCTCATCTGGCTTTACATCGATTACAGTTCCCTCTACGACCTCTCCATTGTGAATAGTTTTAAATGACTCGTCTAACATCTGTTCAAAAGATAATTCTGACATTATTTTGAACCTCCTCAATTATATTGTTGGGCGTGGATGCCCCTGCTGTAATACCTACTGTTTCCACTGACCCTAATTGATTCAAATCCAAATCGCCAAGTGTCTGTATATAGTACGTATTGTTACATGCTTTTCTGCATATTTCAAATAACTTCTGGGTATTGGAACTATGTTTGTCACCAATAACGATCATAGCATCCACCGTCTCTGCTATGCTCCGGGCTTCAGTCTGACGCTCCTTTGTAGCATTACAGATTGTATTTAAAACACTTACATCATAACTCTTTTTTTCAATAATTTCAACTAATTCTTTAAATTTATTGTAATTAAATGTCGTTTGTGCCACAATGCATATTTTCTGGTCTGCAGGGCAGAAAAAACTTTCTGCTTCTTCTACGTTTCGGATCACGCTGACCGGGGATTTTGCCCATCCCCGGATTCCCTGGACTTCCGGGTGATCGGGATTCCCGATGATAATGATACGATCCCCCTGTTCACTGTGCTTTTCTACGATCTTATGGATTTTCTTGACAAACGGGCAGGTTGCATCAACAATATGGATCCCTTTTTTTTCAAGTTCCTCGTAAACTCTTTTTTCTACACCGTGGGAACGGATAATAACGGTTCCTTCTTTCAGTGCAGCAAGATCCTCTTCACTTCTAATGACACGGACACCTCTTTTTTCCATATCTTTGACTACTTCTTCATTGTGGATGATCGGTCCGTAGGTATAAATTTTTTCATCGGTTCCGGTTTCAGTACATTTGTAAACTGTATCAACAGCTCTTTTTACTCCGAAACAAAATCCAGCAGATTCTGCTTTGATAATTTTCATCAGATTCTCCCGATCCTTTCTTATCTACAATGATCACAGATCGTACGCACTACTTCGTCGATCGTCATGTTGGAACTGTCAACGAGGATGGCATCTTCTGCCTGTTTCAAAGGAGCGACCTCTCTTGTCATATCCCGATGATCCCTCTCCTTAATATCCGTCATGATCTTTTCAAGAGTGATATGCTCTCCCTTTGCCGACAGTTCTTCATATCTGCGTTTTGCACGGGTTTCAACACTGGCAGTCAGGTAAATCTTTACATCAGCATCCGGCAGAATATTTGTTCCAATGTCCCTGCCATCCATAATTACGTCTTTTTCTCTGGCAAGAGAACGCTGGAGTTCAAGAAGCTTTGCACGGACTTCCGGGATTACAGAAGTTTTAGAGGCCATATTTCCAACCTTCTCAGTGCGAAGCTGTTCGGTGATATTTTCTCCGTTCAGGTAGATCTGCTGTATACCATTTTCGTATCCAATCGTAACTTTAGCATCATCACAGGCATCAATCACAGCTTTTTTATCATCACCGGAAAGTCCTTTTTTCAGAAAATGTACTGCAAGCCCGCGGTACATGGCACCAGTATCAACATAAATGTATCCTTTTTCTTTTGCAACCAGCTTTGCAATGGTACTTTTTCCTGCACCGGCAGGTCCATCAATCGCTACATTGTATCCCATAGTATAAGTATCCTCCGATTTTTAATATTTATTCAAATAATTTATCTTGTCCGGCACTGATCCCGGCAAGATAACCGGTAGACCAGGCAATCTGTAAATTATAACCACCGGTTACTGCGTCAAGATCCAGAACTTCTCCGGCAAAATAGAGATTTTTTATCAATTTTGATTCCATCGTACCCGGATCGATCTCTTTTACGGAAATTCCACCTTTTGTAATGATGGCTTCATTATATCCACGCAGTCCGGTCAGTGTCATATGAAAGTCTTTGATCAGCCGGAGCAGATTCAGGCGTTCTTCCTTTGTGATTTCATGAACCTTCTTTTCTTCTTCGATTCCCGAAAGTTCAATGATCACGGGACGTAATTTTGCTGGAAGTAAACTGTCAATAGCATTTTTAAACTGCTTATTATGGTTGGCTTCAAATTCCCGAAGCAGACGTTTATCCAACTGCTCTTCTGTCAGTGCCGGCTTAAGATCAATATGCAGTACCAGTTCTTTTTTTTCAAGCGTCTTTCCGACGATACTGCTTGCACTTAAGATAACCGGACCGGTTACTCCGTAATGCGTGAACAGCATTTCGCCAAATTCATCATAAAGCTTTTTTTTCCCATCTGTAATATGGATTTCGATATTTTTGAGGGAAAGTCCCTGCAGTTCTTTTGCATACCATTCTTTTACTTCCATTGGAACAAGAGAGGGGAAAAGTTCTGTTACTTTATGGCCGCAATTTCTGGCAAAACGATATCCGTCACCGGTAGAACCGGTAGAAGGATATGAAATTCCTCCGGTTGCAACGACGACTGCATCTGCAGTCATTTTTTTCCCGTTGGCAAGCCGTACTCCTTTTATTTCCCTTTCATTATTGATCAACAATTCTTTTACTTCGCAGTGAAGCTGCACTTTTACTTTTAAATGCTGCATCTCTCTTGCTAATGCTGCAATTACATCTGAAGAATGATCAGAAACCGGAAAGACCCGGTTGCCCCGTTCAATTTTAGTTGCTACACCTAGTTCTTCAAAAAAATGAATAACCTGATCATTTGTAAAGCTGTAAAAACCACTGTAAAGGAATTTGGGATTGCTGATGACGGCGGAAAATAAGTCTTCAATCTCAGATGCATTCGTTATATTGCAGCGTCCTTTTCCTGTGATGAAGATTTTTTTGCCAAGTTTTTCATTTTTTTCCAACAGAGTCACGTTCTGTCCGTTCCTGGCTGCAAAGATGGCTGCCATCATCCCGGCTGCACCACCTCCGACTACGATTACGTTACTCATGGCTTTTTTCTCCTTCCACGGTCACAGTATCACTGACATGATTTAATTCATCACTGCTGTAGACCTGATATTCTCCCCAGATTTCTTCTAAAGTTTCAAGCGTCGAAACTACTTCTTTCTGTTTCTTCATACATAAGGCAACAATCAGTGCATTTACAACGCTGAGTGGTGCAACAAGAGAATCTACAATAGAAGCCATATCACTTCTTGCGATCAGATTACAGGAAGAATACAGATTCATAGGAGAATGGATACTGTCTGTCAGGGTAATCACTTTTGCTTTCCGGTTGCTGGCAAATTCCAGTGCTTTCAGAGTACGCATAGAATAACGGGGAAAGCTGATCCCGATGATTACATCTTTTTCACCGATGCGGATAAGCTGTTCAAAAATCTCACTGGAGCTGTTGGTATTTACAGTTACAACATCCTCACATACAAGATTCAGATAAAATCCCATAAAAGAAGCCAAAGGTGCACAACTGCGGATTCCAACCACATAGATGCGTCTCGCATTGAGGATGGTATCTATGGCAAGATTAAAAGCTGCATGATCAATCGCACCGAGTGTAAGCTTGATCTTTTCTATATCAGACTGCAGTACCGTTTCAAGGATCTCACTCTGACTGATACGCCCGTAAGTGACTTCCATTCTCTGGATCGAATTGAGCTTATTGCGGACAAGCTCTTCCAGTGCTTTTTGAAATCCTGGGTATCCGCTGTATCCAAGCTGCGTGGCAAACCGGACGACAGTAGATTCACTGACACCGACAATCTCACCAAGCTTTGCGGCGGTCAGGAAAACTGCCTTATCATAATTGCCCTTCACGTAATCAGCCAGACGTTTCTGCCCTTTGCTCATTTTCCCATACCGGGCATCAATTCTTGAGATTAATTCATTGATATTATTTTCTGTAGTTTCTATTTCCATTTGATTATTTTCCTATTTTATTTTCTTCTGCTTTTTGCGTTATACAGCTCTGGTATAATGCTTTAACCATTCTTTTTCTGCTTCAGGCAGATAAGGACTGATCTTTTTATAGACCAGCTGATGATAGTTATTTAACTGCTCCCGCTCTTCGAAAGTCATCTGCTCAGGAAGCAATGCATCCAGATCAATGGGTACCAGGGTGAGAACTTCAAACTTCATAAACTGTCCATATTCATTGTGGTCTGCTTCGGTAACAAGAAGTTCATTTTCAATTCGGATCCCATGAGAATTTTTAATATAAAGCCCCGGTTCATCTGTGATCACCATATTTTTTTCAAAGGTCTGTGAAGGTGTCTTCCCTTCTTTCCAGCGGAAATTGATCGGTCCTTCATGGATGTTGAGCAGATATCCGACCCCATGGCCGGTTCCGTGGTTAAAGTTCAGTCCTTTCTTCCAAAATACTTCTCTTGCGATACAGTCTAGGTTAGTTCCGCTGCATCCATGAAGAAATATAGTGCTAGCAAGCCGCAGCATAGCACGTACAACAAGGGTAAAATGCTCTTTTTCTACCTGTCCTGCTTCACCAATGGCAACGGTTCTGGTAATATCGGTAGATCCCTGAAGGTAATGGCCGCCGGTATCTGTCATAAACAGCTTTCCTGGCTTAAGTTCTACATTACTTTCTTCATCGGCACTGTAATGAACGATCGCACCATGCTCCCCATAAGCACTGATCGGTGCAAAACTGGGACCGATAAATCCGTTCTGCATTGCACGAAATTCTTCCAGTTTCTGAGAGGCGGACAGTTCTGTGACAGGAAATTCTCCGCTATTCGTCTTGAGCCAGTACATGAATCTGGTATGGGCAATTCCGTCTTTTAAATGAGCTGCTTTCAGATTTTCTACCTGGACATCATTTTTTATGCATTTCATAAGGATCTCCGGATTCGGTCTGTCCACAACAGTCACAAATTCAGGTATCTTACGGTACAGGCTGTAGTTCATGATCCGGGAATCAAGCAGAACGGTCTGATTTTCGTTAAATTGGGACACAGTATCATAAATTTCTTCATAAGGATGCAGAATAATCTGCTGTTGAGCAAAAAGCTGCAAAAGTGTATCTGAAAATTTAGATGTATCAGCAAAAAGTTCAACTGAATCATTATAAACGATTGCATAAGAAAGAACAAGAGGACAATAGGCAATATCATTTCCCCGGATATTAAAAAGCCAGGCAATATCATCAAGACTTGAAAGGATATGCGTATCACATCCATATTCTTTCATTTTCAAGCGTACACGGGTCAGTTTGGATTCAATACCCTCTCCGGTATACTGATCTTCAAGCAAAAATGCCGGTTCAGAAGGAAGATCCGGTCGATCTGTCCAAATTTCAGATGCAAGATCCTGCAAAAAGTTTACAGATGCATGATTCTGCTCTGCGAGCTGACGGTAGGACGTTCCTTCTTCATAGCTGATAGTTCTTCCGTCAAAACCGAGAATCTGTCCTTCCTGAAGCTCTTTCTCAAGAAATTCTTCAATCGAGGGAACTCCGGGTTCACCGGATCTGTAAAGATCAATCCCACTGCCTGCTAATTGCTGCTCTGCCTGGATAAAATAACGTCCGTCTGTCCAAAGTCCGGCCTTTTTACTGGTAAAAACGGCTGTTCCTGCAGAACCGGTGAATCCGGTCATATATTCACGGAATTTGAAATAATCTCCTACATACTCACTATGATGAAAATCTGCCGTAGGAATAATATAAATATCAATACCCTTCTGTGCCATCGAACTGCGAAGGGCATTGATCCTCTTTTGAATATTCATGCCAATTACCTCCCGATATGCATATAACTATATGATACCACCAAAAAGAAATGCTTACAAATAAAAAAGAAAAGATACAGAGCAGTACAAAGAAGAGATGCAAAACGGTATTCCCGTTTTGTATCTCTTCTTTGCATGTCTGAGTATGCAAGAGAACCTGCCGATGGCAGGTTCTCTGTTCTCTGTGTTAATTCGGATTTTATAATTAGACTGGATAAGCTCCATTCTCTGTGTCAGCTACTGTAGCATCAACTTTTGTCTGCTGAGCCTGTCTGTATTTGAAGAAATCAACAGCAACCTGTGGGAATAATGCATATGTCAGCACATCCTCATCCTGCTGAATCCACTGCTTGCACTCTTCACGGAGTGTATCAAGCTCATCCGGGATCAGATCTGCCGGACGACACGTGATCGGTTCTACATCACCGAGAGCTTTCTTCTGAAGTTCCGGATCAACCGGTTTTGTTGTCTTTCCGTATTTTCCTGCGAGAACATCTTTTGTTTCTTTTGTAACCATCTTATAACGTTCACCCATCAATACGTTAAATACTGCCTGAGTTCCAACGATCTGTGAAGAAGGTGTAACCAGTGGCGGCTCACCAAGATCTTTACGGACACGCGGTACTTCCTCAAGAACTTCATAGAACTTGTCTTCAGCACCCTGCTCTTTTAACTGGGATGTAAGGTTGGAAAGCATTCCTCCCGGTACCTGGTACAGAAGAGTTTTGATATTTACACCAAGGTTCTTAGGATTCAGAAGCCCGCTCTCAAGAGCATCGTCACGGATTGGACGGAAGTAATCAGCAATCTCAGCAAGAAGATTCTGATCCAGTCCTGTATCGTAAGGTGTTCCCTTGAATGTCTCAACCATAACTTCTGTTGCCGGCTGGGATGTTCCAAGTGCGAATGGTGACATAGCTGTATCAATGATGTCAGCACCTGCTTCTACAGACTTCAGATAAGTCATGGAAGCTACACCAGAAGTATAATGTGTATGCATTTCGATCGGGATACTTACAGCTTCTTTCAGTGCTGTAACAAGCTCTGTTGCCTGATATGGAACAAGAAGTCCTGCCATATCTTTTACACAGATAGAGCTTGCACCCATATCTTCGATTCTCTTTGCAAGGTCAACCCAGTATTCCAATGTATAAGCATCTCCAAGAGTATAAGACATTGCAACCTGTGCATGTGCTTTTTCCTTGTTTGCTGCTTTTACAGCTGTCTGAAGATTACGAAGGTCATTCATACAGTCAAAGATACGAATGATATCGATACCGTTAGCTGCGGATTTCTGTACAAAATACTCTACTACATCATCTGCATATGGACGATATCCAAGGATGTTCTGTCCACGGAACAGCATCTGAAGCTTTGTGTTTTTGAAACCGTCACGAAGTTTACGAAGTCTTTCCCACGGATCCTCTTTCAGGAAACGTAAGGAAGCATCGAAAGTAGCACCGCCCCAGCACTCAACTGCATAGTAGCCGACTTTATCGAGCTTATCAATGATCGGAAGCATCTGCTCTGTGCTCATACGTGTAGCGATCAGGGACTGATGAGCGTCACGCAGGATCGTTTCCACAACTTTCACAGGTTTTTTCTCTATTTCTGCCATAATTATTCTCCTTACAAAATTTTATAAGACGATGGATCAGACGCCAAAGATAGCCATGAATGTACCGGCAGCAACAGCTGTACCGATAACACCGGCAACGTTCGGACCCATTGCATGCATCAGCAGGAAGTTTGTAGGATCTGCCTCAGCACCAACCTTCTGGGATACACGGGCTGCCATAGGAACGGCAGATACCCCGGCAGAACCAATTAATGGATTTACCTTACCACCTGTAACCTTACACATAAGTTTACCAAACAGGACACCTGCTGCAGTACCAACAGCAAAAGCTACAAGACCTAATACTACAATCTTGATTGTGCTGACATTTAAGAATGCCTCTGCACTTGTTGTCGCACCAACGGATGTACCAAGAATAATAACTACGATGTACATAAGAGCGTTAGACGCTGTCTCTGAAAGCTGTTTTACTACGCCGGACTCTCTAAAAAGGTTACCGAGCATCAGCATACCAACTAATGGCGCTGTTGTAGGAAGAATCAAACATACAACAACTGTTACGACAATCGGAAACATAATTTTCTCTGTTTTTGTAACGGTTCTTAACTGTTCCATCTTAATCTGACGTTCCTTTTCTGTAGTAAGGAGCTTCATGATCGGTGGCTGAATAATTGGTACAAGTGACATATAAGAATATGCCGCTACCGCGATCGGTCCGAGAATCGCTGTCTGTTGCAGTTTTCCGGCAAGGAAAATAGATGTAGGACCATCGGCTCCACCAATAATGGAAATTGCTGCTGCTGCCTTTCCGTTAAATCCCATAAGCATTGCAAGAAAATACGCGCTGTAAATACCAAACTGCGCCGCAGCTCCTAGCAAGAAACTTGCTGGATTGGCAATCAGCGGACCGAAGTCTGTTAGTGCTCCAACGCCTAAGAAAATCAGTGAAGGGAGAATACTCCATTCATCTAATAAGTAAAAATAATGTAATAATCCGCCTTCTTCCATAATGGACGGATATAAGTTAACCAGCAGCATACCAAAAGAAATCGGCACTAACAAAAGTGGCTCATATCCTTTGGCGATGGCCAGATATAAGAAGACTAAAGCAACCAGTATCATAATGAAGTTACCTGGCTTTAAGAATGCAAATCCGGTCTGTGCTGCGAGATTCGTCATTGTCTCTACAACATAACTCATAAATCTTCCTCCGTTTTATTTTGCAAATATGCTCTAGTTCATTGTAGCCAGTACATCTCCGCCTTCTACCATATCTCCAACTGCTACTTCCACACTTGCGATAACACCATCCTGTGCTGCACAGATTTCATTCTCCATCTTCATAGCCTCTAATACAAGAACAGCGTCGCCTTTCTTTACAGAAGCACCTGCCTGTGCCTTTACTGCTACGATCTTACCTGGCATTGGTGCTGTAATCTTTACGGCACCGGCACTTCCGGAAGTCTTTGGGGCAGCTTTCTTAGCTGGAGCCGGAACGGCTGCTGGTGTACTTACCGGCGCTGCACTTGCTTCTCCTGCACCTAATTCTTCTACTGCTACATCATAAGCAACACCATTAACTGTAATTCTATAATTTTTCATTGTAAATCCTCCTGAATGATTTTATGTACTTCTAAAATCTTTCTATAGCTAACTTTTCAAAACTTTATAAAAAGATTCCAAGAATACATTTTTGCTATCTTCTCTTCACTCTCTTGATTGAACGAACGACCAACTTATCTGCACTGACTGCTGCTCCTCCATTCGCTGCCATGATTGCCGCTGTGATTACTGCGACAAGTTCACCATCATCCACAAGTTCCTCTTCTTCCACAACTTCTTCAAGAATCGGACGCTTTGGAGCCGGTCTTTCTTCCTGCGCAGCCTTTTTCTCTTTCTTAGAAGAACGATTCTTTAACGCTCTCTCAATAGATGGGATATATACAAAAAGAGAAATCAGTAAAGAAATGAAAATCAGTACTGCAAATACAGTTCCCATACCCATCAAAGTATTTAATAAGGCTTGTTCAAATACGTTCATACTCTCACCTCACTATACTGCCGTATGCTTCTTTGTCACTGGAGTTACTTTCTTTCCGTAAAGCATTTCATAAGCAGCGATAAGACGCTTTCTTGTTGCGTCCGGCTCGATGATGTCATCTATATATCCCCTCTTTGCAGCTGCTAATGCACTGCTCTGTCCTTCTGCATATTCCGCAGTTTTCTCTGCGATAAGTGCTGTCTTATTCTTATCTGTATTGATTTCCTCTGCATACATGATACGAACTGCCTGTTCTGCATCCATCATTCCTACAGATGCCTGTGGCCATGCCAGAACAAAGTCAGCTCCGATAGCTTTAGAATTCATTACTTCCGCTGCAGTTCCATAAGCCTCGCCTGCAATGAGATTAATACGAGGTACACTAACCTGTGCAAGTGTTGTCGTAAACTTTGCTAATGCGAGCGCCTGCTTTCTCTCTTCATGTGCGTTGGCACGAAGTCCTGTCACGTTCGTTACAGTAAGAAGAGGAATCGAAAATGCATCACAGAACTTAATAAATCTTTCTGCTTTTTCAAGACCATTTCTTGTTAAAACGGACTCACCATCTACTGGCTGGTTTGCAACCGCACCTACTGTCTCTCCATTCAGACGGATAAATGCAGTTACCATCTCTTTGGCATAGGCTGCCTTTGTCTCTATGTACATATTGTTGTCAGAAATAGATTTTAAAATGTAAGCGGCATCATATGCGGCATCATTTAACTCAGGAATAACCCTATTTAAATCATCATCGTTATCAAAGTAAACATCTTCTGCTTCATAATCAGAAGGAAGTACATCAACGAGAATACGAAGCTGGTCAAGAAGTCCTTCTTCTGTCTCACATACAAAATCTACGTTACCAGCCTGCTCAGACTGGAACTGTGCTCCTGCCGTATTCTGACGGGATTCTTCATTCCCCGCTAATGCATTCGGACTGTTGATAAAGAGACTGCCGTTCTCCTTCTCCATCAATGTAAAATCAGACATAGCGGACATTACGGCACTTCCTCCTCCACACATTCCAAATACTGCAGAAATCTGTGGAATCATTCCAGATGCCTGTGCCTGCTTATTAAAAATCGTTCCAAATGCGTGAAGGGCATCTGTCGCTTCCTGTAATCTAAGTCCTGCACAATCCAGCATTCCAATGACTGGCGCGCCTGTTTTCATCGCCAGATCATAAAGGGAAGCAATTTTCTTCGCATGCATCTCACCTACGGAACCTCCAAGTGCGGAAGCATCCTGACTGTAAACATAAACCATGCGGTCATTAATAACTCCGTATCCAGTGATAACACCATCACCTTCTACTTTCTTTGCACCGAGATTATAATCGGTATTACGAGCGGAAACATATCCACCAACTTCCACAAAACTGTGGTCATCAAACAGATAATCAATGCGCTCTCTGGCATTCATTTTTGAATTACCCATATTCTTTCCTCCATAAAAATGCTATATTGTATACCTTGTTGCTCTTTCATTCTATGTAATAATAACAAATTATTATCATGTTAGCAACCATTTTCTGTTAGTT
>OOIG01001522.1_pt1 | contig 17105 bp, 16 predicted proteins | sample 1692091 | NCBI WGS metagenome assembly OOIG01 (sample SAMN06348188, study PRJEB24527) | human gut metagenome | biome: human gut; feature: ankylosing spondylitis patient; material: feces | host: Homo sapiens | place: China | collected 2015-10 | reverse complement strand
CTCTGAACCTGATTTAGGTGCGATGATTGCCTTATCACCTTCGAACTTCACACTTGTCAAGTCTGCAGTATTATAATACTTCACATCACCCGACTTGGTGGTAACATACATCTGGTTCACCTTGCTGTTACGAGCCACGGCATGGGTAATCTTAAATGTCCATGTCTGTGCCAAAGCTGCACTCAAACTCATCAGGAGGAGTGCCAAAGTAAATACGTTTTTCTTCATTTTGCGTTCCTCCTGTTTTACTTGATAATTACTTTCTTACCATTAATAATATAAACACCCTTAGACAAACCCTGGAGGGAAGAACCTACACACTGGCCCAGAAGGTTATAAACCTTTCCTTGCAATGCTTTCTTAATATCTTCTATCTGGCTGATGCCGGTAGTTTGATAAGTGAAAGAAAGGGTTACGAGCGACATGTCTGCCTGATCAGATGTATTATCTGAATACTGAAGAACAACATTGTCTCCATCAAAGGTAATCTCTGAGACAGTCTTTTCTATGACCTGACCATCAATCTTAACCGTCTGTTTGCTGCCGGCAAATACTGCCGTAGACAACATTCCAGCCAACAATAATAAATAAGCTTTTTTCATTTTAACGAATGTTTGTTAGATTAATTTTTTTGTTTGTTTTTGAATTTTACAATGCAAAAGTAGTGAAAAAATAGCTATTATAAAACATCCTGGCGCATTTTTCTTACGCAAACGTTTGCACAAGTATAAAATAAACTTTTTAAAAAGGGCATAAAAAAAGACTGAATCCTGTTACGAAGATTCAGTCTCATAAAGAAGTGGTACCACCAGGAATCGAACCGGGGACACAAGGATTTTCAGTCCTTTGCTCTACCAACTGAGCTATGGCACCAACTTTCACAAATCGCGATTTATCATTTGCGGGTGCAAAGGTAATACTTTTTTCTGGTTCCTGCAAATTTTTCGGGAAATTTCTTTCAAAAAAAGATAAAAAAGTCTATTTTTGTTGGTATTATCCATTATTTAATGTACCTTTGCAGCAGATATCGGGATTTAGCGCAGTTGGTAGCGCACGTCGTTCGGGACGATGAGGTCGCTGGTTCGAGTCCAGTAATCCCGACCAAAAGCCGTCAGATGTGCCGTAAACACTGAGGATTTGCCTTGGTCGTAGCCAAAATGGTCGGCGAAATTTCGGTTTCACAAGAGCTTAAAAATCCGTAAGCCTATGAAGTTTTTAAAGAATTTTTTTTATATCAATTACCATGAACGGCGAGCATTACTCATAATCCTGACCCTGCTCGTTGTCAGTACCACAATGATTTTCATTGTAGGTTCTAAAGAAACTATGCCCTCAGAAAAACAACAAGCCCATAACGATAGTATCATCAGGCATGCCACGCGGCAACATCCAGGCTATTATGAAGACGGACTTCAGTCGAGCGAAGTATTCGCCTTTGACCCCCAATACGGCAAGCCAATCTGATTTCCAACGGCTGGGACTGGAATCATGGCAAGCCAGAAGCATCATCAAATATCGAAATAAAGGAGGTATCTTCAGGACACCTAGAGACTTTGCACGGGTTTACGGACTAACCAAGAAGCAATTCGAAAAACTGCTGCCCTTTATCAGAATTGGTAAAGACTACCAGCCGGCTGCCAACTTTTACCCAAGAGAAAGATACAACTACGGCTATCAAGAGACGGCTATAAGAACTAGAGAAGAAAGGAAGAAAGACACTATCCAATACAGTTATCCACGAAAACTGAAAGAAGGTCAGTATATCAACATCAATTCTGCTGATACGACCGAACTGCAGAAAATTCCCGGCATAGGCTCTTACTATGCCAGAAGCATCATCCGTTACAGAGAGCGGTTAGGCGGTTTTGTTTCCATGAGCCAGATACAAGAAGTGGAAGGCGTGCCCGAGACAGCCCTCCACTATATGAATATTGATGCAAAACATATCAGAAAATTGAATGTCAACCAGCTCAGTTTAACCGAATTGCGCAAACATCCTTACCTGAACTTTTACCAGGCAAAGGAAATCGTAAACTACCGCAGAATCCATGGTCCGCTGAAAAGTGCTGAAGAGCTGCGTCTCCTCAAAGACTTTCCACCTGCCGAAATAGAAAGAATCAAGCCGTATCTTGCCTACTAGGGGCAAGATAGCCTGTCTGCAAGTTTGCCGGTTTTGCTAAATGACACCAAACTGGTGCAGGAAGATAAGGAAAATACAGATTGGACAGATAAAACGGATGGTGAACAGGAAAACAGGGAAGAGAGTTCCCTTCAAGGTTCCCCAGTTGGTAAACTCATCACGCACAATCTTCTTTGGCACATACCATCCCAGGAACAGACAGGTGATGAACGACCCCAACGGCATGAGCAGCTGGGCAGTAAAGTTGTCACAATTGCTCAAGAAATCCTTGCCGAAGAAGCCCAAATCAGGTACGGCACCCTGAGAGAGCGAACAGAATACAGCTATGATGCAGCAAACGACGGTCTCGAACCAGGCTCCCTTGGCACGGCTTATCTTACCCTCCTCATAAATAAAGGCGGTACCTATCTCGTGCATCGAGATGGTAGAAGTCAGGGCTGCCAATACAAGCAAAGCATAGAACAACACCGAAATCACATAACCGACAACCGGCATGTTACCGAAAGCCTCCTGGAATACGTTTGGCAAGGTAATGAAGATGAGCGAAGGACCGCTGTCTGGCTGCACACCTACCGAGAAGGCTGCAGGGAAGATCATCAAACCTGCCAATACGGCGATTACCGTATCAATGGTCACAATCTGAGTAGCCGACTTCAAGAGATTGGTCTGCCTGTTGAAGTAAGAGGCATAAGTACACAGACAAGCCGTACCCATGCTCAAAGAGAAGAACGCCTGTCCCAGCGCTTCGAGCAACACGTTTTCATCTACCTTAGAGAAATCCGGCTTCAGCAGGAACTCCACTCCCTTCATCGCTCCCGGCAGAGAGCAGGAAGCTATCACAATCACAATCAACAGGAAGAAGAGCATAGGCATCAGTATCTTGGATGCTTTCTCTATACCATTGCGCACACCGCGTACTACCACCATGTGGGTAAGCAGGATAAAACCTACTGCCCATAAGGTAGGACGGATAGGATCGGCAGAAAAGGTCTGGAAATAGGTCTTCACATACTCTGCATCGCCATGAACACCGCCCATGATACTGGCATAGAGATACTGCAGGCACCAGCCAGCCACTACGGCATAGAAACCCAGGATAATCATAGAGGTGATGATACCCATCAAGCCCAAAGCACCCCAAGCCTTGTGCTTACCCAGATTGGTATAAGCACGGGCTGCATTAGAAGCGGAATGACGGCCGATGATGAATTCGCTCATCATGCCAGGCAATCCGAGTAGGATGATACATACCAAATAGATGAGAATGAAGGCGGCGCCACCATTCTGACCTGCCATATAAGGGAAACGCCACACATTACCCAAACCGACTGCCGAGCCGGCTGTGGCAAGAATAACGCCCAACTTACTACCAAAATTTCCTCTTGTTTCCATTATCTAAATCTTTAATGTGTAGTGTTTGTTGTTTTCCGACGAAACGGGAGCTGCTACACCTTATTATATATAGTTATATCCGATTACAAATACTTTATCCAAAGACACCAAACTGGTTCAGGAATACCAGGAAGATGAGGACAGGACAAACGAACTTAATCAGGAAAAGATAAATACCGAAGAGACGGCCCTTCAAGGTTCCCCAGTTAGTAAACTCATCCTGTACGATCTGCTTAGGTACATACCAGCCCAGGAACAGGCAGGTAAGGAATCCTGCCAGAGGAAGGAATATCTGACCCGTAACGAAGTCGAACCAATCGAACAGCGCCTTTCCGAAGAACGAAAGCTTATCTGTTGCACCCAAAGAGAGCGAACAGAAGGCTCCGATGATGGCACAGGAAACCGTAACGATGGTAGCACCCTTCTTGCGGTCTATCTTCAACTCCTCGTAGAAGAAAGAGGTATTCACCTCATGAAGTGACATCAGCGAGGTCAAGGCTGCTACCGACAGCAATACGTAGAAGAGCAGCGAGATAATCCAACCCAGTACAGGTAACGATGCAAACGCCTGATTAAAGACATTCGGCAAAGTGATAAAGATGAGCGAAGGACCACTATCCGGTGATACTCCTACTGAGAAGGCTGCAGGGAATATCATCAGACCAGCCAGTACTGCTACCAGCAAATCGATGATGGAAATCTGCAAAGCACTCTTAAAGAGATTGGTCTGACGGCTGAAGTAAGAGGCATAGGTACAGATACAGCCCATACCGATACTCATAGAATAGAACGACTGACCCAAGGCATTCAGGAACACGTTTCTGTCTACCTTTCCGAAATCAGGCTTCAACAGGAACTCCACGCCCTTACCTGCATCCGGCAACAGACAAGCTGCTACCACAATGATCAAAAGCAGGATGAACAGGAGAGGCATCATCACCTTAGAAGCCCTCTCTATACCGCCGCGCACACCATGAATAATCACGAAATGACAAATCAGGAATATCGCTACCGTCCACATAACCGGACGCACAGGATCAGAAGAAAACTCCTTGAAGTAATTCGCCACAAAGGTTGGGTCACCATGCAGTTCGCCCATGATGCTGGCATAGACATACTGCAGACACCAGCCCGAAACCACCGCATAATAGCCCGTAATCAGGAAACCGGTAAGCACTTCAAGATAGCCTACCCACTTCCAAGCAGTACCATTAGAGAGTTTGGTATAGGCACGTGCGGTATTAGAGGCACCATGACGGCCGATGATAAACTCAGAAATCATACATGGAATGCCCAACAGGAGCACACTTCCGATGTATACCAGAATAAAGGCTGCGCCACCTTCCTGACCAGCCATATAAGGGAAGCGCCATACGTTACCCAAACCTACGGCGCCACCTGCTGTAGCAAGAATCAATCCAATCTTGCTACCAAAACTTCCTCTATTTGAATCAGTCATTTCTATCTTTCTATTACTAATTTCTTATTTTTTAATTTTTCTTCGTGCAAAATTATAAAATAATTCTGAAATATATGAATTATTTGAAAGCAAAAATACAATTTTAGTAATATTTATGCAATTTAATCCGTTTTAGGACGAAGAAATGACCTTTTCGATACATTTTCTAACGATATTCAGCCGGCAAGGTATCACGCCACTTCGAGAAAGGATTGCCCAAGAGATGCGAATTGTAGAACCGCTTGTCACCTGTTACCTCCATGCCGATGAAATCAGGTTTCTCATAGGCTTCGGTCTCGCTAGCCAACTCCACCTCTGCCATGACCAGACCTTCGTTATCGCCATAGAACTCATCTACCTCGAAGGTATGACTGCCACTTTTCACAAGATAGCGACGCTTATCGATGACGCCACCCTGACAAAGCTGCAGAAGATGCTGCGCCTCGTCCATCGTTATCTCCTTTTCAAACTCATAGCGGGTCATGCCGCCATTTACCGACTTGCCCTTAATAGTAAGGTAAGCCTTCTCATCCCGTGTGCGAACCCGCACCGTAGCCCCCTCGGCAGGAATATACCCCTGCTGAATATGACTAGAAGAAAAGGCGGCGCTTTTGTAAGCGTCGCCCTTCTTAACGAGGAATTTTCTTTCTATTTCTAATCCACTCATTGTTTTATACTAATCTTGTTGCATAGATGGCAAAAAGAATACCGAGGACTATCAAGCCACCGAATATCCACTTGATTACTTTCTCGCCTTTTGCAGCCTGTTTCTTCTGATAAGCCTCATGTTTGGCTCTTCTTAAGTCTTTATTTCCACTCATAGTCGTATGTTTTTTAGATTATTGTTGTTCGTCATCATTCGTAGGGAACTCCATCAGGTATGCCTTGATGAAATCATCTATCTTGCCGTCCATCACGCCATCTACATCCGATGTCTGATAGTTGGTACGGTGGTCTTTCACACGACGGTCGTCGAAGACATAACTTCTAATCTGGCTTCCCCACTCTATCTTCTTCTTACCAGCCTCAATCTTAGCCTTAGCCTCCAGGCGCTTCTTCATGGCGCGGTCGTAGAGTTGGCTCTTCAAGAGCAACAGGGCTTTGGCACGGTTCTTTGGCTGGTCACGGGTCTCGGTGTTCTCGATGAGGATTTCTTCTTCCTCGCCGGTATCAGGGTCGGTATACCAATAACGCAGACGGACACCGGATTCAACCTTATTCACATTCTGACCACCGGCACCACTCGAACGGAAGGTATCCCAGGAGAGCTTGGCTGGATCAACATATACCTCGATGGTATCATCTACCAGCGGAGTTACGAAGACACTGGCGAAACTGGTCATTCGCTTGCCCTGGGCATTGAAAGGAGAAACACGCACCAGTCGGTGCACACCGTTCTCGCTCTTCAGATAGCCATAAGCGTACTCGCCGCCCTCGATGGTCATGGTCACGCTCTTGATACCAGCCTCATCACCTTCCTGCATATCGGTGATGGTTACCTTGTAGCCATGAGCCTCAGCCCAGCGCATATACATACGCATCAGCATCTGTGCCCAGTCCTGGCTTTCTGTACCACCGGCACCGGAATTAATCTTGAGCACGCAGTCCATCGGGTCTTCCTTCTGGCGAAGCATGTTCTTCAACTCTAGGTCTTCTATGGCTTTTATCGCCTTGGCATAATCGGCATCCACCTCTTCCTCAGTCACCATTTCGTCTTTATAGAAGTCGAAGGCAAGCTGCAGTTCATCGGCATAAAGACGTACAGCCTTATAACCGTCGAGCCATTTCTGGATACCTTTCACCTTCTTCATCTGCTCCTGAGCATACTTCGGGTCTTCCCAAAAGTCAGGAGCCTGGGTGCGGAGCTGCTCCTCTTCGAATTCTACTTTCTTCTGGTCTATATTGAGATAGTGATGCAGAGCGTCAGCTCTGTCCATCACATCCTTCAACTGGTCAGCTGTAATCATTAACTCTTAACTATTAACTTTTAACTTTAAACTTTATGATTACTCCTCATACATCTTGTCAATCTCCGCCTTGTAGTTCTTGTTGATGATAGGGCGGCGAATCTTCAAGGTATTGGTCAACTCACCCGACTCCATAGAGAAGTGGTGAGCCAGGAGGGTAATGCGCTTAATCTGCTCATAATAAGCCAGATGCTGCTGGAGAATCTGGATACGGTCCATCAGCATCTTCTGCACCTTCTCGTTAGCACACAAATCTTCACGGCAGGTGAAGGCGATATGATGCTCACGTGCCCAGTCCTCCACGAGACGGAACTCTGGAACGACGAGGGCTGATACGAACTTGCGCTGGTCGGCAATCACAGCCACCTGATCGATAAACTTATCTACCAGGAGCAACGATTCTACCTGCTGCGGAGCGATATACTTACCATTCGATGTCTTGAACAGGTCCTTGATACGCTCGGTGAGATAAAGCTCGCCATCCTTCATGTAGCCGGCATCACCGGTATGGAAGAATCCATCCTTGTCGAATGCCTTCGCATTGGTGGTATCACGATGATAATATCCCGGAGTGATGGTAGGACCCTTGAGGAGCACCTCATTATCCTCACCTATCTTTACCTGAATGCAAGAGATAGGGCGCCCCACAGAACCCAGACTGCGTTTCTTGTCAGAATGATCGCAAGATACGGTGGCAAGACTCTCGGTCAAACCATAACCCACCACCATATTGATACCGATGGCATGTACAAATGCCTCTACTTCCGGACTTACATAAGCACCCGCTGTAGGGAAGATATTAGGTTTATCCAAGCCCAACTGCTTGCGAACCATGCTCAAAATGGTCTTGTTGATAATCTTATATTCCAACTCCAATGTCAGAGGAGGGCGCTTGCAGTTTGCCAGATATTCTATATTCCGCTTCTTTCCTACTGCCAAGGCATGGTAGAAGAGTTTCTTCTGAAGAGGACCTGCATCATCCATCTTTGCCTTTACGGCGATATACACCTTCTCCCAGAAACGTGGCACACTACACATACAGGTAGGATGCATCTCTCTCATACTCTCCTGAATTTCATGAGGATAAGTATTGATGATGAGTTCGGCACCTTCGCTCAAGCAGAGATATGCCCATCCACGCTCAAAGATATGGGTGAATGGAAGGAAATCAATGACACGGTCCTTTTCGGTAACAGGAATGCACTCATTGTTTGCCTTCAAAGCAGCATAATACTGGCTATAGGTAAGCATCACGCCCTTGCTATCTCCGGTTGTTCCACTGGTATAGAGGATATTAGCCAAATCATCCATACTTGCCTGTTTGTAGAGTTCCTCTACCTCCGTCTGACGAGGAAGATTCTCTCCCAGCTTCAGGAAGTCCTTGAAATAGAGGGCTGCAGGATCGTGTGTACTGATGCGCACGCTGGAATCGAAGATGATGATACGTTCCAGAGATGGACAGAGGGCAAAGATACGGTGAGCCTTGTCATACTGCTCCTGTTCGCCAACAAAGAGGAAGCGAATCTGCGCATCATTAATCATATATTGAATCTGCTGCTCGCTGCTGTTGGCATAGAAAGGCACAGAGGTAACCCTGATACCATACGCACCGAAGTCGGTGTACAGATAATGCACACAGTTCTGCGAGAAGACAGCGATTTTGTCAAGAGGTTTAGCCCCAAGATTCAGGAGGGCATTGCTCACTTGTTTCACTCTTAAGGAAAAGAGGTTGAATGAAACCGATTGCCACTGGTCGCTGCCAAACTTTCTGAAAGTTAAAGCAGTTTTCTCTCCCCATTTCTTGGCGAGATCATGTACCAGTACCGAAAGATGACTATTAATCTGCATAAGCTTATATTTATATTCTGATGCAAAGATAATAGAATTTGTTAAGAACACAAAATAAAAAGATATTTTTTCCACTTTATCTGCTCTTTTTTTCGTATCTTTGCAAAAAAATCAAAGAATAGGGAGATTATGATGACACAAGAAGAATATGTAAGCGATGCCGTGGATTTGCTGAAAAAGCTTATCGCCACCCCATCTGTAAGCAGAAACGAGAAGGATGCTGCCGACATCATGGAGCAGACCATCCGCAAATATGGTTTCGAACCTCATCGTGAGGCGAACAACATCTGGATTATCGACCCTCATTACGATGAGAGCCGACCTACCCTGCTGCTCAACGCTCACATCGATACCGTGAAGCCTGTGGCTTCATGGACACGCAACCCGTTTTCACCGGATGTAGAAGAGGGTGTACTTTACGGCTTGGGCAGCAACGATTGCGGCGGTGGACTCTGTTCGCTCCTCCAGATATTCAGAATGCTGACCGCAAAGCCTCAGCAGTATAATCTCATCTATCTGGCATCTGCCGAAGAAGAGGTTTCGGGAAAGGATGGCATTACCCGTGCCCTGCCTTTGCTTCCGCATATCGACCTTGCCATCGTAGGTGAACCTACCGGCATGAACCCGGCTGTTGCCGAAAAGGGACTGATGGTGCTGGATGTGATTGCTCACGGAAAGAGCGGTCATGCTGCCCGCAACGAGGGAGTAAACGCTATCTACGAGGCATTGGATGATATGCGATGGATTCGTGACTATAAGTTTGAGAAGGTAAGCGAGTTCCTGGGACCTACCAAGATGACGCTTACCGTAGTGAATGCCGGAACCCAGCACAATGTGATTCCGGATAAGTGTACGATGCTTGTGGATATCCGCACCAACGAGTTCTATGACAACGAGGAGGTTTACAAGTTTATCTGCCAGCACCTGAAGAGTGAAGTGAAGGCCCACAGTTTCCGTCTGAAGTCATCCCGCATCGACCCGGCGCATCCTCTTATCAGGAAATGTGTAGCCATGGGCATGAAGCCATTCGGCAGTCCTACCCTCAGCGACCAGGCTCTGATGCACTTCCCTTCGTTCAAACTGGGTCCGGGCGAGTCCTCCCGCTCCCATTCTGCCGATGAATTTATCAAAATAAGCGAGATTTCGGATGCAGTAGCTAAATACCGGAAACTCTTGGATGGAGCCAGCATCTGAAAGAGATATTCGTAATCTACATCTCCACTTTCAGCAGCTTTATCTCCTCTGCCGTCAGCCCCGTCATATCCATGATAGACGCTTCATCCATACCCTTTGCTAGCATCTTCCTGGCAATTTCAAGGCTTCGCTGGTTCATGCCTTCTTCCATGCCTTCAGCTCTACCTTTCTCCATGCCTTTCTCCATGCCTTTTTCCATACCTTCTTCCATTCCTTTCTGGTATCTGTCATCCAGAAGGGTTCTTTCAACACTTACCGAATCCCAGAATTTATCATAGGCTCTGAGCTCGGCATCTGTAAAACCGGAAACTTCAAGATCTTCTACGGCTTTTCCAATCTCTGGGTCATTGAGCAGGTCGGCAGGAATATCCTTCGTATTGGAATTTATTTCTGTGAGGAAACGGAGCCACAAGACCATCATGCGCTTATCGGCAATGGAATGTGGAGTGAACTTAGGGAGTTCAATGAAGGTAAAATGCAAGCCTTCGATGATCTTATTGCTGTCCTTATCGTGCACGATGCGGTAGTTGTGGATGAAATCTGGAGTATCATGCGCAAAGATATCATTTATCAGGTTGAGAGAATACACTGGTTGCAGTTCGCTGTATTTTCCTCCCTTTTTTGCCTGACTCACATAGAGCTTGGATGCATTGAACAGTACTCGCTGCTGGAAAGCGTCGGACCATTCCATCTGCATTTCCACGCAGAACTTCCTGCCTCTGACATCGGTGCAGAGTACATCCACTATGGTGTTCTTGCTCCCTTCGAGCTGAGGCACAAGTTCTGTAGGCAGATACTTTATCTCGTGTATCTGCTCTTCTTCGCTGAGTGGCAGGAGGGCGTTCAGAAGACTGATCAGTCTTTTAGGATGATTGCCGAATATCTTCTTGAACGTAAGGTCTGCCTTAGGATCTAAGTACTTCATAACCATCTGTTTTAAAATTCTATAGCGCAAAGTTACGGTTTTATTTTCATATCTGCAAGAGTTTTCTAGGATTTTTAAAGGTAAAAAAGTAAAAAGGTAAAAAAGTAAAGATTTTGCTATCCCAATATTATCTGATAACTTTTTCTAAAACTTTTCGACCTGTACGGTTGAAATTACCCACACGCCCTGGGCTAGGAGCTTACTTGCGAAACTTGAATGCATACTTTTGCACGCAAGCGTATGCTGCAGAATATTCAAGTGGCTCAATCAGCGAGTACAGCCGACTGTGTAACCCAGTTCAGTCGAATCCTTAACCCGATGCAGTCGAATCCTTAACCCGATGCAGTCGAATCCTTAACCCGACACAGCCATATCCTTAACCCAGTTCAGCCACATCAGTTGGTAAACGGAAGTACATTATTTGTTTACCTCATTTGAGTGCTCAATGACTACCAGGGAGAATTAGCCTTTCTGAGGGTACCATCAGGGACAATAACAGGTACCATCAGGGACAATCATGAGTTTTATGATATGCCCGAATGACTACCAGGGAGAATCTTAAAAATACAAGGTACTGAATATCAGACAGTTAGGTACAGATTTTTCTTCCCTATACTATACCAAGTATATTATATATATACATTTACATCTTTTACACTATACGTAATACGGGAGGAAAAAGATTTTTTTTTCAACAAATCAGCTTTTAAAATGCATTTTTTCTCTTCAAAAATTTGCATAAGTCTGAAATTAATATTACTTTTGCAACATGAAAGCGCGGAGAATGCGATTCTCCTCCCGATGAAGGACACCGGGAAATGCTTTCGGTTAAGGATTAGAACATAGCTCATTGAGTAGGATTTTCCACCCTGAAAAGTGAGTGATCAAAAGGTAATCCTTACAGGGCATTCTATGCCTGATAAATTTGATGAAAATTTATCGGCATGGATGCGAAGTAAGGTCTTTTGATAGCAAGAGCGATGGTGGAAAACTTTCCTTTGTGATTGTTCATTAATCTTGCGAGGTTATCCTTACTCCAATTCCATGCCGGTTTTCAATAAACAACAACAAGACTTGCCCCAATCGGTAGGCCTCTAACGATTTTAACAGAAAACTACAATGGAACAATTTAATCAACAGCATCCGGGCGGGCAGCAGGCCTTCCCTCAGACAAACCAACAAGAGAAACAACTGATAGCCATCCTTGGCGTACAGGGATTGTCTTACCAGAACTATTCTGTGCTAGAACTCAAAATCGTTCTGCAGATTATCAAGCATGCCCAGAAAGCCATCTTGGGCTATGTTATCCCTTATCAGGTAACTTCACAGACTTTTAATGGCTTCACCGCAGAACAGAGAGCTGCAGACCACACCGATGTCATCATGAAACTGTCGGAGTTTCCTTATGGTGCTCATCATTATCCGCAATTGCGCGATGCCATCAAGCGTATAGAATCCCAGCCCATCCTGCTGCCGTTTAAGCTGGAAAAACAGACATTATACCGGAAATTTGCATGCCTGTTTAAGAGTGAGATATACCAAGACCCGCACAAGAACTGGATGGTAAAATTCCGCTTCGACAACAACGTGATACGGTTTTTCTACAGTTTCGACAAGGGAGTCAGCCGTATCGACCTCAATGCCATCAACCAATGCCGCAGCGCATCGAGCATCAAGTTATATATCATCATGAATTGCTGGGGTGCAAAGGGATTCACCATCTGCAAAACGGCGCATATCCAGCAACTGATGCATGGCAGGGAAGATTACTACAAGACCTGGTCGGCACTGGACAACAAATGTCTGACTTTTGCCTGCAAAGACCTCAAGCGCCTTTACCAGAACCACATCATCGACCAGTATCTTACCTATAAGCCTTTCTTTCTGGAGGAGGGTAAAAAAGAGAAGCATCACCTGCCCGAACACATCACCTTTACCCTGCACGACCGTCGCACTTCTGGCGAAACTGCGGAGGGTGCAGAAGTGAGCAGCGAACTGAGAGGACAGCGGAGCAAACTGAAACTCCGGCTGCAATACAATTATGATGTGAGCGAGAAGAAGGCTGACCAGCTGAGCGGCTATCTCAGGTTAGATATGATTGGCGACCTGGAGGACTTCTTCATGCGAAAGGATTATTACATAGCCAACTGCAGGCGTTCGAACAAGAAGATGAACACGGGTGGCTATATGACCACAGCCATGGTAGGTTTCTTTAAGGATCATGGTGTAGAAGGATTGTAAAAAATATAAAGCTTATGAATTATCCCCAACGTATGTACAGCAAGACCGAGCTGGGTCTGCTCTATTTTCCCGACACAACCGACGGGGCGACAGCGCGCCGTCATATCATGGGATGGATTAAGCGTTGTGAGCCCCTCTGGAACGAGCTGCAGCGCTTAGGCTACCAGGAGCATAGCCAGTATTTCCCTCCCCGCCAGGTATCCACCATCTTCGAATACCTGGGCGAGCCGGGGGCATAAAGAAAAAAGGGTGTGTCATAAGTCCTTATGACACACCCTCTCAGCCCTTTACCTTTCCCTTCGGCCGGTGGCCGTTGGTTCAGGGCGTATTGGGAATTTTCTTCCAATCTGATTGCACGGAACATTGTTCACCACATCCACATCCCAATTCTTGACATTAGTCGTTACCCTGGAATGGCTAGAATTAGGTGAAAGTTTCAAATGAAAGTCATACGCTTTTCCTCTTTCAAACGTAAAAGACGGATTAGGATCTCCTGGCCGAAGAACATCTAGCAGATTTTTCTTTACTGTCACGGGATTCGTAGAATTTCCTACCGTATAAGTTATCTCTAGATAAAAGTCTTCTTTCTTCTCCTGATGAGGGATTTCCTGAGGGATTATAAAGATATAAGAATGGGGAGAATTTTTTATTATATCATTTGGATTGGATAACTTATCTCCATCTAACTTTAATTCGGGACCTTTTCCTACGTCAGGTCCTTCGCCATCGTTGCCAGTTGGTGTCCAAGTATAATACCATCTAGTATCTTCATTATTGACGACATACCAGTTTCCCGTTTTAAGATTCAGATAGCCCTCCATATCAAAGACGCCTTTACGTTCATTGTTTGAGACGCAATATAGTTTCATATTGTTAACTGTTATAACTTCATCAGTTTGATTGGCTGTAATATCAAAGCCCAAACGAGCCGTTGCATGATTGAAAATAAATTCCACCTTTTTAGCCCCAGAGTTATTTTCCTTTGTCTGATCAAAAGCATTAGCCCACAACAAATCTACAGGATTCCAGTTAGAAGGAAACCATATATAAGTTTCGTCTTTACTATCAGGTTTGTTGACCTGAGCCAGATAATCAGGTAGCTTGCCCATTTTTACGCCTCCATTATAAGGCGCAAAGGCATAGAAATCCACAAATCCTTCATTTGGCCAATATCGGGTATTTGTATATTCCCAATGATTTGGATTTTGATCTTTATTCCAGGTTACCCATTCTGTATCCATCAGAGATGAGATTGTCCCATCAGTATGGTTGTATCTTGCAAAGACACCAAATCCGGAGTTCCATGTGCCTTTACCCAGTTTGAGAAACTTAATATCGGTTACTCCAGCACGGGTTGAAGCATTCCGATTCACATAAGCATCAAAGTTGATTTCAGAAGATGAAGAAGATGAAGTTTCTTCCACAGCTTCGCCGGCACAACCAGATAATACCAGCTGTGCTATCAAAACATAAAAGGCTAAACGAAGAAACTTCATCTTATGATAATTTTAAATTCATTATTTTTATCTGATACGATTAATTCCAGGTAACAGGGATATCGTTGATCGGATTCTTAGCATCTACCCAATCTGTAACAGCAGCATTGAATTCGATTGGAGTCAGACCAATGGTCAAGTTGATTGTATATGCCTTGCCCTTCTCGAAGTTATTTGTAAGTTGCTGAGAAACCTTATATGGCACTGTAGCCTTTACACCACCATTATAGCTTACAGTGTACTCTACGATAACATAAAGTTGATCAGCATTTGCATTTCCTGTAGAGAAATCCTGTGGAATTACAAACAAATATTCATTGTCAGGATTTTTAATTACTTCATTATTACTTAACGTTTTATCACCAGACGTCTTATTATCGAACCATTCAAAATTTTGCTTAGCATCATTAGAAGATGCTGTTGACCAATTACCTGTAGACAAATCTATGGTACCCTTTATGTAGAAAGCATTTTGTGTTGGTTCTGTAGTAGATCCTGCCAATGTGATCTTATTCAATGTAATAGTTGCTACAGATTCATAACTAGCATCCTTTAACTTTACAGAATAACCAAGTCTAGACAAAGCATGAGCAAAATTAAATGTCACTGTACCATTTGTCTTATTCGTAGCATTAGCCCACAACAAATCTTTCTGGTCAGCAGCCTTATCTTTTACAGTAAAATCAACAATAGATGTACTTGTAAACTTTGTTCCAGCATCATAAGGAGCATACGCCCAGAAATCAATATAGCCTTGTGATGGCCAATACTTAACAGGATCATATTTCCACTTATTATCTGCAGCAGCATCTCCTGTTACTTTCTGATTGTTGAACAAATTAGAAGGCTCCCCCCCCTCAGTAGGGCTATAGTTACCAAACACACCAAAGCCATCAACAGATTTATGAAGCTGCGTCTTATCCAGCACGCTACCACGTGAACCATTTACAGCAACTGCACTTCTTCCCAAATAGCCATCAAAGCTGATAGCCTCATTCTTAGAAGAATTGTCTGAAAGACTATTCAAGTCATCGCTTGAACAACTTACCAATGTCAACGCTGCCATTGCAGCAATACCCATAAAAAATTTCTTATCCATATCTGTTTTAATTTTGAAATTATACTAATCTATTATTACTCTTTTACTATTTTTATCTGATTCTTATCACTTTTACTACAGTTCTATATCAATATCCTCAGGTTTACCCCAATCCTTGATCGTGACGTCAAAACCGCCAGAACTTCCTTCCGAAGGCTTCACATCAGGTAAAGGTTCCGGCAACTCAACATCAACATGGAGAGAAGAAAAATAACCTAACTCCGATGAATTTTCATCTTCCTTAAACTTATCTCCTACCGCAAACTGATAATCTACCTGCGTCTTTTTGTCTATCAACAAAGCTGAAAAAGACAGCTTATTGTTTTCTGCATCAAGATGGGCAGTTTCTGGTAGGCCAAAACATTTAAACGATGTCGTCAACGTTCCTCGAGTCGCGTCATTCTTATCTATCGTTTTCGTCCAGGACTCCAGAAGATAAGTCACCTTACTGTGAAGCGGCTTCCCCTGTCCCAGCAGAAATCCTTCTGAAATACCAGTTAAGGACCCTCTCGCAGAATACAGGTTTCCTATACCTGGAACTTTCACGTTGACCTGGATATGCGAAAGCACATTCCTTGGCGTTAAAGTAGCCTCAGAATAGTCTCCAGAAACATCGAATTCATCGAGTTTATCAGAGGCAAGCCACTCGGGCTCAACCCCTATCAATTCATTATCTCCACGCGAGTACCAGCGCGATGTTGTATGCAGTACCACAGCCCGCGCCGTCTCGTAAGAGTCCATTCCTAGAAAGTCGAGTGTACCAAACTCGGTCGTACTCTGGTTGAATACCAATACATGATATTTGCCAGGTTCTAAGGAAAAGTCGGCATGGGTTATGTCATTAGTCAAGGCAATATGCGGAGCACCACCTGACCAGGGAAACACCATGACCGTCATACCTGTAGGCACCTCTTTATCAAACAAACGCCAATCCACATTAATCCGCACCAATCTACGGCCATCCGTTGGCGGACAACCGGAATAGTCATCATAAATGCAAGAAGTAAGCGAAATGATAAGGAGCCAACAGTACAAGAATAGTTCTATACATCTTTTACATCTTTTCATGAACGCTTCATATTTTATAAATCTTCTTTTCTAGTTATTATATTCATTTCAAAATTCCTGGTGCAAAAGTACAATATAAAATTGAATTAGGTCTTAAGCAATATTTAATAAAAGTTAAATGATACATAAGATAACATTTTTGTTACATCACAAAAAAATGCCAGTAACCACCTCTTTAGCAAACAATTAAAAACCTCCAATCGAACCAATCGATTGGAGGTTTCATTTCTATCATTTACAGCAACCAGGCAGTAAAAACACTACCGGCTGCAACTA
>OOIG01001520.1_pt1 | contig 17112 bp, 16 predicted proteins | sample 1692091 | NCBI WGS metagenome assembly OOIG01 (sample SAMN06348188, study PRJEB24527) | human gut metagenome | biome: human gut; feature: ankylosing spondylitis patient; material: feces | host: Homo sapiens | place: China | collected 2015-10 | reverse complement strand
GGTTTCCGTTCAAAAAGCAAGTAAAATCCCAGAAACCACAGTTTATACAGAAAGAGGTCTTGTATGAAAGCGGTCCAGATCAAAAATTACTCTAAAAATATCGATACCACTCTGACAGACATCCCGAAGCCCCAAATTTCCGATTCCGAAGTGCTCATCCAGGTAAAAGCAGCAGCGGCCAACCCCTTGGAGCTTTTGATCCTGACTGGAAGCGTAAAACTGCTTTAGGATTACCCAATGCCCCTGACATTGGGTAATGAGTGCTCCGGTATTGTGGAGCAGGCAGGCAGCAAGGTCAGCGGTTTCCAGAAGGGAGACCGGGTTTATACACGTCTGCCGCTGAATAAAATTGGCGCCTTTGCGGAATATCTGGCGGTGGATCAGAATGCGATTGCCAAAATGCCGATGGGATATGACTTCAATACCGCCGCAGCCATCCCACTGACGGGCCTGACGGCCTATCAGGCCATCGTAGAGAAGTTGGAGGCAAATCCCGGACAAGCCCTGCTGATTCCCGGCGGTTCGGGCAGCTTTGGTCAGATGGCGGTTCCCATTGCCAAGGCCCTGGGCCTGCGGGTGATCGTGACGGGCAACGCGCGGGCTAAGGAGCAGTTCCTTGCCATGGGAGTTGACCAATACCTCGACTACAAAGCCGAAAACTATTGGGACGTATTGTCCGATGTGGACCATGTGATCGATACCTTGGGGCCTGACGAGTTCGAACATGAGCTGGCGGTGCTGAAAAAGGGCGGGCGGTTGGTGAGCCTGCGTACTGGCCCCAATAAAGCATTCGCAGAGCGTAAGCAGATTTCCGGCTTGAAAAAGCAGATGTTTACCCTGGCTGGCAGCAAATATGACAAGGCGGCCAAAAAGCAGGGTAAGGAATACCGGTTTGTGTTCGTCCGTTCCAACGGCGCACAGCTGCAAAAGATCACCGAAATCGTGGAGAAGCAGCAAATCAAACCTGCCATTGACTCTCGTATCTTTTCTCTGGACCAGACCAATGAGGCATTGCAGCTTGTGGCCAAGGGACCGCTTAACGGCAAAGTCGTGATCAAGGTGTAAAGTCAGGTGAAATGAGGGCGCTACAGCGTTATCAAAAGGAAAATATCTTTTCAATCGCAGCTATTCCATAGTTTCCTGACAAATCGACAAGTATAAAGGAGGATTTTCCAATGAAACTTTATAACATCGTGTTCAGTCCCACAGGCGGAACGAAAAAGGTGGCTGACTATTTAACCGGCACACTGGAGGGAGAGGTAACCACCGTTGATCTGGCCGACAACAAGCAGAATTTTGATGCCGTTTCGCTGATGACGGAGGATGTGGCAATCATCTCTGTGCCGTCCTACGGTGGTCGTGTTCCTGCTGTGGCAGCCCAGCGACTCTCCCTGGTACACGGCAGCGGCGCTCGTGCCGTTCTGGTTTGTGTTTACGGCAATCGGGCTTATGAGGATACTCTGGTGGAACTGGAGGATGCGGCCAAGCAGGCGGGCTTCCAGGTCATTGCTGCTGTAGCTGCGGTAGCGGAGCACTCCATCGCCCGGCAGTTTGCCGCCGGCCGACCCGACGGAATGGACACAGCGCAGCTTTCCAATTTTGCCAAGCAGATTCGGCTTAAACTCTCTGAAAACAACCTCACTGAGCCCGCAATTCCAGGCAACCGTCCCTACAAGAAAGCCGGTGGCGCCGGCCTGGTACCCAAACCCACAAAAGAGTGTGTCCGCTGCGGTGTGTGCGCGCAGGCATGTCCTGTTCAGGCCATCGACAAGGATGACCCGAAAAAGGTGGATGATAAGGCGTGCATCTCCTGTATGCGCTGCATCTCCATATGCCCCCACAACGCCCGCAAGGCAAATCCCGTCATGCTGGCAGCGGTGGGAGTAGCTCTGAAGAAGGTTTGTTCTGAGCGGAAGGAATGTGAACTGTTCCTTTGATACTGGGAACATCCGGCTTGGAAGGTGAGAACACAGCATGAAAACAGGCGTGATCGACGTAGGCGGCGGGCTGAGAGGGATCTATGCCGTCGGCATATTTGATTATTGTATGGATCACCAGATTCACTTCGATTTGGGGATTGGAATCTCAGCGGGCAGTGCCAACCTGGCGTCCTTTGCAGCAGGTCAACGGGGACGGAACTACCAATTCTACATGGAATACGCATTCCGCAAGCAGTATATGAGCGTTGGAAATTTCATCCTCAAACGGTCTTTTATCGATATGGATTATGTATATGGGACGCTGAGTCGCTCAGACGGAGAAAATCCTCTGGATTACTGCGCTCTGCGGGACAACCCAATGGAATTCTATGTCGTTGCAGCAGATGCCCGAACTGGTCAGGCAAAGTATTTCGATAAATGCGATATCAGTCAGGATGATTACAGCATCTTCAAGGCCTCTTGTGCTATTCCCTTTGTTTGCAAACCCTACGAGGTGAAGAACATCCCATATTATGATGGTGCTTTGGGTGATCCGATTCCGGTGGAGAAAGCCTTTCAGTTTGGCTGTGACCGCGTTGTTGTCATCCTCACAAAGCCGGAGGGCGAATTGAGAACCTCAGAGAAAGATGAAAAATTGGCGGCACATATCCGAAAAAAGTATCCTGAAGCTGCAAAAAAGCTGTGCCAAAGAGCGCAAAGATACAATGAAGGCGTATCAGTGACACAAGACTATGCCCGACAGGGCAAAGCCCTGATTCTTTCGCCGGACGATACCTGTGGCGTCAGTACGCTAAAAAAGGACAGAACTTCCTTGCAGCGACTTTACGACAAAGGGTATGCTGACGCAGAAAAAGTAGTTGATTTCCTCAATTTCAAATCATAATGCAAATTAATTTCACCGCCATCCAAAATCCCCTATCAGGAATTGGATGGCGGTGGTGCCGTGGGGGCGAGGGCTACCGTTTAGCACAAGAATTTGCATCGTTCAGCCTCCCAAGAAGAAAGTCACCGATATGTCCCCACCGCCCAAGGCCTCTGTCCAGCCGGTGAGGTCGTCAATCCTACCCAGCCGGGTATAGCTCCAGGAGTTGGAGCCATAGAACATGACGATCTGGTTGCCCTGGTAGAGAACGATGTCCCCCGCCTGGGTGGTGATCTGGCTATTGCTGGTGGGCAGGTAGGTTTCCAGAGTCCCAACCTTTTCAAAGCCGGCATAGTCGCTCATCTGGATAGTCACCGGCCCATTTTCCATCATCTCTACCAGCGCTCCCACGGCGGCGTTGTCCTCCAGGGTGGCGGTAAAGGTGCTGGTTCCGACCTGCACAGTCATCTTCATCTCTGTGATTTCCTCCTCACTCCCGGTGTATTCCTCTTCCGTATTTCCGGGTGCCGGCTCCGTGGGCTCTGGAGCTCCGCTGGGTGTTTCCGGCACCGGCGGCGCAGCCGGTTCAATGTTTGGTCTTGTCGCCTCATTTCCCGGCTGAATGGATTCCTCCGTTTGCCCCACAGACATGCTGGGCAGCTGCGGAACCACCGGAATGAGGTCTGCTTCACCGCTGTCATAATCCTCCGGTTCCTGAGCTGCAACTTCCGTCTGTATCGGCTCTTCCCCCGGATGCGCTTCTTCCATGAATTGCTCAGGTGGACTGACCTCTAAACCATCAGAAGAGTGTCCAGCCACCTGCTGTCCGCTGCCACACCCGGGCAACAGCGCCAAGGCCAACAGGCAACACAGCAGAAGAAATATCGGCTTTTTACGCAATCTCGCCACCGCCTCTGCTTTCCTTTTCATTTGTTTGCGCACAGACCACTTGATTTCAGGCTGCCACCACGATCTCCCCGACGGCCTCTGGGATGTCTCGGATGACTGTTCCAACCTCCGGCAAGGTGATGTGACTGCCAGCGAGGGGATTCTTGATACTCACCACAGGAGTGGTGACGGTGGCCTGCACTTCGCTGCGCTCAAAGGCCAAATCGCATTTCACCATCCGGCAGTCGATTAGCTTCAGCCCCTTGCAGTAACAAAGGGGCTGAGTACCGATGATAGTACAGTGGTCAAATGTCACGTTCTCGCAGTACCAAGCCAGGTACTCTCCCTTCACGGTGCAGTTGTGCACCACCACATTTTTCGCGTGCCAGAAGGCATCCTTAGTATCGAGGGAGCAGTGCTCAAACACCGAGTCCTCAATGTATTGGAAGGAATATTTCCCCTGGAAGGTAACATTGCGGAAGCGCAGGTCTGTCCCTCGCATCATGAAGTACTCGCTCTGTGCGGTGCAGCACTCCATGGTCACGTTGTGGGAGTTCCAGCCGAACTCCGGTGAAATAATGCAGCAGTTCTTTAGCATCGCATCGGAGCACTCCCGCAGGGCCTTGATGCCGTAGAGTTTGGTGTCCTCAATGGTGATGCCGTCCGAGTACCACAGGGCCGCCCTGCATTTGTCCGTCATCTCACTATTACGGATCACAAGGCCGTGATCGTGCCAGAAGGGGTAGCGCAGGTTGAAAAAGGAGTGCTCCACCTGGATGCCAGCACATTCCTTAAAAGCGCTTTCCCCGTCGGCGGGGCCATTGAAGGAGCAGTTTCGTACCAGCAGATCCCGGCTGCCGTATAGGGCCCGCTCCTGGTCAAAGGTCTGATTCTGAATTGTGGTCATGGTAAGTCCTCCAATATCTATGGGGTTTCAATGTTCCCCCGCGTGGTGCTTCTCAATCTGATATGCCAGATAGTCCAGGCAGTCGATCCGCCTTTCCTCCCGGTGCAGGCGGTCCAAAAGTTGTCGCCGGTGGTCAGACAGCAGCCGTAACTGCTCACGATATTGGCCGGATTGCTCCAACGCCATAAAACGCTCCGTAAATTTGGAATCACAGCCCGCATCTTCTAAATTCTCCAGCAGGGCCGGTGCTGTCAAAGGCACTGCCGGTATCTCCTGTCGTTTCATGGCCTTTTGCTTACAGGAAAGCACCGTTGCACACCTGGATGACCTGGCCCCGGACCGCCCTGCCCATCTTGCTGGCTAGGTACAGGCAGGCGTAAGCCTGATCCATGGGGTCGCACTCCGGGCCGGGGAAGTAGACAAAGTGGCCGCTGTATTTCAGCATCTCAGCTCCGCCGGGCTGCTCCCCGGCTTTGTTGGCCAGATGCGCCGGGGTGACGGTGGCTCCGGGAGCCACGGCGTTGCAGCGGATATTCGTGTCAATTAGCCGCATGGCTACATTCTTGGTGAGAGTGTTCAGCGCCCCCTTGGTGGAGGTGTAGGTGGCTCCGCAGAAGGGGCGGGTGCCGTTCAACCCGGAGATATTGATGATCACGCCGTCGTTCTTGGGCAGAAAGATCTTCAAGGCCTCCCGGATGTACCGCATGGGACCACCCAGGTTGGTGTTCATCACATACATCATCCACTCGTCGTCGGTCTCGTCGACCATCTTCTGTTCCCCTATGCCAGCGTTATTGATGAGGATGTCCACGTCCCCGAATTCCTTCACGGCAGTCTCAAAGACCTTTTTGGTGTCCTCAGTGGAGCAAACATCGGCCACGACCCCAACAGCTTTTTCGCCTTTGGCGCGGATGCCGTCTACCACTTCCTTAAGCTGCTCGGCGTGGCGGGCAGTGATTACCACCGCCGCACCCTCGTCGGCGAAGAGCTCCGCCATAGTACGGCCCATGCCGTAGCTGCCCCCGGTGATGATGGCAACTTTGTCTTTCAGCATCTGTTGTTCCATGTTCCAAACTCCTTTTCTGAATGGTTATTTGCTATCTTTTTCTGTTCATAGTGTAGGCCCAATTTCTACAGTTGGCAAATACTTATATACAATACAATTCCATAATTGACAGTTATGGAATAAGACGATATACTGTCTTCAAGGAGGAGTGGTCAATGGAACTGCGCACCTTGCACTATTTTCTTACCGTAGCCCGGGAACAGAGCATCTCCGCAGCGGCAGAGTCCCTGCACATCTCCCAGCCTGCCTTGTCCACCCAGCTAAAAGCGATGGAAGAAGAGCTTGGGAAACAACTGCTGATCCGTGGGACCAAGGGTTCCCGGAAAGTTGTACTCACAGAGGAGGGTATGATTTTGCGCCGCCGGGCAGAGGAGATCCTCTCCCTGGTTCAAAAGGCAGAGGAGGAAATCACCCGTTCTGACGAGACTATCGTGGGCGATGTGGTGATCGGCGCCGGGGAGACTGACAACGTGCGCCTGCTGGCCCAGGCCGCAAAGGGCCTGCAGAAACAGTATCCAGATATTCACTACCACATCTCCAGCGGCAACGCGGAGTATGTGTTAGAATATCTGGATAAGGGGCTGATCGATTTCGGCCTGCTGTTTCGGGAGCCCGACCCAAAGAAATATGAGTGGCTGACCCTGCCCGCAGGAGATGTCTGGGGCGTACTGATGCGCCGGGACGCCCCATTGTCCGGACACGCCACCGTGTACCCGGAAGACCTGTGGGAGTTGCCGCTCATTATCTTCCATCAGAAGGGGGATGACCACCGTCTGGCCCAGTGGATGGGGCGGGAAATCGCCGAGCTGAATGTGGTTGCGACCTATAATCTGGTGTTCAACGCCTCCCTCTTGGTGGACGAGGGCCTGGGCTATGCCCTGTGCTTTGACAAGCTGATCCACACAGAGGGGACCAACCTGTGCTTCCGCCCGTTCTCCCCGCCGCTGGAGGCGCCGGGCTATATCGTCTGGAAAAAATACCAAATCTTTTCCAAGGCTGCGGGGCGTTTCCTTCAGGCCGTTCGGGAGATGATCGCTGATGAACACCGCTTGTGAATCCATCCGGCCAACGTCTCTGGGAAACAGTATCCTTTTTTACAGCTTCGCAAATCCTAAGGCATCTCCAGCAAAAACGACTTACATCATTTTCTTTCCTGAGATACATTTACATGCGACATAGATTCAACATAGTTTTCGAATGCCCTCCTATTTTCCCCTCTACTTTCATTGGAAAAATCATATTCGTTTGACATACTCTACAGGAAAACGGAGCGCTTGCTTTGTCGCAGGCGCTCCGTTCGAGGTTATGTTAATTCAATTTTATGTTGGTTTCCACAGTCGTCAGGCCCTCTCCGCCTCGTCCCACTCTTTCAGCAGACAAGCCAGGGCAGGCAAAAATTTCTTTTGCAGGTAGTCCACACTTGCCCGGTTCAGTTGATGGGCATCCGCAACTTGCGGATGGACAGCCCTTCTGCAAGCAGCTCCCGGAAATAGTTCTGGTATGTAACCAGCACTGTCTTCAGAGCATGATCCAGAAACAGTATGTCCTCTTTCAGTCTGGCGAAGTCACTGGTGATACGTCGACATTCAAATGTAAATCACTTGATATCCTGATGCTTCAAAAGTCTGAAACCAGTAACAATAGATAAAATAAGATAACCACTTAACACAACGAAGCACAGCAAAAATGATGATAAATCATTTGACGCTGCATCAACGGATGGCATATGTGTAGAGATTTTGAAAAAGTCAAGGTCAATGTTAACTTTCAAAAAGCCAAGGACCATCTCTAGAATTTGTGGGATATTGGGAATAACAAGTCCGAAAATAACTCCTGCAATTGCATTTCTGGTGAGAATCGTCATCGTGATTGCAAAACTGATGTGTGCCATCACAAAAAGAATGCGTGCAATTATGGAAAGAGCATAGTAGCTGGGATAAAGAACTGTCCCCATGCCAAATCTGCTGCATGCAAGAACTCCCATAACGATGCCGCTAATCAGCATTACCAATAAATATACAGCGGATAGTATGAAAGCAATCGAAAGATAATATTTTTCCTTCGCGATACCTCGCCCTATGATATTTTTCATTACACCAGAACGATAAGCTTCCGCAACGATATTCGCTGTTAGCAACATAAAGGCATAAAGAATGATATCGCCACTCAAAAATGTACCAATAAGGCTGTTCACACCCATAACAGGGGTTGATTCAGGTGCCGGAGAAGAATTCCGGATCGATATCATCAGAAAAATAAAGCTGAGAGCAAGGCATCCGAAAAAGAAATTGTCTTTTTTAAGCTGATAAATATGTCCACGAATTAGATTTTTCATACTGCTTGCCCTCCAGAAAGTTTTTCTACAAAGAATTTCTCAATGTCTTCATCGTTTGCCCCCAAACCAGACACACGCACTTTGTTTTCCACCAGAAATTGGTTCAGGTCCGCGGGATTGATTTTCTCATGCAAACGCAAGCTTTGATTGGAAAGAACTTCACACCGCACATTCGGATAGCGGGAGGCAATGAGTGTTTTTGCATCTTGCAAGTATGCCGGTTCAACCGTAACCTGGACACCGCTGCTGCATGCACTTTCCAGCGTTTCTTTGCTGAACTCATCAATCAAACATCCACCATCAATGATAGCGTAGTCCGTTGCCAGTTTATATAGTTCGCTTAGAATATGGCTGGCGATCATAATGGTGGTGCCATTTTCACGATTTAACATCTCCAGCATTTTACGCATCTCATAGACGCCTTCCGGGTCAAGGCCATTGATCGGCTCATCGAGAATGAGAAAATCAGGATTTCCCAGCAAAGAAATTGCAATGCCCAATCGTTGCTTCATCCCCAGTGAAAATTGGCGTGCTTTCTTTTTTTCAGCGTTTTGCAATCCAACCATTTCCAGTATTCTATGATGGTCTTGAGATTGGATACCAAACAGCAGAGAAAAGTAACGCAAATTTTCCAATGCTGTCATGTGCTCATAGATGCCAGGTTTTTCAATCAGCATCCCCATCTTATTCCGTACTGCACGATCATTTGACTTTCCTAACAATGTATAGCTGCCTTCGCTTTGCTGTGTTAAGCCGCAGATAATACGCATAAGCGTGGTCTTTCCGGCTCCGTTTTTTCCCACCAAACCATAGATCGATTTTTTCGGCACATGAATGCTCACATGATTCAGAACAGTCTTTGTTCCGTAGACTTTCGACAGGTTATCAAATCTTCTTAATACTTGTAAAATAAATGCATCTTTTTCTTGTAATCTCGCATTTTTGAACGAAAGATAGTACAAAAACGACTTGCCATATCTCTCCTTCAGAGAAACAATCGATAGTCAGAAACACGGAAAACTCTCCTCAGTCCTGCCAGAAAAAAGAACCGGGGGCAGGCAAAGAAAAGCGCCGAGGCAGCAAATAATTTCCGCCTCGGCGCTTCTCTGATTATTTCATTATCCCAACTGGTAGAACTTCTGCAAGATCACCGCTATCTGAGCTCTTGTAACCTTCCCCTGAGGGGCGAGGGTGATAGACGTAGTTTCGCCACCAATAATACCCTGCTCCACACACCAGGCCATGGCCTGCCAGGCCCATTCGCTGACGTCGGCAGAGTCGGTGTAGCTGCTTATGTCAGCAGCATCGGCACTGCCAGCATACCGCCACAGCATGACCGCCAGCTGCTCCCAGGTGACAGGGGCATCGGGGCCAAACAGTTTGCCGCCGTAGCCGCCTGCGATGCCCTCACTGGCCGCCCATCGGATGGCCTCACCGTACCCGGCCTCCGGGTCCACATCCGTGAAGTCCATCAGATAGTTGACCACCGGGCTGCCTGACATGCGCCAGAGGCTGTCAGTTACTGTAGAGCGGGACGCGGCCATATTGGGGCCAAAGGTGGAATCGTCAGTACCACTCATGAGACCGGCGGCGTAGACATAGTCCACCGCGTCGTAGTACCAGCTGTCCTCCGCTACGTCGGTAAAGGGCAGCCCGTCCCTGCGGGAGATAACGCTGACATACTTCATACCGTCCAGCATGTCGCTGATAGCAGTTTCTGTCCCAAAGGGAGAGCCATTAACAGCCGCTGCGCTGTCCTTATCTACGCCTGCAGTCATAGCAATCTGCCAGCCCTCCTGAGAGACAACCGTTACATCGCCGTCCTGGGACGCGAGACCTCCCGCTTCACCGGTTGCGTTGATTGTACCGCCCTCGATAGCCACGTCGCCGTATGCGGCGTAGACGCCATAGCCGCCATTCTCACCGGCGGCTGCGGCGACTGTACCACCCTTGATAATGACGTTGGTGCGGGCATAGATGCCATAGCCGTTCTCATCAGTGCCAGTAGCGGTAACGGTACCCCCTTCGATGGTGATATCGCCGTCATCGCGGCTGTGGGTAAAGATACCGGCATAGCCTCCGGTCGCAGTGACTGTGCCGTCCTTGATGACAGCACCATAGAAGGAATCAATGCCAAACCTGTTCCCGTTTTCTCCCGTGGTGGAGGCTGTCAATTCTCCGCCAGAAATGGTAAGGCCGCCAGCTCCAAATACGAAGATACCGCACGCGGTAGTAATATAGGGAGAATCAGCATGAGCCGTGGCCGTCATCTTGCCACCGGAGATATTGCAGTTGCCATAGATATAGAGCCCGTAGGACAGATCGTTCTCAGTGGCGGCGCTGAATTGGCCGCCAGTGGCTGTGGTGGTCACCTCACCGCCGGATATGGTCAAGTCTCCATCATAGGTAGAGATCCCGCAGGACCCACCCTCGGCCATCACCCTACCGCCGAGAATAGTCAGGTTGCCAACCTGAGAGGTAATGCCGTCATAGCTGCTCGTGACTGCAACGCTGCCGCTGCCGGAGATCTCGAGGTCGCCCACGGAGACGATACCGTTGTTGAGTTCGCCGTCGGAGTTAGGGCCGGTGACAGTGTTCTCACCCACAAGTACAATCGCGAGAGTACCATCACGGTAAATGGCAGCGCAGTTAGGGTCACCGTAACTATCGACGTATGAGTACCCGCCGGTTACGTTGGCATCATTGAGCGTGAGCGTCGCGCCGTCCCATTTGACGTTGTAGTTGTCTTCGCTGCCGCCAGGTGTCACTTTGCCGCCCTCGTCCGTCTTAGCGTAAGCAGGCTCATCCGCACTGCCGGTGAGCTCCACGCCACCCACGTAGATATGGGAGCCGGAATCCGCTGCCAGTGCTTCCATGGACAGCAGGCCCAGCATAAAAAATAGACAGATAGACAGTACAAGTGGCCTCTTTTTCACCAGTTTCATAGTTCTTATCCCCCTTTTCTTCGTCACTGTATTTTCCGTATTCCGCCGAATAGGTTCTCTTTTCCAGCTAACGGGCAACGGGCGGCTAGAAAATCGTTTGCTTCTTCCCCTGCACTCAGTCGTGACGGTGTTTCTCATAATCATTCCCTCAGCAGGGAGCCCGCCGTCTGCCAGTAATAGACACAGAGGGATGCCTCGGACCCTTTCCGCATGGTTTTAATAATATTTATTTTACCACAAAAATGTCCCTTTGTCATCACCAGCCGCAAAGGGCAAAATACTCTCCTTCGCATCTGCACCAAATTGCTTCATCTTTACAGCAATTCACTTTTTTCATGTAGAAAAACAAAGGCGGGTAACTTTCGTTGTCCGCCTCTGTTAAATGCCTCTGCTGCTGACGCTATTCTGCTTCTCTCAATCGGTTTACAATCGTTTCCTTATGAAGAGCGCAATACATTCTCTCCGGTGTAATCAGGCAAACAGCCAATATCACCAACGCGATGATTATTGCTGGAATCAGTGGATAGGTAAATGCCGCAAAACTCACTTGCTGCTGAAACAATTTGAAGATCCCGTATACGATCAAATTTCCGATGGATGACACGAAAATTAGCGTAATACCGGCATAGCAAAGTCCTTCGCTGATCAGCATGTTACGAATCTGCTTACGGCTCATTCCGATGGACTCCAGCGTCGCCAATTCTCGCTTGCGGGCTACCACGCTCACCGACATAATATTTACGAAATTGAGAATCCCTATCAGAGCAATCACAAGAGAGATGCTTCCGCCAAGGATTAAGATCGCCATTTTAGCACGCCTCAGTTCCGCCATTGCTTCCGTCCTTGATGTCAAGGTGATCGTGGGATCATCCTCTATCATTTGCTTCAATGCAATCAAAGCGTTTTGTTCATAGCCGCCGGAAACATTCAACTCAAGCTGCACGGCAGCCGGCTCTCCAAACCATTCCTGCATAACTGTGTTTGAGACAACAACAGTAGGCGCAAGGCTGGCGCCGATCCCTTTATAGCTGAATGGGACAAAACCACCAAGAGAAAGTTCATACTTCTGATTGCTCAAGGCGCTGCTTTCACCTTGATAAGAGGGCATAACCGTCAAATCCTCAATGTTTGAAAATAATTTGGGATTGTCTGTTGCAATCAATGCAATTTTCCCACGCTCGAATGCCTCCACATCAATCGGATTGCCCAACGTATCACGATACTCTGTCAGTGTCTCACCGTCAACTCCGAGTAGGAACCCCTTGAAATTGTCCGCAATAGCTTGCTCCGATAGACCCCCAATCTGATCCTGCACAGGGTGGCTCGCAATGTACTCTCTGAAATCATCAGAGTAATCCAAGCTTATTTCTTCCCATGTCGTGATATGCAGATTTCCCGCTCCAGGAATCGACTGAACCCGCTCGATGAGCGAATCATCAAATTTCTGTGTAGGCCACACATTGTTTTTCAGCACAAAATCGCTTTCAAAGGAAGAATCAATATACTTCGATACATCGCTACTAAAAACCAATGTTGTGACGGTCAAAAAAGTCGTCACGCCTAAAAACAGACTGAGCAACACCACCCCCGCACGCTTTTTGTCCCGGAAGATATTGCGCCAAGCCATTCGTATGGGTTTTCCGTGAGCAACTGACCGTATACCGTTTATGTTTCCAGCTACTCCCGTATATTTCTGTGCTTCTATGGGAGAAATACTTGCTGCTTTTTGGGCTGGTTTCGATGCACCCAGCATCGCTGTAAATATAGGAAAAATAATTGCGCTCACATAGATGAGCGGCGAGAAAGATACAACGGCTCCATCTGCAGAAACAGCATCAAGCGCAGATATAAAGAATGGAACCATTCTCAGCGAGAGCACGAGCGAAATAACGATACCAACAGGTATTCCAATGAGGCAAAGCCGCAAGATTTGCCCTCTAACGACGCTCTTGATTTGTTTCGCTGTTGCGCCAAGCGTTTTCAGCAACCCGTAAAACCGCACATCACGGGAGATTGAAATATACAGGATATTATAGATCAGTAGATACCCGGTAAAAATCAGGAAAACTGTAACAGCACCTAAGGAAAGCACGATGGCTATTTCCTGTCCAGCACTTGTATCGTAGAGCTGTACCGTTGCAATGGGCTGATTTTCCGATAAGCCCAAGTCGATTACCAATGCGTCGCAATACTCAGAAATGCGCGTTTCATCTACAAATTTCACCGACGCAGAGCCATCTCTCTCCACGGTCTTTCCATATTTTTGTGACAGCTCCTGGGAAACGAAAATCACGTCTGCAGTATCGGTTGATTGGACAAAGGCATAGCTTGTAAACCACCCTGACAGGCAGAAGGTTTCCTCCATCAATGCACCTTTCTTGTCGCTGTCTGTGTAGTAGGCAAGGGGGATTTCCATACCGATAGATGGATCATCAATTCCCATCCGCTCCAAAACTGCACGAGAAACCATGATCTCATTTTCTTTCTCTGGATAGCTGCCTTCTACATCGACATAGGCAGGGGCGCGCAGTTCTTCCCATTCTGTCTCATCAAAATAATGCAGGGTCAAACTGATATTTCCCATTTCCGCCGTATTTTCTACATAGCCGACACTATTGCCGGTTCCCACCATTTTCACATAATCCAAGGTGTGAAGCCGCTCTATCTGCGAAGCCGTAGGATGCCCCACAGCAGCGTGTGCCATTGTACCTGCCAGGCGTATTTGCTCCACCTTCACAGATTCTACAAGGCTCACGCCAACGCTGAAAACAGAACCGATCAGCAAGGTTGTAAGCATAATAGCCATGACAAGGAAAAAGCTCTGTCTTTTATTGGCTTTCAGACTTCTCCTTGTCAGCTTTTGAATGACTGCACTGGTGTCATTTTCAAATGGTAATGTCATTTTCCCACCCTCTCAGCCAACGATCCTGCCATCCTCGATCCGCACAATGCGGTCGGCAAGCTGGGCAATTTCATTGTTGTGGGTAATCATCACCAGGGTCTGATAAAACTCCCGGTTGGTGCGCTGGAGTAAGCCCAGCACATTGGCGCTGGTCTTGCTGTCCAGATTGCCGGTAGGCTCGTCTGCCAGGACAATGGCCGGCTTAGATATCAGGGCACGGGCAATGGCTACCCGCTGCTGCTGACCACCTGACAGGTTATTCGGCATATTCTGGAGTTTATCTTCCAGACCCAGCATTTTCACGACCTCGTCCAGAAAGCGCTGATCCACCGTATCGCCGTCCAGCTCCACGGGCAAAACAATATTCTCATATACATTGAGAATTGGCACCAGGTTGTAGTTCTGGAACACAAAGCCGATATTGCGGCGGCGGAAGATGGTAAGCTGCTCGTCATTCATCTTCGCTAGTTCCCTATCCCGCACCAAGACGCTGCCGGAAGTAGGCATGTCCAGCCCGCCCATCATGTGCAGCAGGGTGGATTTTCCGGAGCCGGATGTCCCGACCACGGCTACAAACTCACCTTCCTCCACGGAAAAGGTCACACCGTCCAGGGCACGGGTGATATTAGGCTGTGTGCCGTAGTATTTTTTCAAATCACTTGTTTGTAGGATACTCATAGGAATACCGCCTTTCTTTGCTTGATGCAAAAAGGATAACGGCCAAATGTTGCAGAAATGTCCTAAAATCTATGATACTAAAAACTTTTGAAAAAGCGGGAGGCTACATAGGTAGACCCCCGCTTGATTAGTTTCGTGGCAGGAATACCGAAAAAGTAGACCCTTTTCCAACCTCGGAAGTCACCAAAATATACCCCCCTTGCATGGTAATGATCTCACGCGCCAGATATAGGCCGATGCCGATACCATCTACCTCATGTACCGCTTCTTCCCGGTAAAATCGCTTGAAGATCGTGGCCTGCTCTCGTTCCGGGATGCCCCGGCCCGTGTCGGTCACATCAATTTTCCAATACATTTCCCAATTTTGAACGGACACATGGATGCTGCCGCCAGCAGGCGTGTACTTCACCGCATTGTCCAGCAGATTGAACAAGGCTTCGGAAGTCCAACGGCTGTCATGGGAAATGGTCAGCCCTTCTGGGCAATCTACTGTTAGCTCAATATTCTTTTTTTCCATTGGCGCCAGAATCCCATTGACTGCCTTCACCAGTGTTTCTTCCACGAGAGCATCCTTTTTCTCCAGAGTGATCACACCGGACTCCAGCCGGGAAGTTTTTACCATTGCCTGAATCAGAAAGTCCAGCTTATCAAGCTGACTGCCGGTGGCCTGCAAAAACTCTTTCCGCTGTTCCTCTGAAATGGGACGGGTCAGCATGGTTTCATTGATCATCTTCAAATTGGCGATAGGGGTCTTGGTCTGGTGGGAAATATCCGACAGCAGGGATTGCAGGTCGGCTTTTTCCTTTGCGATGGTATCCCGGCTTTTCTGCATGACATGATAGAGCCGTTCCAGCCGGTGGCTGATCCGGGCAAGCAGCGTTTCCGCTTCATAATCCATCTCAGGCCGCGCAGTGCTGTCCATCATGTCATCCAGCGTCCGGCACAGGCTATCTGTGAACAGGGTCAGTTTCCTTTGAAAGTAATACAGGAAAACCCCGCCCCATACCAAAAGCGCAACAGTCAGAAATCCTCCATACAAAACTGCCCATAGATTTTTCGTGACCCAGAACAGACCAAACAGTAAGAGTGCCGAGGTCGAAAGGACACCGTAGAGAATGAGCCACAGAAATTTCTTCATGGACAAGTTCTCCAGTTTCATTTTTGCTCACCGCCGATCCATTGATAGCCCATTCCGTAGGCCGTCTTGATGTACTTGTGCTCGTTCGTTTCAATTTTCTTACGGATGCGACTAATAATAGTGGTCAAGGTATGCTCGTCCACAAAGTCCCCGTCAATGCCCCACAACTTCTCTAAAATCTGCCGTTTGGTCAAGATAATGCGGGGATTCTTCACAAACAGAAACAGGGTGCGGTACTCCTTCGGCGTAAAGTCCAGCGACGCCCCGGCAAGGGATGCGCTTTGCTCAGAGAAGTCAATTTTCAGGAAGCCATCATCAAACAGATCGTGACGAGGTGCGTGAAGCTCCATATTGGCGAAGATGGCTGCCACTTTTTTGCACAGCACCGTCACCGAAAAGGGCTTTGTTACATAGTCAGCTCCGCCAGCTTCATAGCCCTCCAGCATATCGCTTTCCTTATCGTTGGCGGTGATAAAAATGATATAGGTGTACTGGCCACGGCCCCGGATTTCTTCGCAAAGGTCCAGCCCGCTGCCATCGGGCAGATTGATGTCCAGGAGAGCAATATCAAATTCTTTCTCTTTCAACCGTTGAACAGCACTCTTATAGTTGCAGGCCGATGTGACATCATAGCCGTCAGATGCCAGGTTATATCCCAAAGTACGGTTCAGGAGCGTATCGTCCTCCACGATCAGTATGCTTCTCACGCGTTCACTCCCTCTCTTCTTCAGTGTGCGCATTTTTATTGTAAAGCTGAAATGTTGCAGAAATGTCCTAGCGCCATTATAGTTTTGTACACAACACATCACAAGTAGGAGATACGAGTCACTCGAACACAATACTACCCTGCCCTTACACTTTCATACGCAAGGGACTTATGGTATAATGAATATTATAAAGAAATCGGATACAACATCCATGGGCACAGGAACTAAGCTGGCTTGAGTCAAAAAGAATTGGCTGAGCTAGCAGACTTATCTTCCCAGCATATCAGGAGAAAGTGGATTTTCAGCGTGTTAATTGCGTCTCCACAATCGAGCGGTTTTCTGAGAGGTGTGTGTATGAAAAAAGTATTTAGCTTCCTTATATCACTTGCTCTTGGTGCAATTTTCTTAATTCCTAAGATCATCACTCTGTCTTCCCAGGAAATGTTGCTTTTGTATAGTCTATTACCTTTGCTGGAGATTCTTTACGGTTATAATCAAACACGTTTCACATACCGTGAAATTCGGGGTCAGAAATTTCGTTGGACAATATATGGGCTTTCTCTTGCAATCTGCAGTCTCTGTCTTCTTTCTTATTTTAATTTTCTCACGATCACCCATATTACACCAGGCATGCCAATATACCGGAAAAAAATCATTCTTATTTTAGCAGTATCCATTTTCTTACTCTTGCTATTAAACCTTGCCATTTCTATACGCGATATTAACAAAAGAGATAACGGAATG
>OOIG01001515.1_pt1 | contig 17131 bp, 19 predicted proteins | sample 1692091 | NCBI WGS metagenome assembly OOIG01 (sample SAMN06348188, study PRJEB24527) | human gut metagenome | biome: human gut; feature: ankylosing spondylitis patient; material: feces | host: Homo sapiens | place: China | collected 2015-10 | reverse complement strand
ATCCCCGCCGCTGGGCGCAGATCAAAAAACAGCCGCTTTAAAAGCGCAGAAAATCCCTGAGAGGAAGCTCTCAGGGATTAAAAATATCGGGAGTTTTACTCGTTCAGCAGCCGCTCAAGCTCGTCGATGCCATCGACGATGACCGACGCGCCCGCGTTCAGCAGCGTCTCGCGGCCGGGGAAGGTATCGGAATAATACTGCTCGAGCGCCGGGATATACGTCCCGTCCAGCAGCGATTTGACGGAGAATTCCGGCTTGACGAACTCCCGCTTTTCGGACACGGAGCCTGTCGCGTCATAGTCGGCCAGCGAATAGACCCCGACCGAGAACATGGCGGCAAGCAGGATCAGCAGAAGCGCCGTATATACTTTTTTCATAAGCCCGCCTCCTTAAAACCGGAAATACAAAAACGCGTTATAGGTCGAGCCGACCAGCGCAATCGTGGACAGCGCGAGCAGCGCCGCGTCAAACACGAACGAAACGGCGGCATAGACGATCCGCCCGCTCTTTTTTCCGCCCTGCGCGCACACGCCGCCGAACAGGCTGCCGAGATTGCGCGGGATGGACGTTGCGCCAATGGCACAGAGGAGCAGCAGCGGCAGATTGTTCGTCAGCTGGATGCCGGCCTGCGCGTTGGAAAAGCCTGCGCCGTAAAGCCCGAACATCACGCCGAAGTTCTGCACGAGCCGCGTCATGTCGGTGTAATAGAAAATGTTCCAGCCGAAGATGATCAGCAGCATCGTGCCGAGCCTGCGCAGCAGATACGGCACGCGCCGCATCGATTTTTCTCCCACCTGCTTTTCAATCGCGAGGATCACGAAGAAATACAGCCCCCAGAGCACAAAGTTCCAGCTTGCGCCGTGCCACATCCCCGTCAGCGCCCAGACGATCGCCATGTTGAGCAGCCTGTGCTTTTTCTTGCCGCCCAGCGGGATATAGACGTAATCGCGGAAGAAGGAGGAGAGCGAAATGTGCCAGCGCCGCCAGAAATCGGTGATGGACGCCGCGGTATACGGCAGGCGGAAGTTCTCCATATATTTGAAGCCGAAGATGCGCCCCATGCCGATGGCCATGTCGGAATAGCCGGAGAAATCAAAATAGATTTCAAACGTATACAGCAGAATGCCGAGCCACGCGGCGACTGTTGTGTTGGACGCGAGACTGCCGCCCAGGATCTGCGAGGCGACCTTGCCCGCCGCGTCGGCCAGAAGCACCTTTTTGGCAAGGCCGATGCAGAAGCGCGTCGCGCCGTAGAACGCCTCGGAGGCGTCAAACTGCCGGTCGTCGATCTGTGCGGCGACATCCGAATAGCGGACGATAGGCCCGGCGATCAGCTGCGGGAAGAGCGAGATGTAGAGCAGGAGCTTTGCAAACGAGCGCTGCGCCGGAACATCGCCGCGCCAGACGTCGACCGTATAGGAAAGCGCCTGAAAGGTATAGAAGGAGATGCCGATGGGCAGCGCGATCTGCGGGACGGGGATGGACGCGCCGAAAACCGCGTTCAGATTCTCCACGAAAAAGCCCGCGTATTTGAATACCGCCAGACAGCCGAGATCCAATACCAGCGCAAGAATCAGAAAAATCTTTTTCCGCCTGCGCTCGATGAGCAGGCCGAAGTACCAGTTGACCGCGGCGGAGGCGATCATTAGAAGCAGATAGACCGGCTCGCCCCACGCGTAGAAGATCAGGCTGAACAGGATCAGCACAGCGTTCTTCGCGCGGATGCCCGGGCAGAAGAAATACACAATGAGGCAGACCGGCAGAAACAGATACAGAAAGATCAGATTGGAAAAGACCATGGCACAAACGCTCCAGCTTCGACATTGATTTACATAATTCGACTTCTTTAATTTATCAGATAGCAGCGCATTTTTCAAGCGGAATCGGCTGCTTTGCGCAACTTTTTCTTCCATTCCGCGAAAAGCTCTGCTTGCTTTCCCACACCACACGTGCTATACTGATGTTGTTTTATGTGGGATTGCCACAGGAAAGAAGAGGGATCCTGAAATGCTGGCTATCGAGAGAAAAAATGAGATCCTCGACAAGCTCCGCGCCGAGCAGCGCGTCCTCGTCAGCGACCTTGCCGCCTATTATCATGTCACGGAGGAGACGATCCGCCGCGATCTGGACAAGCTGGAAAAGGAAGGATACGCCACCAAGACCTACGGCGGCGCGATCCTCGGCAACAGCACGAAGACAGACCTGTCCTATACCATCCGGAACAAGACCAACGTGGAAGCGAAAAATCAGATCGCAGCCATTGCCAGCCGCCTCATAGAGGACGGCGACCATCTGATGCTCGACGACAGCTCCACATCCTTATATCTGGCAAAAAAGCTCAAGGAAAAGAAAAACCTGACCGTCATCACGAATTCGGTCGAGCTGGTCGTGGAGCTGAGCGACGTGGAGGGCTGGACGATCCTCCTGACCGGCGGGCGGCTCAAGCCGGAATCGCTGGCCCTCGTCGGCGACCAGACGCAGCAGGCACTGCGGCGCTACCACGTTGACAAGGCCGTGATGAGCTGCAAGGGCATCGATCTGGAATCCGGGGTCACGGATTCCTCCGAATTCCACTCGCAGACGAAGCAGTCCATGCTGCGCTGCGCGAAAACGCGGATCCTGATCCTCGACAGCAGTAAGTTCGACAAGATCTCGTTCATCGACATCGCTCCGCTGGACGTGTTTGACACCATCGTGACCAACGCCGCGCCCAGCAAAGCATGGCTCGATTATTTTGCCGAGCACGGCATTGAATGCCTGTATCCGGGCGCGAAATAAAACAAGAACAGCGCGGCTGTCCCTTCAACCGGACAGCCGCGCTGCTGCTTGTTCCGCACGCGGATCGTTACTTTTCTTCAGCTGCAGTCTGCGCCTCTGCCGTTTTCTCCTTTTCCACCAAGGCCATACCGGCCAGAATAAGGAAGATGCCGGCGGCGCGCAGCAGACTGAACGTTCCGTAAAACACGTAATCGAGCGTCAGCGACATCCCCAGATTGCCTGCCAGCATGAGAATTGACGAAACGAGCGTGTTCGAGCGCAGCGTCCCGACGATCTGCAGAAGCTGCGCCAGCAGCCCGCAGATGCTTCCGAGATACACCCACCATGGGACGGATACAATATAGCCCCACGACAGCTCCTTCCCGTTTTTCAGCACGAGCATCAGCAGCAGCGACAGAACCGTCGCCTCCACATAATTGATGAGCGCACCGTTTGCCGTGCCGAACAGCTTTCCGGCGCGGACGTTCGTCATACGGTTGACGGAGTTGAAAAAGCCGTTGATCAAGGCGGTCAGATAATAGATCATTTTGCAGCCCTCCCTCAGTTCAGAACGACCAGAAGTACGCCCAGCAGCACCAGCGCGTACCCCGGCAGCTGCCGCTTCCGGATGCGCGTGACTGGCATACCGAACAGGCCGAACCGGTCGATCAGCGCGGAGGAGACGAGCTGTCCGGCAGTCGAAAGCGCCATGAACGCGCTCGCGCCGACGTGCAGTGTGCACCAGCTGGACGAGGCGACGATGGCGATGCCCATCGCGCCGACCAGATACACGTACCACGGCGCACCCGCGAACCGCAGCGTCTGCCGCTTTGCCAGCAGATATGCAAGCAGCAGCACGAGCGCGATCGCGTGCACAAAAAAGCAGATGCCGAACAGACTGAAATAATTGCCCATCTGGCCATTGAGCGAAACCATGACGCCCTGCAAAATACCGGCCAGAAGCAGCAGCCCGAGATACAGCAGAACAACCCCTTCTTTCTTATCGGTCTGCGCGTATCTTACCACGGAACCGCCGCGTTTTCCAGCCCTGTTTTCTGCCTTGACAGGCTGAATGCACGCAGATATAATCACTGCATCAGAAAAACAGGAGGGGGACGCCATGGCAACGACAAAGGACTATCTGGATTTTGTCTGTACGCAGCTTGAGGGGATCCGGGGCGTCGACTATAAGCGGATGTTCGGCGAATATCAGATCTACGTCAATGACAGGCCTGTCCTGCTGGTCTGCGACAACACGGTGTTCGTCAAGAATCACCCGGCGCTTGCGCACCTGCTGGCCGAAGCGCCGGAGGGCCTTCCGTATCCGGGCGCGAAGCCGCAGAAAATTCTGGACGTGGAGGACCGTGCGCTGACCGCGCAGGTTCTGGAGATCCTGGAGCGCGTCACGCCCGTCTCCAGACGCCGGGCGCAGAAGACCTGCGGTACGCTTTAACATAATCCATAATTTGTATATTTTGCCTGTGCGCGTGATTGCAATTTCTTCGCGATTGTGGTAAAATCAATTTCATTCCAATTTGGAGCACGGTTAATGATGAAGAAAACAAAGCTTATCCGCGGCGGCATCATGGCACTTTTTGTGCTGGCGGCGCTGCTGCTGGTCTATCTGGTGGTGCGGCAGACGATGCCGGATATCATTCCTCTGCTGCGCAGCGGCGACGAAGAGGCGCTGGAGGCGTATCTGAGCCGCGATATGTCGTTCACCGGCATTTTGTATATGGCGCTTTTGCAGATGGTGCAGGTCTGGTCCATCGTCATTTCCGGCGTGATCGTCAATGTGGCCGCCGGCGTCGTCTATGGCGTCTGGCGCGCGTTCGCCATCTGCCTCGTCTCGTCCTCCCTTGCGCATGGCATCAGCTTTACGCTCTACCAGCGTCTGGGGAAGTACCTCGATAAGCTCCTGCCGGACAACAGCTCGGACAAACTCGACATCGTTGCGAAGTCTGAGCATCCGGCCTATATGGTCGTGACGCTCTGCTTCCTGCCGCTCATCCCGAACGGCTTTATCCCCATTGCCGCCAGCCGCTCCCGGCTGAAGCCGTGGGAATTTACGCTTGCCATGTTTTTCGGCAGCGCGTTCAGCACGCTGGTTTACTGTTGGCTGGGCAGCAATCTGATCCACGGCGACTGGATCGGTTCTGCTGTGCTGGTCGTGCTGATGCTGAGCATTGCGTTTTTGCTGTGGAAGTACCAGAAGCAGGTGCTGCATCTGGTCGGACAGCTTGTGGAAAAGAGGAAGCAAAGAAATGGAAACAAAAACGCTGACCTTTCGGAAAGCAGCCGCGTCTGACCTTGACGCCGTAACGGCGATCTATGACAGGCTCCACGCGCAGGAGGACGCGGGCCGCGTGACCATCGGCTGGGTCACGGGTGTATATCCGATCCGATTTGACGCCGAGCAGGCGCTTGCGCGCGGCGACTTGTACGTCTGCGAGTCAGAGGGCCGCGTCGCGGCCTCCGGCATTCTCAATCAGAGGCAGGTGGACGTCTACACGGAGGGCCGCTGGGCCTATGCGGCGGAGGACAGGGATGTTTTCGTCCTGCACACGCTGACCGTCGATCCCGACCTCTCCGGCCGGGGCATCGGCCGCGCGTTTGTGCAATTCTATGAGGATACGGCGAGAGCGCTGGGCTGCACCGTGCTGCGGATGGATACCAACGAAAAAAACGCTGCCGCGCGGCGCTTATACGCGCGGCTCGGCTACCGGGAGGCGGACATCGTGCCGTGCGCGTTCAACAGCATTCCAAATGTGCGGCTCGTGCTGCTCGAAAAGAAGCTATAATTTTTAATATGGAGGGCTGCGGAAATGGCAAGACCTGCGTGGACAGCGCAATGCACGAACAGGAAGCTGATTGGGGAGCTGCTGCCGGTCCGGCGGCGGGAGAGCCACAAGGGTGATTACGGCAGAGTCCTTCTGCTCTGCGGCTCCGAGGGACTGACCGGCGCGGCAAGGCTTGCGGCAAAGGCCGCACTCCGCACGGGCAGCGGCCTTGTGTATCTCGGCGTGCCGGAGAAAATCTATCCGATCATCGCCGCAGGCGCGGGGAGCGAGATCGTCTTTCCGCTCCCGTGCGATGAGGCAGGGCGGCTCTGCATGGCCGCGCTGCCTGCGATTACAGCGCGGCTTCCCGAAATGGACGCTGTGCTGCTCGGCCCCGGTCTTGGCCGCTCGGAGGAGCTGACGCGGCTGGTGCAGGCGGTCCTTTCCGTCTGCCGCGCGCCGCTCGTTTTAGATGCGGACGGCATAAACGCCGTCGCGGCGCATATAGATGTGTTGCGCGGATGTGCCTGTCCGGTCGTGCTCACGCCGCATGACGGCGAGTTTTTGCGGCTGGGCGGCGACCCCAAAGCAGCCGACCGGACGCAGGAGGCGATGCGCCTCGCGGACCGGACGCACGCCGTCCTTCTGCTCAAGGGCAGCCGGACGGTCATTACCGACGGCTTGAATGTTTATGTAAACCATACAGGAAACCCCGGCCTCGCGGCCGGCGGCAGCGGCGACGTGCTCGCCGGGATGCTCGTGTCGCTTCTGGGCCAGCATATCATGCCGCTGGAGGCAGCTGCCGCAGCCGCATGGCTGCACGGCTCCGCCGCCGATCTTGCGGCGCAGGAGCTGGGGGAGTATGGCATGGTGCCGGAGGATCTGCTGCTGCGCATTCCGCGACTTCTGCCATAAGGGTGATGTTTGTTGCGAAAAAAACTGGCGCTTCTTCTCTGCACGGTTCCCATGCTCCTGTCGGCCTGCTCGGCCAAACGTCCGGCCCAGCCGCCGCTGACGTTCCGCACGGCGCTTCTGCAGTCCGACGGCTGCTCGTTCACCGCCGCCATTACGGCGGACTACGGCGAGAGCGCCGCGTCCTTCACGCTGGACTGCGTATTCTCGCCTGAAACAGGCGCATCCGTCACTGTGACGGAGCCGGAGTCGATCGCGGGCATTCAGGCGCAGGTCAAGGATACTGCAGCGTCCGTTTCCTATGACGGGATGCAGCTCGGCCTTGGCTCGCTGGCAGACGGCAATCTTGCGCCGCTGGCTGCGCCCTATGTCCTGGGGCAGTGCTGGGCAGGGGAGTACATCGACTCGACCGGAACGGAGGACGGCCTTCTGCGCACGACCTACCGGATGGGCTATGAGGAAAAGGAGCTTGTCGTCGACACATGGTTTTCGCAGGAGCCGTTCACGCCCGTCCGCGCAGAGCTGAGCTTTGAGGGCCGGATGGTACTGCGCGCGGATATCTCCGCGTTTTCGATGAAATCGACAGAGGAATAGATATGAAGACACTCAAAAGAACCTGGGCGGATATCTCGCTCGACAATCTGGAATACAATTACCGCTCCATCCGGGCGCATCTGCCGTCCGGTACGCGCTTTCTCGGCGTGATGAAGGCCGATGCCTACGGCCACGGGGCCGTGCCGGTCAGCCGGGCGCTGGCCGATCTCGGCGCGGAATATCTGGCCGTGTCCAATCTGGAGGAGGCCGTGCAGATCCGGCGCGGCGAGGTGCGCCTGCCGATTCTGATCCTGGGCTATACGCCGCCGGAGTACGCCGCGAATATGATCTTCCTCGATATCACGCAGGAGGTGCATTCGCTGACCTACGCGCAGGAGCTGAACGAGGCGCTGGCCGGGACGAACTACATCCTGAACGTGCACCTGAAGCTCGATACCGGCATGACGCGCATCGGCTTCTTTGCCTATGACAACGACCGGACGCTGGACGAGCTGAAGCAGGCTGCGGCGCTGCCGCACCTGCACATTGAGGGCGTTTTCATGCACTTCTGCGTCGCCGACAGCCGGGCGGAGGAAGACGTTTCGTTTACAAAACTGCAATACAAGCGTTTCATGGATATGCTCAGCGCCATGGAGGGCGCCGGCATCCGGCCGGAGATCCGGCACTGCTGCAATTCCGGCGCGGCGATCCTGTACCCGGAATTCGCGCTCGACATGGTGCGCCCCGGCATCATCACCTACGGCAACGCGCCGTCGGAGGAGCTGGAGGGCGCGATCAGCCTGCGGCCCATGATGTCGCTGCATTCCATGATCGCGCAGGTGCGCACCGTACCTGCCGGGACGGATATCAGCTACGGACGGCTTTACAGAACGACGCATGATACCCGCGTCGCCGTCCTGCCCATCGGCTACGCCGACGGCCTGAGCCGTCTGCTGACCGGAAAGGCAAGCTTTTATCTGCAAGGGAAGCTGGTTCCCGTTATCGGGAGAATCTGTATGGACATGTGCATGCTGGACGTTTCGGAAGTGCCGGACGCGAAGCCCGGCGATATCGTCACGATCTTCGGCTATGACGACGACGGCACGCTCGTGCCGTGCGAGCGCCTTGCCGCCGCGCAGGGGACGATCAATTATGAGCTCCTCTGCCAGATCAGCAAGCGCATCCCGCGCATCTGCCACCGCGGCACGGAGACATCGCAGATTTTGCAATATATCGTCTGATTTTGTGCAGCTTTTCGGCGAATCCGCAGCTTTCTCACGGACCTACAGGGTACGGCACAGAGCCCTGCCCATGCCAAATCTATACATAAATACCCGAAGTACACCGAAAGGAAGTGTTTTTCATTTCATAGCCTGCCGCAGTGCCCCCTGAAGATGTGTGTGCATACCTACACTACAGACAAGGAGACATACAGATGATGAAACACCTGAAGCAATTAAATGGAATCCGAGGATTGCTCCCGTACCTGAAAACGAAAAGGCCCACGGTCCTGCTGATCTTCTTCCTGTCCGTGATCGACGCGGGGCTGAGTCTGCTCCCCATCCAGATCATCGCGGCGGTGGTGGACCTTCTCTCCACCGGCCACAGCGTCTTCTCCCCCATTCTGGGGACCAGCCTCACGCTGCACCTTGTGTTCTTCGGCGTTGTGTACGCGTCGAAGCATGCGGTCAGCCTCGCATATGGTCATACGAATACCATGCTGTCGACCGGGATCATCGAATCGCTGCGCGACGACGCCATGACGTGGGCGCTGGAGTCCTACAAGCCGTATAAGGAGGAACGGCGGGAGGGCGACATCGTTTCCCGGATTTCCGGGGATGTGGAAGCCGTCGTCCGCGCCGTAGCAGGGCCGCTGAACGGTCTGCTGCCAATGGTGCTTAAGATGATTGGCTCTGTCGTCATGATGTTCGTCTGGAGCCCGGTTCTCGGTGCGATTTCGCTGGCGCTGGTGCTCCCGCTGTATGCTGCCAGCAAGCGCGTGGCGGTCAAAAGCAAGGAGATTGCCGCCGAGCAGCGCGCGGCCAGCGGTCGTCTCGTGGGCGCTGTCGGCGACCTTCTGTACTGTATTCCCATTATCAAGGCATGGGGAAGCGAGCGTTTTGAGGCGGCGGGCTTCCATGCCTTCTCGCATCAGATGTATACCCTGAACAGAAAGAGCCAGCGGATTTTTAATGTCTACTGGGGCATTACCTACACGCTGATGACCATCGGATATCTGTCGGCGGTCGTCTTCTCCGCCCGTTCTGCGTTGGCCGGGGCCGCGACTGCGGGCAGCATCGCCGTCGCGTACTCCTATATGTCCAATATCCTGACGCCCGCTGCTTCGATCAGCCGGTATGGCAACGATATTTTCCAGGCCGACGCCGCGCTCGCCAGAGTGTTCGAACTGAAGCCGGCAGTAGCGTCCCCGGCCGCCCCGTATGCGCTGCATGACGCGCCCGCGGTCGAATTTGACCATGTGACGATCTCTTGCAGCGAGCACAAGCAGCTGCAGGATCTGTGCTTTACCGCGGCGCCTCATCAGCTCGTCGTGCTGGCGGGCGAAAGCGGCAGCGGCAAGTCCACGATTCTGAACGCGTTGCTTGGAAATCAGCCCACCATGGGCGGCAGGATTCTTGTCGACCATGCGGATGTGACAGGTCAGCTTGACCGGCTGCGCAGCTCTGTCTCCGTCGCGTTTCAGGCGTCCTACCTCTTTGACCGCAGCATCGCGGACAACGTGGCCTATGCCAGCGACGCGCCGGACGGACAGCGGATTGAAGACGCTCTGCACGCCTCCGGTTTGGGCGGGCTTGTCCGCGAACGCGGCACGGATTTCAAAGTGGGCAGCAAGGGAAAATTCCTTTCCGGCGGCGAACAGCGCCGCGTGGCGCTTTCGCGCGCCCTTTATAAAAACGCGCCGCTGTACTTACTCGACGAGCCTACGTCCGAGCTTGATCCCGAAACGAGCCGGGTCGTCATCGAGCAGATTCTGCGCCTAAAGCAGTCCGCGACCGTCATTGCGGCGTCCCACGACGCGGCGCTGATCGAAAAGGCCGATGTTGTCGTGACGCTTTGAGTCGGTTGAGCAGGACTTCCCTGCATATCGTTTGTAAGCGCATGATTATGTCAACTTACTGCTCAACTTTCTTAAAATGCAGAACGATGATTCGCCATTTTTCGCCGCTTTCTGCATAGTATGAAGTGGAAGCATCCGAATGTGAAAAGAAAGCGAGGTTCCTCTGTTTATTTTTGACCTCTGCGTGGGAGAATAGAAACAGCGGCGCGAAACGCGCGCGTACTTTTTCCGCGGAGTGTGAAGCAAATGGATACGAACGTCAAACGCGGCGACATTTTCTACGCCGACCTGAGCCCGGTCGTGGGCAGCGAGCAGGGCGGGTGCCGGCCTGTGCTCATCGTGCAGAACGACACCGGCAACAAGCATTCGCCGACAGTCATCGCCGCCGCCATTACCAGCCAGACCGGCAAGGCGCGCCTGCCGACGCACATTTCGCTGACCGGCCACGACGTGGGACTCACGAAGGACTCTGTCATTCTGCTTGAGCAGATCCGAACCATTGATAAGCGCCGCCTGCGTGAGCATACCGGCCATGCGGACCGCAGCGTCATGGAGCAGGTCGATTCCGCTCTTGCCGTCAGCTTCGGGCTTCAGGGCAGCTGAGCCGCCGCATGGAATATGGAAAGCACCTCCTGCATATCGTTTGCAGGAGGTGTTTTTATGCTTTCATATCCGATCACCGGCGTCCGCGAGGGGACGCTTCAGGCCGAGCGGGACGGCCTGTATTGGAACGTCAGCGCCGTATGCAGCAAGGACTGGGACTTTCCCATCCGTCTGATCGCCGAGACGGACGGCGCCCGCACCGTTCTGGGCGTCCCGCAGCCGGAGCCGGACGGCCTCCGGCTGCGGGCAAGGCTCTCCAACCGGAGCTGCCCGTTTTCCGGGCAGACGCGCATCCTGACCGACCAGACGCCGGAGCCGGAACCGGAGTCTGCACCGGCAGAACCGGAGCTGCTCCCGTTCGAGCCGGAGAAGCCCTTTGAGCGCATTTCGGAGTTTTCCGTCATGAACGTTGCAGAACAGGGCGGAAAACCATACTGGAAAGTCCCCGGCTGACCAAAAAGGCTTCCCTTGTGCCAAAGGGAAGCCTTTGTCTGCCTCGTGTCAAATTGTCCAAAACAGCAGCAAATATTCAATACAAGATGTATATATCAACGAATATGATGAATATAATATTTTTTACTTGCATATTCATGCATAATGATGTATATTATAGCAAACAAAGCGCGATGGGCAGCATGGGAGGGGATCTGCATGAAAAAGGTATTTATCGACGGCAGCGCCGGGACAACCGGGCTTCGTATTTTTGACCGTCTGCATGGACGAACGGATATTCAGCTTCTGACGCTCCCGGAATCGGAGCGCAAGCTGGAGTCCAGCCGAAAAAGGCTGCTCAACGAGGCGGACGTCGTGTTTCTGTGCCTGCCGGACGATGCGGCGCGCGAGGCCGCGTCATGGGTCGAAAATCCCGATACCGTCGTGCTCGACACGTCCACCGCGCACCGGACGGCGCCCGGCTGGTGCTACGGCTTCCCGGAGCTTTCTCCCGTGCAGGAGGCAAGACTGCGGCAGGCAAAGCGCATTGCCGTTCCCGGCTGCCACGCCAGCGGCTTTATCGCGCTGGTCTATCCGCTCATTTCCGCCGGACTGCTTGCGCCGGATGTGCTTCTGAGCTGCTATTCGCTGACCGGCTATTCCGGCGGCGGAAAAAAGATGATCGCGGAATACCGCGCGCCGGAGCGAAGTCCTCTCCTGAACGCGCCGCGCCAGTACGCGCTCGGCCAGACGCACAAGCACCTGAAGGAAATGAAGGCCGTCACTGGTCTTGCAAGCGAGCCGGTCTTCTGTCCGGTCGTCGCGGATTTCTACAGCGGTATGCAGGTGACGGTTCCGCTGTTTGCGGGCTGGCTGAAGCCGGGCGCAGGCATGGAGGAGGTAAAAAACGCCTACAAGGCGCTCTATACCGGCCCGGTCGTCTCCTATACGGACGCGGCGGATGAGGGCGGCTTCCTGTCCGCTGCCGCACAGTCCGGTCTGGACAGCATGAAGATCACGGTCGCGGGCAACGAGCAGCGGATGCTCCTGCTGGCCGTCTATGACAATCTCGGCAAGGGCGCGTCCGGCGCGGCAGTCGAGTGTATGAATTTGGTGACCGGCGCGGAAAAAACGCTGGGTCTGGAACTGTAACAGGGAGGAACCACAAATGAAACAGATCGCAGGCGGCGTGTGCGCCGCGACAGGCTTTTCGGCCTCCGGCGTCCACTGCGGCATCCGGAAAAATAAAACGAAGCGTGATCTCGCGCTGATCTATTCCAGCGTCCCGGCCAGCGCAGCCGCCGTCTATACGACCAATCTGGTCAAGGGCGCGCCGCTCGTCGTGACGAAGCAGCATCTTGCCGATGGCAAGGCGCAGGCCATCATCTGCAACAGCGGCAACGCCAACACCTGCAACGCCAACGGCATCGAAATTGCAGAGCAGATGAGCAGTCTTCTGGGACAGGCCCTGCACATCAAGCCGTCCGACGTTGTAGTAGCTTCTACCGGTGTGATCGGCCAGCCGCTCGACATCGCGCCCATCGCCGCCGGGATCCCGGAGCTGGTCAACTGTCTCGGCCCGCACTCCGATGAGGCTGCCGAGGGCATCATGACCACCGATACAAAACGCAAAGAGATCGCCGTCAGCTTCACCGCCGGCGGGAAGGAATGCAGGATCGGCGGCATCTGCAAAGGCTCCGGCATGATCCACCCCAACATGGCGACCATGCTCGTCTTCATCACGACCGACTGCGCCATTTCTCCCGCCATGCTCCAAAAGGCGCTTTCAACGGATATCGCCAACACCTTCAACATGGTCTCCGTCGACGGCGACACGTCTACGAACGACATGGTGACGGTCCTGGCCAACGGCCTTGCGGGCAATGCGGAGATCACCGAAGAGGGCGCGGATTTCACCGCGTTCATGCAGGCGCTCAATACCGTGACCGTCTATCTCTGCCGCTGCATCGCGGGTGACGGCGAGGGCGCGACAAAGCTGCTCGAATGCAAGGTCTCCGGCGCGGAAACGCTGGACATTGCCAAAACCGTCGCCAAGAGCGTCATCTGCTCGTCCCTGACCAAGGCCGCCATGTTCGGAGCCGACGCAAACTGGGGCCGCGTCCTGTGCGCCATCGGCTATTCCGGCGCGCCGGTCGACGTGAACAAAATCGACGTGCAGTTTGCGTCCAAGGCTGGAACCATTCTGGTCTGCGAAAACGGCGCGGGCGTTGACTTCTCCGAGGAGCAGGCCAAGAAAATTCTGCTTGAGCACGAGATCGAAATTCTGATCGACCTCAAATCCGGCAGCGCAGCCTCCACAGCCTGGGGCTGCGACCTGACCTATGACTATGTAAAGATCAACGGCGATTACCGGACGTAACAGGGGGGAGCGGCATGGATATCACAAATGCACAGCGGGCCAGGGTTCTGGTTCACGCGCTGCCGTATATTCAGGATTACAGCGGCAAGATCGTCGTCGTCAAATACGGCGGCAACGCCATGATCTCCGAGCACCTGAAGGATTCCGTCATCCGCGATATCTGCCTGCTGCAGCTGATCGGCGTGAAGGTCGTGCTGGTGCACGGCGGCGGGCCGGAGATCACCGATGTGCTCGGCAAAATGGGCAAGAAAAGCACGTTCGTCGACGGCGTGCGCGTGACGGACGAGGAAGCCGTCGGCGTGGCGCTCATGGTGCTGGCGGGCAAGATCAACAAGACGCTCGTGAATCTGATTGAGCTTAAGGGCGGCAGCGCCATCGGCCTGTCTGGCCTCGACGGGCATATGCTCGAGGCGAAGATCAAAAAGCCGGAGCTTGGCTACGTCGGCGAGATCACGAACGTGAACGTCAAGCCCATTCTGGACGTGCTCGACAAGGGCTATATCCCGGTCGTGTCCACGGTCGGCTATGACGATGCGGGCAATATCTACAACATCAACGCCGATACCGCCGCCGCACGCATTGCGGGCGGACTTGGCGCGGAGAGTCTCATCGCCATGACGGATATCGCGGGAATTCTCAAGGACAAGGACGATCCGTCGACGCTCCTCTCGTCCATCAGGGTCGATGAACTGCCGGAGCTTGTTTCCAGCGGCGTCATTCAGGGCGGCATGATCCCGAAGGCGGAATGCTGCCGCAGCGCCATCGAATGGGGCGTGAACCGCGTGTTCATCATCGACGGCCGCGTTCCGCACGCCATTCTGATCGAAATGCTGACAAATGAAGGCATCGGCACAATGTTCACCAGATAGGAGGAACGAACATGGATACACAAAAGCTTGACCAGACCTATATTGCGAACACCTACGCGCGCTTCCCCGTGACAATTGTAAAGGGCAAGGGTTCGCTCGTCTGGGACGATACGGGCAAGGAATATATCGACCTGTCGACCGGCATTGCCGTTGATATCTTCGGCGTGGCGGACGAGGAATGGATGGCCGCCGTCACCAAGCAGCTCGGCACGCTCCAGCATATTTCGAATCTCTATTATACGGAGCCCTGCGTAAAGCTTGCGCAGATGCTCTGCGAAAAGACCGGCATGAAGAAGGTCTTCTTCGGCAATTCCGGCGCGGAGGCGAACGAGTGCGCCATCAAGGCCGCCCGGAAGTGGTCGGAGGAGAAAAAGGGCAAGGACTATTCCACCATCATCACCCTGAAAAACAGCTTCCATGGCCGCACGATCACCACCCTGGCCGCGACCGGTCAGGACGTGTTCCACCACGATTTTACCCCCCTGACCGAGGGCTTTGTCTATGCCGAGCCGAACGATCTGGCTGACCTTGAGCAGCTGATCAAGGCCAACAAATGCGCCGCCGTTATGATGGAGGTCGTGCAGGGCGAGGGCGGCGTCATGCCGCTGGACGAGGCGTATGTCAAGGGCGCGGCGAAGCTGTGCGAACAATATGATCTGCTTCTCATCTGCGACGAGGTGCAGGTCGGCAATGGCCGCAGCGGAAAGCTGTACGGCTATATGCACTACGGCGTGCAGCCCGATATCGTCTCCACGGCCAAGGGCCTTGCGGGCGGCCTGCCGCTCGGCGCGACGCTGCTGGGCGAAAAGGTGCAGGATGTGCTTTCCGCCGGAACGCACGGCTCGACCTTCGGCGGCAACCCCGTCTGCTGCGCAGGCGCAATCAACGTCCTGAGCCGTCTGGACGAGAAGATGCTTGAAGGCGTAGAAGAACGCTCTGCGTATATCAAACAGGAATTGGCCGGCGCGAAGGGCGTGCTCGGTGTGTCCGGCCTCGGCCTGATGCTCGGCATCCAGACGGAGAAAAACGCGTCCGACATCATCGCCGCCTGCCGCGAAAAGGGCGTGCTGGTCATCAAGGCCAAGGACAAGCTCCGCCTCCTGCCCGCCCTCAATATCCCGATGGAGCAGCTGCAAAAGGCCGTCGCCGTCATCAAAGCGTGCTGCGCGGAATAAGGCTTCTCTGAAAAGGGAGCTGGCGCGAAGCGCCTGAGGGGCAGCAGGAAGCTGTGAGAAGCGAAAGTCTTCCGGCAAATTCGTATGCACTTCCATACTTCAGCGTAGGGGTCGATGCCCATCTTCGGCGCTAAGAGCCGCGCAAAGCGCGGTTGCGCCTCGAAACTATCCTGCGGGCATCGCATCGGCCCAGCAGAACGCACAGGTTTTACGGAGGTTTCCGGCGAATTCGCAATTTCCCAATGGGCCGACAGAGTCGTCGGCCCCTACAGATTCTCTCGGAAAGGGGCTTCTCCATTATGGCCCGCAAAGCGTCCCACGCGATTTCTTACCGGCTGACGAAATTTGAAACGATTGCCGGGTGGCTTTATCTGCCGTTTTATCTTCTGATTCTGAATCTGCTTCTGCAGCTGGCGAACGTGAAATTCTCGCTTGGCATGACGGCACTGACGATGAATCTCGTCTATTTTGCCGTGAATCTGCTGGCCGTGCTGCTGATTTTCCATGGTTTCCTGCGGCAGTCGTTTTTCGGCGGCTCGTTCTGGAATTTTGTGCAGGCGCTGGTTCTGGGCTTCGCGATGTATTACGCGGGCACGTGGGTGCTGCAATTCGCGCTTTCCCGGCTGGCTCCCGGCTTTACGATCTACAATAACGAAACGGTCGGTTCGCTCATTTCCGATAACCAGTATGTCATGCTGGCCGTGACGGTTTTCCTTGCGCCGATCATTGAGGAGACGCTTGTGCGCGGGCTTGTCTTCGGCTCCATTCAGCCGACGTCGCGCGTCATGGCGTATCTCGTGTCCGTTATTCTGTTCACGCTCATGCACAATTGGCAGTATTTCATGCTCTATCCTGCCGGAAAGGTGCTTCTGAGCTGCATTCCGTATCTGCCCGCCTCCGTCGCGCTGGCCTGGACGTATGAAAAGGCCGGGACGATCTGGGCGTCCATCTCGCTGCACGCCATTGTCAACGCGCTGTCGTTCGGGCTTTTGCAGCTGAACTTCTGATTGGGAGGGGCTTTATGCCGAAGATCATTCAGCTTGACCGCCACGTCGCCGATCTCATCGCCGCAGGCGAGGTCGTCGAGCGCCCGGCGTCCGCCGTCAAGGAGCTGGTCGAAAATTCCATTGACGCAAGCGCAAAAAATATTACAATAGAATTACAAAACGGCGGCATGACCTTCCTGCGCATCACCGACGACGGCTGCGGCATGGACCCCGTTGATGCCCGCACGGCATTTCTGCGCCATGCCCGCTGAGGTCAGTCCGCTCATGGAGGATAGTCCGCAATCGCGATATGCCACTCGCACCAGTCTGGAACAATCCATGCTGGAATAGCTACGGCCGATGTACTTTTTCGCCGCCGTCACGATCGGCGCGCCCAGCTCAATCGGAGGAAGATCCGGAGTGATGTTCAAACCAAAGCCATACTCGCCTCCGTCTCCCACAGTATCGCCAAGCAGCTCCGCAAAGAGCGGGTAATAATCGGGACGCATCAGCTCGGCGAGCATTTCGTTCTGGTCAGTGTTAAAGCGGTACATATCCGCGCCGTCACGGTAGTCCATGCTTACAACATTAACGTAGATAAACAGTGTGGTCTTGCTTTCTGTC
>OOIG01001514.1_pt1 | contig 17133 bp, 18 predicted proteins | sample 1692091 | NCBI WGS metagenome assembly OOIG01 (sample SAMN06348188, study PRJEB24527) | human gut metagenome | biome: human gut; feature: ankylosing spondylitis patient; material: feces | host: Homo sapiens | place: China | collected 2015-10 | reverse complement strand
CCTTTGGCTAAATTTTACCTTTGATAAATTTTGCAGGAATGAACGTTCGGTATCGTTCAAAAAGCAAAAAATGCATTCGGCGCAGGCACGCGGCCCGCGCCGAACGGTTGGCTCTGTCAAATCGGCAAAGTGCCGAGTCGGAGTTCTCGGAAGAAGGTTCGCAAAAGGTTCCGAAACGGGCATTGCCGGGAACATTCATTCGCGAGAGTTATCTTTGATATCAGTATTTGATAACTGAGTAAACATTATAATCACGGAGCAGGTCGGCACCGCCGAGATCGGTAAGTTCGATTGCAAAATCAGCAGCAACAACTTTTGCCCCCATTTTTTCCACAAGGTCGATAACCGCTTTTGCTGTTCCGCCGGTTGCAAGCAGGTCGTCAACGATTGCAACGCGCTGCCCCGGAAGAATTGCGTCTTTGTGAATTTCAAGGCGGTCAGAGCCGTATTCAAGTCCGTATGACACGGAGTTTACTTCGCAGGGGAGCTTTCCGGGTTTCCGGGCAAGAACAAAACCTGCATGAACCGCATATGCAACGGCGGAGCCGATAACAAAACCGCGTGCTTCCGGACCGATAACGATGTCAACATCAAGCGGGCGAAGATTCTCGGCAATGGCTTCAACAAGCGTTTCGTATGCATCGGCATTCTTAAGCAGTGTGGTGATATCGCGGAAGAGTATGCCCTCTTTCGGAAAATCGGGAATACTGCGAATCGTTGCAATCAGTTCGGTTTCGTTGATAATCATGGTTAAATCTGTTCCTTTCGTTTCATCCCCGCACGGCTTATACAGCGGGAATGTTTGTTTGCTGTTATTGAAAAATACTGAAATTTTTGCCGAATAAACCGAGTCAGCCTATATCGGCATAAAACTGAAAACTTATTCATCGGAATCATCCTGCTCCGAGTCCGGGAAATTGCGCGTGCGCAAACGTTCGACAGCGGAATATAAAGTGCTGGCGCACAGCGGCGCAGGCCGAATTTCGCTGCTGTTCCGCAGTGCACCGCCCGGAGTGAATTCGATAAAGCCAAGCTCGATAAATACCCGAACGGCGAACAGCGCACAGTAAACAGGAACGTTCAGCTTGTTGGACATCTTGCCGCAAAGCTCCCCCTGAGAACAGGGTGAAGCAGCAAGAATTGACTGCACAAGCTTGTAGCTGCAAACCATGAAATCGCGATCGCAGGCAAAATGCAGTGCGACCCTGCCGAAGTCGCTGTTCGTGCACGGCATCCGAAGCATTGAAGCGGAACTCATTCGGCGTGAAACCGCCGTGTAAACACCGCTGCAAGGGGGATTGTCATAGAAAACGACCTTGCTGAACCCGAATGCAGGCAGATTTGCAAGCTGCGGTGCAAGCAAAACGGTGTTGCAGCAAACGGGTGAATCCGCAACGCAAGAGTAACAAATGTCAACATTGCCGATTTGACCGCTGCGAATTTCGTCAAGAATCTTTTTGGCGGATTCAACAGAAAAAACAAGCACAAGCAAACCGGATATAGAGCGGGAACAAAGCTCGGCGAGGGTTGTTTCGCATATTTCCGGGAGCTGCTCCGGTTCGGACAGCCGATAAGACAGGTTTTCAAGCAAGCCGTTGCAGAAATAGCGCATACCTTTTTCAATATAGGCATCGATGTCACGCGGCTGCTCCGCTTTTGCGGAAACAACGCGAAGCTGAATGCTGTCAAAACCGTTCCAATTATTGATGCCGGGCGTATAAAGTATATCAACAGTGTCGGCATTCAGCAGCCGATAATAACTTGCGGCCGAGGCAAACCAAACTGCATCCAACGGAGCCGCAGAGCTCGAAATGCTCGGGCTTACGTCCATTTTTGTGTGTTGAGCATCGCTGCCGAAGCGGCGCAGCCTGCTCACGGCCACATGGCGGGAGCGGAAGACGGGGGAAGGGTTGCTCTCTCCGAACGGGGCGAGGCGGGTCAGTTCGGCAATCAATTCTCCGGTGACCTGCTCAAGCGGAATATCGAACTCGTATCGTTTGCACGGGATGAACACGAAGTCATCATAGCCTGTTTTAAGGCAAGCGTTGAGTTTTAAGCGAAAATCCTCAAAAAATGCGGATTCCATTGTTATTCCGGCCGCTTTTGCATGGCCGCCGAAACGAACGAAAAATTCACGGCAGCAACAAAGCACCTCATGAATGTTGACTCCGTCTATTGATCGCGCAGAGCCCTTGAGTATTCCGTCGGATTCCGAAAACAGTATCGTCGGGCGGTGATACATTTCTGCAATGCGTGAAGCGGCAATGCCGATAACACCGGCATTCCATGTTTCGGAACGGAGGACGATTGCTCTTGTGTCCGAAAGGTCGCAGGGTTCAAGACGGCGAATTGCATCGTTAAGAATGTTTGCTTCATCCTGCTGACGCAGCTCGTTGAGCTTGTTAAGGCGGGCGATTATCTCGTCGGCACGATTGGGGTCGCGGCAAAGAAAAAGCTCAACTCCGAGTGAAGCATCGCTCATTCGCCCGGAGGCGTTAAGCCGCGGGGCAACAGCAAAGCCGAGAGTGCATGCATTATACGGCCGACGTGCAGTGGGAACACCGTTCAAAAGACGGTAAAGCCCGTTGCAGCAATTGCCGCTGTTTATCGCATCAAGCCCCAACTTAACAAAAACACGGTTTTCGTCAAGCAACGGAACAACGTCCGCAACCGAGGCAAGCCCCGCAAGGGAAACATAGTGCATTGCAGCTTCAAGTCCGGCGAGTGCGTGGAGCAATTTAAAGGCAATGCCCGCACCGCAGAGGATTGAATTCGGATACTGTGAATTGCTGACCGTGTGGCAGACAACGGCGGTGCATTTCGGGACGGTTTCGGGCGGAATGTGATGATCCGTCACAATAACATCAATGCCGAGTTCGCTGCAATAGCTGATTTCATCGGCGGCGGAAATACCGTTGTCAACAGTGATTATGAGGTTCACCCCGCACGAATGCAGCTTGTCGATTGCACCGCGGCTCATGCCATAGCCTTCTTCCCGACGCGACGGAATATGATAGCCTACATCTGCACCGACTGAATGAAAATAATCAACGAGCATGGCGGTTGAACAAATACCGTCAACATCGTAATCTCCGAAAATGCAGATTCTTTCGCCGTTCTCAAGTGCAGCATGTATCCTTTGAACGGCCTTGTCCATATCGGGAAGAAGAAACGGATCATGAAAATCTTCAGCGGAAGGGTGAAGAAATCTTTCAATTTGTTCCGGAGTGACGGCACCTCTTGCACGGAGCGCACGAACAAGCAGGGGGGAAAGCCCTGTAAGATTATCCTGTGCCTGTTCGGCAGAAAAATATTTCGATTTTTGATAAATAATCAAATCGAACCTCCGGCTGAATCGCTCAATGCCTTGCAGCAAAGTGCAAAGCAGCAATAAATCGCGGCAAAGCCATTAAATAAACAAGGTTTTGCAGTTAAAATAAACAGAAAAGGAAGCTTTGCATCGAGGCTGAGGCAAAACAAACCCTTGCAATGTTCAAATTTGGATTAATTATACCGCATTATTACCAAAATTTCAATAGCCGAAAGAGAATGAAATGCTGATTTCAAAAAAACATGATTAATAAGAATAATATTAGAATAACAATGAATCATTAATAAATGAGCCGGCAATTGAAAATTAAAGCCTCGGAACCGCTGCGTGTAAATGGTTTTTGACTGAGATTCCGAAGCTTTGTACGTTTGGGGCGGCCGATTACTCACGCCGCAGATGTTTTTGACTCTTCATCCGTTCGTCCGGTTTCGTCGGAGCAGATGCCGCTGCGGTCGAAACACGGCATTGCGGGACTGCGATACGGAAGCAGACTGTTGAATTTGCCAAGGAGCTTGACACCGTGCTCACAAAGTATGAAACATACGCAATAACAAATTCCACCGAGAGTGCAAACAAGCATGTCCTGCATTGTGTCAATAAGCCCGATGTCGAGGTAGCCGTTGATGCTCAACTCTTCGCCGTTGACAATAACGGATTGAATATCCGAAATGGAACCTGCAACGCCTTTTTCGCTGCCCAACAGATAGGAATTTATGCCGGACACAATTGTATCCTGCTGCATATCCATTCCGAAAAACGTGTCCATGGCGTATTCGTAAAATTCCCACACGGCGGCAATTGCAAGTGTGAAACTGAGAGCGGACACAAGCTTCAGTGCCTGCGAATGGCTTTTGTTGCCGCTGTCCAAAACGTCCGGCAGCACCGCGCCAATAACAGCAAAAAGTAAGACATGCAGCGATTTGTCCCAAAACGGAATTATATAGTAAAATTTATATATCTTGCCGAAAATCGGTCCGCCCATTATCAACAGCATAAACAGCAGTTTCAGAATCGGCGGGAATGAAACCTTGAGAACATGCTCGGCAAGCCACGGACTGAACAAAAGAACGGATGTCATGATGCAGATAAGCATGTTTTCGCGAAGGTTCCAGCCGAGTTTCTTTGCGAACAAAAGTGATACGGCTGTGGTCAATGCAATAAAAATCTGCGCGGCGCAAAAACCGTAATCCGCACAATTTTTCTTGGCGGCCGGTCTCTTTTCAAAGCCGTTTGCAGAGCTGAAAACCTTTTTTTCTGTTTGGGAAGATCTTTTCATTGCGGTTGCCTCCTTTTCCTGATGTTATGTTAATCCTTCTTCGCAAACTTTCCGTGAACCGAGTGTGAACAGCGGTTGATATTCAAATTGTGTCGAAAAAGAAAACAGCAGACGTCTCTGCCGAAAAAACACTCTTTTTTTCAAAAATCGGGCGATAATTAATATTCGCTTGATGTTTTTGTGCTAAAATAATACTGACGATGGGAAAACGCCCCTTGAAAGTGCACACGGCACAGGAAGCAGCGGACGGGAAGCCGCGTCAAAACAAAGGTAATTGTAAACGTAACAGAAATAATATTGATTTGAGTCTGTATTTGCAGAAAAAACCGCGAATCACGCAGTTTCTGCGCCAAAAGTGAGTTCTCAGGCTTATTTCAAACGAAAGCGAGGCAGCTGACAATTATGTTTAAGATTCTTATTGCAGAGGATGATATTGAGCTCAGGCAATTGTTCTATCGTGTTCTGACTCTTCACGGTTATTCGGCAATATGTGTTTCCGACGGCAAGGAGGCACTTGACGTGCTGGACAAGGAATATGTTGATTTAATCATTTCGGATATTATGATGCCGAATATGAACGGTTATGAACTGGCTTCAAGTCTGCGCGAAAGCGGGATTACGATACCGATTCTGATGATCACGGCAAAAGATTCTTTTGTTGATATGCAGATGGGCTTTGCTTCGGGAACGGATGATTACATGGTTAAACCCGTGAACGTTAACGAAATGGTGCTGCGCGTGGGCGCTTTGCTGCGGCGTGCACAAATGATCAGCGACAGAAGGCAGACAATAGGAAACACCGTGCTTGAATACGACTCAATGACGGTGACGGCAAACGGCAAAAGCATGGTTCTGCCGCAAAAAGAATTCATGCTTTTGTACAAATTGACCGCATATCCGGGAAGAATATTCACCCGTCAGCAGTTAATGGATGATATATGGGGGTTGGACAGCGAGACCGAACCGCGCACGGTTGACGTACACATCAACAGGCTGCGCGACAGGTTCAGAGATAATGACGATTTTGAAATCATTACCATACGCGGATTGGGCTACAAGGCGGTGAAACGGCATGGCGCATGATGAAATAAAGAAAAACTGCATATCGGGATGCGCATCGGAAAAGAAAGCGGAGACATGCGGCGGGAAACAGAATTCAAAACGAAAAAAAACAGATGTTATTGATATTGCACAGCAGTTGAAAAATGAGAAAAAAATACGAACATATTTCACGCTTGTGGTGTTTATTATACTCACATGCACTCTGATTATCGCAATGTCCTTAACGTTCGTGCTTTACCGGCTCGGAATATGGACGGCGCAGCGGGTCGGAATATTCACGGTGCTTGCAGGCATTTCAGTTTTGAGCCTGCTGCTCGGCACTGCAATAACGGTGATACTTTCCGGAAACATTGTGCGCCCGGTTAATGCGTTAAGCACAGCAATGCAGCGTGTTGCGAACGGGGACTATGACGTGAAGCTGGAAACCAAGAGCAATTTTGAAATCATCAGGCGCGTATACAGCGATTTTAACCATATGGTTGACGAGTTGAATGCAGTCGAAACGCTGCGCAACGATTTTGTTTCAAACGTTTCGCATGAATTTAAAACTCCGTTAAGCTCCATTGAAGGCTATGCGATGCTTCTTCAGGATGAAAGTTTGTCCGCTGAGGCACGAAGTGAATATACGGAGCGCATTGTTGTCAGTACGCGCCGCCTTTCAACGCTGGTTTCAAATATCCTGATGATAACAAAAATTGAAAACCAGACAATGCCGTTCACTCTGAGCAGCTATCGCGTTGATGAACAGGTTCGCCAATCCATTCTGCTTTTGGAAAACAAATGGAGTGAAAAAAATATCGGCTTTGAAATGGATATGGACAGCATTGAGTTTTGTGCGGTTGAAGGACTGCTCGGCAATGTTTGGTCAAACCTTATTGACAATGCAATAAAGTTCAGTCCGGAAGGAGAAATAATATACATAAGTCTGAAGGAAAAAGATGACATGCTCAGCTTTAAAATCGCCAATCGGGGAGAGCCGATGTCGGGTGAAACGCTGAAGCGCATTTTTGAAAAATTCTATCAGGGAGATACATCACACAAGCGTGAAGGCAACGGCCTCGGGCTTGCACTTGTGAAAAAGATAGTTCGTGTTCACGGGGGAAGCGTTTCTGCCGTTAATACAGAGGATGGATTGATTGAATTCACGGTGAATCTGCCTGCAAAGCGCAGCTGTGAAAGGTGCTGCGGCAGCAATTAATACATCAACAGCGTCCCGCATTTGCAAGCAATTTTCGGGACGCTGTTTTATTGCGGAATTCAGTCGGCAGTGCAGCCAATCATTCGGTTATTCTTTTATAATAATCGAGAATTCTCCCGATGCAGCCGGCGCTGTCCGGATTAACAATAAGATCTGCACATTTGCGGTAGGTTTCGATACGTTCGGCATAAAGTTTGAGCACGGCTTCGCGTCCGCCGCGGATCAAGGGACGGTTGGCGGTTTTTGCGTTCAGCAGTATGCTTATATCCCTGTTCAAAAAAACAACGATTCCGCTGCCTTTGATTATTGGGATGTTTCGCTCAACAGTCAGTATTCCGCCCCCGGTTGCAACAACATGCCCGCCGCGTTCCGCAACGCCGAGCAGAGTTTCGCTTTCAATCTCGCGGAAGAAGGCCTCGCCGTGTGTATCAAAGATTTCATCAATTGACATGCCCTGTTTATCGATGATAAGTTTATCGGTGTCGGCAACGGGTTTTTCAATTGCCCTTGCAAGGCGTCGCGCCGTGCGTGATTTTCCGCTTCCGGGCATTCCGACAAGATATAGATTAAGCTTTTCTTTTTGAATGCGTTTTGCTCTGCGGATTATCATGCGGAACACTGCAACGGCGTCGCTCCGGTGCGAAAGCATTCCCTCCGTGCGTGCGGCAACGAGCTCTTTTTCCCGTTCGCAGTTTTCGATCGGCAAGCCGTTCATGCGCTTATATCGCCCGATTTCTTCACACAAATCGAACCGCAGTTCCAAAAGGCGCGCAAGTTCGGTATCAATTCGGTCTATCTCGGCGCGGAAACCGTCCAATTCGTTCATAATAAAGCTCCTTAAATCGAATAATTTACATATAGGGATATTACGGCGTGCAGAGAATTCGTTACTGCCTGAAAACAAGATCGAGCAGAGCGATTGCGGCGGCAGCCTCGACGGCGGCACATCCGCGCGGGAGTATGCATACGTCGTGACGTCCGCGGGGAGTAAGAACAGTTTCCTCACCCGTGACAAAATCAATGCTCAATTGCTCTCGCATAACAGTCGGAACGGGGCGGAAACAGGCACGGAACACGATCGGCATACCGTTTGCAATGCCGCCGTTAATTCCGCCGGAATTGTTCGTTTTTGTTTTTCCGCCCAAAAGAATGCGGTCGTTTGCCGAGGCACCGTCAAGGTCCGCAAAACCGAACCCCGCACCGAATTCGATTCCGTGAATTCCGGGAATTGAAAACACAATATGCGAAATCATGCTTTCAACACCGTCAAAGAACGGTTCGCCGAAAAATGCCGATTCGGGTTCGAGCAATGCGGCACATTCAACGATTCCGCCAAGGCTTGTTTTGCCGGCGGCAGCCTTTTCAAACAGCTTCTCAAACGCACTGCGCCTGTTCGGGGCAACAAGCGGAAAAAACGGGTCAAGCATCGGCTGCTCACACATGCACGGTTCAAACCGCAAATCGGATATGTTTCCGATACGAAGAACATGCGAGAAAACTCGGATTCCGTGTTCACGGAGAAGCTGCTTTGCAATCGCTCCGGCAAAAACGAGCGGGGCAGTCAGCCGCCCCGAAAATGCACCGCCGCCGCGCGGATCGTTATACCCGCTGTATTTCCGATTTGCTGCATAATCCGCATGGGACGGACGTGCAGCGGTGCCGCAGTAATCTACGGGTTTCGCATCGGAATTGCGGAAAACGGCGGTCAGCGGCATTCCCGTAAATCGGCCGCGGAAAAAACCCGAAAGAATTTCAAAAGAGTCCGCTTCACGCCGTGCGGTGCTTTCGATGCTTTGCCGCGGACGCCGCCGTGAAAGCTCAAAGACGATATCTTTAAAATCGGGCTGAAAACCCGCGGGAAGTCCGTCCAGCGTGCAGCCGAGAGCGGGACCGTGGGATTCACCGAAGATTTCGACGCGAAAAATATTACCGAACGTATTCAACTACTGTTCCTCCGAGAGCCTGAAAATCGTTGAAAAACTGCGGTGCGCTTTTGTTCACCGCTTCAAAGCCGCGAATCACAACGGGGTTTGAGCAAATGAGTGATGCAATTGCCGCTGCCATCACGATGCGATGATCATGAAATGAATCAACCGTGCCGCCGCGGAGCGTTCCCGTTCCGTGAATTATGATGTTGTTTTCGCCGCATTCGGCACTTCCGCCGAGGGAACGAATGCATTCAAACATTGCGTTCACGCGGTCGCTTTCTTTTCCGCGAAGGCGGGCAGTGCCTGTAATAACCGTGTCGCCTGTTTTGCCGCAGGACAATATGCAAAGAATCGGAAACAGATCCGGAGAGTTGGAAATATTGATATTGTCTTTGAAAACGAATTTGCGAATCGCAAAATCCGCCTGTTTTTTTTCGCCGTTCAACGGCGGAGGAAGGCAAACTTCCGACCCGAGAGCGTTTGCGGCAACGAAATTTGCGGCATAGGAGCAGTCGTATGAATAGGCAGCTGCGGACGGACCCCCAAAAGGCGGGCGAAGTGTTCCGTGAGCAAGATGGTACCTGCTCTTGTCATTCGGTTCAATACGGCACCCAAATCGGCGGATAACATCCAGCGTAAGTTCAATATACGGCCGAGAGGACGGGTTCGTTATTTCGAGTTCGAAAAGTTCGTTTTGACTGCCGGAAAGAGTTTCCGACGCAAGCAGGATCAACATTCCGCTTGCAAACTGTGAACTCTCCGCTGCGCTGCATGAATACAGCGGCAGATGTTCGGCACGACGGGTAAATTCAATGAACTCGCTGTGCCGTTCGATACGGCAGCCGAGACAGATTTTGAATTCATCAAAATTTCGCTCAAGAAGGGTTGAGCCGGCAAAAAAACGAACCTGTGAGTGCCGTCGGAGAAGAGAAGGAAGCAGCAGCCTCAGCAGCGTTGCGGATTCTCCGACATGAACCGAAAGAGGGGATACTTTTCCGCTTTCGGCATCGGCATTAAAAAAAGCATCATTCACGGCAATGACGGCATTTTTGATATCCTCACCGCAATTATTCGGAAGATGAACGAACTCCGCCGGCCGAATGCCGCACAGCCCTGCAAGAATCAAGAGTCGTATCACTTCGCTTTTGTATGGGGGAGGCTCAATGCGGCCGATGAGTTTTTTTGCCGAAACAATGACATAACTCATATGCAATGCCTCAAAATTTACAGGAGCTGCTTAAAAAAGCAATTGCGGATTCCGTCGGAACGCGATGCGTGAACACATGCCCGAATTCTTTGATGAACACCATATCGATGCCGCTGCGATCGCCCTTTTTGTCATGCAGCAGCAGTTCGGCGGCAGTTTCGGTACAGTAGGGCGCATAGTTTGTTTTCAAGCCCTGCTCACGAAGCAGTGAAATGATTTTTTGAGCGATGCCGCGTTTTGTGAAACCGAGTTTTTCACCGAAATCCGCAGCAGCGGCGAGCCCGAGTCCGACAGCTTCACCGTGACTGAGCGAAAAGCGGCTTGACGCTTCAAAAACATGGCCGAATGTATGTCCAAGGTTCAAAATGCGGCGTGTGCCGTTGTCGAATTCATCTTCTTCGACAAATTTACGTTTGATTTCGCAGCAGGCGGATATAAGCGCAGCGTTGTTAATAATGCCGCCTTGCAGCAGATTCAGTATGCTGTCGCCTCCGATAACGGCGTATTTGATTATTTCACCGATGCCGGAGTGCAGCTCGCGCAAAGGCAGGGTTTTTAAAAAGTCCGTGCAGCAAACAACAAGCACGGGTGCATGAAAACTGCCGACTGCATTTTTGACACCGCAGAAATCCACTCCGGTTTTTCCGCCGACGGAGCTGTCGGTCATGCCGATAAGGGTTGTCGGCATTGCGATAAAATTGATCCCGCGCATGTACACGGAGGCAGCAAACCCGCCCATATCGCCGATAACTCCTCCTCCGAAACAGAGCAGCACGTCCGAACGGGAGGCATTGCCATTCAAAAGAAAAGCAAGAATGCTTTGCACTGTTTCAAGCCGCTTATTCTCCTCGCCTGCCGAAACAACAAGGCTGAGAACGTCAATCCCGAATGCGCGGAGAGCGGCGGATACATCCTCAAGAAAAAGCGGCGCAACATTGCTGTCCGTCAGAATAAACACTCTGCCGCAGGGCAAGAAACGGCAAATTTCATTGCCGAATTCGCTAAGCGATGTTCCGATGAGCATTTCATATTGCGTATTTTTGCCGTCGGAGTTGAAAACAATGCGCTCCATACCGATTTCCCTTCAAAAACAAGACTTTCGAAAAGCGGAATTAATGCAATGCCGCTTTCGGCCGTCGGATTTCTGCATTTATCATAACCCATTTTATCGATTTTTGCAACAAGACAAAACAAGTCAGAATGCGCCCGGATTCGATGCAGGAAAGACTGCGGCTTGCGAATAACAGTGATAAACATAAGGCAATCGACGATTGGGCATTAGAAAAGTGACGGTATTCGGCAAATACGGATTGAAAAGTACGGATTGAAAAGCCGTCCGGAACACACCGACCGGGCTTTTGGGCGCAAAAGGGTTCGTTCCACGGCCCATTTCCGAAAAAACGGCTTGAATTGAGTAAAGTTCATTGACAATGGAGGATGAGCGAAAATGAATGTGACAATTGAAAAATGCGGTGATGAACTCATTGCTGCACTTGCAGGTGAGATTGATCACCACAATTCAAAACAAATCCGCGAGGCAATTGATGCCGAACTCGAAAGAGGCGGATATAAATTGCTGACGTTTGATCTTGAATCTGTATCATTTATGGACAGCTCCGGAATCGGGATCGTGCTCGGCAGATATAAGGTCGTGTCTAAAGGGGGCGGGCGGCTGAGAATCATCAATGCAAACAGGAGAGTCGAACGCATATTGCGTATGGCGGGTATTTTTTCAATTGCGGAATATCGGCAAAGGAGAGCTTGAATCATGAAGAACACTGTAAAATTCGAATTTTTGAGCCTGTCGGAAAACGAGGCACTTGCGCGTTCGGTTGCGGCGGCGTTCATTATGCCGCTTGACCCGACACTTGAGGAGCTTGCGGATGTGCGAACCGCCGTCAGCGAAGCGGTCACGAACGCAATAGTTCACGGATACAAAAAAAAGAAAGGCACGGTTCGCATGGAATGCAGGCTGGACGGAAGACTGCTGGTTATTTCAATTACGGATTTCGGCTGCGGTATTGAGAATATTGAGCAGGCACGGCAGCCGTTTTTCACGACCGATGCGGACGGGGAAAGATCGGGAATGGGTTTCGCAGTTATGGAAGCGTTTATGGATGATGTTGACGTTGTGTCAAGACGCGATGTCGGAACTCGTATCACGCTTAAAAAATTCTTTTCGGGATCGGATTATTCGGCAGTTTGCGACGGCATTGCGGACAGCAAAAGCGACTTGCACGATGAAAACAGCGAAAACGGTTCGGAATGCATTTCCGGCAGGAATACAATCGAACAGACACACGGAATAATAAAAGCGATACGTCCGAGTATAAATGTGCAAAACATAAACGCACGAACATCGGATTGATATGAACTTTGAACAAAAAAACGGCGGGGAGCATTGCACGGCGGATAATTCTCCGCAGGATGTATTTCACTGCGATGCCGATGAAAATGAATTTGCCGGTTTTATTTTGAAAAACCTGCCGCTTGTCAGTGCAATTGCAAAGCGTTTCTCCGGACGCGGAGCGGAACCGGAGGAACTGGTTCAGGCCGGTTCGGTTGGGTTAATAATTGCTGCAAAAAGCTTTGACAAAACCCGAGGCGTATCTTTTGCAAGCTATGCGTTCCGCTTTATCGAGGGCGAAATACGTCGGTTTATTCGCGAAAACACTTTGATTCGCCTTCCGCGCAGCGCAGTCGAAAGGCTGCATATTGACAGCGGCGATAGAGTTTCAAATGCGGATTACTCAGGTTCGCGTGCGGACAGCATCGAGTTACCTTCCGTATGCGTTTCGCTTGATGAAGAAAAAACAAAACTTTATGATTTTAATAATACCTTGCAAACGGAAAACTTTGAGGAGCGGTCAAATGCAAATATGCTTGCCCTGAAATTGATGGGCAAACTTCCGCCGATTGAACAAAAAATCATTTATCTACGCTACTTATGCGATTTCGGGCAGGCAGAAACCGCATTGAAGCTTAATTTAAGCCAAAGCACAATTTCAAAATACGAAAAACGTGCCCTGCTGAGAATGCGCCGCATTGTTTCGGAGGAATAGAACACTGCCTGTCGGATACGGCGGTGCATTGCGTTTCATAATGAATATTTTTTTCACATCTTTCGCAAAATACAATCAAACAAAGGGCGATGAAAAAAAGTTGCCCGCGAAAGGTGGTTTGTGTTTTGAAAAAAACATTTGGTATTTCAGCCGGCAGCGGTGCTGCGGTGAATGATAAAAAAACAATCGAAGTGACAAAAGCGGGAAGCGGGCGTATAGGACGCATTATTTCGGCGGTTCTGATTCTGCTTGCACTCGCTTTCGGTGCGTATTTTGCGGGACGATCATACTCGTATGAAGAAAAAGCGGAGTCCATGTTCAGCGGTGCAAGCTTTGTCTGTGCGGAGGTGCATAATGATTCCGTTTGACGAAAAAAACATCATGACCAACACAATATTTCCGCCTGCGTTCGGAGCGGATGAAAACATGAAGCAGGGAACCAATGACAGGGAAATCCGCTACAAAACCTATACTGCCCGCGTTCATAATCAATGCGGCAGCAATGCAGGAGGAACAAACTGATGGCAAATGAGGTAAAACACGGGCGAAGGCTCACTCCGGAAGAAAAACTTGAACACCGAAAATACCGCGAAACAGTGAACGCAAGAGCTCCGAAAAGCAAAACCTTCAGCCAATGCATCCTTGCGTTTCTGACAGGCGGTGCGATTTGCTGCATCGGGCAGCTTATAGGGGATTTCGGAACGGCGGTATTGAACCTTGCGGAACAGGAACGCGCGGCGTTCACTTCGATCGTTTTGATTTTCGCAGGTGCATTGCTCACGGGAATCGGGGTTTACGATAAACTCGGTGCAATTGCGGGCGCAGGGTCGGTCGTTCCGATAACAGGGTTTGCAAACTCGATCGTTGCGCCTGCAATGGAACATAAGCGTGAAGGGCTTGTGATGGGTGTCGGAGCGGAGCTGTTCAGCCTTGCCGGTCCGGTGCTTGTTTACGGAATCACATCATCAGTAATTGTCGGAATCATTGCATGGCTTACCACGCTGTGAGCGCGGTTTGTTCCGACCGGTGTTGCTTTTTGGTTGAGTTTTGACTATAATAAAGCGGGTGATGCACACGGCAATACAGGTTTTGCCCGATAAGCCGATGCAGCCCGCCAACAAGCTGAACACGAAACGGATAAAACGCAGCAATGATAAACACTTATTGCCTCTTCTGCTGTTCTGGCAAGGAGAACTCGGTTATAAAAATGTTGAAAAACGAGGGCTTTCCCGCAATTGCGCCGACGGTTATGCATTGGACGGGCGGTGCGGCGCAGCCCAAAAAAACGGCTCGGCGGCTGATGCCGGGCTATGTGTTTTTTGACGCGGACACGGAACCGGCGTGGAACCGAATTTTGAAGGATTCCGCTGTTCTGAAGCTTTTGAGCTATGGCGACGGAGAATACGCTCTTCGCGGTACAGATCTTGAATTTATAGATTGGATAAAGAAAAACAACGGCATAATCGAGATGTCTTCCGCAGTAAAAGTCGGCAGCATGATAGAATTCGTTGCAGGTCCGCTGAAGGATATGAACGGAAAAATAATAAAAATCAACCGAAGCAGGCGGCAGGTACAGGTATCGTTCGGTTCGGAAAACGGCATTATCAGCAAAGTTTGGTGCTCAATGGAGTTCGTTTGCAGCAACGCGGATTCGTATTCCACCGTGAAAGAGAACAAAAAAGAATTCGACAGCGCAAATCCGTAATCATTTATTGAATAATGAAAAAGCCGTATTCGACACGGCCCGTCCTGCATGATAAACAGCAGCCATGCCGCATAAAATGCAGCATGGACGGATTTTCTTCTTTTTTTGCAATATTGATGCTGTGCGCAGGCGTGTTTTTGACCGTGCGCATAAATTTCTTTCAGTTTACTCACCTTGGATGTGCAATTAAAACGGCGCTCGGCCTCGGGCAAAGGCGTGCAGCGGAAAATGTGCGCCGCAAACAGAAAAGCGATGCTTCGGGAGTGACGCCGTTTCAGGCACTTTCTTCCGCACTCGGCGGGTCTATCGGAACGGCAAATATCGCGGGCGTTGCAAGCGCGATTGCGATAGGCGGAGCAGGCGCGGTATTCTATATGTGGCTTGCGGCACTGGTCGGAATGGGCGTCAAATTCTGTGAGATAGTGCTTGCGCTGCGCTATCGCGAAAAGCGCGGAGGGCAGTGGTGCGGCGGTGCAATGCTTTATATAGAAAAAGGCTTCAGAAAAAGCAACACGGGAAGCCGCTTTCTGCAATCGGTTTCAAAACCCCTTGCAGCGGGCTTTGCGCTTTTCGGACTGCTTGCTTCTTCCATCGGAACGCCGCTCGTGCAGTCAAACACGATCGCAATGAGCGTGAATGATGCCGTGCTTCTGTTTTTGCCGAAAGCGGAACAAAAAACCGTCTGCATTATTGCGGGTGCGACAACTGCTGCGTTGGTGGGCATTGTAATACTCGGCGGAATTCAGCGCATAGGGAAGGCCTCGGAAATCATCGTACCTTTCATGGCGATAGGTTATATTGCAATCTGCATAATAGTTTTAAGCAGGTTCGGCAGCCGCATACTTCCTGCGTTTCGAGATATTTTCAGCAGTGCTTTGGGCATAAAGCAGGCAGTCGGCGGCGCGGCGGGCTTCGGTGCGGCGCGTGCGCTGCGGATCGGCATGGCGCGCGGAGTGTATTCAAACGAAGCGGGGGTCGGCTCCGCTCCGATGGCTCATGCCTGCGCAAACACGAACGATCCCGTAAAGCAGGGAATGTACGGAATTTTTGAAGTTTTTGCGGACACGATAGTGATGTGCACAATGACCGCGCTTGTTGTGCTTGCAAGCGGAATACCTTTGCAGGTGGGCGGAGAAATTTCGGGAACGAGTATCGCGCTGCGAGCGTTTTCAACCGTTCTTCCGGAGCGGACAACAGGCATTTTTCTTGCGGTTTTAATGCTGTTGTTTGCGTACACATCCCTGCTCGGGTGGGCGGTCTACGGAATGCAATGTGCCAAATATCTTTTCGGCAAAAGAGCGCAGTTACCGTTCTGCATTTTGTACACTGTTTTGACATTTGCGGGTGCATTGATGAAGGTGGACTTTGTATGGACGGCAGGTGAAACGCTCAACTATCTCATGGCAGCGCCGAACATGCTTGCTCTTCTTGTGCTGAATCGGGAGGTGCGGCGGGAAACAGCTTTTGCCTGAAGCCAAAAAAACCGAGATGCTTGCTTAAAATATTTTATATTTGCGTTTCGGTATTTACTTTTTCCCGATTTTGATGCAAAATAACAGGCGGATAATCATGCCTTTCGGCATTCAGGAGGAATACTATGGATTTTATCGTTGAAGTATCCGCACGTCATGTGCATCTGACTCAGGAACATGTTGAGGCTCTTTTCGGAAAGGGTCATGAGCTTACCTTTGACCGTCCCCTGTCCCAGCCCGGTCAGTTTTTGAGCAAGGAAAAGGTCACCATCAAAAACGGCGATCGCAAAATTGAGCGTGTTTCAATCCTTGGACCCGTTCGCAAAGCATCCCAGGTTGAAGTTTCAAAAACTGACAGCGTTGCTCTGCGTGCAGAGGGCTTCATTCGCGAGAGCGGCGATCTTGCAGGCACTGCGCCTGTTGAAATCGAAGGACCCGAGGGCAGCATTCAGCTCTCCGAAGGCCTGATCATTGCAAAACGCCATATTCATATGACTCCCGAAACTGCTGCCGAAGCAGGTCTTAAGGACAAGGACGTTGTCAGCGTTGCTGTTAACACCGACGGACGCAAGACCATTTTCGGCGATGTTGTCGTTCGCGTCAGCCCCTCCTTCACCCTTGCGATGCATATCGACACCGATGAAGCCAACGGTGCAAACGTTCCCCGCAGCGGATGTCAGGGTCATATTGTGAACGTTGAGTTCTGATTTAACTCTCGAAAAACGATACTGATTATAAATCAGCATAAGCAAAAGCACCCCCGCCGGGTATTGCCCGAGCAGGGGTGTTTCCTTAACAATCGATAAAAGTGACCGAAAGCAGTGTTATTCAAACCTGATGCTCTCTGCAACGCGCTTGGAAAGGCTTGCAGAGTCCTCGTAAGTATTGGAAA